>JAESGS010000040.1_pt1 | contig 321648 bp, 254 predicted proteins | sample 9269761 | NCBI WGS metagenome assembly JAESGS01 (sample SAMN15741799, study PRJNA653493) | algae metagenome | isolation source: Cyanosarcina radialis HA8281-LM2 and co-occurring heterotrophs from damp... | place: USA: Makauwahi cave, Hawaii | collected 2011-01-06 | reverse complement strand
GTTTTACTCCGGTTTTATGTCGGTCGATTTTGCAACATGGACATTTTGCATATTTAGTTTTGACTTTTACCATCTAAAAGTTTTGAGGGAATTTTCGAATTGAGACCCTGTAGCATTGCGGCCAACGCTTTTATTTATGCTATTGGGAGTGGGGTGTGGAAAATTTTGTTTTTGAGAACCAGGGGTATTTTTTGCGGTGGAACGGATTGTGGTTGCGTCAATACAATTTGGGGTGTGGGTTGCGTTGGGGTGGATTGATTGTGTTTGGGGATTGGATTTTCCAATGCTTCGCCACCTGAGTCCCATATTTGAGATCAAAGGAAAGGTGGTTAAACATATACTTTTCCGGTCATATTTGCAAATGGAAATTCCTACAATCATTTGATTTGCTCCAAAGATTCTGCTGTTGCACGAATGGTAGTATCAAGATCTTCTTTGCTGAGTGCATTGTTCAGGAACCAGCTTTCAAACGCGGAAGGGGGGAGGTAGATGCCACGATTTAGCATAGCATGAAAATAGGTAGCAAAACGTGCATTATTGGCTGCAGCGGCACTGGCGAAATCAGTTACTGGTTGCTCACTGAAATGGATGCTGATCATGCTGCCAAGCTGGTTTATTATATAGGGTTGATCCCACGCAGCTAAAACGGTGTCAAGGCCTTTTTTTAGGTAGAGCGTTTTTTCTTCCAGTTCTTTATAAATACCCGGATTATTTTTCAGTTCTGTTAGCAGTGTGTAACCAGCAATCATCGCGATTGGATTACCACTCAGCGTGCCCGCCTGATAAACGGAGCCCAATGGAGCTACCACCTGCATGATTTCTTTCCTACCTCCAAATGCACCAACCGGCATGCCGGCACCAATTACTTTCCCATAGGTTACGAGGTCGGCATCTACTTTCAATAACTCCTGCGCTCCTCCCGGTGCGAGTCGAAAACCGGTCATTACTTCATCAAAAATCAACAGTATACCTTCTTTATCGCATAAAGCACGCAAGCCTTCAATAAAGCCCGGAGCGGGCAGAATACAGCCCATATTTCCAGCAACCGGTTCAATAATGATGGCTGCGATCTCACCTTTATGGGAATCTGCTAATTCCTGAACTGCTGCCAGGTCATTATATGCACAGGTTAAGGTATCTGCACTTACTCCGGCAGTAACTCCAGGAACCGCCTGGATATTAAATGTTGCAACACCACTTCCCGCTTTTACCAGAAATGAATCTGCATGACCATGGTAACATCCTTCAAACTTGATGATCTTGTTGCGTCCGGTATAACCACGGGCAACCCTGATCGCACTCATGCAGGCTTCGGTTCCACTGCTTACCATCCGGATCAGATCCACATTCGGCACCATCGATTTTATCAGCTCCGCCATCTTTATTTCCAACTCTGTTGGCGCACCAAAGGAAGTGGAATAAACCGCGTATTCCTGAATAGCTTTTATGACGGGCTCATAGGCATGCCCCAATATCATGGGTCCCCATGATGCGATATAATCGATGTATTTATTTTCGTCCACATCATAGAGATATGCACCCTTCGCTTTCTGCATGAAAATTGGAGTGCCACCTACGCTTTTAAATGCACGTACCGGAGAGTTTACACCACCGGGGATGGATTCCTGGGCGCGGGAGAAGAGGGCTTTGCTGTTGGAGATGTTGGTCATGGTGAATGAGGTGAATATGGTGAATGGGGTGAATAAGGTGAATAAGGTGAATAAGGTGAATATGGTGAATGGGGTGAATAAGGTGAATGGGGTTAGGTGGATTTTAATTGGTTGATTAGTTTGGAAAAGAGTGTAAATGAATGGGTAAGCAGTTTTTCATATTTTGAAGTATCATACGTTTTTAAGTATCCTAAGGAAGTACAAATATCTATTGCAGTATCCAATTCTACGATTGATCCGCGGGCTATTTCATAAAATCTTTTTCTTTCTAAACCGGAATGCCTGGAAGAACCTTCTGCTAAATTCAACATTACTGAAGTAGATGCTCTTCTAACCTGTGCTACCAGTCCGAATTTTTCTTCTGAGGGTAAATGATTTGATAATTGATAGGTTTCCAAACAAAGCTTTTTCGCCTCAACATATACCGCCAGCTTCTTATGATTTAATTCAAATTCCATACATCAAATCTCCGAAGCATTTTTTCCAAAACAACCGTCTTTTCACCCATTTCACCTCATTCACCTTATTCACTTTTGACTATCCACCCCATTCACTATCCCAACAACCTCACCGCATCTTTCGCAAAATACGTCGCAATCAGATCCGCTCCCGCCCGTTTGATCGATGTGAGTGTTTCCAGAATCGCTTTGTCTTCATTGATCCACCCCATTTTTGCTGCCGCTTTGATCATGGCATATTCACCACTGATATTGTAGGCACTAACAGGTACGGCTACACTGTTTTTTACCTCCCGGATTATATCGAGATAGGCCAGTGCTGGTTTTACCATTACAATATCAGCACCTTCTTCAATATCCATCAGGGTTTCTTTTACCGCTTCGGTGCGATTGGCATAATCCATCTGGTAGGTTTTTTTATCGCCAAAACCGGGCACACTGTCCAGCGCATCACGAAATGGGCCATAAAAGCAACTCGCATATTTGGCACTGTAACTCATGATGCCGGTTTTGGTAAATCCTTCTGCTTCGAGTCCCTGGCGGATGGCACCAATCCGTCCGTCCATCATATCGGATGGTGCAACAAAATCTGCCCCGGCATGCGCATGCGAAATACTCATTTTCACTAATGCTTCCACAGTAGGATCATTTACAATCTGTCCGTTTTCAACAATTCCATCATGACCAAAGGAAGAGTAGGGATCCAGTGCAACATCTGTCATTACCAGCATTTCAGGTACAGCATCTTTAATGGCTTTCACCGCACGTTGCATTAAGCCATCAGGGTTCCAGGCTTCCTTGCCGGTATTATCTTTCCATTCGTCTTTGCACTTGATAAAAAGCAGGACAGATTTAAGTCCCATGCTCCACAATTCCTTTACTTCTGTTACTGTGAGATCCAGGGTATTCCGATAATAACCCGGCATTGAAGGAATCTCTATTTTAGTTGCGCTTCCTTCATCAATAAACAGGGGAACAATAAAATCATCGGCACTTAATTTCGTTTCAGCCACCATCGAACGGATGGCTGCTGACTGGCGAAGGATGCGATTTCTTCTTTGTAAAATCATCTCAGTTATTTTATGGTTTATACCCAGTCCACCGGGTGTAAACAGGCTTGTAATAAATTATCTTCTTCAGATCCAGGTGCAGGTTGATAATTGTATTCAAATCGAACTGTTGGCGGAAGACTCATCAGGATGCTTTCAATCCGGCCATTGGTTTTTAACCCAAATAAAGTTCCTCTGTCGTGCACCAGATTGAATTCAGTATATCTGCCCCGACGAATTTCCTGCCAGTGTTTATGTTCTGCACTAAAGTTCGTATTCTTTCTTTTCTCCACCAGCGGAATATAGGCTTCCATAAATGCATCTCCGCAGGATTGGGCAAAAGCCAGCCACCAGTCGGGATCCCGCTCCGTAGTTGGACGCTGGTAATCGTAAAAAATTCCACCAATTCCCCTGCGTTCCTTATTGCGATGCCAGTTTACAAAATACTCATCGCAGGTTTTTTTAAAAGAAGGATAGAAGCTTTCATCAAATTTATCACAGGCATTTTTATAGGTCTGGTGAAAATGCCGGGCATCTTCTTCAAACAAATAATATGGGGTTAAATCGGTACCGCCTCCAAACCAGCGATCGATTACTTCACCGGCATCATTATACAATTCAAACATCCGGTAATTGCAGTGCACGGTTGGTACAAATGGATTGAATGGATGAATCACCAGACTTAGTCCACAGGCAAACCAGCTATGCCCGTTGATCTTTAATTGCGTGCGCATGGCATCGGTTACTTCTCCAAATACCACGGAGGTATTAACTCCGCCTTTTTCAATCACCGCACCATTGGCAATTACCCTTGTTTTACCTCCGCCGCCTTCCGGACGGGTCCAGGCGTCTTCCTGAAATTGAGCTTGTCCGTCTGATGCTTCCAATGCAGCACAGATCCTGTTTTGCAGATCATGAATATAGGCTATGAATTTATCTTTGAACATGATCAGTTTTACGAGTGACGAAACTCTTTTACCGTATCAACAAATGCACGGGCATGGTCAACCGGTACATTGGGCAGGATACCATGACCGAGGTTGGCAATATGTTTACCCGGACCGAAATCTGTCAGCATTTTTTTAACCGCTTTCTGAATTTCCGGAATTGGTCCCAATAATTTAGCGGGATCAAAATTTCCCTGGAGTGTAACTCCGTTACCTGCAAATTTTCGTGCAAGTGTAGGTTTTATACACCAATCAATACCCAATCCATGTGCACCGGTAGCAGCCATTTCTTCCAATGCAAACCAGGCACCTTTAGCAAATATGATAGTGGGTGCTTCTTCTTTAACAGCCGCAACAATTTGTCGGATATATTGAAGTGAAAAAAGTTCAAAATCTTCCGGACTCAATAAACCACCCCAACTGTCAAAAATCTGCACCAGATCAGCACCTGCTTTTATTTGTCCCTTTAGATACGCTATGGTGGTATCCGTAATCATCTGCAATAACTGATGTGCGGTTTCCGGTTGTGCATAACAGAAAGCTTTGGCTTCATCAAAGGTTTTACTCCCTTTACCCTGCACCATATAACAAAGCAGGGTCCAGGGGGCACCTGCAAATCCGATAAGGGGAACGCGATCATTCAATTCCTGTTTGATTAGCCGGATGGCATCAAATACATAGTGCAGCCGATCATTTACATCGGGTACACCAACACGTTTGAGATCATTTATATTTTTAATCGGGTCGGGCAAAAACGGCCCCTTGCTTTCGATCAATTGCACTTCGAGTCCCATTGCCTGTGGCACCACCAAAATATCAGAGAATAGAATAGCTGCGTCTACTCCAACGATATCGATTGGCTGCAGGGTAATTTCACAAGCCAGCTCAGGAGTCTGGCAACGTTCGAAGAAACCATATTTCTCTCGCAGCACCATGTATTCGGGAAGGTATCTGCCTGCCTGGCGCATCATCCATACAGGGGTTCTTTCAGTTTGTTCTCCTCTAAGGGTACGCAGGATGAGATCGTTTTTTAGCGACATGTTTTTATTTCTAGCTTTTATTATGTATCAGTTTACAGCAAGGATTTCGATGGCTTTTCTAGCCAGTGCTTCCTTGCCGGGTTTATCTGCCAGGATAATTTTATTCGAACAGAATTTTCGAACAGCGGTGGCTGTAGTATCACCAATGGCAAATACCAGGGTGCCTGCAGCCAATTTATTATTGCGGAAAAAACTCTCCACTGCAGATGGACTATAAAACAACACAGCAGCAAAGGATTCGTTCAGTTTGTGCTGAACTTCGATCGTTTCGTATACAACAATTTCAGTAACGAGTAAACCTGCTGCGAAGAGCATATCCGGCAATTCAGGGCGTCGCTGATCACCACAGAAAAACACTATTTCATCTGCCAGTTCATCTTCAATGATCCGGTCGGCCAGGGCAACCGCATTATCTGCGGTGCCGATAATGCTATCCGGACCGAAAAATTTTTCAATCAAAAGTTTTGTGGTATGGCCAATGCAGTAGATCTGCCAGTCAGGTTGCTGATCCTGCATAATCTCTACTACTGCATCTACAGCATTCATGCTGGTAAATACAACTGTAGTTCGCATCAATAAAGCAGCTTCAATTTCCTGAATAATTTCTGCAGTTCGAACGGGTTCTGTTTCTATGAAGGAAATTGTTTTAATCAGAACCCCTCTTTGTTTTGCATCCTCAATGGTGCTATCTGCCAATGGCCGGGTAGTCAGTAATTGGGACGATATGGTAATTGACTCAGCTGCCATTTTTAATGGTTGCTACAATTTTATCTGCTCCCTGTTGTATCAATTCGTTTGCGGCAATGGTGCCAAGAGTAGCTGACTGATCAATTGGCATTGTTTTTTCAATCGCCAAATGAGCTGCGCCGTCCAATGAATAAATACTTCCGCGAAAGCGGATCATCTCTACGGGCAAACCGGCATCATCAATTGTTTGATCTATTTCTGCAAGCGCACTGATTGGAGTGGAACATCCACCCATCAGGGTCTTTAAAAAATCCCGTTCAATTTTTACACAAAGCGCAGTAGCGGCATCATGAAATAATCGGCAGGCTTCCAGTGTTTGCAGATCATTATCCCGGCAAACAACGAGTATAGCACCCTGTGCAGGTGCAGGTAACATCCAATTGAGTTCGATCGCGGATTCCGGGCGAAGGTGGATTCGCTCCAATCCGGCTGCAGCGAAAATGGCACCATCCCATTCCTCTTCTGAAAGCTTACGCAGTCGGGTATTTACATTGCCTCTTAAATTGGTAATCCGGTGATGTGGATAGCGGTGTAACCATTGTGCTTTTCTGCGAATACTGCTGGTGGCAACGAGGGCAGAATAGGCGGCATCGCTAAGAAATTCAGTTCCGTTTTTGGGAACCAGCAGATCCAGGTGACTGGCTCTTGGCAATACAGCTGCTTCAACAATACCCTGTGCCATTTGGGTTGGCACATCTTTCATGGAGTGAACGGCAATATCAAAGCGATTGCTCAGTAATGCACTGTCCAGCGTTTTGGTAAAGACCCCCTGAACACCCATTGCATAAAGCGGAGTTATCAGATCAATGTCGCCATCAGATTTGAGCGGCACCAATTCCGTTTGAAAGCCTTTTTTTTCAAGTAATCCCTTTACCAAATTGGCTTGCCAGACAGCCAGCTGGCTGTCCCTTGTTCCGATTCTGATTATTTTATTCATCTTAATTGGCACCGAAAGCCATGAAATCGTTAATTGCTTCCAGGTAATGGCAACCCCGCTGGTTTTTTACCCGCATTTTTGCAGCCATGGTATTCAGCACTTTCTGAATCCGGGAAGCAGCTTCATCGGTGGTTGCAAAGGTAGTATGATAAACCCATTGTGTATGCTGCGGATCAGCACTCAGGGTATTCACATGAATTTCTTCGAGTTTTAGTTTGACTTGTCCCAACACCGCGAGCTGCTTACGCATTTTACACCAGTCATAAAACTCAGCTGTTTGTTCGGCAATTAAGGCAAGTGCCCTTGGGACCTCCGCCTGGCGTTTCAGCAGGGTTTCATCTTTCATACGGGAAAGCTGATCAACATTCAACAGTTCCTTGCCCTCCACCAGCGCAACTTCCGCATCCACATTATTGGGAATGGAAAGATCAATGATCCATTGTTTGGTACCCGCTATCAGGTGTTCGGGACGAATGATGGCTTCTGTAGCATTGGATGCAACAATGATGATATCTGTTGCGGCAACTGCCTGCTCCAATTGATTGGATGGCATGGCTGCAAGCTCCAGTTCCACCGCCAGTTTTTCCGCTTTTTCATAAGTGCGGTTCATCAGCGTGATATTATTGCACCCCAGGTAATCAATCAGGTTTTTGCAGGTATTTCGACCAATTTTACCGGTACCGATCAACAAAACTGATTTATTGGCGACATTGGGTACCCTGTCCTTCAGGTATTGTATGGCCGCAAAAGAAACGGAAACAGATCCGCTGCTTAATGCTGTATAATTTTTTACAAGTTTGGAAGTTTGAAGCACCTGATTGAAGAGGCGTTCAATAAACGGACCAATTGCGGCTTTTCCTTTGGCATGTTTAACCGCAATTTTTATTTGTCCAACTATTTCATAATCTCCGAGTATCTGGGAATCCAATCCGGCCGCCACCTGAAAAAGATGTTGAACTGCAATTTCCGCGCGATACAGGTAAGCGAAATTTCGGAATTCGATGGCTGATTGTCCGGTTGCTTCGCAGATCAGGTTAACCAGGGTATCGAGGTCGGGAGCCAGCGCATAAATTTCTGTGCGGTTACAGGTAGATAATACAAATAATTCAGCAACACCCTTTAATTGGGCGTTTTCCAAAATCAGGTCATATTGTTCCTGGCTGATGGCGAAACGGCTTCTTACGGCTGAGTCAGATTTTTTGTAACTGAGCCCGACCACAAAAAAATGCTGTAAATCTTTTGGATAATCTCCCATAATTGTCTCTCAAATTCCATTGCAAAAATAGCCCGCGGGGGCTGATTTCCCTATTGCTTTCTGTCAGTGAACTGTCATATTCCGGTTTTCTTATCCCTTTTGTTGAATCATTTGTTGGTAATAACGGATGAATTGCGTTTTTTATGCATGTGTGCATGCCGTGTTTTTTGCAACTTTGTGCCGCGAATCCTGTTATTTGCATCAAATTTCCCCTGAATGATGAAGAGAGGCATTTTATTGATGAATCTGGGCTCGCCGGATTCCACTTCGGTAAAGGATGTTAGGAAGTACCTGAGTGAATTTTTAATGGATGAGCGGGTGATTGACCTTCCCTACCTGCAACGATTTTTGTTGGTTAAGGGAATCATAGTCACCTTTCGTGCTCCTAAATCGGCAAAAGCCTATCAGTCGATCTGGACCGAGCAGGGATCTCCTCTGATTGTATTGACCAAAGAATTACAGCAGGCTTTGCAGGAGCAGGTGGAGGAGCCGGTGGAAATCTGTATGCGCTACGGTACGCCATCGCCCAAGGCTGCTTATGATAAACTAGTGAAAGAACATCCTGATCTGGAGGAAGTAATTCTGGTTCCACTTTATCCGCATTATGCAATGAGCAGTTATGAAACGGCGGTTGAGTATGCGAAACTGCAACACAAACAGGGGGGATATGAATTTCGGCTGGAAATCATTCCGCCTTATTACGAGGAACCCAGGTACCTGAATGCACTGGCGGAAAGTATACGGCCCTATCTGGAACAGGAACATGATCATATTTTGTTCAGTTATCATGGGATACCGGAGCGACATATTTTCAAAGGAGATTGTACCGGAACGCATTGTTTGAAAGTGGCGAATTGTTGTGATGTGCCATCGCCTGCACATGCACAATGTTATCGTCATCAGTGTTGGGTAACAACAAAGAAAGTAACTTCCTTATTGGGCATTCCTGAAAGTAAATGGAGTATGAGTTTTCAGTCGAGGCTGGGACGGGATGAATGGTTGAAACCCTATACTGCCAAACGGTTGGAAGAAATGCCGGGTGAGGGCATCAAAAAACTGGCTGTTGCCTGTCCGGCTTTTATCAGTGATTGTTTGGAAACACTGGAAGAAATTGCAGAAGAAGGTAAGGAAGAGTTTTTGCATGCCGGCGGGAAGGAGTTTACTATGATTCCTTGTTTGAATGTGCATCCGGAATGGGTAAGAACGCTAAAAGCGTTCGTGAAAGGTGAAAAAGTGAAAGGTGAAATCCCCGACTCCTTTTAAACTTTTCTTCTATGTATTTCTATATTAAAGCGCTACATATCATTTTCGTTGTTACCTGGTTCGCGGGCTTGTTTTACCTGCCGCGCTTATTTATATACAATACGGAAGCAGGAGAGAAGGAACCGGTTGAAAGAGAAATTTTGAGGAAACAATTTGAGATTATGATGAAACGGCTTTGGTATGGAATAACCTGGCCGTCTGCCATTCTGACCCTGGTGCTTGGAACTATTGTGATGCTGATGGGTGACTGGGATGAAATCCTGTTTAAACCGGAAGGGAGATGGTTTCTTTTCAAATGGATTTTTCTATTGGGATTATTCGCGTATCATTTTAGTCTGCATGCTATTTTTAAGCAGGAGATGAAAGGGATTTTTAAATACAGCTCCAATCAATTACGAATCTGGAATGAAGTGGCTACCGTCTTTTTATTTGCCATCGTATTTCTGGTTGTTGTGAAGCAAAGTATCAGCCTGATCTGGGGGGTAGGGGGATTGATTTGCCTGGTTGTTGTATTGATGCTGGCGATTCGCATCTATCGAAAATTGCGCGAAAAAAAATCATGATCAGATTGCTTTTGAATAACGGATGGCTGTTGTTTGCTGATGTTTTTTTCTTTGTATAAAAAGATCAAATGCGCTGCAAACAATTCGTATAAAATGATGACCTTTTACTGTAAGTTTTAATCCATTTGTATCCCAATCGATTAACCCGTCTGCAGCTAATTCTTTCAATACGGGGAAACAATATTCTTCCAGAAGGAGAAGATGTTCCGGCAAAAAACCGGTGGCTCCTTTACAACTTATATCCAGAATATATTGTTTGAATTTTTGATCTTCTTCATCCAGAAAATAACCTTTTGTAATAGCGAGCCGGCCCAGTTTGATTGAATCGTAATACTCTCTAATGGTTTTATTATTCTGCGCATAGGCGTTACCGGTATCACTGATACTGGATACACCCAAACCAATCAACAGCTTGCTGGATTGTGTTGTATACCCCATAAAATTCCGGTGTAATCTCGATTCCTCCCATTTCCTGTTTCCCGTCTCCTCTGTCCTTTCTTCCCTTTCCCTCCATCTTGCGATATACAATTCATCTGTTGGAAGGGCAAAATGATCCATGCCGATATCATGGTATCCATGCAGTGCAAACTGGAATTTTGCAAGCCGGTATAATTGCATTTTTACTTCCGCGGAAGGAAGATCATTTTCATCAAATAACCGTTGCCCCTTACTGGTCCAGGGTACATGTGCATAGCTGTAAAAAGCAACCCGATCGGGGCGCAGGGATAATACTTTTTGCAAGGTTCGTTCCATTGATTCCGGTGTCTGTTTGGGTAGTCCGTATATCAGATCAAAATTGATGGATGTATAACCGATTTCCCGGGCAATTTCTGATACTTCCTGTACCTTGTAAAAAGGTTGGATCCTGTTGATGATTTGTTGTACCACCGGATCATTATCCTGAACGCCAAAACTTACCCTTCGAAAACCTAGATCATAGAGGATTTTCAAATGTTCATAGGTAGTATTATTGGGGTGTCCTTCAAAACTGAAAGCATGATCTTCGACGATTATGGCTGAAGAAAGAATGGGGTTTAATAATTTCTGTAAATTTTCCGGTGAAAAAAAAGTAGGTGTTCCGCCTCCCAGGTGCAGTTCCCGGATAATTGGTTTTTCCTGCATGAGTCGCAGGTAAAGGGTCCATTCTTTTAAAACTGCATGGATGTATTCAGTCTCTACCTTATGGTTGGTGGTAATTTTTTTATTACATCCGCAATAGGTACAAAGGCTTTCACAAAAGGGAAGGTGAATGTATAGCGAGATCCCATTTTGGCTGTTCTCAATGGCGAATTGCTGACTGAAATTAGATTCCCATTTTTCCAGATCCAATGTAGCATCCCAATGGGGTACGGTTGGGTAACTGGTGTACCGGGGAACCGGTCGGTCGTATTTACTGAGTAAACTGGCGGTAAGCATGGTGCAAAGAAAGTTTCCGGTACCTGGTTTTGCACTGATGCCGGTTCTGGACTGATATGATCTTTATCAGTTTTTTCCGCATTTCGTAAACGGTTTTTCCCGATTGCGTAAGTGAAAATTCATGGTTTACCGGAGTTTTGCGGCCGAATATCATATTATGACACGAACTGCTATTTTAACCGGACTTTCTGTGATTTCTTCTTTGGTTTCGCTGGGCCAGGAGGCGGGAGACACCCTTCCAAAAACACAGGAAATGCCTCAGATTCTGATTGTTGGGTATAAGGATAAATTATTAAGTAAGGTACCGGGGTCGGTATCGATTCTGCGATTTAAGGAGATTCAGCAGCTGGCTCCGGTTAGCGGAAATGATATTATGCGCCGGGTACCCGGATTAAATGTGGTGGATGAAGAAGGTGCCGGATTGCGGATCAATATAGGAGTTCGCGGATTGGATCCTGATCGCAGCCGAAATTTATTGGTATTGGAAGACGGGGTGCCCGTGGCTTTAAATCCTTATGGCGAACCTGAATTGTATTTTACGCCGGTTATTGATAAAGTTAGATCAATCGAGGTTTTAAAAGGGAGCGGACAGGTTTTATTTGGACCACAGACAATCGGTGGGGTGGTGAATCTGATAACGGCTGATCCTCCTGCGGAAGAAAGAACAGAATTGCGAATCAAAGGCGGACAGGGGGGCTTTTTCTCCACCTATGCCAGTTATGGTAATACCATTGGCAATATGGGATTTAATGTAAGCTATTTGCGCAAGCAGGCAGATAATATTGGCCCAACCTGGTTTCGCATCAACGACCTGAGTGCAAAACTTCGTTTTCAGTTAAGTGATAAATCTTCTGTTGGATTGAAATTGGGTGTATACGATGAATTGTCTAATTCCACCTATGTTGGAATAACTCAATCAATGTATGATGCCGGTGGATTTGATTATGCGCGTATTGCACCTGATGATCGGTTGCCGGTTCGCAGATATAACCTGAGTGTGACGCATTCCTATCAGTTTAATCCAAGGGTTCAATTGCAGACGACTGCATTTGCATACACCACCACCAGAAACTGGCAACGCCAGGATTTCAGTTCAAATTCAACTGCCGCCAATCAGACCGGTGTGATTTGGGGAGATGGTTCTGTATCCGGCGGTGCTTTGTATATGTTGAATAGTAATGGACACAGGAATCGGCAGTTTGAAGTGATGGGAGTGGAGCCGCGACTAACAGTAAAAGGTAAAATAGGAAACAAAGAGAATAAAATTAATGCGGGTGTTCGCTATCTGTATGAAAAAGCCAATGAACAATTCGTTATTGGAAAAAAAGCGGATGCAACTGCCGGCGATTTACGCGACAATGAAATCAGAAGCGGACATGCATTGAGTGGTTATATTCAGGATGAGCTGGCAATTAGCAGCCGGTTCAGTTTAAATGCAGGAGTTCGGCTGGAAAGTTTTCAATACAATCGCAGAATACTACGCGGACGATTTTCGGTAAACGGTGCAACTGTTGTTGCAGATACCAATGTTTTGGCGAAAGGGAATGTGCTGGCTGTTATTCCGGGTGGTGGGTTTAATTTTGTATTGAATGAATCACTGAATTTGTTTGGTGGTGTGCACCGTGGATTTGCTCCTCCAAGAACAAAAGATGCAATAACCTCTAGTGGTTTCGCAATTGATCTGGATGCTGAAAGCAGCTGGAACTATGAATTGGGACTTCGATTTAATCATCAGAACTGGATCAATGGTGAACTGACTTTCTTTGCTATGAACTTTGATAATCAGATTATTCCCATTTCCCAGTCCAGCGGGAGCTCCAATGCCACCGGATTGGTTAATGGAGGAAAAACTACACATATAGGTCTGGAAGGGTCCGTTCAGGTAGATTTGGGAAATGCATTTAGCTGGAAGCATAGCCTTACTATTGGCTCTAATTTTACCTATGTTAACAGTAAATATGCGGCAGATCGTTTCATTACCAGTGGTGCTGATAAAATCAATGTTCGCGATAATAAACTTCCATATGCCCCTTCTTTTATCTGGAATGGGAATATTGGCTTTGAAGCGAAAAAAGGATTTGGGGTTCGATTGTATGCAAATTATGTTAGTGAGCAGTTCGCAGATGAATTAAATACAGTAATGGCATCAGCAAACGGCCGTATTGGTAAAATAGACAGCCGGATGATATTTGACGGTACCGCTTATTATCAGGTGAATAAAAAGCTGTCATTTAATATAAGTGCAAAAAATCTGGGAGATAAAAGGTATATCGCGAGTCGCCGGCCGGAAGGGATTAAAGTGGGAATGCCGAGCTTTGTGACAGTGGGAGCGGGGCTTACGTTGTAAGCGGTGAAAGGTGAGAGGTGAGCGGTGAAAAAGTTCAGAGACCTGTGGATTCCACAGGTCTTTTGTTTATCAGAATAATAGTTGCTGTATTTTCTCGCGATAACCCCGGCCGATTGGTAGTGTATGACCCATGATGTCGATCTCTTCTGCGGTGAAGGATTCAATTTTGCTTAATGCAATAATAAATGAGCGATGAATGCGGGTGAATTGATTGGCGGGTAATCGGGATTCAATTTCGATTGTGCTCATTTTTGTAAGGAATTCTCCTTTTGTAGTCAGGATTCGGATATACTCCCGCTGACTTTCAATAAAAATTATATCAATCAGTTCAAGCCGGATTTTTTTCTTTTGAACGGAAATGAACAGGTAGTCTTTTTCCATTTTCTGGGTAAACTGTGCCGGGTAGTACTGACCTGCATTTTCTGTTGAAAGACGTTTGACTTTGTTGACAGCCATCATGAACCGATCGAATTCAATTGGTTTCAGCAGATAATCTACCACATTTAATTCAAATCCTTCTACTGCATATTCGTTGTAGGCAGTGGTGATGATAACCTGTGGCCTGTTTTGGAGGGTACGCAGAAAATTCATGCCTTTTAGTTTTGGCAGATGGATATCAAGAAAAATCAGATCTATCTTGTTTTTATGTAAAAACTCAGTTGCCAGTAAAGCATTCTTAAAATGTGCTTTCAGTTCGAGTGAGCCGAGTTGCTCAATATAATCAGTAAGAATTCTGGCTGCCAGTGGCTCATCTTCTAGTATGATGCAGGTCAGGTTTGACATAACTGTTTAAATTTATTAATAGCTGCGTTGTGAAAACATTGTTTTCTTTTTTGCAGGTCAATTGATAGTTTGTGTATAATAGTACCAGTTGCCTGCGGATATTGGAGAGTCCAATATTTTCTATTATTGGTGTACTTGTTTCAGATGGTTCTATAGAGTTTTTAATTTCTAATTCCAGGAAATTGTTTTCTACCAGAAGGTGGATATGTACAAATGGCGAAACGATGGTTTCTGAGCTGCCATGCTTGAAGGCATTTTCAACTAATGGAATTAGGAGAAGGGGAGGCAGGGTGGTTGATGAAGACTCAATTGTAGTTGTAAATGCTACCTGCAGGCTTTCATCGTAACGTAGTTTTTCCAATGAAATATAGTCATGGATTATCTGGATTTCTTTTTCTATATGGATTAGTCCTGCGGAGGTTTCATAGAGCATAAACCGGAGAATTTTGGAAAGTCGCATGATGGATTCAGGTGCCTGATCTGATTTGACTAAAGAAAGTGCATATATGTTATTGAGCGTATTGAAAAGAAAATGAGGATTGGTTTGTGATTTAAGATAGTTTAATTCTGCAGCCTGTTTTTCAATTTCCATTTGTTTTGCCCTTGATTTCAATTTCGTATATCGGTATAAATGGCGGATAATGGAGAAAAAGAGAAAGGCTGAAATCCCATTTGCGAACTGATCACCCACAGACATTGTTTCATTGCCGGATTCAAAAGGGGTATAGATACCGAAACCGATTCCCAATAGTCGCCAAATAAACATCCCGAATGAGTACAAGAAAATACTAAATAAAACCAGGGGCACGGCGCGCCATACTGATTTTCTCATTTCTGGAAGCAGGTATTCATAGAAAAAAATATTGAGCAAACTTAAATAGGCAACTCTCCATGTTTCATTCAGCAGTATAGGTACGGCGTTTTCAGGGTTGGATGGGATATAAGCCAGCCATCTTAATAGTAGATAGGACAGACTGATCCAGCCATACAAACGAAGATTGTTTTTGTGAGGTATTCTCATTTAGGTGCCTAAAAATTAAGCATAAATAGGGAGGAACGTAGAAGAAGTGTATAAATCAGTTAAATAGGTCTACGATTGGCATTTTCCCGTCTATAAACTGTAAAAACCCGGATGTTGACATGAAAGAGTTGTCTATAGCCGTAAGAAAAATCAGGGAATTTAATGAAGTAGGTTGCTTCAAAATGTAATTCATATGAAATCGATACTTGTATTGTTGTTATTAATTGGGCTTAATCATTCGTCCGGATTTTGTCAGGCTAACCATAAAGCGGGTGATTGGCCAACCTGGTTTATTTCTTCCGGAAAGAATTATTCAATATGCGCGCCTGTTGCCCAAAAGCGGGAATTGGAAGACCTGATCAAACGTCAATCTAATTTGGATTCCGGTTCACTGGCGCAGATTCAATTTTGGAGTGCCGGCGCTCCCGGTTACCATTGGGTAAACTGGATGAATGACTTATGGATGTCATCGCAGGCAGGAGAAACTGGACCAGTTTCTTTTCTCGTATTGCAAGTGGCTATTTATGATGCAACAGTAATTGCATGGAAGGAAAAATACCGTTATAACAGGGATCGCCCGGTGCAGAAAGATAAGCGGGTGAAAAAATTTGGACCAATACCGGAAAGTCCGTCTTATCCCTGTGAAGCCTCTGTAGCTGCGGGGGTAGCCGTTACCGTTATTAAAAAATATTTCCCTTTTTTGGCTGATTCAGCTATGCGAATGGCGGAACGTGCCATGTTATCACGAGTAGATGCCGGACTTGCCTATCTCAGTGATACAAAAGCAGGTTTTGATTTGGGTGCAAGAATTGCTGCAGATGAGCTGGAATTTGTAAAAGACTTTCCTCCTGCCGCCAAATGGGATGGAAAACGGCCTGATGGAAAGCTTATCTGGAAGGGAGAGCCTTCTTTTCCGAATGCCGGCCTAAGCAAAACTGTTGTATTAAAAAGTCCGGACCATTTTCGTCCAGGTCCACCTCCCGATTTTGCCAAAGACATGGATGAACTGCGTGCATTCAAACCAGGTTTTAGATCCACGGGAAACGCGTTTTATTTTGCAACGGAATCCTTTTGGGCGGATATCCTGAAGCAAAAATTATTTGAACATAATCTTCATCTGGATCCACCAAAAGCTGCGCTTATATATGCCGTAACAGCTATTGGAATGTATGATGGTTTTGTTTCCTGTTGGGATGCAAAATATACCTATTGGGGAACCCGTCCGGATCAGTATGATCCGAACTTTAAACCGGTTTTATATTTCACTCCTCCATTTCCGGGTTATCCTTCCGGTCATGCGATGCTGGGAAGTGTGATGGCAGAAATCATGTCGTATTTTTTTCCTTCCGATCAGGTATATTTCAGGAAGCGTGCAAAAGATGGTGCTGAGTCCAGGTTTCAGGGAGGCATTCATTTCAGAACAGATAATGAAGTGGGACTCGAAATGGGAAAGAAAGTTGGAGTTTATATTATTGATAGGGTTAGAGAGAAAAACTTATAAGTAGTAGTACCACTCGGGTTCCTGCCTGAATGGTACTTTGTTATGTTTAATAAGGATAGTTTTAAAAGTCTGAGCTTGGTCAGAGCTAAAGTGGTTTTTATTAATCGCAATTCCAAGTTCACCATGAAATTTTAAAATAAAGAAATCAACCAGCTCAATAATGCTATCCAAACTATTTGTTTTTAGCGTTGAATTGCTATATTCATCAGCAATATATAAACTATCAGGATTAAGTGTAATTGTGATGGGTTTTCCAATAAACTTTGAGTATTTCTTATTTATCTCTTTCAGGTAATAGGATTTATATCTCCAGGATGCATATTTTGAATAAAAAATTGCTGTTAAAATGCCAGCGATGATGAAAAACAAAAATGTAGTATCGTTTCCTCTATTCAATAGCAACAATCCACATAATATAAGCGTAAATGATAATAATATTCGTCTGAATAATACTTTTGATTGAAGTGATTTATTTTTAGAAGCAGAATATAATAGATATTGCAAGTAATCTTCTTCTTTTACGATATAATTTATAGTCATAAATTAAAGGTTCTATTTTTTCTAGTGTTTTTTTTGAACTTCTTCTCTGTTCAATTTATCTTTAATCAATTGATTGAGGTTGAGGATAAGCCAGATGCTAAGCATTCCAAGAAAGAGCAAATTAATGGGAGGTGTTGTGATTGGTCCAATATAAAACTGCGTTGTTACCTTACTTGATTGTATGTAGAGAATAGTTATTATTCCAATAGTCTGATATAAAGTAGCAATTCGCCAATTCACGCTGCATGTATTTTTAAATTCACCAATCTAGGTCGAAAAATAGTTAAATACATGATTAAATCAAAATATGTGATGTAATTAAAAATTGTATGAAATTGCAGGTAATAAATTCTTAAGCCAACTATGTATATTTCGTCAGCATTTAAGTTTGAGGGTAAGGAAGAGATGATTGCTTTTATGAAACGGTATAGTTTCGCCACAATAGTAACAGTGGTGGAGGGATTGCCGGTTGCTTCTCAGTTGCCTTTTTTTATAGTTGAAAAGGATGACAAGATAATTTTACGATCTCATTTTGCTTTGGTGAATGAACAATCAAAACACATTGAATCTGCTGTTTCGCTGGTAATGTTTAGTCAGCCCCATGCCTATATTTCACCGGCTCATTATGATAAGTCGGAATCTGTGCCAACCTGGAATTATCTGGCCGTACATGCATATGGAAAGGCTGTTATTCTTACTGATGAAAATGCCGTAGAAGACATGTTGGAGGAACTCATACTTACTTATGAAGCAGAATATTTAAATCAATGGAAAAGTTTGTCTGAAAAATATCGTTCAGGTATGAAAAAAGGAATAGTAGCTTTTGAATTGGAAGTTTCTGATTTGCAGGGCAAGAAAAAACTAAGCCAGAATAAAAATCCGATGGAAATTCAACGTATCGCAACCGGATTGGAATCCAGTCACGATACGGCTGAAAAAGATTTAGCAGCTTATATGCGATCTTTACCGGAGAGTAATTAATCAATTCAACAAGGCAGCAATTACCCCTTTTCCACTTACTTTGTATTCATCAGCACCGGAAAGCAGACTTTTGTTGTTGACCGATTCAATTCCGGCATAGTTGGCACCAACCTTGATTCCTCCTATTGGAAGGGGATTTATATTTAGTCCCAGTTTATAAGTATTTCGAATTCCGAAATCAGCGAAGTCCTTGTTGTTGTCAAAAGTCAGGTAGAACTGGGATTTGGCTTCGATTTTGAGAATTCTGGCTACTTTGTCTTTAATTCCTACACCAACCAGAATAGTAGATTTTCCTGTTCTGAATTCATGTTCAAATCCGGCCATCAGGGCCCCGCCTGCTTCAATCGCATATTTATTGCAATCTGCCTTTACAGATGCTCCGCCAAGGTCCACTTCGATATTTAACCAGGATGGACAATTTAATCGCCATTCTCGGTCTGCCTGTACCAGGCTGTCCAGATTGGTTCCTTTATAATCAGGTATGCATTTAACCAATAAATTATTGACTTCGCCCCCGGTATAATAAATCATTCCCAGGTTTAGAAAATTAAAATAACCTGAAACTGCATGATATACCATGGCCTGGTTCGATGGTGTGGGATCCAGTTGAACAATTGCAACCAGCTGATTGATATAAGATTTCCATCTCTGCTGTCCGAGGTCGAATACAGGCTTTACATAAGCGCCCAACTCAGTGATCAATTTATCTGCCAAAGGTCTTTTTTGGCGCTCACAACAGGCAATTTCAAATTCTTCCTGCACGCTTAAGCTGCTTCCGGGTGGTGCTTCCGGACATTTCAATCTTGTAATTTCCAATGCATTGTTTTGCAGGATGCCCGCCACTACCTCCGTTTCGGAATCACCATAGGGTATCAGATATTCCGGAGTGAATTCATCATTTAATTCATCCAGCATCACTTCAACAAGATCGGAGTAGATACCGGGATATTCATCAGCGTTTTGACTGGCGGCGGCATTTACCTGTATGGCATTATTCATCCAAAACAGCATTTCTGCCTGAACACTGGCGGCATAGGTGTTTAACTCAGCCTTTCGCCGTTCCACATCCTTTGCCGATGCAGGAAATTCAGGCAGTGAAAATTTGCCCAGGGTGATCTCTTCAAAAAAGTCTTTTTCACCGGCTCCTTTATATTTATTCCGTTGTTTGGCAAGGGCTCGCAGATTGAATTTCTTCCCCATTTTATGCGCCATCGCCAGTGTGGATCTTCGCAATGACACACTCAATTCCCTTTCAAAATAGCCCATTGCTTTGTCGTACTCTTTTTTGTAATAGTGTATCATCCCCATACTGTGGTTGGCTTCCGGATTCAGTTCATCAATTGCCAGGCATCGATCAAAAAAATCCATGGCCCTTTGCATTTCACCCAGGCCCATATAGGCCTGTCCCATATTATTCAAAAGGGTGCTGCTGTTAGGAACCTGTTCCAGCGCGTACATCAAAAGTGGAATCGCTTTCTGTTCCACACCACACATGTTTAACATGGCTGCCAGGTTATTCATGCTATTGATTTCATCCGGATCATTCGCTGTTGTTTCCATCAGCATTAAAATGCCTGCTTTTGGATTGTCGTGGTAAAATTCAGCAATGGCTTTATCATTGATTTCTTCAACGGGTATGGATTTAACCAGGGTGTTGATTTCTTCAATTTGAGGTGCGGGGATGCCTTTCTGAATTTGTTTGATTGATTGCTGAAGGTTGGCAGTAATTTCCTGTCTGTTAGGTGGACGGGAAGGAATCAGGGATAGCCGGTTGATATCTTTTACGGGTGGTTTAAGCTCAAAGTCGGGAAAGGCAGCGGGATTTACTTTAAGATTATTTTCATCTGCAAAATCAGCTGCCTGATTCAGCAGTTTTTTCTTATACGCCTCTCTTTCTTCCGGACTCATACTAAGAAGCTGATTCACATCCGGCAAGGCAGGTGATGCTGCCGTTTTTTTTGTTTGCGCAATGCTGTTGATTGACAGGAGTAGCAGCAGCGTGTAACAGATTAATTTCATTGTTCAGGTTTAAGCACGCAAAATTGATTCTGAACGAATGTGTTTCAATTGGAAAACAGTATGAAACGACCATTCTTTGGTATGAGTTGTAAATGGAAGATTTGATTCCGTTTCATGCAATGATTTCAACACTTCATAACAGTTGGCATTTTAACCGGAAAGGAATGTTTTCAAATTTGTGCCACGAAAAATTAAATAGTCATGTACAAAATAATAGTATTGATTGTTCTGGTCATAGGTCCGGCGACTGGGTTTTCTCAGGGGGATCGATTTCTTAAGAATGTAAAATCAAAAACAACAGCGAAGGTCAATAATCGGATTGATCGAAAAGTTGATAAGGCAATTGACAAAACGCTTGATGAAATGGAGGGAAAAGGAAAAGAGATAGCTGAAAAGCAGGATGCGGTTAAGGATACTTCAAAAGAAAAATCAACTGATGCAGCAACAGGTGTCCAAACCTACAGTAAATATGATTTTGTTTCCGGCGAGAAAATTGTTTACCATACTGATTTTGTATCAGATCCAATGGGTGAATTACCGGTTGGCTGGAATACCAATGGAACCGGGGAAGTTGTAACATTGGATGGACTGAAAGGCAAATGGCTTCAATTGTATCAGAATTCAACTTATTTGACTGATAATAAGGATACACTGTCAGAAAATTTTACGGTTGAGTTTGATCTGGTATTGAGGAGGACAAATCCAAAGGCAGCATTTCCTGTATTGGCTTTTGGCGTTTTATCATCCGGCACCTATTCCACCACCGCGAATGAGTTATTAAAAGGATATGCTTCAAATTTTGCCACAGAATTGAATATTCAGCCGTTTGGAAATAATGACTCACAGATTCATTTATATACTTATGAGAATAATAAACGGTACCTCTCAACTGATCTTAAAAAATTTGGTGCATTGCAGAACTATTTTAATGATGTCATTCATGTTGCCATGCAGGTACAAAAAGAGCGTCTCAGAATCTGGTTTAATGAAACAAAGTTATATGATTTGCCAAAAGCAATGGTTCCCGGGACCTCTGTCAATCAATTGTATTTTTTAGTTCGCAGATATGGGGGTGATGAGGCTGAAGTTGGGTATACTATTGGAAATATCCGCTTAGCAAAAGGTATACCTGATACAAGAAATAAATTATTAACGGAAGGGAAATTTTCAACAACAGGAATATTATTTGAAAGGGGATCAGCTTTAATTCAACCACAAAGCAGTGGAATACTAAAAGAAATCGCCGCTTTGCTTCAAAGTGAAGCTGATCTTAAAGTAAAAATTACAGGCCATACTGATAGTGATGATAGTGATGCAGTTAATCTGGATTTGTCAAAGCGTCGAGCTGCAGCAGTTAAGAATGCTCTTGTGAATGAATTTGGAATCGATGCTAATCGAATAGAGACAGACGGTAAAGGAGAAGCGGAACCCGTTGGTGATAATAAAACAAAAGAGGGGCGTGCACAAAATCGAAGAGTAGAATTCAGTAAGCTATAAAATTTCAACTACTAATTATAAATAAAAAACCTTTCCAGATTATGAAACAGATCAATCTAAAACTGACTCGTTTAAAAAAAATTAAATATGCAGTTCCAGCAGGCTTGTTTGTTCTTTCCTTCAGTCTTTTTTCTTATGTAAAGGCATCCCGAATGGCAGATGATTTTCTAAAACAATTGGGTATCAGTAAAGCGGAAGCTGATTTAAAAGTGTATGGTGGTTTTCTTTATGGATCCCTGGATCAGGAGGGCGTAAAAAATGCAAAGAATATTGCTATGGGCAATCGTGCCGCAGTTACGTCCAGTTTGTTGACTTATGTAAAGAAACAGGTAAATAGTGCAGCATTCATTAAAGAGTATAATGATATGCGCGAAAAAGAAAAGCCTCAGTTATATACACCACAAACTCCGGAAGATATGCAGCAGGATATGATAAAGCAAATGAAAAAATCTATTGCAGATATGGAGCTTTCTGTAAAAAAAGCGGATCCTTCCATGAAACCTATGTTTGAGAAGATGCTGGTTGATTTAAAAAATCAGCAAAAACAGGCAGAGGATCCCAACAATAAGCAGATCGCAAGCTATCGGAAGAATTATCCGCAATTTGTGAAAGATTCGGAAGCCGGAAACCAGCGTTTATTGGAACAGTGGGAAAACAAGTTCCCTTCCAATCATTTGGTTTTTGTGAAAACCCGTCTCCGGCAATTTCTGGATGAAACCAGGGATATCGATTTTGGTGCGGAGTTGATTGAAAAGAGCGGAACTAAATATTTTGTAAACAAGGCATATGAAGGCAAAGGGAATCGTTGGAAAATGGCATTCCGGGCTGGAAAGCCGGTTGTTGAAACCGCACGCAGTTTTGCTGAACAATGGATAAATGAAATCAGGTAGTACTAAAAAAGAGGAAGGGGGCTAGACAACCCCCTATTTTAACCCCTAAACCCTAAACCGTAGAAAGATTACCAGTTAACCTGGTGTATTTTTAAGACGATTGCGTCATCTGTTTTGTTTCGCTTTGTTGCAGAAATAGTGTCCAGAAATTGTGCCAAAGGCGAAAAATGTGGAAAAATGCGGCCTGCTTATTTGCTGTAAATAAGATTTTTAACACAAAATCTTTAAAATTTTCTCGGATAGGCTTAGCAGTTGGGGACTTTACATCAGGTATTAAGTAGATCTACCGAGGGGTTTCTTCTATATTGATAACGTGCATTTAAGGATATCCATAGTATTATCTTAGAAGCAGGAACTGCCCACGTTTTCGTATTTGTACGTTGGCACGGTCAAGGGCTTCCAGTGTCCAGGTATAGATTCCGGCTCCCTGCTTTAATCCATGTAAATTGCCATCCCAACCTTGTTCTGCATTTTGTGTTTCGAATACGATTTGACCAAGACGGTTGTAGATCTGTAGTTTATACTTTTCAAAAGAATCTTTGGTTACAGGACGCCACTGATCGTTTTTCCCATCTTTATTCGGACTGAAAGCGGTTGGAAAATAGAGTCCGGCTGCTTTTCTGATTCTGATCCGGTAAGTATTACCATTGCTTCTGCAGGTTCCTCTCTGCATCCGAACATAATAAGTGCGATCCACAGAACCTATGTTAAGTTTAAACTGACCGGTTGCAGAGCTGTCAATTGGAATAGCTGAATTTCCAGGCTGATCGAATAAAAAGAAATTAACTCCAAAATCAGGTGCCAATAAAAGGTCCAACTTTGAATTTGCCTCTGTCCAGATTTCTTGAGTTTCAGTCGGAGGAAATGCAATATCAATTGCCTGAACTGCAAAAGGGCCAATTTGTGTGGGGCATCCGGCGCCTCCGTTGGAACTTTCAAGATAATAGTTTCCGGAAGCGAGTCCGGTTATAGTTTTTCCATTTCCGGCCAGTTCGCCGTTTTCTGTTTTCCATTCCAGCAGCAGCGTATTCAGGTTAATAGCCGGATTGGAAATTTCCAAAGCTCCGGAACCGGTATGGCAGGTATCGTTTGTAATCTTAATGTCGTTATAAAGGATTTTTGAAGATGGGTCCAATGCCATATCCTGGAATTCGCCTGATTGTCCGTTTCTGGTGGAAGTGAGGAAATAGGCACCTGCTAAAAAATTATGGGAGATCATCCAGTTACCATCCTCATCTGCTGTTGCTGAATTGATATAGGTTCTCAAGGGACAGGGATCAGCGCAATTGGTTCCATAAAGCTGTACGATTGCACCAGGTTCTGCTTTCCCACGAAGAATATTTTCAAAATAATAGGTAATGGTATTGGTCGAAGTGGTTGTACCAGCCGGCAGGTGAATCTCTCCAAGTAGTTGATTTTGCCAGATTTCAGTTTTCCCGGCTCCGTTTTGCCAGATTGAACCAAAAATTGCATTCGTACCTTCACCTTCCGGCGTGCCAATAGTAACCTGTTTGCAATTGTTTAAACCAATAGCCAAACGAACAGGAGAGCAGGGCCTAGTGGAAGATGATAACAAAGCGTTGCCGCTAATTTGAACAGGATGTTTAAGATTATTGAGTTCCAGCAATCGATCAGTACCATGTAAGAAATTATATTCAATAACTGAAGAAGCGGAACTGTTTTCTGCACCATCCAGTTTCAATAAAAAACTTCCATCAGAAATCGGTTGTCCATCTATGTTATTGGAGCGGTTATTGGAGAATTCAACAAATAAACCAGTTGAATTTTCTTCTTCCACCAAATGAAGGATGGAATTTACAAACATGTTTTTTCTGAAGCGCAGCTGTGTGGTCCTTGCCAGATAAATGCCATTGTTGGCAGTTTTTTCGAGCTGAACAGATAGGCCGAATAGATTGCCTTCAACCGACAGATTTTCGATGGTTCCTGCAGGTATATTGTTTCTTGTTTCATTCACTAAAGCGATAAGTGCACCGGAAAATAAATTACCCTTTCCTTCTGCCCCAATTTGTATGCGCTGTGCATTGGTTAGTTGAATTCCTGCCACAGCCAGTTCAAATTGAAATGGACCCAATAAATTTTGAAAAACAAGTCCGGTTATGCTAATATCCGTTGCGTCCTGAATACGTAGAAAATGGAATCGATTAAAGCTTAGTGGACCCAAAAAATTCAAGATAATTCCAGCATTAACAAGCGGTACAAATACACCTGAATTCCGGCTTCCATCAATAACCAGATTCGAGCTAAGGGGCGGCAGTTCGGAGTTGAGGTGAATGGTATATGCAGCCAGGTCAGAGCCGTTAATAGCAAACAGGATACTGTCTTTTTCGAGGATCCCATTGGAGGCAGCCAGTTGGATGGCATTTCTAAGGCTGCCGACCCCTTCATTGGCGGTAGTTGTAACAAATAATTGATTAGCCCGTCCCATGAATCCGGTTAGCAGACAAACCATAAGGAGTCCCATTTGGCAGGCAGTGCAGGTGGTGCGCAAAAGCTTGGCTTCTCTTCAAAATTACAAATACCAGTGGTACTGGTTCACTGTGTTTAGGGATGCCGTCAAAATTCAGTAACTTCGCATCTATTTCGATTGTTCATTTATTATAAGTACATAAGAATCAGCGAGTTATTTTATGGCAGGCAAGTATCGTGAGTTTCAACAGTTGAATTTGCCATCGATCGAGAACAGTATTCTCGAAAAATGGACCCGGCAGCAGGCATTTGAGAAAAGTATGGCTGTTCGGGAAGGTGCGCCCTCTTTTGTTTTTTATGAAGGTCCGCCTAGTGCCAATGGTATGCCCGGGATTCACCACGTGATTTCAAGGACGCTGAAAGATCTGGTTTGCAGGTATAAAACCATGCAGGGATTTCAGGTTAAGCGTAAGGGGGGGTGGGATACACATGGATTACCGATTGAATTGGGAGTTGAAAAAGAACTGGGAATTACCAAGGAGGATATCGGTAAAAAAATAAGCATAGAAGAATACAACCAGAAATGCCGGGAAGCAGTTTTGCGATTCAAGGATAAATGGGATGATCTTACCAATAAAATGGGCTACTGGGTTGATTTGAAGGATCCCTATGTAACCTTTAAAAATGAATATATTGAAACCCTTTGGTGGCTGTTGAAGCGGCTGCATGAGAAGGGATTGCTGTACAAAAGTGTAAGTATCCAGCCTTATTCACCGGCAGCAGGAACCGGATTGAGTTCGCATGAATTGAACCAACCGGGTACCTACAAGGATGTAAAGGATACATCGGCGGTGGCCATGTTCAAAGCTATTCAGAATGAAAAAACACAGTTTCTTTTTGATGCGATTGCCACTTCAAATCTTACATCTAAAATCTTAGATCTTACATCTCCCGAGGTTTTCTTCCTTGCCTGGACTACCACTCCCTGGACACTTCCAAGTAACCTTGGCTTAACGGTAGGACCAAATATTGATTATGTACTGGTTCAGACATTTAATCCATATACACATTTACCTGTAAATATTGTACTTGCAAAATCCCTGGTGGGCAAGTATTTCAAGCCGGAGGGAGAGAATGGAGATTTTGACGGATACACTGCTGAAACAAAGTTGTTGCCGTGGAAAATTTTGACTGAATTTAAAGGTGCTTCAATTGAGCATGCCCGTTATGAGCAGTTATTGCCCTATGAAGCGAATAGCGCGGCTGTTGCAGGAGGGGATCCATTCCGGGTGCTTTGCGATACGTTTGTAACAACAGAAGATGGAACCGGTATTGTGCATACAGCACCTGCTTTTGGAGCGGATGATTATAAGGTTGGAAAAAAATATGGAATCGGTTTTCTGGCGATGGTAGATCGGGAAGGAAAATTTGTGGATGGATTGGGAGAGTTCAGTGGTCGCTTCGTAAAAAATTACAAGGATGATCCGAATTATGTGGATGTGAATGTGGACATCAGTGTGAAGCTGAAGAAGGAGAATCGGGCATTTAAGGTGGAGAAATACGAACATAGTTATCCGCATTGCTGGAGAACAGATAAACCGGTTTTATATTATCCGCTGGACGCCTGGTTTATAAAAACAACTGCTGTGAAGGATCGGATGGTGGAATTGAACAAAACCATCAACTGGAAACCAAAGGCAACGGGTGAAGGCAGATTTGGAAACTGGCTCGAGAATATGGTGGACTGGAATTTGAGTCGCTCCAGGTACTGGGGAACGCCTCTTCCGATTTGGAGAACGGCAGATGGAAAAGAAGAAAAATGTATTGGATCAATTGCGGAATTAAATGCAGAAATCAGGAAGGCGAATGAGGTTTTGGGCGGTGATATAAACAAACATTATCTGCATGATGGCATCCTTGATTTGCATAAACCCTATGTAGATGAAGTGGTGCTTGTAAGTGAAACGGGACAACCGATGCATCGGGAACCGGATCTGATTGATGTTTGGTTTGACAGTGGGGCCATGCCTTATGCGCAATGGGGGCTTGATCAGGAAAAACTGAAAGCTGGTGCGGATCAACCGTTCAATGCACCGTTTAACCAGAATTATCCGGCTGATTTTATTGCGGAGGGAGTGGATCAGACCCGTGGCTGGTTTTATACATTACATGCATTGGGCGTGTTGTTGTATGATAGCGTGGCTTATAAGACAGTGGTTTCAAATGGCCTTGTATTGGACAAGAACGGAAACAAGATGAGTAAGCGGCTGGGAAATGTGGTGGATCCGTTCAAAACCATAGAAAATTATGGAGCTGATGCAACCAGGTGGTATTTGATTACGAATGCATCACCATGGGACAGTTTGAAGTTTGACCAGGAGGGGATTCGGGAAGTGCAGCGGAAATTCTTCGGGACACTATACAATACCTATCAATTTTTTGTGCTTTATGCGAATGTGGATGGATTTTCCTTCAGGGAGGCTGCCATCCCGCTTGCGGAAAGGCCGGAAATAGACCGGTGGATTTTATCCTCACTGAATACGCTGGTAAAAGAGGTAACTGCGGCATTTGATGATTATGAGCCAACACAGGCAGGCCGTCTGGTTGAGGATTTTGTGGATGAGCACCTGAGCAACTGGTATGTACGGCTTTGTCGCAGGCGGTTTTGGAAAGGGGATTACAGTCAGGATAAGATTGCAGCTTATCAGACATTATATGAATGTCTGGAAACCATCGCCCGTTTGATGGCTCCGGTATCGCCGTTTTTTGCTGATTGGTTATTTGGGAACCTGAATGAAGTAACGGGGCGTTTGGAAGGGGAGTCGGTTCATCATATCCGGTATCCGGTGGCAGATGAAACGAAGATTGACCGGGGGCTGGAAGAGCGGATGCAATTGGCACAGGATGCCTCCTCACTGGTATTGGGATTGAGAAAAAAGGTTAATATCAAGGTAAGGCAGCCGCTCCAGCGGGTATTGATCCCGGTTTTGAATCCGGCTATGAAAGAGCAGTTGAAAAAAGTAGAGGATTTGATCATATCGGAAGTAAATGTGAAGGAATTGCAGTACCTGACCGATGCCGATGGCTTTATTAAAAAGAAAATCAAGCCAAATTTTCAGGCGCTTGGGAAACGGGTAGGGGCAAAAATGAAGGCTGTAAGTGCCGCTATTCAGGCCTTTGATCAGGAAGCTATTTCAAAGCTGGAAAAAGAAGGATCATATTCTTTGGAAATTGATACCGAACCCTTAATATTACAAATCCATGAGGTTGAAATATCCAGTGAAGACATTCCGGGCTGGTTGGTAAGTTCCAAAGGAACATTGACGGTGGCCCTGGATGTTACGGTAACACCCGAGCTGGAACAGGAGGGAAATGCCCGCGAATTGGTCAATCGAATCCAGAAAATTCGGAAGGACAATGGCTATGAACTCACTGATCGGATCGCTATAAAGCTAGCGGATATCGGAAACCTGGCGGATGCGGTTAAGCAATTCGCTTCCTACATTAAAACGGAGGTATTGGCGGATGAGCTCGAATTGGTAGATCAGCTAAACGAGGCTACACCTGTGGAAGTAAACGAGCAGGAGGTCAAAGTTTGGGTCAATAAAGTAACCAGATCCTGATAAAATAGGACATTGATCACCGGAAAAAGGAATAAATATGGCAACCAACAAGAAAGCACCGGCTGGTAAATCAGCCGGATCGGCGAAAAAAGTTGCACCGGCAAAATCGGCGGCGGGAAATAAAGTAGCTGCTAAAGCTGCTCCTGCAAAAAAAGCAGCCGTTAAACCGGCCCCGGCTAAAAAAGCTGCTCCTGTAAAAGCGCCTGCGAAACCAGCACCTTCGGCTATGCCGGCTGGAAAAGCGGTACCTGCAAAAGTCGCTGCCAAGGCGGCGCCGGCCAAAACGGGGAAAGCAGCACCAGCTCCAGCTCCAGCTCCTGCAAAGTCAGTATCGAAAAAAGCAGAGGCACCGGCTAAGGCTGCTCCGGTTAAAGCGGCACCGGCTAAAGCGCCTGCAGCAAAAGCAGCAGCTACGGCACCTGCGCCAACTCCGGCTCCGGCAAATAAAACAGAAACTAAAAAAACAGACATCAGTAAAATGCCCACTCCAGTAGCCGCCAAGCCAGCACCAGCGGCAAAAGCTGGAAACAAGAAAAAGCCGGCAATCAAAACGATTCGCCAGCCTATAGGAAAGCCATCCGTGATGAAGCCGGCCACCGTAAAGGACGACTCAAAACAGACAACACCTATTCCTATTAAGAAACCTGCACCACCGCCAGAAAAAAGGCCAACAAAATTTGTGGTGCCAGATATAAAAACAAAAACAGTAAAACCGTACCATCCTGATTTCACGAAAAGTGTGCTGGATCAGGAGGCACCTATTCAAACCGGACCTACTATGCGATACAGTGATGCAGAATTGGCAGAGTTCAGAGAGTTAATCAACAAGAAACTGGATGCCGCTAAAAAAGAGCTGGCTTATTTACAGGGATTGATCACCCGTAAGGATGAAATGGGTGGTGATGAAAGTGAAAGCCGTTATATGACCATGGAAGATGGCAGCGTAAGTATGGAGCGTGAACAGCTTGCCCAGATGGCGAGTCGCCAGATCACCTTCATCGATCACCTTGAAAAAGCCATGATGCGAATTGAAAATAAAACATATGGTATTTGTCGGGTAACCGGTAAGTTGATTGATAAGGCCCGTTTGCGTGCGGTTCCTCATGCTACCTTAAGTATTGAGGCGAAGAACACGATGAACAAGTGAGAAAGTAAAAAATAAAAATTTAAAAGTAAAAAGCGGGAGCTGCAGATGTGGCTTCCGCTTTTTTTATATCAGAATTATTAATAAATAACCTGTTGTTTAATGCCGGTGGCTACAGCTTTATAAATGGCATCAATAATTACCAGGTCTTTCCAGCCTTCAGTGCCATCAACGGGCACCAGGGGTGTTTTGTTTTCCAGCAGGATGGCGGCCATTTCTTCCATTTGCGTGGTTTGGTGCATGATATGCGGGTGATTGAGTTCTCCAAGGTGCGTTCGCCCTTTTATGGGGCCGTAACCGGATGCGGGCAATAATTCGGCAAAACCTTTTTCGCCATTGAGAAAGAACCGATCGAGGTTGTTCATGTTATATGTTGATAGGCAGGAAGCGACAGCACCGCCGGGGAAACCCATCTGAAACTGGATAGTTTCGTCCACGCCTTCTTTGAATAGCGTGGGGTTGGTTTTGGTTTCCTGAGCGGTAACCCAGATGGGATCTTCTCCTACCATATAACGGGCACCATTAACTGAATATATACCAATATCCATCATGGCACCACCACCGGCTAATTCCTTATTGAGCCGCCACTGGCTTGGATTGCCGATCCGAAAGCCGCTAAGTCCCTGAAAGAAAAGAATTTTTCCGAATTGGCCGTCTATTCGTTGTTTAATAATATCAACCGTATTGGCTTCGAAATGCATACGGTATCCAACCAGGAGTTGGACTCCGGCCTTTTTGCAGGCATCCACCATTTCTTTTCCCTGGAGAGCATTTAACGCCATGGGTTTTTCACAGATCACGTGTTTGCCGGCAGCCGCTACGCGGATTGTTTGAGGATGATGTAAAGCGTTTGGGGTGAGGATATAAACTGCGTCTATATCAGGATTGTTTTTGATTGCATCGAAGTTTCCGTAGTTATAGCAATTTTTTGCCGGGATTTGGAATTTCTCCTGCCAGGTTTTGAGTTTATCCGGAGTGCCACTTATTAGTGCGGTGATTTTTGCTTTTTTGCAGGCCTGCATGGCTTCGGCCACCCGGGTTGCGTAGCCTCCGAGTCCCATTAGGGCAACTTTGAGAATCGGGCCATTATAGGGTTCCTTCGAATTATTTATTCCGAGTTCTGCCAGCACCGGCATTGCCAGAAAAGGGGCAGAGAGTTTCGTCAGAAATTCACGGCGATTTGTCATAGTAGGTGTCAGATAGGTGTTAGAACTAAGTTACGAAAGGTGTCAGACACATGTCTAACAACGTTCTAACACTTGTCTGACACCTCTCTAACAGTGTTCTAACACCTGTCTGACACTTAAAAGGCTTTGCGGTCGGTTTTTTTCCAGAAAACGGAGGGAACGGGTTTGTTCAGGAGGTGCTTGTAAAAGAAGCTGGCATTCTCGGCAACCAGGTGATCGCGCTTGGCGCGGACATTTGCCCCAATTCCATGCCGCTCATTCGGATAAATCATCATCTCAAACTGCTTTCCCAAATCCTGCAAACGACTGATCAGCTGAACACTGTTCTGCATATGTACATTGTCATCCGTTGTACCATGCACAATGCGCAGCGTGCCTTTCAGGCGATCCGCATAGGTCATCACCGCAGTAGCTTTATACCCTTCCGGATTTTCAGCTGGTGTATCCATAAATCGCTCTGTATAGTGCGTATCATACAAAGACCAATCCATAACCGATGCATTGGCTATCCCATGGGTGAAATAATCCGATCCATAGGTCAAGGCCATGGCAGTCATATAACCGCCGAAACTTCCGCCGGTAATCCCGATTCGGTCTCCTGCAATCCAGGACTGCTTTCGCAACCAGCCTGCTGCGCTCATATAATCCTCAATCTCGTATTTACCTAATTGGCGGTGAATGAAATTCATTCCCTTTTTTCCAAAATGCCCGCTACTCCGGTTATCAATCGATACCTGTACCAATCCTTCCTGTGCCCACCACAATTCCGCAGGATTTGTCCGATAGGTATCATATACGGTACCCGCATTTGGTCCACCGTAAATATTAATGATCACCGGATATTTTTTTGCCGGGTCAAACCCAATCGGATACGTAATCAATACCGGCAGATCAAATAATCCATCGGCCGATTTCACCCGAATCAACTCTCTTTTCGGTTGTGCATAAAGGTTGATATCATTTCCTTTAGAAGTTCCCAATTCACGCAAAACCTTTCCCTTCATATCAACCACTACCATAGTTGGCACTGTTTGAAGATTGGAATAGGTAGTTATGAATTGTTTATTATCAGGAGAAATGGTCATACCCCGGAAAGTATAATCGCCAAAGGAATGACGAACCATATTTTTACCATCCAGACCAACACTGTATAAATCTGTACGGGCACTGTTTTCCTTGCGTGCATCAAAATAGAGACGTTTGGCTTTCTCATCTATTTTGTGAATCGCGCCTACAGTAAAATCACCGGAGGTAAGCGTTGCCAGACGTTTGCCGCTCATATCATGCAGGTAAAAATGTTTCCAGCCGCTCACATCGCTCCGCAGAATAAAACCTTTCCCGGAAGGCAGAAATTCAAACCGATCCGTATCATCCAGATCTATCCAGGTTTTCTGGCTTTCTTCGTATATCAGGGTTTTCGATCCGGCAGTCAAATCCACATTATATACCTTCAACTGATCCTGACCGCGGTTCATCCAGGAAATCCAAAGTTGCCCGCCTGGCGTCCATACCGGTGTTCCAAAATACTGATCCTCTTTTGCGTTGAAATCCGCCCAGGTGGTAGCAAGGGTTTCCAGCTTAACAACACCAATTTTTACATCCGGATTTTTATCACCGGGTTTTGGATACCGGTTATTTTCAAGCGATCCATGTTGTCCGTCTGCTACATAAATTGGAAATACCGGCATGCCGCTTTCATCAAAACGCATGAATGCAAGATGTTTGCCATCTTCACTCCACCAGAATGCTTTATATCTGGAAGCTCTCCCCAGAATTTCCTCAAAATAGATCCAGGAAGCATAGCCATTCAGCACAGAATCATTCCCGTCTTTAGTCAGCTGAATTTCTTTTTTGGTAGCAATCTCCTGCACATAGAGATTATTGTCCATTTTGGTATAGGCGAAATATTTTCCATCCGGAGAAGCTGTTTGGTTACGGGCACCAGCAACCGCAATGGCCGGAACCGCAGGCGAAGGATTTCCGGCTGCGGGCATTGTATATTCCTCTGCAACACCCGTTGCCGCATTCACTTTAAAGGTCTTGCGAACATTGTTCTCCGTCCGTGTTTCCAAAAAGTGTTTTCCATCAATCCATTTGCTGATCATTGGCAGCGGCTTCAGGATATTGGTTGGGGCCCCTTTAAAAGCCTGCTCATAACTAACGGGTTGCTGGGCTGTCAGCATTCCAGTCAATCCCAGGAAGCATAAGCCAAGGAAGAGTTGTCTCATGTGTCAGTATTTGTGTGATTCAAATTTATTTTACCTCCTGCATATCCACTAACCGCTTATAAAATCCCTGTTGGGATAGCAGGCTATCGTGATTGCCTCTTTCAACAATCCGGCCTTTCTGCAATACAATAATTTCATCTGCATGGCGAATGGTACTTAGCCGGTGAGCGATTACGATACTTGTACGATGCTGCATCATGTTATCAATGGCATCCTGTACCAGGCGCTCACTTTCCGTATCCAGTGAACTGGTGGCTTCATCCAATATTAAAATGGGCGGATTTTTCAAAACCGCTCTGGCAATGGTCAGACGCTGGCGCTCACCGCCACTGAGTTTTGACCCCCTGTCGCCGATATTGGATTCATAACCCCCGTCTTTCTGAATGATAAAATTATGTGCATTGGCAACTTTTGCCGCATGTTCAATTGCAGTCTGATCGGCAGAAGGCATTCCCAGTGAAATATTGGAAGCAATGGTATCATTAAACAGGATCGGTTCCTGCGTTACAATACTCAGTTGATCACGAATGGAAGCAAGTGAATATTCTCTGATATTAACTCCATCAATTAAAATCTCTCCTTTTGTTACATCATGAAAGCGGGGTACAAGGTCGGCCAGCGTTGATTTTCCGGAGCCCGATGATCCTACCAATGCAATTGTTTTTCCTTTTTCAATTACAAGGTTGATATCTTCCAGTATGATGGCATCATCATAAGCAAAGGAAACATTTTTAAACTCAATACTGTGGTTAAACGAAGTCAGTGTTTTTGGGGAAGCGGCCTCTTCCACCTTTACCGGCGCTTTGATGATTTCTTCAATTCGTTCTATCGCAGCAGTACCCCGCTGGACATTATAAAATGCATTGGAGAATGCTTTCGACGGATTGATTATCTGCGTGAAGAAAACAATATAGGTGATGAACCCCGCAGCATCCAGTCCGGCTTCATTTTTCAGTACCAGTTGTCCGCCAAACCAGAGAATCGCACACAATACCAAAACCCCCAGAAATTCTGACATGGGCGAAGCCAGATCACGCCTGAAGTTCATACTGTTTCGGATATGGTTTAAAAATTTATTGATTCCTCCGAATTTTTCAGAAATCAGGTTTTCCGCATTAAAGGCTTTGATAACGCGCATACCACCCAGGGTTTCATCCAGCACAGACAATAGCAATCCCTGTTGAACCTGGGCCTGGTTGGACTGTCGTTTCAAACTCCGACTCACCCGCCCGATGACGAATCCCATAATCGGTAATAAAACCACCAGAAACAGAGATAACTGCGGACTCAGAAAAATCAGTGAACTAACAATGATGATCAGGGTAAGGGGTTCTTTTACCAGTACTTCCATAGCACCAATTATACTCCATTCCACTTCGTTTACATCATTGCTCATCCGGCTGATGATATCACCTTTACGTTGTTCGGTAAAATAACCGATGGGCAGGTTGAGAATTTTAGAGTAGAGTTCAGCCCGAAGTTTGGTCATCACATGGTTTCTCATTGGCGTTAGCATGCGCAACCCCATATAGAGAAAAAGATTCTTGAAAAAGATGGAAATAATAATAACCACACAAATGGTGGCAAGCGCGGGGACGGCTCCCTGGGTATCAATCAGCACGCTCAGCTGGTATTTCATGGTATCAATAGCGGAGGAGGCGGTCCATTCAAAGGTCGGCTTCACAACTGGTCTTTTTTCCAGTCCAAAGAGGAGTTGGAGAAAAGGTGCCAGCATAGCCAGAGATACCAGTGAGAAAAGAATGGAGAACAAGTTGAACAGAAAATAGAGGGCTATATTGCCTTTTTTATCTGCCAGGTATTTAAAAACAAGCGAAAATTTCTTCATTTCACCAATTAAATAGAAACTGCAAACCTACATCAATTTAGGGTGGGGAAGCTCCCGAATTCTTTGTTTCTTTGCAGTAATCAAGCGATGACCCTAATGCAACAGGAGACAAAACGACAGAAGCAGGTAGCCGGCGAAATCCAGGGGGTACTGAATCAGGTATTCCAGCATCTTGGTCTTACCATGATCGATGGTGGTATGGTTTCTATTTCCTCCGTTAAAATGACCCCTGATCTGCTGGAAGCGCGCATTTATATCAGTTTATTTAAAGTTGCTGACCCTAAAGCCGCCATGAAAAAACTGGAGGATCGCGCCTGGGAAATAAAAAAAGGACTGGCTGCAGCCATCAAGCACCAGGTAAGACGAATTCCCGAAATGCAATTCTACCTCGATGATACACTGGATTATGTGTTCAAAATGGAAGAAGTGTTCGATAAGATCAAAAAAGAAGAAAATCCGGGTGAAACTCCCCCGGAAGCCTAACTTTTTCCCATAAACCACCACCCTTGAATTTTTTATTCGCCTGGCGCTACTTTAAGTCGAAAAAATCAACCAATGCCATCAATATCATTGCGTGGGTAAGTGTGGTTGCTGTAGTAGTGGGAACAGCCTCCCTTATCGTTGTCTTAAGTGTATTTAACGGGTTTGAGGATTTGGTGAAATCACTATATGCCACTTTTTATACCGAACTCAAGATTGTTCCGGCAGAGGGTAAACTACTCAAGCTAAGCCCGGAACAGGAAAAAGCAATGACAGGCATTCGGGGCATCAAAGCCTGGTCAAAAGTGTTGGAAGAGAAAGCCTTGTTAAAAAATGGTGAAGCCCAAACCATCGCTTATCTGAAAGGTGTGGATAGTCAGTATACCAAGGTTACCACCATGGCAGAATATGTCAAAGTAGGGCAATTTGATCTCGGTACAAAGGAAAAACCACGTGCCATATTGGGCGTTGGGGTAGAATCCGTTTTGGGCTTATGGAGTGATCGGGAATTGCTTCCGATAACCGCATATTTACCAAAAAGAGGTGCCGGCATTAATATAGCCGACCCGATGTCTGCCCTAATAGCAGAAAATATTTATACTGCCGGTGCCTTTGCCATTCAGCAGGAATTTGATAATAAATATGTGCTGACCAATCTGGATTTTCTAAAAGGGCTGCTAAACCTTGATCCTGAAGAGTTTGGTGGTATTGAACTGGCTCTGGTTGAAGGGGCTGATGAGGAGGAAGTAAGTACTTCCCTTCGAAAGATTTTCGGGAAAGAATACACTATTCTCAGCCGGTATCAGCAAAACCAGGGCTTATACAGCGTAATGCAGATGGAAAAATGGGTGATTTATATCCTGCTTTCCCTGATTCTTGTAGTTGCCGCATTTACCATGATCGGATCGCTGACCATGCTGGTTTTGGAAAAGCAGAAAGATATACAGGTTTTAAAAGCAATGGGAGCTTCCTCAGCAAGAATTCAATCGATTTTTATAAGTGAGGGATTTTTACTTGCCGGAATTGGAGCCGGAGCAGGCATGTTGCTGGCATTACTCATTTGCTGGGCACAACAAAAATTTGCGCTGGTTAAACTGGAAGGCGGAAGTTTTGTGATCAATCAGTATCCGGTGAAAATAATGTTGCCCGATTTCCTGCTGGTTTCTGCTACCGTACTTCTTGTAGCCTTTTTGGCATCCTGGTTACCGGCCAGAAAAGCGGCTGCATCCCGGATGGATCTTGGTTAATAATCGCCCAGTGTTTCCGGAAGCTGCGCCAGCGCTTTGGCCAGTTGTTCATCATTTGGAGCGATGCCATGCCACTCATGACTTCCTTCCATAAAATCCACCCCTGCACCCATACCTGTTTTCATTAACAGAACGATGGGTTTACCCTTGCCGGTAAGTGTTTTGGCTTTTTCCAGCATATCAACAACTGCATCCACCTCATTTCCTTTCTCAAGAATTAATACCTCCCAGCCAAACGCTTCAAATTTTTTATCCAGTGCACCCAGATCCATAACTTTTTTCGTGGAACCGTCAATTTGCTGGCCATTCCAGTCAATGGTAGAAATCAGGTTATCTACTTTGTGATGGGCTGCAAACATGGCGGCTTCCCAGTTCTGGCCTTCATCCAGTTCACCATCACCGTGAAGAGAGAAAACCAGATGGGGGTCCTTATTCAGTTTTTTTGCAAGCGCAGCTCCAATGGCAACACTCATTCCCTGACCAAGGGAACCACTGGCAATCCGGATGCCAGGTAAATGTTCGTGTGTGGCAGGATGCCCCTGAAGCCGGCTGTTCAGTTTACGGAAAGTAGCCAGTTCCTGAATATCAAAGTATCCCGAACGAGCCAGTGTGGAATAATAAACCGGTGAAATATGTCCGTTTGACAGGAAAAAAAGATCTTCATTATACCCATTCATATTGAATTCAGGGTCGTGCTTCATCACCTTAAAAAACAAGGCGGTGAAATAATCAGTACAGCCAAGAGAACCGCCTGGGTGCCCACTGGAAGCGCCATGTACCATCCGAACAATATCGCGTCTTATTTGGGAAGCAATTTCCTGTAAACTGGCCATAAACGAAATTTGTGGGGCAAATCTAACTTATTTGGCCAGATCTTTATGGCAGGACAAGACTAAAGAAGCCTTTTTTTCGTTTATGTAATCGGGGTACTTTTTTTTAACGAGCTTTAGTTTAATAATCGGAAACAGCAGCACATGTTTGACGTCATTCTCGCATTAACCATCGCATTTACGATTACTTTTCTGGCCATTCCTGTAATTATACGGGTTGCAGCCATGAAAAAAATATATGATATACCCGATGAGCGGAAGATTCACCAGGCAGCCATTCCGGCCCTTGGGGGATTGGGTATTTTTGCCGGATTTCTTTTTGCTGTTTTGTTGATTGCCAATTTTCAACTGGCTAAACATCTTCAATTTTATCTTGCTGCTTCAGTCGTTATTTTTTACATGGGACTGAAAGATGATATCATCATCATTTCACCGGTTAAGAAATTTATAGGACAGGTGCTGGCGGCTTTTATTGTGATTTATTATGGTGATCTGCAAATTGAAAGTATGCAGGGATTTCTTGGCGTTTATGCATTACCGGAATCATTCAGCCTCATATTTACCTATCTCACCGCTATTGTAGTTATGAATTCGTTCAACCTTATTGATGGTGTGGACGGACTGGCAGGAAGTCTTGGTTTGCTTTCAACGACGGTTTTTGGAACTTATTTTGTTCTCACCGGTCATTTGCCTGAAGCTGTGCTGGCCTTTTCTATGGCAGGCTCGGTCCTGGCCTTTTTAATATTCAATTTTCAGCCAGCCCGAATTTTTATGGGTGATACAGGATCTCTTTTAATTGGTCTGGTAAATGCAGTATTAGTTGTAAAATTCATCCATGTTGCCATGGTACCCGGACAGGCATTTACCATCCATGCTTCCCCTGCCGTTGGTTTTGGCATACTGATGATTCCATTGCTTGATACCCTCCGGGTATTTGGAATCCGCATGTTTAACCGGCGATCTCCGTTTTCGCCAGATCGCAACCACATACATCATCTATTACTCGACCTTGGCTGTTCTCACAGAACAATTGCGATTAGTTTGATGGCCCTCAATGCGGGAATGGCAGCAATAGGATTTATCTTCCATCCAATGGGCAGCACCTTTCTGATGACCCTTTATTTTGGCATATTCTTTAGTTTGATTGGAATACTTTATCTGGTTCGGAAACGCCGGCCCCGGCTCTTCGTTACTTCCAATAATGAGATTCGTAAACAATCGGGAGGAAAACTGGTTCCACTTTCAGAATCTCCGGTAATAGAGAAGAAATAATTCCATTTCCTTAGATTTGCCCGAATAATTTATAAGCAATGACGGAAGAATTATCCATGATCCTGGACGATGCCAGTGATTCCATGAAAAAAGCGATTCAACACCTGGAGGCGGAATTAGTGAAAATCAGGGCAGGGAAAGCCAATCCCCAGATGTTGGACGGAATTGTAGTTGATTATTATGGGTCACCTACTCCAATTGCCCAGGTAGCGAATATTACTGCGGCGGATGCCAGAACAATTACAGTTCAGCCCTGGGAAAAAAATATGCTGCAACCAATTGAGCGGGCAATCATAAATTCCAATATCGGAATCAATCCCCAGAACGATGGTGTAATGATTCGAATGTTCCTTCCTCCACTTACGGAAGAGCGCAGACGGGAACTGGTGAAAAGATGTAATGGGGAAGGGGAGCATTCCAAAGTGGCGGTTCGAAGTATTCGAAGAGAAGCCATTGAGCAGATTAAAAAATTACAGAAAGACGGTCTGAGTGAAGATGCGGCAAAAGATGCAGAAAAAGAAGTACAGGATCTGACCGATAAACATATTGCACTTGTTGATAAACACCTGGCTCAGAAAGAAAAGGAGATCATGGCTGTTTAAGCCTTTTTATTCCGGTTGACCAGATAAACACCGGCCAGAATAATAAGCAGGCAGGCTATTTGAATGGTTGTTATGGATTCGCCATACAACAATCCCCAACCAATAGCAACAAAAGGAATACCATAGGTAACCAGGGAGGCAAATAATGTTCCGGCCCTCTTCACCAGCATATAAAATATGATGGAGGCGAGGGCTGTTCCCATTACGCCCAGGATGATGGATGCAAAGGTGGACATCCACCAGGTTGGTGATATTGAATTGCTACTGATATCATTAAAATAGCCTGTTTTCCAGAGAATAAGTATAGAAGGAGGAATCAGGCAGGCAAAGGCAAAGGAGGCGATACTGACAGAGCTAATTCCTTTCAGATGCCTTGCCACCATGTTTACATTTATTCCATAACACAAGGTGGCAAGAATAACCAGAAAGGAATAGGAGAGATAGCTGAAATCTAAATTACCTCTTGCTATAAAAAGCAGACAAAGTCCCAAAAAACCCAATACCACTCCGGCAATTTTTGTGGCGGTTACCTGTAATTGAAAAAAAAGCGCTCCGATACTGATGGTAAAAAGCGGGGTCAGGGCATTCAGGATTCCGGCAAGTGAACTGTCTATTTTTGTTTCTGCAATACAAAAGAAAAATGCAGGAAAAAAACTCCCCAGAAATCCCGAGAGGATTATCAGCCAGATTTTATTTCGTGGAATTTTGCGAAAGGATTTCCAGGCTAAAGGCAACAAAATCAAACCACCACTAAGCATCCGGATAGCGGCCACCTGAAAGGCTGTAAGGGATTGCATACCTGCTTTCATCAGAATAAAGGAACTACCCCAGATCAGGGCAAGCGAAACAAAGAGCAACCAATTGAGCAGCCTGGGTGAAATGAGCATGGAGCAAATTTCAACTTTCCCCGCTGTTTGGAAAAATAATTGGATATTTAACCCATCACCAACAAAACCTAAAATCATTTATTATGGGATTTTTTTCCGATTTTAAAGCCTTTGCCACCAAAGGCAATCTGGTAGATGTTGCCATTGGTTTTCTGATGGGAACTGCTTTTACCAAATTGGTGGGATCTTTTACAAGTGGATTGATTTCACCCATACTTGGATTGATTACCGGTGGAAAAGATTTTTCCAAAATGGCAGTAACGATCCGGGAAGCTGAGTTGGACGCAAGCAATGCGGTGGTAAGAGAAGCCATAACATTTAAGTATGGCGAATTTCTGACGGCTACCCTGGATTTCATAATTGTGGCTTTTGTTTGTTATGTCTTCATTAAAGCCATACTTCGCCGTCCACCTGTTCCGGAACCAGCTCCACCAGCCGGACCAACACCAACTGAAACATTGCTGGCTGAAATAAGAGATGAACTCCGGAAGAAATAGTAATTCTTCTTTATATATATTTGCAGGGGCATTTTGACGATTTCAAAATGCCCTTTTTTATAAAACGAAAGAACAGGATACTATGAAAAAAACCATGACTCTCCTTGTTGGTAGTTTTTTACTGGCAGGTGTACTGCAGGCACAGGATGCAACCGTTTCCGGAATAAAAAAAGGTGCTGAAAGGGCAACCTATGATGATACCACCTATAAGTACAATGCCAAAGGCTGGCGTAAGGGGGGATTATTCAACCTGAATCTTGCACAGGGCAGTGCAAGGAACTGGGCAGCAGGGGCTGAAAAATCATCGATTTCAGTTGCAGGATATTCAACGCTATTCGCAAATAAGAAAAAAGGCAATTTTTTCTGGGATAATACGCTCGATTTAGGGTATGCCGTACAACGTACCAGTTCTGTGGGAACCCGCAAAACCGATGATAAAATCGATTTTTACAGTAAAGCCGGGCAAAAACTAAACGATAAATGGGCATTGGTAGGTGTTTTCAATTTACGTACCCAAATGACTGACGGCTACGATTATGATTACCTGGCCAAAGGAATCCGGCGCAGGGTCTCCGGCTTGTTTGCACCGGCTTATCTGCTGGTTTCTCCGGGTATCGAATGGAAACCAACTTCTTATTTCAGTATAATGTTGTCTCCAATTTCAGCAAGGTGGGTTATTGTAAGCAATGATCCGTATAGCTATTATTATCAGGACGGGGCCATTCCTTTACCTGATGGCGGACAGGAAACACCGCTTGCTGCCTTGTATGGAGTGAATCCTGCCAGAAAGGTTTCCATGGAAGCAGGTGCTTATTTATCCGCGAATTTCTTTAAGGAAGTGATTAAAAATGTAAGCTATAAATCAAGGCTGGATTTGTTTTCCAATTATTTAGGCAAACGCGATCCACTAACGGATGTTAAACTAAATGCGGAGCCGAAAAATGTGGATGTCTTCTGGACCAATTCAATAGCAATGAAAGTCAATAAGTTTCTGAGTGTTACATATAATCTGGATTTGATCTATGATGATGATGTAAAACAATTCGGACCTAATGGAGATTCTCCCGGCACACAGGTTCGCTCCCTGTTGGGTGTTGGGTTGTCGGCAAAGTTTTAAGTTTCGTATCTTTCCCGCTTCCCGGTGCATTGCCGGGAAGTTTAATTTTTGTGAAGTATGGCCGCGCAGCAACTATCTTATCAGATCAAACTACCTCAGTTCGAAGGACCCTTTGATCTGTTGTTATTCTTTATTGAGCGGGATGAACTGGACATTTATAATATTCCGATTACCCGTATCATCAATGATTTTCTTGATTTTATTCATGGGGAAGAAAAGCTCAATATCGAGATGTCGAGTGAGTTTATTTTATTTGTTTCCACGTTGATGCGGATTAAGGCCAAAATGCTGTTGCCAAGGAAAGAGATCGATGCGCAGGGAAATGAAATCGACCCCCGTCAGGAGCTTGTTGACAAACTGCTGGAATATCGCAAATACAAACAGGCTGCGGCTGAGCTTACTGAAATGGAAGCAGTGCGGATGCTGATGGTGAAAAGAGGAAATGCCAATAAAGAACTCGGGCATATTGGAGAAGAAGCGAGTGAAGGATCAGAAATTCAGCAAATCACTTTATTCAAGCTGATGAAATCATTTGAAAAAGTGATGCAGAAAGTATATGATCGCAATAATAAACCGGTACATACCGTGGTGCAATACAATTATACCATGGAAAAAAGCCGGGAGAATGTATTGGATCTTTGTCGTACCAAAAAGACGATGAGTTTTGAAAAACTATTTGAAATCTGCGAAAACAGGATTCATGCTATTTTCACCTTTCTGAGTATGCTTGAGCTGGTTCAGCAAAAATACATGACTATCATAACAGGAGAGGGTCGCAATAATTTCATTGTTGAATGGAACGATGAACGTCAGGAGGATGAGTTTGTATTAATTTAAACAGTCTAAATCCAGTTGCTGATTTAATCAAAAACCTGAAGAAGAATTGGTTTTTTTTCCTGGCGAATAGTTTGTTGCAAATAGTGCATAAAACCCGGTGAAACAGCCGGACAGCCATCACTCTGGCATATAGGCCTGGGGTGTACAGAGCTTTCGGGCACACAATCCATCGCATGAAGTACCACATAGCGTGCAAAAGCATTGCTGTTAGTGGAAGACAAGCCATGAAGTTTATAAGCCAGTCCGAATTTTCCCTGATAAGATGCACCAATTTTATAAATGCCGAGCGAGGTACAACCACTTCCGATTTTATTGGAATAACTGCGGCCATAGAGCCACAGTTTATTGCAACGACCATGAGTAACGAGGCCTGTTTTTTCGATGCGGTTTTTCTTCAGGTCATAAACAACAAATCTTGCTAAACCGGAAGCCTGTTTCAGATCGATTAAAAATACGCGATTGGAACTATACCCCTTTTGTTCTGCCATCAGTTTAAGTTGGAAGGCTTTTATCTGAAGTCGCTCTGAATTGGTGTTAACCGATTTGCCGGATAAGCAAATAAGACTAATTGCAACTACCGCGGATTTTAAAAGCATAACCTGCATTTCCGGATAGATGCAGGCCGCATTAAATTCCACACACGCAAGAAAAAATTAACAGGGTACGAGGGTTTGATGGTTACTACCCCAGATGCCGGATTTGTAAGAGTTCACAAATGATTTCTGGTGAACCTGCGGCATAAAAAAGACCTGTATTTTTCTCAATTGAAAAACTTCAACAAATTCTTATCAAAGACATTATTGAAACAGCTGAACACTTACCTTATCCTTCATCATTTCCCGGATAGTATCTGCAATAGCAGGTGCATCATACCCACATTCACGGTGTAATTCTTTCAGGCTGCCATGTTCCACAATACGGTCGGGAATACCCAACATTTTCACCTGAGCCTGGTAGTTATGCTCTGCCATGAATTCCAGCACTGCTGAACCAAATCCACCTACAATGGTGCCATCTTCAACTGTTATGATTTTGGAATAACGTTGGAAAACTTCATGTAACAGGTCCGAATCAATTGGTTTCACAAAACGCAGGTCATAATGTGCTGCATTTATACCGTATTGTTTTACATCCCGGATAGCACTTGCAGCAAAATTTCCTGGATGACCGAAACTAAGTACAGCAATCTCGTCCCCATCTTTCAGTTTACGGCCTTTCCCAATCCGGATTTCCTGGAATGCTGTTTTCCATTCGGGCATCACCCCTTCTCCTCTTGGATATCGGATAACAAAAGGCAGTTCGGTTGATTCCAACTGTGCGGTATACATCAGGTTGCGCAACTCGGATTCGTTCATCGGCGCACTTACAATCAGATTTGGGATACAGCGGAAGTAGGGGATATCATATGCGCCGTGGTGGGTAGGACCATCTTCACCAACCAATCCGGCACGATCCAGGCAAAATACCACAGGTAATTTCTGAATGGCTACATCATGCACCACCTGGTCGTAGGCTCTTTGCATAAAGGAGCTATAGATATTACAAAAGACTTTCATTCCCTGGGTAGCTAATCCCGCACTAACCGTAACAGCATGCTGCTCGCAGATACCCACATCAATCGCCCGATCCGGCATCTTATCCATCATGATTTTCAGGGAAGACCCGGAGGGCATGGCAGGTGTAATTCCAAAAATAGCCGGATTTTTTTCGGCCATTTCAAGAATGGTGTGACCAAATACATCCTGGTATTTCGGAGGTTGGGGTGTATCGTATTTTTTCTTGAATATTTCTCCTGTAATCTTATCAAATAAGCCGGGAGCATGCCACTTGGTCTGGTCTTTTTCCGCCAGCTCATAACCTTTTCCTTTCACGGTTATGATATGCAGGATTTTCGGTCCGGGTATATTCTTAAGATCCTGTAATGTATCAACCAGTTTGGTGATATTATGACCGTCAATGGGGCCGAAATACCGGATCTTAAGTGCTTCAAAGAGATTACTGCTTTTATTCACCATTCCTTTGATGGAATGCTCCAGCTTGGATGCCATTTCGCGGGAAAAATTACTACCAACTGGTAATTTCCCCAGTGCTTTCCATACGTCATCTTTGAGTTTATTATAAACCGGAGAAGTAGTGATATCCGTCAGGTATTCTTTTAATGCTCCGACATTCGGATCAATGCTCATACAGTTATCATTCAGAATGATGAGCATATCTGCATCGGAAACTCCGGCATGATTCATTGCTTCAAAAGCCATTCCGGCTGTCATGGAGCCATCTCCGATGATGGCAACCGATTTACGGTCTTCTCCTTTGTATTTGGCAGCCAGGGCCATACCCAGGGCTGCTGAAATGGAGGTGGAGGAATGTCCAACACCGAATGTATCGTATTCACTTTCAGTACGTTTGGGAAAACCCGACAGGCCACCATACTTCCTGTTGGAAGCGAAATTATCCCTCCTGCCGGTCAGAATTTTATGACCATATGCCTGGTGACCTACGTCCCATACCAGCTGATCATAGGGTGTATTATAAACATAATGCAATGCAGTTGTGAGCTCCACTACCCCCAAACTTGCGGCAAAATGGCCACCGTGCACGCTTACAACGTCAATTATGTATTGCCTGAGTTCATTACAAACCTGGTGTAATTGTTCTTTACCAAGCTGTTTGAGGTCAGACGGCTGATTGATTTGCTGTAAAAGCGGGCCAGGTTTAATATCCATTCGGTAAAAATAAAGCGTCAAAGATACAGAACACATTCCGCCTGAAGCGGTTTGCTACAATATAAAGAATTTAACAAATACCTCGCAAAATGGTTGAATGCCATCCATCCCGGACTCCTGCCCCCGTCACAACTTATTTGGCCATTAATACAATTCACTATATTAGGGGTACCACAAACAGCTAGATTTGCGCTTATGCTTCCACGCGGAATTAAATATTATTGGATCTGTCAGATACTGGGATGGACTTTCGTGGTCCTGACGATGCTGATCTTCGTCTATACGTTTACTCCATCAAAGATCGATCAACGGCTATTTGTACGGGTAGCGCTGATTTTTGGTTCCGGAATCTTTACCACCCACATGCTCCGGTCGTTTATTAAACGCAGCGGCTGGATGCTTTTGCCGATTGAAAAAGTGATTCCACGGATGGCAGTGGCAATTATTGTTACCAGTCTGGTATGTAGTCTGGTATTTATGGGATTGGTACAACTCTTTGATGTTCAGACAGATGTGCAACGTAAAATTGATTTCCCTGCCCGGCTGCTGGGGGCTACACTTGATATAGGCCTGTTTATAATCCCCTGGACCCTCATCTATTATATTTACCATTATGTAGCCAAAAGCAGGAAACAGGAAGTTGACACACTTAAACTGGAAGCCCTGGTTAAGGAGCTGGAGCTGAAAACAATTAAAGCGCATATCAATCCGCATTTTATTTTTAATGCCTTAAACAGTATCCGGGCCCTGATAGATGAGAACCCAGGCCGGGCGCGGGATGCCATAACCGAGCTCAGTAATATCCTGCGCAGCAGTATGCAGTCTGAAAAATCGGAAACCGTTCCATTGGAAAAAGAGCTCAATATTGTGCGGGATTATCTGGCATTGGAGCATATCCGGTTTGAAGACCGGCTGAAAGTTGAATATGAAATTGATGAAGATACCCTGGATCAGCCCATTCCGCCCATGATGCTACAAACCCTGGTGGAAAATGCTATCAAACATGGTATAGGAAAGCAGATGAAGGGTGGAGTTGTTCGGATCATTTCCGATTTCAGAGATAATTACCATGAATTGCTGGTTCAAAATACCGGACGCCTGTCGAGCCATATTAATGGAGATGGATTTGGAATCAGCAGTACCCGGAACCGGTTGCAATTATTATTTGGTGATAAAGCCGATTTCCGGATTGAAGAATCCAATGGCAATATGGTGGAAGCAAGAGTGAAAATTCCGGTTGTAGAACCCGCTTAAACAAACACATATGATAAAGGCTGTACTAATCGATGATGAACGATTGGCCCGCACAGAATTGAGAAAATTATTAACAGAATTCCCGGAAATTGAAGTGGTGGGAGAAGCCGCCAATGCATCCGAAGGAATTGAAGCAATTGAAAATCTGCAACCTGATCTTGTTTTTCTGGATATCCAGATGCCCGGTAAAACAGGTTTTGATATGCTGAGTGAACTCGAAAAAGCTCCACATGTTATTTTTACAACTGCATACGATGAATATGCATTGAAGGCCTTTGAAGTAAACGCACTCGACTATCTGCTAAAACCAGTTGATACCAAACGTTTGGCAGATGCAATACATAAACTTCATATCGCAGAAGAGAAAGAAGCAATGGCTCCGGCCATCAGCACCAACAGAAGTCTGCTAAGCGAACATGACCAGGTTTTTGTTAAAGATGGTGAACGTTGCTGGTTTGTAAAACTCAGTGATATCCGCTTATTTGAAAGTGTGGGGAATTATGCCAAAGTATTTTTTGGAAATAACAAACCACTGATCCTTAAATCACTGAATGCATTAGAAGAACGGCTGGATGAGAAAGTGTTTTTTCGTGCCAATCGCAAACACATCGTTAACTTACGGCTTATTGAAAAAATTGAGCCCTATTTTAACGGAGGATTATTGCTGGAATTAAAAGGTGGCGAAAAAATTGAAGTAAGCAGAAGGCAGACAGTAAAATTTAAGGAAATGATGAGCCTGTGAGGAGGTGAAAGGTCAAAGGTGAAAGGAGAGAGGTGAAAGGTGAAAGGTGAAAAAAAAGAAATGAATATGAAGTATTTATTAATAGTGGGGGCGCTGGGTTTGGCGATGCAGGTTAATGCACAGAAGAAAAACAGGAAAGATCCGGGTATTGATATCAAAGAAGTAAGCAGGATTGAAAAGACCCTGTCAGCTGATGATATGGAAGGTCGTAAGATTTTTACGCCGGGTATTGATAAGGCAGCCAATTTTATTGCTGCTGAATTTGCGAAGATTGGGTTGGAGAAATCTCCTAACAGTACTGGATATCTGCAGACATTTAAAATGTTGAAACCAACTCAGCGCTCAGCTGAAGCAACAGTAAATGGAAAGCAGCTACAGGCAACTGAGTTTTTTGTGATTACTCCAAAAGAAAACCTGGTTATTACGGAAACTTCCGGATTTGAACTGGTGCAAATCAAGGCGGGTGCTCAGTTTATGCAGGAAGCCTATGGCCATGTTTCATCCGGAAAGAATAAACTAATTGCAGTAGACCCATCCTTTGCATCCAGTTTTGGCCGCCTCTCTTTTTTCAAGCGCCAAATGATGGAAGGAGGTGCTTCAACTGTTTTTATCTTATCGGCTGATCCTGTAACTTCTTTTTCCATAACGGCCACTCACCAGTTTGAGGTTTCTCAGTTGCATAATGTGGTTGGAATTTTACCTGGTAAATCCAAAAAGGACGAATATGTAATTTTCTCCGGGCATTATGATCATCTGGGAATTGGTAAACCGGTTAATGGTGACTCCATTTTCAATGGTGCCAATGATGATGCAGCCGGAACCACTGCAGTAATTATGCTGGCCAATTATTTCAAGAAGTTAAAAAATAATGAACGCACCATCATTTTCGCTGCGTTTACTGCAGAAGAGATGGGTGGTTATGGGGCTACTTATTTTTCCAAACAATTCAATCCGGCTGCTGTAATGGCCATGTTCAATATTGAAATGATTGGAACCGAAAGCAAGTGGGGAAAAAACTCCGCCTATATTACCGGTTATGATAAATCCAGTATGGGTGAAATCATGGCAAAGAATCTTGATGGAACAGGTTTTACATTTCATCCTGATCCTTACCCGGATCAGCAATTATTCTATCGCTCAGATAATGCAACCCTGGCCAGACTGGGCGTGCCGGCTCATACCATTTCCACGTCAAAAATGGATAGTGAAAAATATTATCACACGGTGGATGATGAATTTGAAACCCTGGATATGGAAAATATGACCCGGATTATCCGTGCAATTGCATTGAGCTCGCGCAGCATTGTTGCAGGCACAGATACACCGAGCCGTGTTGATACCTCGAGCCTGCGTTAATGAAATGTTCTATTAATTTTTTTTTACCGGCTGTTGTCTTTTTATTGCTGATTGCCCCAATTTATGCACAGCAAAAAAAAGATAGCAGCCTTGTTTTTGAAGATATCAGTGGCTGGATGAGCTATCTGACCAGCGACCGGTTGAAAGGAAGAGTGGAAGGTTCTGTTGAAAACAGAGAAGTTACCGATAGCATTGCGGCGTATTTTAAGCTGCTGGGATTGAAACCCTTTAAATCAGATAAGTTTCTGCATACTTTTTATCGTCATCCGGATGATTCCACCATCACTACGAGTAATGTTATTGCCTGCCTTCCCGGCACGGAAAAACCGGAGGAATATATTCTACTTTCCGCACATTTTGATCATGTGCAAATTGGATACTACAATAAAAAGGATAAGATCTACAATGGAGCAAACGATAACGCTTCGGGTACTACCGTTTTATTGGCACTTGCTCGTCAGCTTGTATTGTCTGGTCCGCATAAACGCAGTATTCTTTTTTGTGCATTTAATGCAGAAGAAGCCGGATTGGTTGGCTCCAATCATTTTTCAGATAATATCAATGCCAATCAGGTTGTAGCAGGTATAAATCTTGAAATGCTGGGGTATCCTCAGTTTGGAAAAAATACCATCATGCTAACAGGCATGCACAAGTCCGATTTATATTATCTACTTAAAAAAAGAATACCTGCTTCCGGAATTCGTATTCGAAGAGAGAGAGGTGATTTATTTCAACGTTCGGATAATTATGCTTTTGCAAAAAATGGTGTGCCTGCGCATACACTGATGGCCAGTGACGACAGAGAGCCCTGTTATCATGCTCCCTGCGATGAATTAAAAAGGATGAACCTGCCAAATATGGCATCGCTTACGAATGGAATACAAATCCTTATTGATGGATTATTGAATGGAACGGATACCCCGAAGCGTATTAGTCCGGCTGATGTACAATAAAATTAAACAACCGGTTTACTTACTGCATGAACAGCTGCACTCATTTCGCGGATAAGTCCCGGATCTTTTTCAATGGCATTTCCAACAACAATAAGATCTGCACCGGCCCTGCAATTGCGATAGGCTTTTTCAGGATTGGTGATACCTCCGCCAATAATTAAAGGAACGGAGATCTGATCTGATACAGCTGTTATCATGGATTCGCGGATAGGTAGTTTAGCACCACTGCCTGCATCCATGTAAATAAGCTTCATTCCCAGCATTTCACCTGCCAATGCAGTACAAAGTGCAATTTCGTTTTTATCGGAAGGTATCGGGCTTGCATTGCTGATATAAGATACGGTGGTTGGCGCCCCTCCATCAATCACCATATAACCGGTACTCATAATCTCAAGGCCACTTTGTTTTACAAAAGGAGCACTGATCACATGTTGTCCAATCAATAACTCCGGGTTTCTTCCTGAAATCAGGGAAAGGTAAAGCAGGGCATCTGCATACCGGGAAATTTGTGAAGGACTGCCAGGAAATAAGATAACGGGAATATCGGTAAGGGCCTTGATGGCCTGAATACATTCATCCAGGTGATTGGAAATAACCAGACTGCCACCCACGAATAGGTAATCTACCCTGGCATCCATGGCCAATTGTACCAGTGCCGGAATTTCAGCAGGCTGAATTTTATCCGGATCCACGAGTACGGCAAATGATTTCTGCTTTGCAGCTTTGCTTGTTAATATCTGTTGATAGATGCCTTTTTGCATTCAAAAGGTAATGGCTAGAGGCAAAAATGCAAAAAAATGCTGGTATGCCCAATTGTGCTTATAAACGGGTGTAAATAGCGAGCTGTGCAACGTGGTTATTGGTGAAGGCAGATCCCCTTCCATCCACATATTGATTCAGGTAGCCGATTTCCAGGTCTATGGCAGGTTTAAGCCGATAACCGGCACTTACATAAAACCGGTTCTGATCAAAAATTTTACCATTTACGGGCGATTTATCTCCCAGATTTACCATAATCTCATTTTGTAATCCGGCAAACCATCCTGATTTAAATGGAAATTCCTGTTTAAAGGGAATCACGGAACGAAAAAAATAACGAAACCGATTCGCATAGGTATTACCGTCAGCGGACAATTTATAATTGTTGATGGATGGCTGCATCAGAAATCGTTGTTCCAGCCGAAAACGATGTGAAATCGTATTTTTGCCAACTACCGGATGAGTAAATAATGCCTGCTGCCAGATTCTGTGCTCAGGCAGATAACCGGTAATACTTATTGGTTCATCAGCCGGGCCGGTTAACCAAAAACTTCTTCTGTTGGCAATATATCCGTAACCTGCCGTAATGATCCATTGATCATTCAGCTTATAATTTAATCCCGGTCTTAATAAAAGAGTCGACATAGTGGAGTATCGATCGCCTGAACGAACCTGCGCATCAAAATGAATGCTGAATTTTTCATTGAGCTTAATTGTATTGAAAGCAGCAATCCAGGTAGTATGAATGGACTGGGATTTTACAGCGGGAGAAAGGACGATTATAAGAAGTAAAGCACTAGTGAATCGAATCATAGAGGAGGGCATTTTTGGTGCTCAAAACTAATACACTTGTGGCTTGAAACTTGTTAAAATAAGGAAAGATGAAATCGTAAATTTCTAATAGGAATTCAAATTATTAAAGGGTTTTGGGCCGAATCACCAAATTATTTTTTTATAAATATGTGGATTTTGTAGCAAATGCAGCAGGAACGGGAACATCCAAACTTTCCCCATCGATTATCCACATTGGTGGATATTTACGGGTCGGTTTTTAGGAGGGAGGCTCCTATTTTCGTTATTCACGATCTCCTCATGGAGATTTCATAATTACTTAACAGAAATTCTAATAAAATATTGTATGGCCAGCAAAAAAACAGCCACCAGGGGGCTTGAGTTCCCCCGTCGCTTCACCCGCGACGATCTGTCTGTATTCGATCAGTTCGAGTACGACTATAGAACTTCCGTTATTCGCAATCCCAATGGGGAAGTGGTGTTCGAAATGAACAATGTGGAAGTACCGAAGGGCTGGAGTCAGATTGCTACCGATATCCTGGCGCAGAAATATTTCCGCAAAGCAGGTGTTCCGCAGGCAGATGGCAGCCTGGGCCGCGAAACTTCTTCCAAGCAGGTAGCACACCGTATGGCGCATTGCTGGCGCGTTTGGGGTGAGCGTTACAATTATTTTGCTTCTGAAAAAGATGCCCAGGTTTTTTATGAAGAGCTGGTGTACTCTATTCTTGATCAGGCCTGTGTACCCAATAGTCCGCAGTGGTTTAATACCGGTCTCTATGAGTGTTATGGTATTACCGGCAAACCTCAGGGACATTACTATGTGGATCAGTTAGACGGACAGTTGAAAAAATCAACTTCTGCCTATGAGCGACCACAGCCGCATGCCTGCTTTATTTTAAGTGTGGATGACGATCTGGTGAACGAAGGCGGCATCATGGATCTCTGGGTACGGGAAGCCAGAATCTTTAAATACGGATCCGGTGTTGGAACCAATTTTTCCAATGTACGTGGTGAAGGAGAAAAATTGAGTGGCGGTGGTACTTCTTCCGGTTTGATGAGTTTCCTGAAGATCGGTGATCGTGCAGCAGGTGCCATCAAAAGTGGCGGAACTACCCGTCGCGCTGCCAAAATGGTTTGCCTGGATCTGGATCATCCGGAAATCGTACAGTTTGTTGATTGGAAAGTGGAAGAAGAGAAAAAAGTAGGTGCATTGATCGCAGCGGGTTATGCAAGTGATTATGAAGGAGAGGCTTATCGTACGGTAAGCGGACAGAATTCCAATAACTCAGTGCGGATTCCCAACAGCTTTTTCGAAAAGCTGGAAAACAACGAAGATTGGGAACTGAAAGCCCGTAGTGATGGGCGTGTAATGAAAAAAGTTCCAGCGCGTGAGCTCTGGAATAAAATTGCCTATGCTGCCTGGCGCTGCGCAGATCCGGGTACACAATATGATACCACCATCAATGAATGGCATACCTGTCCGGAAGGCGGCCCCATCAGGGCTTCCAATCCCTGTTCTGAATACATGTTCCTGGATAATACCGCCTGTAACCTGGCATCTGCCAACCTCATGAAATTTTTCGATACAAAGACGAATATTTTTGATGTGGAAGGCTATGCATACAGCTGTCGTTTGTGGACTGTTGTTTTGGAAGTGTCTGTACTAATGGCTCAGTTCCCTTCAAAAGAAGTGGCTCAGCTGAGTTTTGATTACCGCACATTAGGACTGGGTTTTGCCAATCTCGGTACCATGTTGATGGTGAGCGGTATTCCCTATGATAGTGAAGAAGCACGTGGTATTGCCGGTGCAATTTCAGCTATCATGACCGGAGTGGCTTATAAAACTTCTGCCGAACTGGCGCAAATCCTCGGACCATTCGCGAAATACGAAGAGAATAAAACACATATGCTGCGGGTTATGCGCAATCATCGGGCAGCAGCTTATGATGCTTCCGAAGCATATGAAGGAATCAGCATCAAGCCACAGGGAATTCAGGCGAAATATTGTCCGGATTACCTGTTGAAAGCAGCAACCAAAGCATGGGATGATGCGGTGCAGCTGGGGGAGAAATATGGTTATCGTAATGCACAGACAACAGTGATTGCTCCAACCGGAACAATCGGTCTGGTTATGGATTGCGATACTACCGGTGTGGAGCCTGATTTTGCATTGGTGAAGTTCAAAAAACTGAGCGGTGGTGGTTATTTTAAAATCATCAACCAGTCTGTTCCTGCAGCATTGAAAAATCTGGGTTACTCAGAGAAAGAAACGGAAGCTATAATCAAATACACAGTTGGATCGGCCAGTTTCTCCGGTGCTCCCTTTATCAATCACCAGACCCTGAGTGAAAAAGGTTTTATTGCCGAAGAAATCAAGAAACTGGATGATGCGGTGAGAGCTGCTTTTGAAATAGGATTTGTATTTAACCGGTTCAGTCTGGGTGAAGCCTGTCTGGAACGTCTTGGGTTCACAGCCGATCAATATAATGACTGGAACTTTAATCTGCTGGAAGCACTAGGTTTTTCAGAAGAGCAGATAGATGCAGCCAATGATTATGTATGCGGTACCATGACAGTGGAAGGTGCTCCCTATCTGAAGCCGGAACATTTAGCCGTTTTTGATTGTGCCAATAAATGTGGTAAAAAAGGCGAACGGTATATTCATGCACATGGTCATATCAGGATGATGGGTGCGGTTCAACCCTTTATCAGTGGTGCGATTTCAAAAACCATCAATCTGCCAAATGAAGCAAATGTGGAAGAGATTGCGGATTGTTATCTCTTAAGCTGGAAGCTTGGTTTGAAAGCAAATGCACTTTATCGGGATGGCTCCAAACTGAGTCAGCCACTCAGCAATAAAAGTGACAAGAAAAAGAAAACAGAGGACGAGAAAGAAGAAGCTGCAGAATTGAAAGAGGAGAAGTCAAGCTCCAATATGATTGATCTGGGTAAACTTACCGTAGATGAATTATTGGAAGAAGTGCAGAAGCGTGTGCAATCTTCTCCCGATACAAAATTAAAACGTCAGCTGGCACGTATTGTGGAGCGTCGTACCTTACCAGCTAAACGTCGTGGGTATACACAAAAAGCGAAGATCAATGGACAGGCGCTGTTTGTTCGCACTGGCGAATATGGTGATGGTACGCTGGGTGAGATCTTCATCGATATGGCCAAAGAAGGTGCAACCATGCGCAGTATGCTGAACTGCTTTGCAATTTCAATCTCTATTGGTTTGCAGTATGGTGTACCACTGGAAGAATTTGTGGAGAAATTCGTATTCACCCGTTTCGAACCTGCCGGAATGGTAGACCATCCGAATATCAAAAGCACTACGTCTATCGTCGACTTTATTTTCCGATCGCTGGCTTATGAGTACCTGAATCGTACGGATTTGGTTCATGTGCTCGACAAACCGGAGGTAATGAATACCGGTGAAGATACCTGGGACGAACCGGCAATCGCTTCTAAAGAATTCGAAAAAAAAACACCCGAATTAAGTGATGTACGCATAGTGGCAGGAACCAAACATCCGGAAGCCAATAAAATGACCAAACCATCTGCTGTTAAAGCAGCAGCTGCCAATACAGGTTTTGATGCCCTGAACCAGGCAAATAAGTCAATGCAAAGTGATGCACCGGCTTGTAATGTTTGCGGACATCTGACCATACGCAGCGGTACCTGTTATAAATGCCTTAACTGTGGCAATAGTCTCGGTTGCAGCTAGGTTCAACTAATTTACATGGACGGTTTCTAATAGAAACAAAGCCCCTGGTTTCTACCGGGGGCTTATTTATTTGATTCACTCGTCGAAAATTTATACAAAGTATTTTGCTAACTAATTGATTTTCAATAGTAAGTATTTGTATTTATTCCCCAATTCGTATACTATTGGCATGGATTTGGCGTTCATTAAATGATATTGTTAACAAAATCCATGTCTATGCAGAAACTTCTGGCTGTCCTGGCTCTGGTGATTTTCCTGGCTTCTTGCAGGGCTGTTTCTCCGTCTGAGGCGGCGAGCGGCCGATATAAGAATTGCAGGGCAATCCGCTAGGCCCGATTGGTTAAATGAATTGACAAAACACCCCTGTTCAGCTGAACAGGGGTGTTTTGTTTTTAAGCATTCACTACTTTGCAGCCTCAAACTCCTGTTAGTATGAAAAATGCCTTCTTTTTTCTTTTACTGATCTGGTCGGGGCTGGTAATGGCCCAGCAAAAATCAATGCTGGTATCCGGACCCATGATTGGGCAAACAGATCATCGAACAGCTAAAATCTGGCTGGAACCATTGACAGAAATCAAATCCCTGGCCATTCAATACTGGAAAAAAGGAGAAAAAAATACGGCAAAATATAAAATGGTGAATGTGGAAGATGGAAATGGAGCCTGGACAACTGAATTTCATCCGGTTCAAACCGAAATTGGCGGATTGGAACCAGGAACCAGCTATGATTTCTGCATTTGGGTGAATGGCAAAGAAACAGAACATCGCGGGGAGTTCAATACCCGTGAATTATGGCAATGGAGAAAACCGGTACCAGACTTCAGTTTTCTCACCGGTAGCTGTACTTATTTTAATGAACCGGCCTTTGATCGTCCTGGTAAGTCTTATGGTATGGATTCCTCCATATTTAGCACCATGGCAAATGACAAGGCAGCTTTTATGTTGTGGCTGGGAGATAACTGGTATACACGTGAGGTGGATTATGCTACGGAATGGGGACTATGGTATCGGGCAAGTCGCGAAAGGAGTAGGCCGATCCTTCAACCTTTTCTGAAGGCAATGCCGCATTATGCTATCTGGGATGATCATGATTATGGTCCTAATGACATGGGGAAAAGTTATCACCTGAAAACCACATCAAGAGAGGTGTTTAAAAGTTATTGGGCCAATCCGTCTTATGGTAATGGAAGAGAAGGGATCTATACAAAGCTTTCCTACAGCGATGTCGATTTTTTTCTGCTGGATGACCGGACCTGGAGAACGGAAGATAATATGCCATCTACCGTCAACGGACAACCGAATCCGGAAAAAAGAATGCTGGGAGCAGAGCAACTGGACTGGTTGAAAAATGCGTTGGTGAGCAGCCAGGCAAGCTTTAAATTTATAGTTGTTGGCAGTCAGGTGTTGAATCCGGCTTCCCCATTTGATAAATTGTTGGATTTCCCTTTTGAATACAATGAATTGACCGGATTTATTGAAGAGCAAAAAATCAGTGGAATTGTTTTTCTGACCGGAGACAGACACCATTCAGAAATTATACAGGTGAAGCGGATCAATAATTATCCATTATATGATATCACCGTTTCTCCGTTAACTTCCGGAACCCATGTTTTTGGGGAAGCAGAGAAAAATAATCCCTATCGGGTGTATGGATTGGATCAAAAACAGAATTATGGAAAAATTTCAATCAGTGGTACTTCCGGAAACCGGAAATTAGAAGTTAAGTTTATTGGTGTTAAAGGGGAAGATCTGGGAAGCTGGTCGGTAACCCAACAGGAACTTAAAGCAAACTAATTCATGCAGATAGCATTTACATATGATCGCAAACAGGTGATTCAGGCCCTGCGGTATCATTTTTTTACAAGACCTGAAATAAGAATATTGGTAATACTTGTGAATGTTTTCACAATAGCTGCAGCAATTTTACTTTATTTCAGGAAAGTGCATCCGATGTCTTTTGTGTTTTTTTCTACAATCTGGATGATATTAATGCTGGTGATCTGGAGAATTCTTCCAAGTAGTATATATAAAAAATCGCATACGTTTAAGGACGATTTTATGATGCAGTTTCAGGAAGAGGAGGTTACGCTCAATACCGAAAGAGGCAGGCAGGTATGGGCCTGGGAACGTTTCAGTAAGTTTGTGGAAACCCCTTATTTTTTTCACTTGTATTTCGACAGCAGGTCCTTTTTTCTTGTTCCCAAAGACGCTTTTGCAACAATAACCGATCAGCAGGAGGTAAGAGATCTGATAAAAAGAAAGCTGAATCAAGCTAAACATTAACTAACTTATCGAGCCGGAAGCCTTACCTTTCACCCTTATATCAGGACCTGATTATGCCAAAAGTTAGTTTTAACAACAAACAGAATTCATTCGCGCAAACGCTGAAAATAAGAGTTGATCAATACTTCAGTGAAAAGCAGTTGAAAAAAACAGGAAATATTGAACTATACACGAAAACGGTAGTTTTGACACTTTCAGCTATCGCCATTTATACATCCTTACTAACTTTTGCCCTTCCTATTTTTATTCAGGTACTACTGTGTGCCACTTTGGGAGCAGTTCTTGCAAGCATTGGATTTAATGTAATGCACGATGCCTGCCATGGTAGTTATTCTCAGCGGAAATGGGTAAACGAATTGTTGGGACTGAGTTTGAATGCACTCGGGGGCAATGCTTTTATCTGGAAGTTCAAACATAATATCATTCACCATACTTATACCAATGTGGATGGGGTTGATGATGATATTGCCAAGAGTCCCTTAATGCGCCAGTGTCGTACGCAGAAATGGGTTCCGGCTCATCGCTTCCAGCATATTTATGTGGTACTGGTTTATGCCATCTCTTCATTTGCCTGGGTATTTATAATGGATTTCAATAAATACCTGAAGCAAAAAGTCTATACCACCCCTCTTCAGAAAATGAGCCTGCAGGATCATATTGTATTCTGGGTCAGCAAAGTACTTTATGTTATTTTCTACATAGCTGTTCCGGTATATTTTGTTGGCTGGGGACCCTGGGCGCTTGGGTTTGCAGTGATGCATATCGTGATGGGCTTAACCCTTGCGCTGGTGTTTCAATTGGCGCATGTGGTGGAACATACAGAGTTTGAGGTAACGGCTGGAGAAGTTACTCAAATTGAAAATGCCTGGGCTGAACACCAGGTAAGAACCACGGCCAATTTTGCTCCTGATAACCTGTTGGTCAATTGGTATGTAGGCGGATTGAATTACCAGATTGAACATCATCTCTTTCCCCGCATAAGTCATGTGCATTATCCGGCCATTAGTAAGATTGTGGAAGAAACCTGTAAAGAACACGGGTTACCCTATCATAGCTATCCAACAATGACCGCCTCCATGGTTTCGCATTTTCGCATGATGAAGGCACTGGGTGCAAATCCCTGATACATTTACCTCGGTTTGTATTTCGATCCATCCAGAATTTCTCTGGGAGAGAGTTGCATCAGTTTTCTAGGCTGTAGTGAAGTATTCTGTTCTTCCATGAATTTCTCAACTATTCGAAGACCGATCCATTGCCCAATATTTCCAGGTGCAGCAGGTGGTAGTCCCTGTGTGCCAGGAGCTTCTCCCAGATAGAGCTTCATGATACCTGGATCCGTTGAATAAATATGTTCACTTTGTAACAACAGATTCCATATCAAACCTTCGTTTTTTTTGCAAAATTCGAGCTGCTGACTGGTAAATCCGGTTATTAAACTATCGGCAGCATCCGGTAAAATCTGTTTGTTCAACCACCAGTATTTTCCCTGTTCAATCATTTTTTCAAGAAGTGGGAAGCTGGCAGATTTATCGGGATAAATATCTGAAAGAACAGCTTTCACTACATTCACCGGGATATACTTCTTTTCGAAACGGCGGGATATATAAAGGGGGAATAATTCCTGACCCTGTTGTGATGTATAAAAGGGGAAATCCAATCCGGCATACAATTGCATTCCAATGGCGATGGCGCTATCTGTTAGTGCCACACCGGGCGCATCAAAAGGTCCCAGATAAGCAACAAGGCGAGGAATGGAATAATCAGGAAAATAGAATTTGATCATGCGAAATGCCTCATTCAGTTCTTTCTCCTCTCCGCCCAGGTTTGCCTGTTCTTTTTGAACCAATTGAAATACCGGAAAATAGCTGGTAAAAAAATGCCGGTTGGCTACAGGCAGTACCTGGTTGGAATCATTCATCGGACCGGCACCAAGAATATTTGCAGCAAAATCATGTATGAACCAGGGGTACTTCTTTTCAAGTTCTTTCATGCCTTCCTGCAGGTTGTTTGAATCCAATGCAAAATAATCCTGATCAAAACGTTCAATCTTTGTATTAACTGTAATACCACTGGTATCCGGTCGATTGTCTTTTTTATCCTTACAGGCTGTCAGAAACAGGATTCCTGCAATCAGGAGTTTGCTGCATTTCATGGGCAAAAAACGTTTGCGCAGGGGTTTTGTTGTATAACGTACATTCGTAGTCCAACGCAGCAACAAAAATATTGAATCCCATGAAGATTGCACTGGCACAACAGAATTATCATATTGGAAATTTCAACGCAAATGCAGACAAAATCATTTCTGCTATCAAAGAGGCCCGTTTAAAAGGGGCTGATCTGGTCGTTTTTTCCGAGTTATGCGTATGTGGTTACCCTCCGCGTGATTTCCTCGAGTTTGAGGATTTCATCAATCAATGTTATGCAGCTGTTGAACGCATTGCAAAGGAGAGTATTGGAATTGGAGTGATTGTTGGAAGTCCGGCCCGGAATCCCGTTAAGGAAGGAAAAGATCTTTTCAATGCAGCCTGGTTATTGTATGATGGGAAGGTGCAGGGAGTGGCACATAAAACCTGTTTGCCTACTTATGATGTATTTGATGAGTACCGTTATTTCGAGCCGGCTTATGAATGGAATGTGCTTGAATTCAAAGGAAAAAAAATCGCCTTAACGATTTGCGAGGATATGTGGGCATTGAGTGAAAATCCGCTGTACCGGATTTGTCCGATGGATCAATTGATGTCGCAGCAGCCGGATCTGATGATCAATATTTCTGCATCCCCCTTTGATTATGATCACGATGAAGACCGGAAGGAAGTGGTGAAGGCAAATATCCGCAAGTATAAATTGCCGATGTTTTATGTGAATTGTGTGGGCTCTCAAACGGAGATAGTATTTGATGGAGGAAGTCTTGTTTATAATGCAGCAGGCGAGTTGGTGATGGAGGCAAAGTATTTTGAAGAAGAGCTGATTATAGCAGACCTGGAACAAATGGGTGCGGGCAATAGTGGGCAGGCTGCATTGTTGCGTCCACTGGATAAGGATATGCGGGTTTCGAAAATCAGTGATCCGGATAAAATCATAAACTACCTCACTACAGAAAATAATATCCGGCAGATTAAGGATGCACTCGTAATGGGGATCCGTGATTATTTTCAAAAAATGGGTTTTACAAAAGCGATTTTGGGAAGCAGTGGAGGTATTGACAGTGCAGTAACACTGGCGTTGGCCTGTGAGGCCCTGGGACCAGAAAATGTTCGCGCGATTCTGATGCCCTCTCAATTCTCAACGGATCATTCTGTAAATGATGCGGTTGCACTGAGTCAGAACCTGGGTAATCCGTATGATATCATCCCGATAAAACCGGTATTTGATGCGTTTACAGCAAGTCTGGCACCCGTATTTGGAGACCTGCCTTTTAGTGTTGCTGAAGAAAATATTCAGAGCAGAACAAGAGGGAATCTGGTGATGGCTATCTCCAATAAATTTGGATATATACTCTTGAATACCTCCAATAAAAGTGAGCTGGCAACAGGTTATGGTACCCTGTATGGCGATATGGCCGGTGGATTAAGTGTATTGGGAGATGTTTACAAAATGCAGGTATTTGCACTGGCCCGATACATCAACCGGGAAAAGGAAATTATTCCGGTAAATATTATTACCAAACCACCTTCTGCAGAATTAAGACCCGGGCAGAAAGACAGCGATAGTTTACCGGAATACGATGTTCTGGATAAGGTATTGTATCAATACATCGAGCGGCGATTTGGTCCGGATGATATTATCCGGTTAGGCATAGACGAACAGTTGGTTCGTCGGGTATTGAAACTGGTAAATACGAATGAGTACAAACGAAATCAGTTCTGTCCGATTATCCGTGTCAGCACCAAGGCATTTGGTGTGGGGAGGCGGATGCCGATCGTTGGAAAATATTTGAGTTGAAGATAAGGGTGTATTATATGTTCGAGTATTTTCTCTAGTGTAAAAATTAAAATGAAAAATATAAAACATTTATTATGGTAAGAACAGGGGAGATCGTAATTTATCAAACCCCTGATGGATTAACTGTAATTGATGTCAAATTACAGGATGAAACTGTCTGGCTTACTCAGGCTCAGATGATTCAATTATTTGGGCGGATCAGTCTGTTATATCCAGACACATTAAAAATATATTTAATGAGAATGAGCTGGATGAAAAAAGCAATATGCAATTTTTGCATATTGCAAACTCTGACAAGCCGGTTACTGCATATAGTCTTGAAGTAATCACTTCGGTTGGTTATCGGGTGAAATCTAAACGTGGTACCCAGTTTCGGGTTTGGGCCAATAAGGTACTAAAAGATTTTCTTGTTAAAGGGTATTCAGTAAATGAAAAGCGTCTGAAAGAGCAATCTCGCCAATTAGAGGAGTTAAAACAAACGGTACGATTGCTTGGAAATGTTGTTGCCAGTAATGACTTAACATCTGATGAGGCATCCGGCCTCCTGAAAGTTATAACTGATTATGCTTATGCTCTTGATGTTCTGGATCAATATGACCATCAAATTCTTAAAATTGAGAATGCAACAAGAAATGAATTGTTTCATATTACCTAATTTGGAGGCAGCTCTCTTTTTGGCAATCAAAAAGATGATTCCTTTAGAGGATCACTAACAGCTATTTATCAAACTTTTGAGGGAGTTGAACTTTAACCGAGTGTAGAGGAAAAAGCTGCAAATTTATTGTATTTCGTAATAAAGAATCATTCATTTACGGATGGAAATAAGAGAATTGCAGCGTTCTTATTTGTTTGGTTCCTGGAAAAAAATGGGATTCTATACAAAGCTGATGGTACAAGGCGAATTATGGATAATGCATTAGTGGCGCTCACCTTAATGATTGCAGAAAGTAATCCTGAGGAAAAAGAAATGATGATTAAAGTTGTGGTAAATCTGATCAATTTTAAAAACTAAAAATCCGTCTATAATATTGGGAATCCCCCTTTTTTAGACTAATAAAATAGAGCCCCTGCATAGAAATACAGGGGCTTGTTTATGAAATCAGCAGATAAAAAAATATGGAACGAAGGTTCGTATTAGTGAATGAGTTTGAACACAATTCTTAGTTCTGTTTGTGTATCCGGATCAGTGAAATCCAGATAGGCTTCCATGGTAGATGAATTGAGCGTGATAAGGGTAGTTTCACCTGAAATGAAAGAACCGGGAATAGCGATGCTAAGAATGGTTTCATTGTTTTTAAAGGACCAGGTAAAATTTTCAGTGTCTGGATCATCCGGATCACATTTTGTAGCACCCTCATAGGTGATACCAGTGCCATCCGTTTTAAATTCCAGTGTATTATCTTTTTCACAGTTTTCCAGGGGATAAGGGAGATCCACCGTATTATTCTTATCCAGGTCCACACCGATGGAAGCAATTTTCCATAAGCTGGAGGTAAGAAGTGCTGTTTTTGTTTTGGGTTCATCATCATTGCTTTTCTGGCAGGATGACAAACCTGATACTAGTAAACAGCCTGTTAAAAGCATGCTTGTAAACCTGCTTTTTATCATAAGGTTGGATTTGGTATTAATAACTTTATTTTCTGGGATTTATTGCACGGACAAAAAAATATTCGCCGTACTGCCTGATTTTCAGATATTGGCGTAGGAATTGCTAAACTTGTGATTGTATTTTGCATACTTAAATTTACTATATGTTGCCAACATCGGAAGACATCAGGCAGTTAAATGATAAAATAAACTACCAGGCAGCATTCATCGACCGGCTTCGGGAAGAGGTTGGCCGGGTGATTGTAGGTCAGCATTATATGCTGGATCGCCTCCTGATTGGGTTATTAAGCAATGGCCATGTTTTGCTGGAAGGGGTACCCGGACTGGCAAAGACCCTTACCATCAAATCGCTGGCACAGGCTGTACATGCTAAATTCAGCAGGATCCAGTTTACGCCAGATTTACTTCCTGCCGATGTAATTGGTACCATGATCTATCACCAGCAGAAAAACGAATTTGTGGTTCGAAAAGGACCCATTTTTGCCAATTTTGTACTGGCAGATGAAATTAACCGGGCACCGGCCAAAGTGCAGAGTGCCCTGCTGGAAGCCATGCAGGAGCGGCAGGTTACCATTGGGGATCAAACTTATAAACTGGATGAGCCCTTTCTGGTTCTGGCCACCCAAAACCCGCTGGAACAGGAGGGAACTTATCCTTTGCCGGAAGCACAGGTCGATCGCTTTATAATGAAAGTGGTGGTAGGTTACCCAACCCGACTGGAAGAGCAGCAGATTATCCGGCAACAGGTACAGGGATTAAAAGGGCCGGCCATTCAACAGGTGGTTAGTATGAGTGAACTGGTGGAAGCACGAGACCTTACCCGCCAGATTTATATGGATGAAAAAATTGAACAGTATATTATCGATATTGTTTTCTCCACCCGTCGTCCGGCTGAATATGGACTGGCAAAACTGGAACCACTGATTTCTTATGGAGGCTCTCCCCGAGCGAGTATAAATCTGGCATTGGCAGCCAAAGCGCATGCTTATTTATCGAAACGGGCATTTGTGATACCGGAAGATGTTAAATCCATTGCGAAAGATGTATTGCGTCATCGCCTCGGACTCACCTATGAAGCCGAAGCAGAGAATGTAAATGTAGAGCAGGTAATTGATGATATTTTAGGAGCAGTGCAGGTGCCTTAATAATAAACTAATGTTGACTACATCCGACATACTCAAAAAAGTAAAGGAGCTTGAAATCAAAAGTAAGCGGCTTACCCGGCATTTATTTACCGGAGAATATCATTCTGCGTTTAAGGGTAGGGGAATGTCGTTTAAAGAAGTTCGTGAGTACCATGCCGGCGATGATATCCGTTTTATTGACTGGAATGTGTCGGCAAGATTCAATGCCACCTTCAGTAAATTATTTGAGGAGGAAAGAGAACTGACAGTTGTACTCCTGGTTGACATTAGTGCCAGTTCATTGTTTGGAACGGTTAATGCACGAAAAAAAGACCTGGTTACTGAAATTGGAGCCGTACTTTCTTTTTCAGCGATCAGCAACAATGATAAGGTTGGAGCTATTCTGTTTACGGAAGGAATTGAATTGTATGTGCCTCCAAAAAAGGGACGTGATCATGGGCTGTTTATTGTTCGTGAACTGCTTACTAAAGAAGGGGAAAATAAAGGAACAGATCTCACGCAGGCCCTGCGTTTCCTGAATAATACCACCCGACAAAAATGTATCGTATTTGTATTAAGTGATTTTCTTGATCCGAATTTTGCTGATGCCTTACGAGTTGCCGGAAAGAAACATGATGTGGTTGGAATAAAAGTATATGATCCCATGGATATGAATCTTCCTGATATTGGTTTACTTGATCTGGAAGATGCAGAAACAGGTGCTATTGTTACTGTCGATACATCGGATTTCATGGTTCGCAAAGCCCATCACGATGCATTTTTTCAACACACTGAATGGGCCAAACAGGCATTCACGAAAGCCGGATGCGATTTATTGCATATTTCAACCAAAGAAGATTACGTTAAAGTGTTACAGAAATTTTTTATAGGACGCGCCTGATACATGCTGCAAAAAACCCTTACCATATGGTTGCTCACCGTTTTTGTTGGCCTGGCCGGAATACAGGCGCAGGAAGTACGGGTAAATGCATCCATCAGTCGAAATAAAATCCTGATAGGTGAACCTATTCTGTTGACACTTGATGTGGAAATTCCGCAGGCAACCAGAATGGGTTGGTTCAATCTGGATACTATTCCGCATTTTCAGTTTATCAGCAAAAATAAAATCGACACGCAAAACAATGTTAGTACTGTTCTTTTCAAGCAGGTAGTTTCCATCACTTCATTTGATTCTGGTCAGTGGGTTATTCCACAAATGGGATTAACGGTTGGGAATAATCGCTATTTGACAGATTCCTTACGAGTTACAGTTGATTATAGTCCAATGGATCCCAATCAGCCCTACCATGATCTGAAAGATATTGTGGAAGTGCCCGCAATGGACACGCTTTATATAAATTATATACTGGCGGCTGTAACATTTATTGCCATTGCTTTGCTGGTTTTTCTATTGTGGAAACGAAATAAAACAGTAGTTGAAAAGGAGAAACCCTCTGCCATTCAGCTATCCGCACTGGAGCAGGCATTGAAAGAATTAACAGAATTAAAAAAGAGTGGATTACCAGTTGTAACTGAAGTGAAGCCTTATTTTATCCGCCTGAATGATATCACCCGAAATTATTTTAGAAATCGGCGACTGGTTATTTCACCGGATGCTTCCAATGAACAGCTTGTTATGAAAGTTCAGTCAGCTCTTTCAAGAGAACAGTTGTATCAGCTGGCACAAACACTTCGACTTGCTGATGCAGTTAAATTTGCCCGTTATATTCCACCTGTAAATGAACAGGAGGATGCATTGGAAGTGATTCGAAAATCACTTTCGATTATTGATGAAGTTCATTATAAAACTCCGGGATCGTGATTCCATATTATTTCAATACTATAAATTTTGCCTGGCCCTGGGTGCTCTGGTTACTGCTGATCATCCCGGTGATGGCTTGGTGGTATTGGAAAAAAGGGAGAAGAAAAAAAGGCACCCTGCTTGTTTCCACTACAGCAGGATGGTCGGCCCGGTCCAAGTCAATCAAAACCCGGTTTCAACATTTTCCCTTTATCCTTCGCCTTATAACCATCACCTTCATTATTCTGGCAATGGCACGTCCGCAATCCCATTTCGATCAGGAACAGGTGCAGGGTGAAGGAGTTGATATTATTCTTACACTGGATGTCAGCGGATCCATGCTGGCGCAGGATTTTACACCCAACCGGCTGGAAGCTGCCAAAGCAGTAGCCATCGATTTTGTTGATAGTCGCAAAACCGATCGGGTGGGCATTGTAATTTTTTCCGGAGAGAGTTTCACACTTGTTCCCCTGACAACCGATAAAAATGTATTGAAAGGACAGATTGATGGTATCCAAAGCGGATTGTTGGAAGATGGTACAGCCATCGGCTCCGGATTGGCTACCAGTGCCGACCGGCTTCGCCTGAGTAAATCAAAATCGAAAGTGGTTATTCTTTTAACGGATGGCGAAAATAATGGCGGACAAATACCACCCGTTACGGCTAAGGAAATAGCCAAGAGTCTGGGTATAAAAGTATATACCATCGGAGTTGGTTCTGAAGGTTATGCGCCCATTCCGGTTCAGGATGGATCCGGAAGGGTGGTTATGCAAAGAGAGAAAGTGAATATTGATGAAAAACTGTTAACGCAGATCGCCAATGAAACCGGAGGTAAATATTTCCGGGTTTCCGATAATGAAGGACTGACCAATGTGTACAAGGAAATAGACGAATTGGAAAAATCAACGATTGAGGTAACCTCCTTAAGGCAGTATACAGATCGCTTTCTTCCCCTTGGCATTGCTGCCCTGCTTTTTTTAAGCCTGGAATGGCTGTTGCGGTTGACGCTATTCAGAAAATTTCCCTAAGAGCAAATCCAGTACTTTCGCAGTAATAGAATTGAATATGAAGGCAAGGGTCTATAAGTCGACGGGAAGCTGGTATGCACTTAAAACTGAAGATGGACAATTAATCAACGGTCGCGTAAAAGGCGTATTGAAGATTGATGGCATTACCTCCACGAATCCCATAGCAGTGGGCGACTGGGTCGATTTTGAAATGGAAAATGAGCTGGAAAAAACGGTGATGATTACGGCTATACATGACCGGGAAAATTATATTGCCCGCACTTCTCCGCACAAAAAAGTAGCACATCATATAATTGCTTCCAATCTGGATCAGGCATTGATTTTTGCTACTCTGAAGGAGCCCCGCACTTCACAGGGATTTATCGATCGCTTTTTATGTACTGCGGAAGCCTACCATATCCCTGCTATCATCGTTTTTAATAAAGCAGATATTTATCGCGATAAGGAATTGGATAAATATGCAGAGCTGGAAGAAATCTATGAATCGATCGGGTACAGGGTTTTTCTGGCGAGTGTAAAAGAAAAAATGGGATTGGATGAGTTGAAACTACTTTTGCAAAATAAAACCACCCTGATCAGTGGTCATTCAGGTGTTGGAAAATCGACCTTTATCAATGCTGTATTTCCACAGATGGCATTAAGAACCCAGGAAGTAAGTGAATGGAGTGGGAAGGGATTGCATACCACCACCTTTGCCGAGATGTTTGATTTGCTCGGAGGTGGACAAATTATTGATACACCTGGAATTCGTGAATTAGGGATTGTTGGGATTTCGCGTCAGGAACTCTCTCATTATTTTCCTGAAATGCGCAACCTGTTATCCAATTGTCAGTTCAATAACTGCCTCCATATGAATGAACCCGGCTGTGCTGTTAAAGAAGCTGTTCAGGAAGGAAGGATTCATCTGGACAGATATGTGAGCTATTGTACTATCCTGGATTCAATTGAGGATAGAAGTTATTAGGAGGTGGTGAATGAGGTGAATAAAGTGAATGAGGTGAATTTTAGAACAGATTCACTCTATTCACCATATTCACTTCATTCACCATATTCACTTCATTCACCTCTATCTCACTTCTTCGCTATTCTATAAAACTTCCCACTATCACTCACTGCATACAAGGCGCCATCTTTTCCTTCTGCAACTGCTCTGAAGCGATCTTTCTGATCGGCTGCAATGCGTTCTTCTCCTACTACTTTATTGTCTTTGATAACCAGACGGGCAATGTGCATGCCGCTGAGTCCGCCAATAAAGAGATTGTTTTTCCATTCAGGAATGGCATCGCCACTGTAGAATGTCATACCACTTGGAGACAGGGTGGGATCCCAATAATAAACAGGTTGTTCCATTCCTTCTTTTTGGGTAAGTGCTCCGGGCATAGCTTCTCCACTATATTCAATACCATAGGAAATTACCGGCCAGCCATAGTTTTTACCTGGTTGAATCAGGTTGAGTTCGTCGCCACCACGTGGACCGAATTCTGCATCCCAAAGGTCACCGGTAACCGGATGAATAGCCAGACTCTGAACATTTCTATGTCCGTAGGTATAAATTTCAGGACGGGCATCTGTTTGGTTAGCAAACGGATTGCCGGTTGCAGGTTGACCATCTGTAGTGATGCGAACGATTTTTCCCAAACCGGATTTCAGGTCCTGTGCTTCCACGCGGGTTGATTTATCGGAACGTTCACCGGTACTCACAAACAGATTACCGGATTTATCAAACAAAATTCTGCCGCCATAATGGTTATTTCCTTTATTGTGTGCGGGAGTAGCTCTATAAATAACGGAGGCATTTTCAATTTTGGAATCATCATCCGACAAACGGCCTTTCGCTACAGCCGTAAGCGAGCCATTGTTCTCCTGTGGCTCTGCAAATACCCAATATACCATACGGTTGCTGGCAAAATTTGGATCGATGGTAATGCCGAGTAAACCGCCCTGGCCCTTAGCATTTACTGCAGGCAAACCATTGATCGGCTCGCTGAGTTTACCATCAACGGAAGCAATTCGCAGATTGCCTGCTTTTTCGGTGATTAACCATCTGCCATCGGGCAATTCTGTTAATCCCCAGGGTGATTTCAGGGCAGTATTAACCTGGGTAATGGTATAAGGCGTAGTTGTTTTAACACTACCAATCCGGGTTTGTCCGGCAAAGGCTGGTTTATAAGTTGTATTGGCTGATTTGGTTTCAACCGGAGCGCCGGTGGTATCGGCAGCAGCCGGTTCCGGATCAGGCCGGGAACTGGAGGCATGGTTGGGCGTCTGCGAATTGCAGGCAGCCAGTGTCAGTACTGTTCCTGAAACTAAACCTAGAAAAAGTTGATTCATAATGACTGTTTTTATTGCTTGTCCTGGAAGGTGTAAACTTACCAATTATTCCCTTTTAGGCGGCAATAAAAATCAATCTGATTCAAGGGTGTCTTATTCTGTCCGCAGGCTTTTAACCGGATCAGACAGGGCTGCTTTTACTGATTCATATCCAACGGTGATCCACGCAATCAGCATGGCTGCCAGAGGTGCCAGTAAAAAGATAGTCCAGCTGATATTTACATGGTAGGCAAAACCCTCCAGCCATTTATTGATAGCGAACCAGGCTAGGGGCAATGCAAGCAGACTTGCTATCAATATCAGTCGGGTGAATTTTGTTGAAAGCAGGAACAATATATGTGCAACGGATGCTCCCAATACTTTTCGGACACCGATTTCTTTGGTTCTTTGCTGCGCCATAAAGGCGGATAATCCATATAATCCAAGGCAGGATATAAAGATGCCCAGGACCGCAAAGAGGTTGAAGATACTGCCGATGCGTTGTTCTCCCTGGTACAGATTGGCCAAATCCTGATCAAGAAAATTAAAGGAGAATGGAAAATTGGGGTTCAGTTGCTGATTAATGTTTTCCATCGCTTTTATTGTTTCCTGCGATTTTCCCGGATCAGCGCGTACAATCACATGTCCGCCCCATTTGTTTAATTCCAGAATCAATGGTTCGATGGTGGTATGAATCGGTTTGAAATTAAAGTCGTTTACTACTCCGATTATGGTTCCTTTCTTATCATTCAGGGTAAGTGATTTACCCAATGCATTTTCTTTATTCAGGCCCATCACTTTCATGGCCGTTTCATTAATGATATAGTTGTTTGAGTCGGCGATAAAATCACGTGAAAAACTGCGTCCGTTGAGTAGCTGAATCTGAAATACATCTATGAAGTTTTCACTCACTCGCAGAAAAGGAAAAATAGTCTGCGAGTTGGGATCCCTGCCTTCCCAATCAACAGCATTGGTGCCGGCATCTATATTTACCGGTAATTCGGAGCTGATGGCAAAATTGCTGGTTAGCGGATTTTTTTTCAGCTCATCTTTTAATAATTGTTGTTTATTCCAGAGGTCTCCGGTCATTGACAGGTATAACAAGTTTGATTTTTCAAAACCCGGATTTCTTGTTTTGATGAATTGTAATTGGTTGTAAATAACAACTGTCCCAATTAGTAATACGATTGATATGGAAAACTGAAGAACTACCAGTCCATTGCGAAAAAACTGATTGCCCTCTGTAAATTTCATGGGACCTTTCAATACTTTAACCGGTTGAAATCCGGAAAGGTAAAGTGCAGGATAACTTCCCGCAAGCAATCCGGTTGCAATGGAAATTCCTGTAAGCGTCAACAGGAGTTTGGAGTTCATCAATTCAAAGGTCAGTTGTGTGCCGGCCAGTTGATTGAATACTGGTAAAAAACTGTATACCAGTCCAATTGCAACCAGCAGGGAAAGGAAGGAAAGCAGGATTGATTCTCCCAGGAACTGTCCGATTAATTGAGTGCGGGATGCGCCAACTACTTTTCTCAAACCAACTTCTTTTGCTTTCCTGGCAGATCTTGCAGTTGCCAGGTTCATAAAATTGATGCAGGCAACAATTAGTATAATAATTGCAACTATGAAAAAGATAGTTACATAGATTTTATTTCCATGTCCGGGCAGATCAATTTGTAAATTGGAGTGTAAATGAATTTCGGTTAAGGGTTGGAGTTGGAAAGCAACTTTGAGTGTACTTTCCGGTATATGTTTTTTATAAATCACCTGCATCTGTTTTTCCAGTATTAATCGTGATGCAGCTGATTGTGTTGAATTAGAATTAAGCAATAAATAACTGTAAAAATTAAAATTGCCCCAGATAGCATTTAGTTCACGTTTTGCTTCTGCAGAGAGTGGTAAAATGAAATCAAATTGCAGGTGTGAATTGGCAGGTGTATTGGCAAGAATACCTGTTACTGTAAGATTTTGCTGATTATCGAGTAACAGTGTTTGGCCTAATGCTTCTTCTGTTCCGAAGTATTTTGCAGCCATCGCCTCCGTTAATAAAATGGCATTGTGTTGGTTCATGGCCGTTTGCTTATTTCCTTTCAACAGCGGAAAGGAAAATACGTCCAGAAAAGAAGAGTCTGCATAAAAGGCTCTTTTTTCTTCAAATTGTCGGTTGTCTTTTTTGAGCAGGAGTTTAACGGGTTTACTCAACCGAACATAATTTTTGACAGCGGGTAATTCCTCTTTGAGTCCAACCGGCATACCAGCCGGATTTACAGCCGCTTTGAATTCACTGGCTTCGGCTGTAATACGATAAATTTCATCTGCATTTTCATGAAAGCGGTCAAAGCTCAATTCATTCTGTACCCATAACAGAATTAATATACTGGAAGCCAAACCTATTGCAAGCCCGGCAATATTAATTGCAGAAAAAGCTTTGTGTTTTACGATGTTCCGGTAGGCGACTTTCAGATAATTTCGAATCATGACGAATAATTAGAACCATTTTGGTTCCAATAAAGTGCCATCTTTCCATTGCATTAACAATGAATAAGTTAGATATACCCTTACAGCAGGTTTTGTTCGGTTATGATACAGTTATTGTGCGGATTTGGGCTATATAAGTTGACCTTCTTAATCAGAAATCAGGGATTTATTTACGGTATTGATCAGCAGGTGTGATTCCAGAAAACGAGCCACTTCAGCTACGGCTTTATTCTGAGGAGGAACCGCATTCACTGTTTGTTGTGGATAGAGGCTGATGCCGGTATAGATATTATAATGCAGACTAAGTGCCTGGCCATGGTACCGAAAATCCCAGATCAGGGAGTCGAAATCATCGAGTTTGTTGATAAAGGAAATCTGCAATTCTTCGGAAAGCAGGTTAGCTACTTCGTAAAAGCGTTTTAATCCGCCATCTTCATCAATTACGGCTTCGGTAAAGCCATCATGGGTGTGGAGTACGGGGCACATATGATACGATTTGAGGTTCCTGTTTTCGTGGGCTCACAAGCTTTTATAGCTTAAGCCTTGAATTTCTTTGCCTTAGGAGTCTTTTCCCCGCTCAGGATTCGTTCTGCACCTACATTCTTTCCGTTTGACGGACAACCGGATTTTCTTGATGCACTGCAGGAGGCCAGTAACATGAATACGGCAATAGTCGCAAAAAAGGATGTAGAACGGATCAGTTTCATAAGGCTTTATGCTTATAACGGGTAGATAAAGCAATTATTATCCAACAATCAGGCCAGTTCGACGAATGGCTATACCTGATCTTTGAACCAGCCCGAATAGTGCAGGTAATTATTGGCTATCCGGTTGATTTCGCCGCTGATCAGGTCCTGGCTGATATCTTTCACCTTTTTAGCGGGAACTCCGGCATAAATACTACCTGGCTCGCAAATGGTGCCTTCCAGTACCACCGCACCGGCTGCGATGATGGTATTGCTATTTACGACAGCATTATCCATTACGATGGCACCCATTCCAATCAATACATTATCATGAAGGGTGCAGCCATGAACAATAGCGTTATGGCCGATGGAAACATGGTGTCCGATATGTACTTTGGTTTTCTGATAGGTGGCATGCAGTACAGCACCATCCTGAATATTCACTTTATTTCCAATCCGGATACTGTTCACATCTCCTCTGATGACGGCATTAAACCAGATACTGCACTGGTCACCAGTTACCACATCACCCACAATGGTTGCATTGGGGGCTATAAAACAATCTTCTCCAAACTGTGGATAAACTCCGTTGACATGTAAAATTGTTGGCACAATTTTAAAGTTAAAAGTGAAAAATATAAAGTCAAAAACGAAGGTCGGAAATAAAAACTAAATCGGGCATTCCTGATTGGCGGAAGGATTTAGCAAACTACTTAAAAGGCATTTAAATATTTTCGTAGAAGCATGGCTGAATTGAATATTCAATGCTGTACTATTCTTTTTAATAAAAAAGATTGAAATGAATAAGCTGTTAAGCTTTTTTGTGTTGTTAGGTAGTGGTGTTATTTCTATTTACTTTATTCAATTGTATCAATATGATAATTCTTTAACTATCATCTCTAAAGATTGGTATGAAAATGAATATGTTCAAAAAGAAATTAATGGAAGGATTAAACAAATTAATCATTTTGAGGATCAGCCATTTAAAATTACTATAACCATAGAAAATGAGGGAGATAATTACAATTTGACATATGGTGTAACTTGCGTCAGCGAACTTTTCAATACATTCGCAAAAGTGGGTGATTTAGTTTATAAAATGAATGGTAATCAGGTAATGAAGTTGTGTAAAGCCAATCAGGAGTGCATATTTTGGGAGATTGATTTTTGCGGAAAATTTGAGTAGTGTCAGATTATGCGGTATGCTTCTATTTATTTTACTCATTATTTTTACCAATAATTGTTTAATGCGGTTGTAGAATTTCGGATCGTTCATTTTTATTTCTTGTCTGATTTTTTTTTATTTATCAGGTATATAGGATTTTAGGAGGCCCACTTTTTACTTTCTCCTTTTTACTTTTTACTTTGCAACGTGAACCAGCGACAATTATTCCTCCAGCACATCGCCCAAACCTCTCCGGCACCACTTGCCCTGGAGATTGTAAAAGCAAAAGGCACCAGATTAACCGACCGGTCGGGTAAAGAGTATATCGATCTCATAGCCGGCATCAGTGTGTGTAATGTGGGGCATTGCCATCCCAAAGTGGTCAAAGCCATCCGGAAACAGGCAGGAGAATACCTGCATGTACTGGTCTATGGTGAATTGGTGGAAACGCCACAGGTTGCTTATGCCAGTTTTCTTGCAGAACACCTGCCTGCCAGCCTTAATTCGGTGTATTTTACCAATTCCGGAGCAGAAGCTACCGAAGGTGCCATGAAACTGGCAAAACGTATCACCGGCAGAACGCAGATGATCGCTTTCAATCATTCCTACCATGGCTCCACACAGGGTGCATTGAGTCTGATGGGAGATGAATACTGGCGGAATGCCTATCGCCCCCTGTTGCCAGGCATTCTTCATCTGGAATACAACAGCCCATCCGTTTTTGAACAGATTACCCACCAAACCGCCTGCGTAGTTCTTGAAACCGTGCAGGCTGAAAAAGGGGTGAATCCGCCTGATCCCAATTGGCTGGCTGAACTTCAAAAACGCTGCAAAGAAACAGGTGCCCTGCTGATCATGGATGAAATTCAGACAGGCTTTGGCAGAACCGGTTATTTATGGGGATTTCAGGCTTATTCAGTTGTACCCGATATTCTTTTGCTGGGAAAGGCATTGGGCGGCGGTATGCCACTGGGGGCCTTTGTTGCAGCCAAATCCATGATGGATCTGTTCACCCTGAACCCGGTACTCGGACACATCACCACATTCGGAGGGCACCCGGTTAGCTGCGCAGCGGGACTGGCCGCCATGAAAGTTCTGCTCAAAGAAAAATGGATTCAGGAAGTTCCGGAAAAGGAGGCCCTGTTCAAAAAATTATTGGTTCATCCGGCTATCAGTACAGTCCGATCCAGGGGACTTTTGATTGCGGTAGAATTTGAAAGTTTCGAGGTAAATAAGCGAGTTATTGATCGCTGCATCGCCCATGGGCTCCTGACCGACTGGTTTCTTTTCGGCGCTAATTGCCTTCGCATTGCGCCTCCATTGAGCATTTCCAAAAAAGAAATTAAAAAAGCCTGCACCATCATTTTAAAGGCAATCATGGAGGAGGGTTTGTAAGCTCCAATATTAGGTAGTATTTTGAGGCGCTAACAATATCGTATGAAGCGCAGTCTTATCTCTTTTCTTTTTTTTCTGTTCCTGTCTTTTTTTGCAATTGCCCAGAACCAGCCCTTGCAAAATCAAGATCCTGAAGCAACCCTGCTTTGGCGGATCAATTCTCCTGATAGGAAAGCGCCTTCATATCTCTATGGTACCATGCACCTGCAGGATAAACGACTGTTTCATTTTACAGATTCATTGTATGCATCTATCAAATCAGTGGAAGGTTTTGCCGGTGAACTGGATATGAATGATATGAATGAACTGGTAGCTTCCTGGGTAAGAAAAGGAGGCGAAACCGATGCTCCAGTTGCCCTCTTGAAAGATCATTTAACCTCTGCTCAAAAAAAGAAATATAAAGCGGCACTCGAAAAAAAATTTGCAAAAAAGCTGGATGCCATCACGCTTAAAGAATTGGATGCCGAAGCAGATAACTGGACTTATGGCTTTCGGAAAGAAGATGATATGCCTACGTTTGTGGATGCTTTTTTATATGGCATCGCCAAAAGGGAAAATAAGTGGATCGGCGCACTGGAAGTGATAGAAGATCAGCTTGATTCAAAACCAGCGGATCTCGAAGTCAGAATTAATTCAGCCCTGCTGAGTGATAAGGAGAAGCAGAAAATTCTGGACCAGTATGTGGACATTTATCTCTCCGGAAACCTGGACCGGATGTATGAAATTGTTACCAATGCCGGAGGAAGTTATGGAGCATGGAAATTGAATCACCGTAATCTTAATATGGTGAAAAAAATGGATAGTCTGATTGCGTTACGTTCCTGTTTTTATGCAGTTGGTGCGGCACATCTTTCAGGTGATTCAGGTATGATTCAGTTACTACGAAACAAAGGATATAAAGTTGTTCCGGTTCTGTCTGCAAACCGGATTGCACCGAATGATTATCTGGTTCAGCAACCTTCCAGCAACTGGCAGGATATTCATTGGGGCGATGGTGATTTCAGTATAAAAATGCCCGGAACTGCTTCCAATCTGGATGGTATGGGCGGCTTTCATCAGGCTCGTATGTATTTTGATCCGCTCAGTATGTCCGGTTTTATGTCGGGTTATATTCCGCTTCTTAACAAGTCGGAAGATGAAATCGATTCCGTATGCCAGCTGATGCCCTCTTTCTATGCAACGGAAGGAAAATTATTCCGTGATTCATCCTGGTTACTCAATGGAAAAAAAGCCTACGAAATTGAAGCTTCCACCAAAGATGGTTTTGTAAACATGGTGGTTCATCCGGTACCAGGTGGAATTGTTATGAATATGATTATTTCCATGTCGCAAGCCGGATTAAAAATGCATAAGGCATCTGCCTTTTTCAATTCATTTGTCAATAATAAAAAGCCATTACCGCCACCTGTCAAAGGATGGAGAAGAAAACTGTATCCCTTGAAACAATTTAGTTTTGAGTCTCCCATTGAATTAACCTATTCTTCCAAAAACACAGATTCTTCCTGGAACAATGAAACCTATTCCGGTACGGATCCGGAAACAAAGATTTTTTATTCCTTTACAGCCATGGAAACCCGGAAGGGATATTATTCCAGGCTCGACAGCCTGTATTTTCAGGAGCTGATCAATCAGTACGACGAAAATTCCACGCATAAACTGCTAAAGCATTCTTTCATTACACTTGATGGCTTTCCGGGTGTATCCATGTTATTGGGAACTAAAGTGGAAAAGGATTCAATTTATGTCCGCTTTAATGTAATCAACAGAGGTAACCGGAGATATTCCATCCTGGTGGGATATTATCCTGCCGAACAACAAGAGCCGGAAGTAGACCGGTTTATTAAAGGGGTCCGATTTTTTCCCTATACAGCATCCAAAATAATGGAAGGACACCCTTCCTATGAAAACTTTTCCATTCAGTCTCCCGGACGATTCTATCCCGAAAATTCGGATGATCTGACCGAAGGATCAACCCGGTTTGTATCATTTGATTCTACTTCCGCAGTTACCATTCATGTGCAAAAAGACCCATTGAATAAATACTACAGATCTTCCGGAGACAGCAGTTTTTTCAGAGAACAACTGGCTTATTTTATTGGAGAATCTGATAGTATTCTTCAGTATGATTTTAATAAGGTAAATAATCTCTCCGCAGATGCAACGATTGATATGGATGGCACACACAATGTACGACGGGTAAAATTGCTGGCAAGCGGAGATACGCTCTATTCCTTATCCTGTGTGATGTCGCCCGAGGTTGCGAATTCGGTTGCCTATCGAAAAATGTTTGACTCCTTCCGGATTGAAACACCGCAAGCCAATCAGTTTACCCGATCAAAAGCAAAACTTGTTTTCAATGATTTGTTATTGCCCGACTCACTGGCATTTCAGGAAGCAAAAGCTGCCTTGGAATGGGTTTATATCGATTCATCCGACCTGCCTCAACTTCATGAAGCCCTACTGCATCCGATGATCGATTTCAGTGAACGTTCCTCCTGTACGCATGATGAATTGATCAAACGGGTGTTGGAATTTAATGATCCTTCCACCATCGCTTTCATTCAAAAAGCCTATCCTGCTTTGAAAGAAAGAAATACAGAATTGCAATATCCATTACTCTCCATTTTGGCGAGAATATATACCAAAAAAACTTATTCCGTTCTGCAGGAATTAATGGAATCCGGGCTTCCGGCTGCAGGAAATGCAGGTATTTTATACGGATCAATGAAAGACAGTCTGGAACTGGCCAGACAATTGTTTCCATTTATACTTGAACACAAAAATGATTCACTGCTTAGCAGAATATTACCCGGAATGGTATATGACCTGAAAATGGAGAATCTGATTAACGAAGAGGAGTTGAAGGCCGTACAATCCAGCTTGTATGCATTGGCAGATGAATTTATTGTTGAACAGCGTTCCCCGGGAATCCAGCTGCCACTTTATTTCGATTCACTTCTTGATCTCCTGATTGCATATGATGATTCTGAAAGCCGCCAACGCATCGATAGCTTTGTATTACATCCCAATGAAGATGTTAAGTATGCTGCTTTTAAAGCGTTGACACAACAGAAAAAAACGACACCGTCAAAAACAATTCAGGAACTGGCGGCAGATCCTTTCTACCGGACAAGAGTATGGGAAGAATTATCGGATGCAGGGTTGGAGAAAACATTTCCTCCTGCACTTCGCAATCAGCAAAGTATGGCAGAATCGCATTTGTTCAGAGAAATCTGGAATGATTCCGGTGAAGCTGATCTTCAGTTCCTGAAGGAACTGACAAAAAAGATAGATGGTAAAAAAGTCCGGATCTATTTATACAAAGTAAGTTTCAAAACGGAAGATGGACTGGAAGAATACCTGGGTGTAGCCGGACCATATCCTATAAAAGGGAAAATCCATGCCACACCCGGTGAATTCAATGGCGTTTATTATGAGGAAATATTTGATGCTTCCAAAATAAACGATCTGTTGGAAGCCTTTATTCAATCTCTACAATAACTTCTACTTCAACGGCGATATTATTTGGCAATGCATGAAAGCCTACTGCAGAGCGCGCATGCTTTCCCTTTTCACCAAATATTTCTACCATGGTATCTGAATATCCATTCATTACTTTGGGTTGTTGGGTAAAGTTGCTTTCGCAATTCACCATGCCCAACACTTTTATTACGCGCTTCACTTTTTTCAGATCTCCCAGGTAATCTTTCAACACTGCAATATGACTGAATGCAACCGTACGAGCTGCTGCATATCCTTCATCTATACTAAGGTCTTTACCTACTTTACCCGTAATGTCTTTTCCGTCTGGTGTAGTCGGACCTTTACCTGATAAATACAATAGTTTGCCTGTCTGAACAATGTTTACATAGTTTGCCACCGGTTTGGAAACGGGAGGTAATTGAACCCCTGACTGAGCTAATTTTTCTTCCGGACTTTGAGCTGCTGCTGTTGTTGACATGATAAAAAGAAATGATAGAAGGTTAAGAAAACGAATCACCATCGGATGAAGTTTGAAGTTAGAAGTTGGAAGTTAGAAGCTGGTAGAGTGCGGCGGCTATGAAACTACCTGCAATGGGTCCGGCTATCGGTACCCAGGCATAACTCCAGTCGCTGCTGCCCTTCAGGCCCAAAGGTAACAGGAAGTGCGCAATACGCGGACCTAAATCACGTGCCGGATTGATGGCATAACCCGTTGGTCCGCCTAATGATAATCCAACACCCAATACCAGTAAAGCAACCGGTAATGCATCCAGCGCACCCAAACTATTGGTAGGGGCGATGATCAGTAATACCAATAACAAAAAAATAGCAGTTGCTATGGTTTCTGTTAGCAGATTACTTATAGGATTTCTGATGGCAGGTGCGGTACTGAAAACCGCCAGTTTTAATCCCTCATCTTCTGTGGCTTTGAAATGATCTTTATAACAAAGCCACATCAGTACCGCTCCACTAAAGGCACCGGCAACCTGTGCAAGAATGTAAAGTGGAACTTCTGCCCAGGCAAATTTGCCCGTAAGTGCCAGACAAATTGTAACAGCCGGATTCAGATGCGCACCACTGTATTTTGAAACAGCAAATACACCAAGGAAAACAGCCATTGCCCAGCCAAAACTGATTACAATCCATCCTCCGTTTATTCCTTTTGAATGTTTAAGTAAAACATTGGCGACCACTCCATTTCCAAATGCAAGTAAAACAGCCGTTCCGATGAATTCGGCTAAGTAAGGGTTCATCATATAACAAGCGTTGGTTTATTTGGCTAAATAATTGGATGCTATACTGCAGAAGGCATCAATCTGTTCCTGCTCCCATTGTCGGTCGAGCTGCTGTTCCGTTGCAATTAAATGTGCTACTGTAGTAGCTGCGGTTATTGCAGCACCTGCATTTAATAAGATGGCACGTGTTCTTCTTGATAAAGCATCATCCACGGTCATACACATTTCCTCCCGCACTGCCCATATGATTTCTGCTTTTGTATACGGAAGATCAGGATGGATTTTGTCTGCCCATTCCGGATGTTCTTTATGCAGTTCCTGAATTTTCAGCCAGTCTGACCCATAATAATAACCATGATCAGTGTAATTGGGAACCTTCATCGCACCATGTATGGGTAACTCGGCCGTTACACATGCGCGGTCTTCCAGTTTACCCTCCTGTATGGCTACTTTGATCGCATCTTCTGCCATCTTTCTGTAGGTAGTCCATTTGCCTCCGGTAATACTGATCAGGCCCGATTCACTTACCTCAATGAAATGATCCCGTGATAAACCGGAAGTGCTGCTGGCATTGCCTTTGACCAATGGACGTAAGCCGGAAAAAACAGCCAGCACATCAGCTCGCTGAGGATCTTTAGCCAGATATAATTTGATATTATCAAGTATGAATTGAATTTCTTCTTCTTTAGGTATGGGTTCCATGCTGGGTTGCGCTACCGGAATATCTGTTGTGCCGATAATGGTATGCTGGTGCCAGGGCACAGCAAACAATACCCTGCCATCTGAAGTTTCCGGAATCAGGATGGCCGTATCGCCGGGAAGAAATTTTTTATCTACCACCAGATGGGTACCCTGACTTAAAGAAAGTACCGGTTCTTTTTTGGGATCATCGGCTTTTCTTAAATGATCTGTAAATACCCCTGTCGCATTAAAAATACAGGAAGCTTTGATGGTATAGATATCACCGCTGATCTGATCAATAGCTTCCAACCCCACCAGTTTATTATTTTCTTTCAGCAGTCGGCCTGCTTTCATATAATTCAAAACAATCGCTCCCTGTTCTGCCGCAGTTTGTGCCATATTGATGGCCAGCCGGGCATCATCGAATTGTCCGTCATGAAATAACACACCGCCTTTCAATCCCTCCGGATCCAGTGTGGGCGCCCTTTCCAGGGTTTCTTCGCGGGATAAGAAAAGAGATGGACCAAGACCCAGATCACCCGCCATCCAGTCGTAGATTTTTAATCCGAGTCCGTAAAATGGTCCCTGCCACCATTTATAATTAGGTAGCAGAAAGGATTGATTTTTTACCAGATGAGGCGCGTTTTTCCGTAAGCGACCCCGTTCTTTCAGCGCCTCCATTACGAGCTTTACATTTCCCTGTTGCAGATACCGAACACCGCCATGCACCAGTTTGGTGGAACGGGAGGAGGTACCTTTTGCAAAATCAGCCTGCTCTATCAAAATGGTTTTATAACCACGGGAAGCTGCATCAATTGCGATTCCCAATCCGGTGGCACCTCCGCCAACTATACAAATATCCCATTGGGAACTATTCTTCAGCTCAGTAATCATGCTACTACGTACCATACTCGTTTTTTTGTTCAGGTTAATTCGTCTACTGTTCATCGGCCCATGCAATACTTGCCTTGATAGCTCTTTCCCAGCCTCGTTTAAATGGACGCATGTCTTCCGGTGTACGTTGAGGTTGAAATTCTTTTGCAGCCTTCCATTGCTGTTGAATATCTGCGGTACTTTCCCAATACCCAACCCCTAATCCGGCCAGATAAGCCGCTCCCAATGCCGTAGTTTCATATACTTCCGGACGGATAACCGGAACCTGCAACAAATCACACTGAAATTGCATCAGCATATTGTTGATGGTAGCACCTCCGTCCACTCGTAATTCTTTGATGGGTAATCCTGCATCTGATTCCATTGCTTTTAAGACATCCATAGTTTGATATGCGATGCTTTCCAGGCAGGCACGGGCAATATGTGCGCGACTGGTTCCTCTGGTTAATCCAAATACGGTACCTCTTGCATGCTGATTCCAATGCGGTGCACCCAATCCGGCAAATGCGGGTACTATATAAACTCCGTCTGTATCTTCCACCCGGTTGGCGAGTTCTTCTATTTCTGAAGAAGAGCGAATCATTTCCAATCCGTCTCTAAGCCACTGCACAACAGCACCTGCAATGAATATACTTCCTTCCACTGCGTATTCAACGCGGTTATTCAGTTTCCAGGCTACCGTAGTCAGCAGGTTATTGGTTGAGTGTACAATTTTTTCACCAGTATGCATCAGCATGAAACATCCTGTACCGTAGGTATTCTTCACCATACCCGGAGTGGTGCATTGCTGACCAAATAATGCAGCCTGCTGATCACCTGCAATTCCTGCCAGGGGAATATTGGCTGTTTTTACAACTGTTTCAGTTACTCCGTATACTTTACTACTGGCAATAATTTGTGGTAATACTGATGCCGGTATATCAAAGAGTTTGAGTAATTCTTCATCCCATTCGCAGGTTTCCAGATTCATCAGCATGGTTCTGCTGGCATTGGATACATCGGTTACATGTACTTTGCCATTGGTCAGTTTCCAGTTTAACCAGGTATCAATGGTGCCAAAAGCCAATTCTCCTTTCACCGCTTTTTCACGTGCACCAGTTACATTATCCAAAATCCATTTGAGTTTGGTGGCAGAAAAATAAGCATCCAGTACCAGTCCGGTTTTTTTCTGGATATGTGAGGACAGTCCGTCTGCCTTTAACTGATCACAATAAGCGGCTGTTCGGCGATCCTGCCATACAATGGCATTATAGATTGGTTTGGAGCTGTTCCGATCCCAAACCACGGTTGTTTCCCGCTGGTTGGTAATGCCAATTGCGGCAATATCTGATGTGGTAAGGGATGCTTTTGCAATGGTTTCCGCCATCACGGAAAACTGAGTAGACCAGATTTCTTCCGCATTATGCTCTACCCAGCCTGGTTTGGGATAAATCTGTGTAAACTCTTTCTGCGCAACATGACAGATTTGTCCGTATTTATCGAATAAAATGGCTCTTGAGCTGGTAGTACCCTGATCAAGCGATAATATAAATTTTTCTGGCATGCATCGTAATTTTGCTTTAATAAGATAGCAAAATATACTGGTTCATGCTTAGAATGCCAAACGGAAACTGCCAAAAATTCCAAAGCGGCCAACTCTTTCTGCCGGAAGCGGGCGGGGACCTACTCTCCAGACAAAATCCAATCTGAAAACTTTTAGTATATTATCTACGCCGGTACCTAATTCCAGGTACATTTTACCATCAAGGTTTTGAAACTGATTGAAAGCGTTATCAAAGTTTAAGGCACGATTTGCTTCAGACAGATCGCCTGTCAGCCCTTTTGCACTCCAGAACTGACGGAATTTGAGTTTCCTGGTAAGCGGAATAAGTCGGAAAATTCCATTTCCAATATTATGTTCAATATTAAACCCGACATACCGGTCATGGATGTACTCAAATCGCTGCATCAGGTTGAATGCATATTTGTTATAATAATAGATTTCATTTCCGGGTGCAACATTCAGCATCATATAGGGCAATGTTTTGGTGGTTCTTCCTCCGAAAACATTGTAGTAGAGATTCCCTAATGGTGCAACTTTTACATAATCAGATACACTCAGGTAATATTTGTTGTACGAATAATCACTGTTTAATACACCCGGAAATCCACGGGCATATAGGAATTCAATAATAGGGAAGGAGCTGCCCAAACTGAAGCGGTTAAAACTGGTTTCAAGAAATCGCTCATTGTATCCAAATCGAAGTTTAACTGCCATTTCAAAATTGGTAAGCGGACTTCCTTTCTGTCCATTGGTCTGAAAAATTTCCTTGGGTGGAATATTTTTCAATGGATCAAAACTTTTATGTGTTCCAATTATGGTGGCTGAAATACCCGGAGACCATTCCCGGAAATATTCCAGTTTGGCTTCTTCAATCTGCATGAACTTGATCGGGATACCCGGCTTTCGAATGGTTAAAGCGAAAATATTATCTGTACTAATTTCATCATAATAGACCTGCCCATTGTCCAGGTCTTTTGTATAACTGGCATGGATATATGATCGGGGTGATCTGCTGAACAGGTATTTTGCTTCCGCTTTATACTTGAATGCCTTATCACCAAAACCATAGGCCAGATAACCATGCAGGTATAGGTCTTTATGAAATTTGGTATTGGTGCCTAAATCAAATCGCGTTCGGAAACCTTCCCACTGGTTACCGGTAAACCAGTTATACCAGGGACCTATTTCAAAATTCCCCACATTACGGTAACCCGTTGCAAGAAAATTGATGGTATTTACATAGCGTTTGAAAATGGGCATTTTTTGTAAAGTGTCGATCATTGCATAAATCGCTTTTTCATTTTTGTTAAGCGATTCATGTCTTGAATCTGACCAGTAACTATCCTGTTGCTTCATTGCTCCTTCTGCAAACAGGATTTCTGACTGTACTTTATTTTTGGCAATACTGTCGCGGATATATTGCTCATTCACCACAACCTCCCGATAGGTCGTAGTTTTTCTTCCAATAACTCCAAATCTTGTTTTTCCGATAGGGGCTACATCGGCCACAAATTTATCTTTTGCAAGAAACCAGGTACTGTCATCAATTAATGCATATTCCTGGATCAGGGATAATTTATCTATGAAATTGATATTGGCTTCGCGGCTAAGATTAAGCGTCATTTTCTGGATAGCCCAGGTTGGATCATGTACCCAGGCATCCCCTTCAAACGTGTTCTCGCCTTTGCGCTTTGGCTGAAATACAAAATGAATCAGTTTTTGTCCGGCTACAAACTGGGTGTCTAATACGGTGTATTTATAGTAAGCCGGACCATTATCACTCAATGGACTAACAAACTGTTTATCAAATACTGGAATGAAGTTGTTGTAGATATTGATGTTCTGTTCCGTACCACCGAGTAGTTTGGAAATACTTTCATTCTCAATGCCCATGGTTTTTACCCCTTTGATAATTTCACGGGTTTTCCAGGGCGATTTCTGGTAATAATAATTCGAAATGGTTTCCGTCAGGTAAACAGGTAAAAAGGGTTGCCCTTCCGATGTATCTACATTATCAAAAATAAAATCAAAGGGTTTCAGCGGACCAAGTTCTTTCAGTTTGTCTTTATTGATCCGGTTAAGATCAAGTTCCAGTTTGTTATAAAGCTCGTAGGTGAAATTGTTGAAGCGATACCGGTCATTAAAAGGTTTTCTTTTATTGATCCGTTTCCACATCAGATAACCCCGGTCTATTTTCTGCTTTACAATTACGGCAGATGCATATTTCCCCCGCTCCATGGATATTACCAGTTCCAGCAGGTTCCCGTCTTCAGATATCTTGAGCATGTCTGAATTGATCGCGATGCGATAATCCTGATATCCGACATAGGTGACCTCTAATGTGTCAGTTGGCCACTCATTAAAACGAAATACAAAGCTTCCTGCAGAATCGGTTAATCCCCCCTGGGATGATCCGATAAATTTCATGGAGGCAAATGGGATTCTTTCCTCGCTTAACTTGTCCTTCACATAGCCCCGGATAGTTTTGGTCTGCGCCTGGGTAAATAAGGTAATCAATAAGGTTAGCACTAGCCCGAATGCCCGCTGGCGAAAGGGTCTCAATTTCATAGAAAAGCAAAATTAACACATAGAAAGAACGATTTATCTAATTTAACAGATGTGTTAAAAAGGAAAATTTTGCGGTATGGAAACCGTTTATTTACTTTGGATCACAAAGTGCTTTAGTTACTATGGAAACAAGTTCGTTTCACGACCTGCGGGAAATCCGCCAGATGATGGAGAAAAGCAGCCGTTTTATCAGCCTCAGTGGCTGGAGTGGAGTGGCTGCCGGTTGTTCTGCCCTTGCCGGTGCCTTCGTGGCAAACGGGTACATTAAATCCTATTATAAACATGCCTATGGTTCTTCCGATGCCTGTCCGGCTTGTCTGAAACAGGATTTGTTGGTAGTTGCTGCGCTGGTGTTTATCAGTGCTCTTGCGCTGGCGTTTTTCTTTACTTATTCCCGATCAAAAAAGGAAGGAGTTGCCATTTGGGGGCCATCTGCCCGAAAATTAATGTGGAGTACCATGTTACCGATGGTAGTTGGCGGGATTTTTATTTTACGTTTAATGGAACTTCAATATTATTCGCTGGTGGCCGCCTGCTCCCTGCTGTTTTATGGATTGGCACTCATTAATGGAAGTAAGTATACGGTAGGTGAAATCCGTTTCCTGGGATATGGTCAGGTGCTAACCGGTTTAATTTGTTTATGGTTTCCAACGAACGGTTTGGTTGGATGGGCCTTTGGATTTGGTATCTTGCACATTGTATACGGTTTCACCATGTGGTGGAAATACGAACGGAAATAAGAAGCGACTGAAATGAATCCGATTGAACAGTTAAATAAAGTTTTTGATAGCCGTATTCGTCTCGGTATCATGAGTTCCCTGCTCGTGAATGAAAAGGTCAGTTTCAATGAACTGAAGGAATTGATCGGGGTTACCGATGGAAACCTTGCCTCGCACCTGAAAACCCTGGAGGACAATGGTTTTCTGAAAGTGCAGAAAGGTTTTATCGGAAGAAAAACCAATACCTCGTACTCAGTTACCAAAGCCGGTGAAAAAGCATTCAAACAACATCTTGATGCACTCGAAAAAATGATCAGATCCCTGCAATAAATTTTTTTGTCTTTAAACTTTGAAAAACAAAGCACTTTGAATAATAGCATTTCTTCATCTGCGTTATTGGCAGTTTCTATTTGGCTTAAAACAGCATTGGTTTTTGGTATCCTTTCAATTATGGGGTTATTGATACTAAGTAACGAGGAAGTTGGCATATACATCCTTTTGCTGGTACCTGGTTCCCTCCTGGGAAGTCTTCCTGCTTTTGTTTTAATTTTTATTGGATTGATCCTGATTATCCGATTTCTCCCCGCCTATACGAGCCGCCTGAAATGTTTTGTGTTGCTTCTGACCGGAATTCTTCTGATATATTCTGCTTTAGCGGCTGCTATCGCAGAAACTATTGGAGAGAATCAATATAAATGGAGCTGGTGGATCGGTATCACAGTTGCCCTAATTTTTTCGGTTATACTGGGTTGTTACCTTACTCAGTTTACCATCAACGAAGTTCTTTCTGCTAGCTATTTCCCTGTTCATTCTTCAACCAATTATACAACTCACCAAACAATTATGGAACAACAAGTCAACGTCCCTGCCGGGGACCAACCCGCAGCATCCAATTCTCCCATTTTATATAAAGGGATTATAACCGGTGTGCTTATCCTGCTGATGATGGTACCCACTCTCTTTATTTCAAGCCTTGTTCAGGAGCGAAAAGGAAGACAACAGGAAATCGTTCGGGAAGTAAGCCAGCGCTGGGCTGGTACCCAAAAATTATCCGGACTCTTTCTGGTACTTCCATATGAAGTGACCTATCAAAATGAAAAGGGTAAAGAAATGAAAGCCCGAAAAGAACTTATTCTTCTACCCGAAGAATTGAAAGTTGGTAGCGAACTAAATCCCGTTGTACGGAAACGAAGTATTTATGATGTCTTATTATATCGCACAGATACAAAATTCACTGGTCATTTTGCGCTACAGTTACCCAAAGATATCAGTGCTGAAAAAGTGTTCTGGAAAGATGCCAGTGTTTGCCTGGGTTTATCAGATATAAGAGGAATCGAAGAAAAAGTATTGGTTCAGATCGGTGAACAGCAATTGGAACTGTCTCCCGGACTGCCCAATAAAGAAGTGTTGAAAACCGGCTTATCTGCACCTCTTGATTTAACAGGGAGTAAACTTTCCAGACTGGATTTTTCTACACAAGTAAAATTAAAGGGCAGCGAACAACTTCATTTTGTTCCATTGGCAGGAAATAGCACGTACGCTGTAACTTCGTCCTGGCCCAGCCCATCTTTTGATGGTACCAGTCTGCCTGCAGAACATTTGGTAAATGACAGTGGATTTACTGCAAACTGGTCCTTCAGTAAGGCCAACCTGCCTTTTGGGATCATCCTGCGCGATACGGAATTCAATGAAAATGATTTTTCATTTGGGGTATCCATGGTACAACCGGCGGATCAGTATTCCAAAACAGAACGCAGTGTCAAATATGCCATTTTGTTTATTGGACTGACTTTTTCCCTGTTTCTTGTAATTGAGCTGTTGCAGAAAAAACCGGTACATCCCATTCAGTATGTATTAATAGGTATAGCGCTCTCTGTTTTTTATACATTGCTGCTTTCCTTAAGTGAATTCATCGCATTTGATTCAGCATATGCAATTGCAGCAATTGCAACGATTGGACTGATTACCCTTTATGCCAACACCCATTTCAGAAGTTGGAAAACATCTTCCTTATTTGGTCTGGTTTTGAGCTGCCTTTATCTCTTTGCATTTGTATTGGTTCGCCTGGAAGATACTGCCTTACTGGTAGGAAGCATCGGACTCTTTATCATACTTGCTTTGGTGATGTTTGGAACCCGAAAAATCAATTGGTACCCAGCATCCGGTAACCTTGCAGAAACCAAACCTGTCCTTTGAAAATAAGCTGCTCTGCAACTACAAAAAAAGCCGGCAAACACCGGCTTTTTTTATTCGAATAAACATGATTGTTAGAAATCAATTCCCATCGCAAAATGCCAGATCGGTTTGCCTTTAAACACGCCATTCATTTCCCAACCAGTATCGAGGCGAAGGAAATAACCCAGTAGTGTGGAGCGGGCACCAAATCCATAACCTCCAACAAATGGACCTACACCACCTGCTTTAATTTTAACCTGTACATTTCCTTCCTGGTACACTCTGGATGGACGCTGAATGCCATTATAGCTGCCATTCCATGCAGTACCCAGATCCACAAATTGTACGAGTTGGAAATTACGCAGGAAAGCATTGTTGATTGGTCGTTTCAATAAGGTGGTGAACACCGGTAAGCGGAATTCACTGTTTATTACCACCGCATTATTACCATTGGTTATATTCTGCCGGTGTCCTCTCATATTAACAGCAAGTGCCTGAAATGCATAATCCGGATCCTGTGGTTGCACCTCATTATTGGCCTTCGGAAACAGCCAACCATCCTGTCCGCCAAGGTAATACACGATTTTTTTATCACCCCAGGAGAAGTCTGCCGCAGCACGACCAGCCCAAATGAAATTCTGGAAGATCGGGTAGTAATAACGGGCATCCCATCCAAAATTGAAAGTTGTGCGGCCGGCAATATCCTTATTGGTATTGGCCAGTTGGGTATTATAATCCAGATAAACCTTGTACCGCAATCCATTCATAATATTGGTGGTTTTCTGAATGGAATTATCGTGCACATATTCCAGACGCAATAAACCATAGGTTTGCTTTGAATCGTCCAGAATCAGCGTTTCGGGGGGATCAGAAATGGCTTTCACAACCACCTTATCGGAACGCACACCTGCATTGATGCGAAGGCTCCTTATTTTATCAAACGGATATTTTACACCCAGTTGATACAAATTGGTAAAGAGTTTTGCCGGAGCAAACATACCTCCGCCCAATCCGGCAGAACCAACATCCGTGCGACGATAATAAAGCGCCGTATAATCAAAACGACGTTTTAAATAATCAATTCTTGCCAGGTATTCTGATCCGGAATTAAAGAGTGATTGTGAACCAGGAACAAAAACATTCGGTTGCCCCACATTGATAGGAAATCCCTGTCCGGCTGTATTAATCAACGGGGAGCGGAACATACCGGTAAACCGAAGATCTTCCATCAGATCATACACGGTTACTTTAAACATTCCATTAAAGCCATTATTGGCACTACTGTTAATTGGTAAAGATCCGGTGAAGGGTTCATATCGGGTTACCAGCACATCATTATTAAAAAGCGATCCGGTAACCTGATCAACGGAAAACTTCCAGGTATAATCAAAGCGCCCGGCCTTTTTCAACACAGATGATTCCTGCACTTCCTCACGTCTTTGCCGGTTACGCGCAATAGCCGCTGAATCAACTGCTTCATCTGCAAACTCCGATTCAAATTCAACGGTTGGAACCGTTTTTGAACTATCCCTTGAAGGGGCCGGCTGGAATTGTGCCGCTGGTCCGGTTGCCATCCGCAACTGATCAATATTTCGTTTTCTGAAATCTGTTGGACGTGGATTTATATTTCTTTTGCGAAGTGTATTCTCGTCCACTTTCAGTTTATACAGGAAAAGCAGATCACCTTCCCGACGCATTTCACTTACAATATCGGCATCACCTGCTGCCTTGGTTTCTTTCAAACCACTTTGATAGTTGGTGATCGGAAACACATAGGCCGAATCATTGGTAATGGAGAAGGTATAAATCGTATCCGGTTCTGTTTTGTCGTAGAATTTCAGCAGCGAATCGATGTCGCGGTATTCCGGATTCCGAAGAATATCATCCCCAATCTGGTAGATGGTATCCACCCCTGCTCTGGTAGTAGAGAAGAAGCCGGCGAAACGGTTGTTGATCCCATTTTCATCCGCCGTAAACGTGAAGTGATTGGTATTGTATTGGGTTGGATTCCGCGCGTTTCCATAACGCAGTTTACTCAGTTGGGATATCTGCTTGAATTCGCTTTTATTGAAATTGTCAACCAGGAATATATTGTATTTGTAATTGGAAGGCAGTACGGTATCTGTGGATGGCGCATCAGCCGAAGGTCGGTTGGAAGCATAAATAATGCCCATTTTATTGGGGAAGCTTACGAAATTCGGATCCAGATCATCATAGATATCATTGGTGATCTGTTCTTCTCTTTCCCGATCAATTTTGAAGGTGAATATATCCGACTGCCCGTTTTTTACGGCACTCAGCAGGAGTGTATTATCATCGGTCATGAATTTTACATCCTGAATTTGCTCAAACTGATCTAGAACCAGTTTGTCGCGTTTAATGCGGGAGAAAATATCATAGGTAAACATTCTGATTTTACCTTCCGTATTATAAACAACCAGTAATTTATTCCCCTTTCCATTCCAGGCAAGTAAGGGGTAGTGAGGATCCTGTCTCGATTCTGCACTGCGAATACCATTTTTCAACAGTACTTTTTTGGTCACATAATCTTCATAGAAAAGGACACATTGCATTCCCTTTTTGTATTCAACAACTGCATAGGCCTGGCTTCTTGCAACCGGGTTGGGTGTGAAATTATAGAAGTCGAGGTTTTTATTTACTTCTTCCACCACAGACATAGTGCCTTTGGGATTATTCCTTCTGCCGCGGATATCCTTATAATATTTGTCTTCATTATAAGTCATGAAGTCGGATAATACTTCTTTGAATTTTTTCTTGGCAATTCTGTTGGAAGCGCCATTCAGGTTCCTGTACAGGCGGGCCAGATATAGAAAATATTTGGTATTGTCTTTCTTGTAAATTTCTTCAATATATCGCCAGAATGCATGTCCGGCCAGATCAGGCTGATCAAACGCAAACTGATAAAAATTCCTGTACCGTCCGGATAGCATGGCTGATTTCAACTGATCATCCAGTTGGGTACTCCAGTTTTCCGCGGCATAGGAAACAAACCCGTCGGTCAGCCACTTGGGAAGATCAAGCAGGGCCTGGTTGGCCGCAAATTCACCCAGGTCATCCCCAAAAAGGATATTATCCAGTAGAATTTTTGCAATACCCTGGCGAACCTGAATCCGCATATGTTCATGGTTACTGTTATAGTACACCACCACTTTGTTATTGACCAGTTTGGTATTACCGCCATTCACCTGCCAATCGGTGGTTAAACCAATATTGGTTTGCTGCATCTCATTGAAACTGTTGTAGAGCACTATATTGGCGCGGCGCTGAAGGCCGTATTCCATAAAGGTTTCCATCTCCGGCAATTCCTTTTCGGCCAGCTGGGCAACCGTTTTGGCCAGTGGTTCACCTTTCTGGCTATAATAGGTATTGAAATTGTCGGTCTGGTAATATTGCCATTTGAACTTTTTGAACTGGACCCTGTTTTTTCCAAATTCCACCATGTTCACCTGTGCCCGTAAAGGGGTGATACCATTCCACAGGAATAGGATTAAAATCAGAGATAGCTTGGTGCAAACGCGCAAAAACAAATGATTCTTCGGAAATTGCATACCCGGTGATTGTGGTCTAAAATTATGGTTTTCAGGGGGAACCCGGAAATCCATCCCAAATAATACAGCTATGTTAACAATCCATTTTTTTGAATTTAGTCCCATTGCAGAAAATACTTATGTGTTATATAACGAATCGGGTGATTGTCTCATCATCGATCCCGGCTGTTACCACCAGGGGGAGGAGGCACAGCTGAAATCCTATATTACATCTACGAATCTTCATCCCAAACAGTTGCTTAATACACATTGTCATCTTGATCATGTTTTTGGTAACCGGTTTGTTCATGAAACCTGGGGTTTACCGCTGTTTTTGCATCCTGCTGAAAAAATCGTGCTGGATTATGCGCCGGAAGCAGGGAAACGGTGGAACCTGCCTTTCCAAAACTACACTGGCCCTCTTCACTACTTACGTGGTGGTGATCGTATACAACTGGGCGAAGATGAACTGTTGGTAATTGAAGCACCCGGACATTCACCCGGACATATCTGTTTTTATTGCGAAAAGCAACAATTCCTGATTGGCGGAGATGTATTGTTCCGCCGCAGCATTGGTCGAACTGATCTTCCCGGTGGCAATCACCAGCAATTGCTCAACAGTATCCGGGAAAAATTGTTCGTATTACCGGATGCGGTTCGGGTATATCCCGGTCATGGAGAAAGCACCACCATAGGATATGAGAAACGGATGAATCCGTTTCTCATGTGAAAGGTGAAAGGTGAGACGTGAAAGGACGTGAAAGGTGAAAGGACGTGAAAGGTGAAAGGATGTGAAAGGACGTTAAAGGTGAAAAATTAGAAGCTGAATTTCACCTTTAACCTCTATCCTCTATCTTTTCACCTTTCACCTCTCACTTCTCACCTTCTCACCTTCCTTATTTCTTTTGCTTCCACTTTGCTCACGAAATAAGTGAATCCAAGGAATAGCAGGAGGCCGGTGGTGATGCTGAACCAGAGTGGCGAATAGGCCATCAGGATAAGCCGGTGCAGCAGCACAATTAATGTCACCAATACCAGAAAGGAGATGAGCTTCTTTTTCGCATAAGGAACCGGGTAGTATTGTTGTCCCCAGTAATAGCTTAATATCATCATTACGGTATAACAGGCAAAGGTTGCCAGTGCCGCACCCAGGTAATGTAGTTTAGGAATGAGTAATATGTTTAATAGAATGGTGATGACTGCGCCTATTATAGTTATATATGCGCCATAGATGTTTTTTCCCGTTAGTTTGAACCAGATACTCAGATTATAATAAATTCCCAGGAAGATATTGGCCATGGCAAGAATGGGGACTATATAGATACCATCGCCCCAGGCGGCGGATTTCAGGGTGATGATCCATTTTAAAAAATCCAGGTTGAGGCCGATCAGCAGGAACATGAAACAGCATGCCAGGACAAAAAATTTCATCACTCGGGCATAGCCTTTTTGTGCACCTTCTTCTTTTGCCTGGTTGAAGAAATAAGGTTCAGCGGCCATCCGGAAAGCCTGAATAAAAATGGTAATTAATACAGAAAGCCGGTACACATTGGCGAAGATGCCGAGCTCATGTTTTGCCTCAGCTTCCGGCAAATCGACCACATGCTGATAAATGAGACGGCTCAATACTTCGTTGATCATCCCGCCCAAACCAACAATTATAAGCGGGTAACTATAGGCCATTATTTCTTTAAATAAGGACATATCAAAATTCCATTGAAACTGTCGCAATTCTGGCAGGAGCAGGAGAAAGGTGAGGATACTGCCAATCAGGTTTCCGATCAGGTACCAGCCGATTCCAATATCGAGTTGGTTGATGAGCCTAAGCGGACTATCCGGATGTTCGGCTATATAAGAGGGTAAGAAGCCAAGAAAGAATAACACAATCAGCACATTTACCACAATGCCGAGCAGTCGCACGAAGGCATATCTTCTGGGCCGGTTTTCCTGTCTGAGTTTGGCAAAAGGAAGGGTGGAAAGTGTATCGAAGAGTAAAATCCCGATCATGAAATTGATGTATTCCGGATGTTCGGTCAAACTGGCCCAGCCGGCAATGGTGGATCGATTGAAATACAGCAATAGCACGAAAACCAGGCTGGTGGCGAAAAGCGAAATGGAGATCGTATTAAATAGCTGGTTTTTTTCTTTATCCTGACTGAATCGAAAATAGGCTGTTTCCATTCCATAAGTGAAGAGAATGTTCAGGAAGGGAATCATCGCATACACCTGAGTGATATCTGCTGTTACAGCCGGCTGCTCAAACAAAAAGGGCAGGGCCATATTCATCAGGTATCCCATGAATCTTGCTACGATCGTGGGTACGCCATACCAGATTGTTTGTCCGGCTAACTTTTTAATTCCACTCAATGGCTATTGGTTGTTTGAAACAAAAATAATCGGAAATCAACAGGCAGCCTGCTTTTTGTACCTTTGAATGACGAAAAACTTTGTTTATGAAACATATCTGCTACATTTTATGCTTCTTGATTTCAGCTCTACTGGTAAACGGACAGGCCAAATCTGTTCAGGGAATTGCAGAATACCAGAAATCAAAATTACCTGCTGCTGTTATTGAATTGCCGTATGCACCTTCCACTATTGAAGCTGCTATTGAAGAGCATTTTAATAAAAAGGGACATAAATCCGCAAGTTCAAAAGATTATAAGGTATATCGGAATGTGCAGGCAGGCAATGATCGCTACGATGCCTATCTGAAAGTGGAGCGGAAAAGCAGAAAAGAGAAAGAAGCCGCCGTCGTGTATATGGTGGTTACCAAACCGAATGAGGTGATTACTGCGAAAGCCTCGGGCGATCAGCATGGAGTGGAAGACGCCAGAGAGTTTTTGAATAACCTGGTTCCGGATGTGGAAGAACACCAGTTGAAGCTGGATATACTGGCACAGGAAGAACTGATAAAAAAAGCGGAGAAAAAATATAATTCTTTATTGAGCGATAGTACCGACCTGGCGAAAAGAAAACTGCAGTTGGAAGAGAAAATTACGGAAAACACCACCGCCCTGCAGGCTCAACAAGCTGAGTTGGAAAAAGAGCGTATTGCACTTGAAGCTGTAAGAAGCCGAAGGAAGGCAAGAGCGGAATAGTGAGTCGTTAAAAATCGGATCGCCCATTCACTCTTTCACCCCATTCACCTATTCACTATTGACTATTCTCCAGCGTCTCATCCGTCAGCGTCTTTAAAAACTCTGTCAGCAGAGATCGTTCCACAGAAGAAAGCGGAATGGTTTGATTATAATGATCATATACATCCTGCAGGTTCCAGAAACGGCCGTCATGCATATAAGGAAAGGTGAGGGCCACATTCCGCAGGCTGGGTACTTTGAATTTCAGTGAATCGGCTTTATTGCCGGTGATGCCCATCCGGCCAAGATCATTTAACGACGGATTTAATGGTAATCCGTTGGTTTCAAATTTCAGATTGGTGAAAAGCGGTTCTGTATGACAGTTAGTACATTTTTTTTCCTGAAAGATGGCATAACCGGCTTCTTCATTTACATCAAAACTGGCTTTTCCCTGTTTCACCAGATCGTATTTGGAATTGGAGGAAACCAGCATCAGCATGTATTGCGATAAAGCTTTGGTCATATTCGGCGTACTGATTTCCGGGGTGCCGAATACTTTGGCAAACTGCTTTTGATAGTCTGCATCTGCATTCAGTTTATCCAGGACTCCCTGAACTGTTTCTGCCATTTCGTTGGGTGCAGTAAGCGGAGCGAGCGGTTGCAAATCGAGGTGGGTAATCCCGCCATCATGATGAAAATTGCTATGCCAGGCGAGATTGAATAATCCGGGGGCATTTCGTGTTGTGAACTGGTCATTAAAACCGTGACTGAAATCATGTTCAAACGTAGCGAATGCTGCAAAGGGTTGATGACAGCTTACGCAGGGGAAATTGCCATCTTTTGAAAGTCGTCCGTCAAAGAATAATTTTTTGCCAAGCGCCACGCCTTCTTTGCTGAGCGGATTGGATGCGAAATCGTACACAGGATCGGGCCAGTCGGCGGGTTTCGGAAATTGAAGCAGGTTGAGTTTAGTATTGTCAGCATCTTTTTTTGAACAGCCGATTCCCCATTGCGCAGCCGCAAACAAAAGCAGGATAACCGAGATGTAAAAAATGGATTTCATTCTTCAATGCTGATATTGGTAACGGAAAAAAGTCCGCTGAAATTGCGGGATATATTCCAGGCCAGCTCACCCGGTGTCATACATACAGGATTAGTTGCAATGCTTAACGGGTAGGGACCCGTGAACCAGTTTTCCAGAGTGATATCAATATCGATGATGCAGGTTTGTCCGGCTTTCAATTGAAAGTTGCCGTACATGGGGATGGGCAGTCTGATTTTTTGAGCTGCATTATAGGGGACTCTGAATCCGCCTACATGGTATTCAACCTGGTCGCCCTGTATGGTGGATTCAGGACTTGTTCCTTCCAGTTTGGCAAAAATATAGCCGCTGTTCCAGGTCCAGAACATTCCTTTTACGGGATCAAGTGCGCCGCTTTGAACCCCGCTCACATTTCTGGCACTGTCAACACCTAATAAAAATTCAAGGTTGGTATAATTTCCTTCCGGAATGCTGGTACGAATTAGTAGTTCTTCTTCACTGGCAGCATTTATTAAATAATAGGGGTCCTTTGTTGTTGAAATAAGTGAGCCGCCATTTTGCTGAAGCGCGATGTTACCAGTATAAAACTTGAAAACGGTTGGTTCGAAGGATTCGCCGGTTGGCAGTTGATAGGTACTGCCCAGTTCGAGCGGGAAGCCATCCAGCTGGGGGTGAAATCGGATTTCGAGTTGGGCTGTAGCCGGATTTTCATCACCGATATCTTTTTGACAGGATGTCAAAATCAATAGGCTCCAGCAGAGCAGGATCAGTACAGAATATCTATTTTCGATTCTCACACAGGAAAGGTACAAATTAATGAGAGTAGTTATACAAAGGGTTCGACGGGCGTCCGTGGAAATCGACGGGCAAACAGTTTCGGCAATTGGTCCGGGTTTACTGGTACTTGTTGGGATAGAGGATCTGGATACCGATGAAGATATCAACTGGCTGAGCGCGAAGATTGTGCAGCTTCGGGTATTTAATGATGCTGCCGGGGTGATGAATTGTTCTTTGCTTGAATCGGGTGGCGATTTGCTGCTGGTGAGCCAGTTTACCCTGCATGCCAGCACGAAGAAAGGCAACCGACCTTCCTATATCCGGGCAAGCAAGCCGCCTGTGGCGGTGCCGCTTTATGAAAAACTGATTGCCCGGCTGGAGGCTGATTTGGGCAAACCCATCTCCACCGGCGTTTTCGGCGCTGATATGCAGGTTTCCCTCCTAAACGACGGTCCGGTTACCATCCTCATCGACACCAAAAACAAGGAATAACCCCTCTCACCGGTCGGGTGGCACCCGACCGGTGAAAAAACTAGCATATGAAAGAAATAACAATAAGAGAAGCGCAGCAGCAGGTGGATGAATGGATCCGCACGGTGGGGGTCCGGTATTTTAATGAACTCACGAATCTGGGTATTTTGATGGAGGAAGTGGGGGAGCTGAGCCGGCTGATGGTTCGTCAATATGGAGAGCAATCCTTCAAGGAATCGGAAAAGGACCCAGGCAAGGGGCCTGATTTTGGTGATCATCTGGCTGATGAAATGGCTGATGTGCTCTGGGTGCTGATTTGTCTGGCGAACCAAACCGGCGTTGATCTCACTACCGCCCTGGAGAAAAATCTTGCCAAAAAGAATGCCCGCGACCAGGATCGCCATCGCTCCAACCCCAAACTCCAATAATCCCTCTCACCGGTCGGGTGCCACCCGACCGGTGAGAGGGAAGATTCGGAACCTATTCCTATATTTGCGCACTTATGGCAAATGATAACAATAAGTTTCAGGCGATTATATCCCATTGCAAGGAATATGGCTTCATTTTTCAGAGCAGTGAGATTTATGACGGACTAAGTGCGGTATACGATTATGGCCAGTACGGAAGCGAGCTGAAAAAGAATATCCGGGACGACTGGTGGAAGTGGATGACCCAGTTGCATGAAAATATTGTTGGGATCGATGCAGCCATCTTTATGCACCCTACCACCTGGAAAGCCAGCGGGCACGTAGATAATTTCAGTGACCCGATGATCGATAATAAGGACAGCAAAAAACGCTACCGGGTGGATCACCTCATTGAAGGCTATGCCGATACGCTTTCTGAAGAAGCCGGCAAGGCTCTGTTAACCCAGATGGATCAGCTCCTGGCCAAAGAAGATTTTGCGGGGCTAAAAACCCTGATCGAGGAAAATAAAATTAAATGCACAGTCAGTGGTACCTGCAACTGGACCGATGTGAGGCAATTTAACCTCATGTTTGCCACCGAATTTGGGGCAGTATCCGGGGAAAACGATGATAATATGGTCTACCTGCGGCCGGAAACTGCCCAGGGTATCTTTGTAAATTTCCTGAATGTACAAAAAACCGGAAGGATGAAAATCCCCTTCGGAATTGCCCAGGTAGGAAAGGCTTTCCGCAATGAAATCGTGGCCCGGCAGTTTATTTTCCGCATGCGTGAATTTGAACAAATGGAGATGCAATTCTTTATCCGTCCCGGTACACAGAAAGAATGGTATGAATATTGGAAAGAAGAACGCATGAAATGGCACCTCGGCATGGGTATTCCGGCTGAAAAATACCGTTTCCACGATCATGTTAAACTGGCGCATTACGCAGATGCAGCCTGTGATATAGAGTATAATTTCCCTATTGGTTTCAAGGAGGTGGAAGGCATTCATTCCCGTACTGATTTTGATCTTCGTAATCATCAGGAGTACAGTAAGAAAAAAATGCAGTATTTTGATAATGATTTAGACGCGAATGGAAAACCATATGGTAACTATATTCCGTATGTAATTGAAACCTCCATCGGGCTCGACCGCACGGTGATGATGGTTCTCAGCGAAGCCTATGAAGAACAGGATCTTAGTACACCCGACAAATCAGACAGCCGGGTTGTTTTGAAGTTTCCACCTAAATTAAGTCCAATAAAATTGGCCATTCTGCCTTTGGTAAAGAAAGATGGCCTGCCTGAGATCGCCCGCCAGCTGATGGACGAATGCAAGGGTTCCTTCCGTTGTTTTTACGAGGAGAAGGATACCGTAGGTAAACGTTATCGCCGGCAGGACGCCATCGGAACACCTTTTTGTATTACCATCGATTACCAGACAAAGGAAGATGGTACGGTAACCGTTCGGTATCGGGACAGTATGACGCAGGAAAGAATACCTATGAGTGCCGTAAAAGGGATGGTTGAAAAAGCCATCGCGTCGTAACAATTTTATTGACAGACACTATGATGCAAATTACTGTACACTTTGGACTGGTGGCCCTTGGACTGGGGTCCGCCTTTGTGGTAGGCCTGTTATTCAGGATGATGCAGGTAAAATCGCTCCGGAAGCAAATTCTGGAACTGGAGCGGGAGAAAATGCAGGACCATGCTGAAATTTTGCAACTTCAGAAGCAACTGGCTGATATTCAGCATACTAAGTATAATCAGCAAGCCGCAACACCCGTTGTCCCATTAATGGAAAAAGAATTAGCCGCTGGCGATTTATCGAAAAACAAGCGGGCCTCCCAATAAACGGGCAATAAGGCCCAAAAAACGGGCGTTATAGGACCAAACCAGTAACTATGATGCCATTCAGTATCAACATGGTCGTCTTATTAGGCGCTATTGCGGTGTTTACCGCCGGTGCATTGCTTGGTTTTGTGTGCCGGTCAAGGCAGCTTAAAAAATCCCAGAAAAGAATTCTTGAATTAGAAACGGAAATGGTAACCAACCATGCCGAAATTCTTCGTTTACACAAACTTCATTCCGATCTGGAAGAACCGCAGATTCAAACAGTTCCCGTCATTAGTTTACATAAAACCTGTTCTTCCGTAGTGCGAAAGCATTCCTGAGAAATCAGGTATCATCCATACAACTCAAGATGAATGTCTTTTTTCTCGTATCCCAATGCGAGAATTCGTTGTTTTGCTTCGTCAATCATGTTTTTCCATCCACATAAGAAGAAATGGGCGTGATAGGTTCCCTCATTCAAACCTTGTTTTTTCTCTCTGCAGATTTCCTCGTAAACCTGATGAACATATCCTTTTCTGACCAGATGATCACCTGCTTCCTCTCTTGAAAATGTAGGAATATAATGAAAGGAGGGAACCATGGTTTCCAATTGCTTCAATTCCGGTCCATATAAACAATCCCCAAATTTGCGGCAGCCAAATATCAGGTAGATATGCTGATGCGGCACATTATTTTCCAAAATATAATGTGCCATGGACCGAAAGGGTGCCACACCAGTTCCGGTACAAACAAAAAACAGGTCTCGATCAATGGTTTCCGGTAATACAAACACGCCCGCCGGTCCGCGTAAGGTCAGCTCTGATCCTACACTTATCTTATTGAAAAGGTATTCTGTTCCAAGTCCGCCTTCCAATAAAACAATTACCAGTTCAAATACATTGGAACCATCCGGCCAGGAGGCGATGGAATAACTTCTCCAGCGTTTGTTTTTCTGCTCGTGAATGGGCAGGTCCAGCGTTACAAATTGCCCCGGTTTGAAATCAAATCGTTCCATTTCATTTACCTGAATCCAAAAACGTTTGGTACTGGACGTTTCATTCTCAATCCGAATGACCGTTCCTGTTTGCCAGGGCTGGAGCATAGGCAGCAATTTGTAGTAAGATAAGGAAAAGAAGGGAGAGGGGAGAGGGGAGATGGGAGAAAGGGGTGTGAAAAGTGAAAAGTGAAAGGTGAAAGGTTTTTGCGAACTTGGGGAAATGAAATGGGGTAACTATATTTTTATTGTGCTGTTTATTGTAAGTGCTGCGCTGCAATACAATGATCCCGACCCGTATGTGTGGATACCGCTTTACTTATGGGGGACATGGCTTTGCCTGCTTGCGTTGAAAAAGAAATTCCCCCCGGTATTGTACCTGCTTTCTGCAATTGTTTACATCGGATATGCCCTTTATTTATTTCTTACCACCAATGGAGTATTAAGCTGGATTCAGGACCACAATGCTGAAAGCCTAGTTACATCCATGAAAGCTACCAAACCCTGGATTGAACAATCCCGTGAATTCGGCGGACTGCTGATTTTATTATTATCTGCCGCATTGAATTGGCTGCGGAAATGAATTTTTCCCGTCGGGTACTTAAGTAATTGTGACCAATGGTCATGTTCCCGACGGGTAAAATTCCAATAGAAAAAGACCCCCTAATCCTTCAAAAACTTCTTTACAAACTGCTGTTTATAATCGCTGCTGGTAATGGTTAAAATATAAGTGCCTTTTGACAGCCGGCTCACATCCAGTGAGCCATTTTGATAGCCACTTGTTTTTTTCATCATCAACTGTCCATTCAGGTTATATACCTGTACCACCATCTCTTTAACTTCAAACATATTACCTACCTGATATTGCAGATGGCCGGATGTTATGGTTGGATAAGATAAACGAATAAAGTTTTTATCATTGCGGATCGGATCATTTACACCTGTTCCAACATTCGGTTTGAAATTGGGCTGCGGAATCGTGGTAAAGTACATACCATTGCCATGGGTTCCAACCAGCAACACATTATCCTGCGGACGATATGCAAGAGAGGTAACCACGGCAAAATTCAGGGTACGTCCTCCTTCTCTTTTCCAGATAATTGGCCGGTTTGCCGTGAGTGAATCCTGAATACTGATGGTACTATACAAGCCTACGGAGGTGCCTACATAATACTCTGTGAACTCTGCACCGGTTCCGTCTTTTCTGGCAACAATGGCACAACTGCGGATAGAAGGCAGCTTAAGGTTCCCCTCTGCCAGTTTCCAGGTTGGGTTTGCAGCTTTTGCATTACCTGTTACCCAAATATTAAATTCCTGTTGAACATTTCCTCCTACCGTTACCTGATAATTGGTATACACTACCATGATTTCATTGTCATTATTTGGATTCACAGCGATGCTTCCAACATTCACCCGCGCACTATTTAAGATTGTATTAATTGCAGGCGGAGTAATTTCCACCGGTTGTGTTGCAGCAGCCACATTTTTTGGATCATTCAACCGGAATACCCTTCCCTCTGTTGTGCCAATATACATAGTGCTGGAAGTGGTATAAGGACCATAGGTTAGTTTGATGGCACGGATTCCAATATCATCCCCACCCGGATTAGCCGGATTCAATGCAGTAGCAACACCCGTTAATTCTGTCCAGCCGGTTGCACTGGTTACCGTGGTTGCAGTTGTAGTCCGGAATATCCGGTTATAATTGGCATAATACAGGTTTTCCGGATTATCGTTGTCCAATGTAAAATAGGTTACAAATTCACCTTCGCCTCCACCCGGATTGGCAGTTAATCCATTCGGTTCAATTGAAGTAGCTGCACCTGGCGTTAACCTGGCTACTGAACCAAGCTGGCTTGAAACAAACAGCGTGTAATCATTAAAATTGTTGAATTTTCCAATGGCAGCTGCACCACCATCACCCGATCCGGCTTCCACATGATCGTTTGAATTAGTACGGAAAGAAGCGCCGTTATCCTGCATTCCGCCGATAAAATTATTTACCTGTGTGGCTGCATCCCGGTGCTGTATATTTACATGATAAAACTGGGCAGTCTGATACCCGGTTATCATATCCCAGTTCACCGGATTGGTTTCATTTGTTGTTCCCATTATATTCTCCGTGATATGCATTCCGCCGTCTGTTGCACAGATGGCACGGTTGGCATTGGTGGGATCAAATACCAGATTATGTACATCCGGGTGATGATTATCGTAGGTCTGAACATTAAAGGTTGTTGCAGCTGCTCCCCAGTATTCATATCCGCCTATCCAGCTTGTTGCCGTGGTGTTGGAAAATCCATTCGTTGAACGATAAAGATTGGTGCCGCCAATAAACACAACATTCGGATTATCCGGTTTAACCACCACCATCATATTGTAACCGCCCTGTAAGGCTAATGGATCTATGCCATCCCGTTGTCCGGGAAAATTGGGCATATTGGCAGAAAGATTCGTAAAGGTTGAAGCGGTAAAATCAAATTTAAAAAGATCTGCTTCCGGCGAACCACTTGCTCCTTCCTGCGATAAGCCATTCTCATACATTGCATAAAGAATATTATTATTGGAAGGGGCAAGCGCTAATACAATGCGTTTCGAATTGGTTGATACAGCACCCGAATTCGTATAGCTGTTCGCTCTCCATCCGGTTATTGAATCGGTATTGAGTGTTTGTCCGCCTGCAAATCGGGTCCATGAATTGAGATTCCCGGTTTCAGAAAACCATAATCCGCGTCGGTTCTGATCTGCAAAACCACCATTAACTGCCAAATAAATACGCCCGGTATTGGTAATAGCCAGATCCATTTGTCCGTTATCTGCTGCTGCTGCCTGTGAACCTGAAAATACATCCGTGAAACTGGTTCCTCCATCTGTACTCCGCATCAGTCGGCGATGCGCCCCAACATATACATGACCGTTTAATGGATGTACCACAATTTTATGTACGATATCAAAAGGCGCATCAAATACCTCCAGACTTCCCTGAAAGGTAATCGCAAGACGTTGCCAGGTGGCTCCGTTATCAGTTGATTTAAATAAACCATTTCCTAAATAAAAAGCGCCGCCGGCAGAAGGAGATGCTGAGTTTCCAAGTGCTTCACCACCTCCGGCATACCAGGTGTTTTCCTGACCGGCACGGGGATCCTGTGCAATGGCAGAAACATTGTGTATTTCATTTTCAGGAGTAACATTGGTCCAGGAATTGCCCCCGTCTGTGGAACGAAAAATTCCACCACTGATAGCACCGGCAATGATTACCTGATTACTTCCGGTTCCAAATCGTTTATCGAAAGCGAGGCTTCTGGTGCGGCCTCCAAAATTTACCGGTCCGGCTGCTGTATAGGAATTATCCGCAAAAGGCGATAACCAGTCTCCCTGCACCGCTTCTTTAACCGGTAACCGTTTCGCCATGGAAAGTTCCCTGTCATGAATGCCCAACGGAAATTTTCCCGTGCCCCCATCTTTCAGCATATCATATTCATATTGCACCCGCTGCTGACTAAAAAAAGCCCTTTCAGACTGGGTTTTCTTTTTTCTTGGTTTGTTGCCACGGTAAATGGTGGCTGAATTCTCCTTTTCCCCGGAAAAATATAATAATCCGGCCATGGTCAGTGTTACAGCGGTAAGTGAAGCAGTCAGGATTGCTTTGTTCATACGGAATTATTAAAACAAACGTTCTAAATCAAAACGTTTTTATAAGCTTAGTGGTTGACACAAGATATAAAAACTTATTCGTATTACATTTGCAGCTTCCGCCCCGTTTTAAGGCGGTTGTGTGTAATGAATTTGGAACACTTACTGGAGCAGTACGCTAAGGATCCCCGCCTTTTTCAATTGGCGGACAAGCTCACTATGTCTGTACCCCAGCACCTCGTGCTGAAAAACCTTTCCGGCAGCTCCCCGGAATTTATCCTTACCAGCATTTTCCGGCATTCTATCAGCGAACAACTCAACCATATTGTGGTAGTAAACGATGCAGAAGAAGCCGCTTACTTCCACAATACCATGGAAAACCTGAGTAATGCACTTGATCTTTTTTATTTCCCTTCCTCTTTCCGCACCAAGAAAAATTACCGGCTGCTAAACAGCAGCCACGTAATGTTACGGACAGAAGCCCTAACCCGCCTGAGTGCCGGAGGTAATAAAAAAATAGTCATAACCTATCCGGAAGCCCTGGTCGAAAAACTGGTTAAACCGGAAACACTCAGTGGTAATATTATCCGGATCAAGGTCAACGACACGCTCGATACCATTAAACTATACGAACAACTGACCGATGCCGGATTTACCAGAACCGATTTTGTTTATGAACCCGGACAGTTTGCCGTTCGTGGAGGCATCCTCGATATCTATTCCTTCGGGAATGAAAAACCCTATCGGGTGGAGCTTTTCGGCAATGAAGTGGACAGTATCCGCCTCTTTGATCCGGAATCTCAGTTGAGTGAACGTAAACTTTTGCAGGTTAGCATCATCCCGAATCTGCAGGCCGAAATGCCCGAGGAAGCCAGCATTTCTCTCTTCGATTTCATGCCCGGCAATACAGTTGTTTGGTTGAATGAATGGCAGTTTGTAAAGGAACGCCTTGAATTGCAGGAAGAAGAACTGGATCTCTTTTTACAAAGAAACGAAACCTTTCCCGCCCGCGATGAAGAAGAGGAAGATAAACTGATTCGTACAGCAGTTAAAAAAGAAGAGTTTCTGACTGCTGCTGAAATTGAACAGATTCTTTCAGCTCATCACCTGGTTGAACTCGAAGGGCATGCCACCTGGAAAGGAAGAGTTACCTATGAAGTGGATTTTCAAACCAAACCCCAGCCCGCATTTAACCGGCAGTTTGAATTGCTGATCAAAGACCTGCAGCAATGGTCGAAAAAAGGATTGGGTCTCTATCTGTTTGCGGAAAATCCCAAGCAGCTCGAACGTCTTTACAGCATTTTTGCAGACCTGAAAGTGGAGATTCAATTCACGCCCATCCCTGTTGCCATACATGGCGGATTTATTGACGAAGGAAATAAAGTACTCTGTTATACCGATCACCAGATTTTTCAACGGTACCACAAATACAAGGTGAAGCAGGCCTACAATAAAAACAAGGCCTTAACGATTCGCACATTAAGAGAATTACAACCCGGCGATTTCGTTTCACATATCGATCATGGTGTGGGAGTGTACAGCGGCCTGCAAAAACTGGATGTAAATGGAAAACTCCAGGAAGCTGTCCGCATTATTTATAAAGACAGTGATATCCTTTATGTGAATATCAATTCACTGCATAAAATTTCCAAATACACAGGCAAGGAAGGCACGGTACCCAAAGTAAATAAACTAGGCAGCGATGCCTGGAACAAGCTAAAGGAAAAGACAAAAACAAAAGTGAAGGAAATCGCTTTTGATCTGATTCAGTTATATGCGCAACGTAAAGCCCAGCATGGGTTTCAGCATGCGCCGGATACCTATCTGCAAACAGAACTGGAAGCTTCTTTTATATATGAAGATACCCCCGATCAGAGCAAGGCAACAGCCGATGTAAAAAAAGATATGGAATCGCCTTCGCCCATGGATCGACTGGTTTGCGGTGATGTGGGATTTGGTAAAACAGAAGTTGCGGTAAGAGCCGCCTTCAAATCGGTGGTGGATGGCAAACAGGCAGCTATCCTGGTTCCCACAACCATTCTAGCCTTTCAGCATTATAAAACCTTCTCCGACCGGTTGAGAGATTTTCCGGTTACGGTAGATTATATCAACCGCTTCAAAAGTTCCAAAGAGAAAAAAGAAACACTCAAAAAACTGGAAGAAGGTAAAATCGATATCCTGGTTGGGACACATGGCATCCTTGGGAAAGAAGTTAAATTCAAAGACCTTGGTATCCTGATCATTGATGAGGAACAAAAATTTGGAGTGGCGCATAAAGAAAAAATCAAAACACTAAGAACCAATGTGGATTGTCTCACACTAACCGCCACCCCTATCCCCAGAACCCTGCAGTTCAGTTTGATGGGTGCGCGTGATCTTAGTATCATGAATACTCCTCCACCAAATCGCCAGCCGATTCAAACAGAAGTGCAGGTCTATAATGAAGATTTTATTCGGGATGCTATTTATTTTGAAACAGAGCGCGGCGGACAGGTATTCTTCATTCACAACCGCGTGAAGGGACTGCCGGAAATGGCGGCCATCATTCAAAGTCATTGTCCGGATTTGAGTATCGGATACGCACACGGACAAATGGAGGGGCATGAACTGGAAGAACGCATCCTTGATTTTATTGATAAAAAATACGACGTACTGGTTTGTACCAATATTGTGGAAAGTGGCGTGGATATTCCCAATGTAAATACCATCATCGTTAACAATGCGCATCAGTTTGGATTAAGTGACCTGCACCAGTTGAGAGGTCGTGTTGGAAGAAGTAATAAAAAAGCGTTTTGTTATTTGTTGGCTCCGCCGATGAGTACCCTGCCATCCGATTCCAAAAAACGATTGCAGACACTGGAGCAGCATAGTGAACTGGGCAGTGGATTCCAGATTGCGATGCGGGATCTGGACATCCGTGGTGCCGGGAATTTGCTCGGTGGGGAACAGAGTGGATTCATGGCGGATATCGGTTTTGAAATGTATCAGAAAATTCTGGATGAAGCCATCCGTGAATTGAAACGCACTTCGTTCAGAGAACTGTTTAAAGAGGAAATAGCAAAGCAGGAAGATTATGTGCAGGATTGTACCATTGATACGGATCTGGAAATTCTGATTCCCGATGAATATGTGGAAAGTATCGGAGAACGGCTATCACTTTATCAGCGATTGGATAACTGTGATAATGAAGCAGAATTGCAGGCCTTCCATCAGGAAATGGCTGATCGGTTCGGACCCATACCGCCACAGGTGAATGATCTGTTTGATACGGTAAGAATCCGAAAACTGAGTGTGGAATTAGGCTTTGAAAAATTGTTGTTAAGAGATCAGGTATTGAAATGTTTCTTTGTAAACAAACATGATTCACCCTATTTTGAATCGAACTTATTTCATGGCATTTTATCTTATTTGCAGACCTATACAAACAATGCGCGTTTAAAACAAAGCGGGAAAAATTTCCTGCTGGTGGTGGATGGCATGAAAGACATGACAACCATTCTGCAATTCCTGCAACGCATGCATACACAGGTGCTGGGAGCAAATCAACTGGAAACAATAGAACAAACGATATGATAAAGGCAATATTATTCGACCTGGATGGCGTAATTCTGGATTCCAATCCGGTAATTGAGGCATTCTGGGGTGGATGGGCTGAAAAAGAAGGAGTAGAGTTTAATGAACGGGTAATTAAAGAAACCATACATGGCCGAACCACCTGGGAAACCATCCATACCCTTTTTCATCATTCGGATGACGCCCGTAAACAGGCAATTTACGACGATGGTGTAGCTTATGACCTGCGAATGAAACCCTCCCTCATGCCAGGAGTGGAAGATTTTCTTGCGGCTTTATCGGCCCGTAATTTGCCTTTTTTACTGGTTACCAGCTCGCCGCATAAAAGGGCCTGGCATTTTTTAAAACAGCATCAGCTGGATCGTTTTTTTACAGACAGTATAACCGCTGAGGATGTAAAAAAAGGCAAACCTGATCCCGAACCGTATTTAAAAGGAGCTGGAAAATTGGGAATCGAGCCCGGGCATTGCCTGGTTTTTGAAGATTCTGACAGTGGAATAACAGCAGCCCTTACTGCCGGAATGCAGGTAATAGCCCTTAATAATCCGGTATTTCAACCGGATCGTGTTAAATGGAATATTCGAAATTTTGAGGAATTATTGCTGGTGGAAAAGGGGCTTGAATTTATTGGTTCTGAACAGGAAATAAAACCCCGCCTTATCTTATCGTAAGCGCTTTTCCATCACAAAGTGTGGAATGGTAACTTCTTCAAACTCCGTGCTACTGATCTGGTAACCAAGGTGTTCGTAAAATCCGATAGCGGTTTTACGGGCATGCATGGTGAGTTTTTTATACCCCTGATCGCGGGCAATATTTTCGGCAAAATTCATCAGGGCGCGACCAATTCCTTTCCCCTGCAGGTTATTGTTGACAGCCATCTGCCGAAGGCGAACCGTTCCTTCTCCTTCATTTACCAGCATGCAACAGCCCAGCATCTTTTCTTCATCAAAAGCACCGATCAGGATCTGGTCTTTTTCCTGCAACAACTCTTCCTGGCTAAAACTAAGTCCCAGCGGTTTCCTCAGAATCTCATCCCGAAGTTTGATCATCTGATTGTATTCCGGAGTACCGTGGTCGATAATTTTTAGTGCCATCTGCTGTTGTTTATTGTGTTGTTCGGGTACGTAAATTACAAAAATAGGTTTACCGAAAACCGCCCTCTCCGGAAATTACTACTGTGTGTTAGTAAAAGAGTAGTATTTTGTCCCCGGAAATTAAAAAAAGCAGCAAAAATTGTTATTTACTCAAAAAGTATATTTTTGCAGCCGTAACTAAACTTTACTACAATGTCAGACATCGCAACAAGAGTTAAAAAGATCATTGTTGACAAATTAGGAGTGGACGAAGCAGAAGTAACTAACGAAGCTTCTTTTACCAATGATCTTGGAGCTGACTCTCTGGATACAGTAGAACTGATCATGGAATTCGAAAAAGAATTCAATATCTCTATCCCGGATGAGCAGGCTGAAACCATAACTACTGTAGGCCAGGCTGTTGCTTATTTAGAAGAGCACGCTAAGTAAACGGAACTCCGTTACAGGCAATATTTAATCCGCCTCTCGAAAGCATTTCCGCTAAGAAGGCGGATTATTCACTTTTAAAATCCGGCAATCTACATGGAACTTAAAAGAGTTGTAGTCACAGGTATGGGCGCTCTTACTCCGATCGGGAATAACCTGCAGGAGTATTGGGAAGGGCTGATTAATGGCACTCCCGGTGCGGCCAACACTACTTTGTTTGATGCATCCAAATTCAAAACAAGGTTTGCCTGTGAGGTTAAGAACTTTGATCCAACGCAGTTTCTTGATAAAAAAGAAGCCCGCAAAATCGACCGGTTCACGCAATTTGCACTGGTGGTTTCTGATGAAGCCATGGCAGATGCCGGACTGAATAAGGATACTATTAATCCGGATCGGATTGGGGTGGTTTTTGGCAGTGGAATCGGCGGACTCATTACCTTTCAAAACGAAGTAATGGATTTTGCCAAAGGTGACGGAACCCCAAGGTTCAATCCCTTTTTCATACCGAAGATGATTCTTGACATTGCAGCCGGACAAATTTCCATGCGGCACAATCTGAGGGGACCAAATTTTGCTGTAGTGAGTGCCTGTGCAAGCAGTACCAATGCCATTATTGAAGCGGTTAATCTAATTAAGCTGGGTAAGGCAGATATCATTGTAAGCGGTGGTTCTGAAGCCGTTATCAGCGAAGCCGGCGTAGGTGGTTTCAATGCCATGAAAGCGATGAGTGAGCGCAATGATGATCCTGCAACTGCCAGTCGTCCTTATGATAAAGACCGGGATGGTTTTGTTATGGGAGAAGCAGCAGGAATTCTTATTGTGGAAGAGCTGGAGCATGCCAAAGCCCGCGGTGCGAAAATCTACTGCGAAATCGCCGGTGGCGGTGCAACGGCTGATGCACATCATATTACGGCTCCGCATCCCGAAGGACTCGGTGCCCGCAATGTAATGCTGGCAGCTTTGGAAGATGCCGGTATGCAACCCGGTGATATCGATTATATCAATACACATGGTACGTCCACACCTTTGGGTGATGTTGCCGAGGTAAAAGCCATCATGAATGTATTTGGCGATCATGCCTATAACCTGAATATTTCTGCTACCAAATCCATGACCGGGCATTGCCTGGGAGCGGCTGGGGTAATTGAAGCGATTGCAGCTATTCAGGCGGTGGTACATGATATAATTCCTCCTACCATTAATCATTTTACCGACGATCCCGAATTGGATCCCAAACTGAATTTTACCTTTAATAAAGCACAGAAGCGTCCGGTGCGTGCAGCACTCAGCAATACCTTTGGTTTTGGAGGGCATAATGCTTGTGTGATTGTGAAGAAATTTGAAGGTTAATTAATAAAGTCTGGCGCCAATCGCTTATATTGACCCCGGTAACTAAACGAACACTGTGGGTTTATTTGATAGCATTCTGAAAGGCTCTTCACCCGAAACGACGGAATTCAAAAAACAATTGAAGAACGTCCTGGGGTTTGCGCCAAGCAATACCGACCTGTACAAAACAGCACTGACACATCGGTCGGTGAAAGATTCTTCGGCTGATAACAATGAGCGGCTGGAGTATCTGGGTGATGCTATTCTGAGTGGTATTGTGGCCGATTTTCTCTTCAAAAAATATCCCTATCGCGAAGAAGGTTTTCTGACGGAAATGCGTTCAAAAATGGTGAACCGCGTTACGCTGAATGATGTGGCCATCAAAATGGGCCTCAAAAAAATTGTCTATTTCAATAAGTTTGATAATTCACTGAAAGTGAGCCAGATTTTCGGGAATACGCTGGAAGCGGTAGTGGGGGCGGTTTACTTGGATAAAGGATTTAAAAAAACCCGTACCTGGGTGCTTGAACGGATCATCCTTCCCTACATGTTTATGGATGATCTGGAAATTCTGGAAATCAATCATAAAAACAAACTCTACGGCTGGGCCAATAAAAACGGCAAAAACCTTGAATTCGAAACCCTGGAGGAGAAATTCGAAGGTGGCCGGCGCCTGTTCACCATTGGTGCCGTGGTCGACGGCGAACTGCTCGCTCAGGGCAAAGCCTACAATAAAAAAGACGCCAGTCAGGTTGCCGCCCAGGCAGCCGTTCTAAAGCTTGGACTGAATAAAGAGAGTGAAACGTGAGAGGTGAGAAGTGAAAGGAAGCACCCGTCGGGTAGATGGCGCAAAGATCCTGCTTATTGGCGCTTTCATACCACACGGAATCTTAGGAGATGGGCTAGATTTGGCTAACACAATAAATATGCCCCATGCCACTTATAAATCCTCATATCAACTTCAATGGCAATGCCGAAGAAGCCTTTACATTTTATAAATCAGTATTTGGCGGTGAGTTTGCTAAGATTGTTCGACTCAAAGACCTGGCAAGTGCTGAATTTCCTGTAGCAGCAGCAGATCAAAACAAAATCATGCATATTGCTTTACCTATAGGAAAAATGAATGTGCTGATGGGAAACGATGTACCTGAATTCCTGGGAAAAGTCAACGAAAACGAGAACCGAAGCAAAATTTCAATCAGCGCAGAAAGCAAAGAAGAAGCGGATAAATTATTTAATGGCCTTTCTGCAGGAGGAAAAATTGAAGTACCCATGGCTGACAGTCCGTGGGGATCCTATTTTGGTATGTTCAGGGATCGGTTTGGTATCGAGTGGATGGTAGATTATGACCCGACTTATAAAGGGTAATTCCAGGCTAAGAAGTAATCAAAACACCTAATCAGCAGCGTGCCGTTAAAGCGTATGTAAAGAGAAGGAGGGGAATTGGAGGATTAGAAGTGAATGGTCAATGGTGAATAAGGTGAATAAGGTGAATAAGGTGAATGGTGAAGAGGGTGAAGAGGGTGAAGAGGGAGGAAGCTGCCCAATCAGCATTCACTATTCCCCCGTAATTAGTGAAAATTATCAATATAATGATGATTTTCAACCAGATGTAATTTTATAAATCGGCTCATGTTATCAATTAATCGGCTCATGTTATCAATTAATTGGCTCAAAATGCTGTTTTATTGGCACATTTCTCCCGCATAGGCTCACCTTTCACCTTTCAACCCTCACCTCTCTCTTTTCACCTCTAATTTCACCTTTCACCTCTCACCTTTCACCTTTCTTCGCACAACTCCACCAACACCCCATTTGTTCCCTTCGGGTGCAAAAAACAAACCAGTTTATTATCTGCTCCGGGTTTGGGTTCGGGACTGAGCAGTTCAAATCCTGCAGCCTGCAACCGCGCCATTTCTGAACGGATATCCTCCACGGCAAAAGCAATATGGTGGATGCCTTCGCCTTTTTTATCAATATATCGGGCAATCACCCCTTCCGGATCCATACTTTCCAGCAATTCAATCTTACTATCGCCCACACTGAAAAAAGCCGTACGCACTTTTTCGGAAACCACTTCCTCCGTTTTATAACAGGGCGTATTCAGCAGCACCTCATACAAAGGGATAGAGTTGGAAAGATCTTTTACTGCAATCCCGATATGTTCAATTTTGTTCATGTGGCAAGCTATAAAAAATGTATAAACGCCGCAAAGCTTTCATCCCAACGAATCGGGCTAACTTTATGTTCTATCATTATGAGTTCAGATCTTCAGTTTCCCATTTATCTTGATAATAATGCCACCACCCCTGTTGATCCGCGGGTATTGGAAGAATTCCTGCCGTATTACCGGCAGCATTTTGGGAATGCCGCCAGCCGAACCCATGCATACGGCTGGGTTGCCGAGGAAGCCGTGGAACTGGCCCGGGAACGGGTTGCCCGGCTGATTGGTGCAGTGCCACAGGAAATCATCTTCACTTCGGGCGCAACAGAAGGCGTGAACCTGGCCATAAAGGGGGTAGCCGAAATGTATGCCGGCAAAGGAAACCATATCATTGCCTGTGTAACCGAGCACAAAGCGGTTATTGATACCTGTAAACACCTGGAAAAAAGCGGCGCAGAAATCACCTTTTTACCGGTGGATTCCAACGGACTCATCGATTTGCAGGAGCTGGAAAATTCTATCCGTCCGGATACCATTTTACTTGCCATCATGTACGCCAACAACGAAACCGGTGTGATACAGCCCATTGCAGAAATCGGTCATATCGCTAAAAAACACGGCGTACTTTTTTTTACCGATGCCACCCAGGCCGTGGGCAAAATACCGGTTGATGTGCAGCGTGATGGCATCGATCTGCTCACCCTTTCCGCGCATAAATTCTATGGACCAAAGGGTGCTGGAGCCCTTTATGTACGGCGAAGAGACCCCCGGGTAAAATTGACCCCTCAACTGGACGGCGGCGGACATGAGCGGGGTTTACGATCGGGTACACTGAATGTTCCGGGTATTGTTGGCCTTGGAAAAGCGGCGGAACTCTGCTTAAAAGAAATGCCGGCTGAATCCGGAAAGTTGGCAGAATTAAGAAACCGCTTACAGGATGGATTATTATCACTGCCTGGTGTAGTATTGAATGGGCATCCGGTCAGCCGGCTACCGCATACCCTCAATCTCTCCTTTCCGGATCGGGATTCCAATAGTCTGCTCCTGCATTTTAACAAGAAAATTGCGTTGTCTGCAGGATCTGCCTGCACTTCAGCTACCCTGGAACCGTCTTATGTATTGAAAGCGATGGGATTCCCGGATCAACGTTCCTATTCTGCCCTGCGTTTCGGCCTCGGGCGTTTCACCACCGAAGGCGAAATTGAGCAGGTATTGGAATTGTTCCGTGAATTTTACCCGCCGGGTGCCGCACCCGGCGGGTAAAATTCCCAACTGAAATAATTGTAATTTTGCATAATTCCTTTAAAAGAAACCAATTATGTTATTTGTAAGTGATAAAGCGAAAGAGCGGGTGGTGAAGCTGCTGGATGAAGCAGATGTGAATAAAACCGGTGATTACTTCCTGCGGGTATCCGTAGTGGGAGGTGGTTGCTCCGGACTCAGTTACAAACTTGACTTCGATAACGAAAGTAAACCTGCTGATCAGGTTTTTGAAGATAATGGCATCAAAGTGGTAACCGATCTTAAAAGTTTTCTTTACCTGGTGAATACCACATTGGAGTTTTCAGACGGTCTCAATGGCAAAGGATTCTATTTCAGTAATCCCAATGCCAGCCGTACCTGCGCCTGCGGCGAAAGCTTTGCGGTGTGAGAAGGTGAAAGGTGAATGGTCAATGGTGAAGGAGGTGAAAAGTCAACGGTGAATGAGGTGAATAGTGAATGAGGTGAAAAAAGTGAATAAGTGAATATTCTCCCATTGACTATTGAACATTGACTTTTCACCTCATACACTTATTCACCGTTGACTATTCACCATTGACTATTCACCATTCCCCTTATTCCCCTTATTTTTACTCCCTATGTGGTCGATCGCAAAAAAAGAAATCAGGCAATTTTTTGGAAGTCTGACGGGCCTGGTTGCCATTGTCGTTTTCCTGCTGCTGAATGGGTTGTTCCTTTTTGTATTTCCGGATTCCAGTATTCTGGACTATGGATATGCAAGTCTGGATAAATTTTTTCAGCTGGCACCCTGGATCCTCTTGTTCCTGGTGCCGGCCGTAACAATGCGCAGCTGGGCCGATGAATTCAAAGCAGGAACCTTCGAAATTCTGGCAACCCGTCCGCTTACCGCCACCCAATTGGTGCTGGGAAAATTCCTGGGTGCCTATGCTATTGTGGTGATTGCACTGCTCCCCACTATTTTATACGCCTTCAGTGTCGAGGCGCTGGCGGTTGACCAGGGAATCGATTGGGGAGCAACCATCGGGTCTTATATCGGCTTGTTTTTGCTGGCCGCTGTATTCACTGCCATCGGAACCTGGTGCAGCAGCCTTAATTCCAATAGCGTAATCGCATTTTTGCTCAGTGCCTTTATGTGTTTTATCCTCTATACCGGATTTGATGCACTGAGCCAATTGCCGGCCCTTGAAGGATCAGCAGATTACCTGCTTCAAAAAATCGGCATTGATTTTCATTATAAAAGTATCAGCCGGGGTGTAATTGATAGCCGTGATCTCCTTTATTTCGGCAGCCTGCTTGCTTTTTTCCTATTGATCACCAACCGAAAAATTGCACTGAATCAGGCCGTATGAAAAAAACACTATTTTCCAACAACTATTACTGGTTCCTGTTGTTGCTCTTACTGCTGGCAATCAACTGGCTGGCAGAACAAATGCCGATGCGGATGGACCTCACCGCCGAAGGCAGGTATACCCTTTCTTCCCCTACCCGAAAATTACTGACCAGTCTGGATGAACCGGTTCAGATCGATGTCTTACTCAATGGCGATATGCCCGCCGGCTTCAAAAAACTTGCCGCCAGCACAGAAGACCTGCTGCGCGAATTCAAGGCTGTGGGTAAATCCAACCTGCGGTTTCAGTTTATAAAACCAGGAGACGGACTGAACGATACTGCCAAAGCCATTCTCTATGATTCCCTTTCACAATTGGGATTGAATCCAACTAATATTAAAGCGCAAACGAAAGAAGGAGAGGGGCAGGAGGAACGATTGGTTTTTCCGGGTGCAGTCATCAGCCTGAAAGGCAGAACCACCGCAATTGATTTACTACAGGGAGTTAGCGCAGGTGGCGGACTTGAATCGCTCAATACAGCAGAAGCATTGCTGGAATTTAAATTTGCCAATGCCATCAAACAATTGAATCAGGATACGGTGCCGCTGATCGGATACCTTGTAGGAAATGGACAGCCACTAACCGACCAGGTGGTGGATCTTATCGAAAACGTCTTACGAAAAAATTATGCCTTCCGCATTTTACCGATCGATAGTGTTCCCCTGATTCCGCCGGTATTTGATGCGCTCATTATTACCAAGCCAACCCTGGCTTTCAGTGATGACCAGAAAATCAAACTCGACCAGTATGTAATGCAGGGTGGAAAGCTGCTCTGGATGATCGATAAACTCTATGCAGAAATGGATAGTTTGCAAAGAACGCAGAATGAGTTTATCGCCTTTGACCGCGGACTCGAACTGGATGATCAGTTATTCCGGTATGGAGTTCGAATCAACCAGGATTTATTGCAGGATCTGAACGCTGATAAAATGCCTTCGGTTATCGGTTCAGTTGGAGGTAAACCTCAGATTGAATTATTGCCCTGGTTTTATAATCCGCTTTTGTCGAATTACAGCGGGCACCCTATTGCAAAGAATCTTGATTATGTATTAACGCAGTTTCCCAATACCATTGATACGGTGGAGGCCAAAGGGATCCGTAAAACTATTCTGCTGGCCAGCTCCCAACAGGCACGTACACTCGAAACACCGGCTAAAGTAAGCTGGAATTCCGTGCAGTCAGAAGCCGATTTCAATACATTCAATAAATCAGCCGTACCGGTGGCGGTTTTGCTAGAGGGACAATTCACCTCACTTTATGCCAACCGGCTGAATGCGGCACAAAGAGAACTGATTGCATCACTTGGTCAAACCATGAATGCCCAATCGCCGGAAAATAAAATGATTGTTATTGCAGATGGCGATATTGCACTCAACGCTGTAACTCAAAATGAAGGGCCATTGCCAATGGGCATGAATCCCTATACAAAATTTCAATTTGCGAACCGCGATTTTATCCAGAACTCCATTGAATACCTCGTGGATGAATCTGGTATTATGGAAACACGGTCCAAAGATTTCAGTCTGCGCTTACTTGATCAGAAAAAACTGGACGAAGGTAAGACCAACTGGCAATTGATAAATATCGCCTTACCCGTACTGCTGATGCTGGTAGTTGGATGGATTTTTCAGTTCATCCGAAAGCGTCGTTTTCAGCACAAATAAATATACATGACACCTGAACAGATTACGTATTTAGTATTTGGAGTAGTTGTAATACTCGCCCTGGTTTTTGATCTGGGACTGATGAGTAAAAAATCAACGGAGATTACCATCAAAAAGGCATTGGGTCAAACCATTTTCTGGGTCTCACTGGCGCTTGCTTTTTTTGTATTTGTATGGTTTGAAGATGGACAAAAACCTGCGCTGGAATACCTGAGTGCCTACCTGATGGAGTGGTCACTCAGTATTGATAATATCTTTGTATTCATCCTCATCTTTACTTTTTTTGGTGTTAAAACCGATTATGTTCCGAGAGTATTGCTGATCGGCATTGTGCTGGCAATCGTTTTCCGCATCATCTTTATATCTGTGGGTATCGTTCTGATTGAACGGTTCCATTGGCTGCTCTATGTATTTGGTGCACTTTTATTATATACCGGGATCAAAATGTTTTCTGCCAAACATGATGAAGAAACCGACATGTCGGAGAATGCCGTATATAAATTCCTGCAACGGATTCTACCCCTTGTTGCGCATGATGGTGGTGGGAAATACACAATCCGTCAGGACGGTAAACGTTATTATACCAGCATGTTTGTGGTAGTGATAATGCTGGCAACTACAGATATTATATTTGCACTTGATTCTATACCTGCAGTTTTTGCTATTTCTCAGGATCGAATGGTGGTGTACACTTCCAATATTTTTGCCGTATTAGGATTGCGCTCCCTGTTTTTCCTGCTTAAAGGTGCTGTGAATAAATTCTCTTATCTGCAACAGGGTATTGCGGTGGTGCTGGTTTTCATCGGCATTAAAATGCTGATTGAATTTTTTGATATTAAGCTGCCGGTGTATGTATCGCTGTTGGTGATTGTATTTTGTATTGGGGCCTCCATTGTATATTCAATAATGGTGGCGAACAAAAAAGCGTTGCAGGATACTGCAACCACCGACTCAGAACCCAGCTAAACATGTACCACATTGCCGATATTGCTGAAATCACAGCTGCCCGTTGGTTGCAAAGGGCAGAGAACAGCACTATTCAGCATTTATTAAATGATAGCCGAAAACTGCTTTTTCCGGAAACCACGCTTTTTTTTGCACTGGTTTCAGACAGCAGAAATGGTCACCAGTTTATTTCTGCTTTGTATCAGCAGGGTGTTCGGAATTTTCTGATCAGTGAAGCAGTTCAAATAGCAGCTTATCCAGATGCCAACCTGCTTCAGGTGCCGGATACCATTCATGCCTTACAGGTGCTGGCGGCATTTCATCGCGCCAGATTTAGTATTCCCCTGCTTGCAATAACAGGCAGTAATGGAAAAACAACCGTAAAAGAATGGTTGAATCAATTGCTGGAACCGGATTTCAGTATTGTTCGGAGTCCGCGTAGTTATAATTCTCAAATTGGTGTGCCGCTTAGTGTTTGGCTGATGAATGAAAGGCACCAGCTCGCGATTTTTGAAGCCGGCATTTCACGAAATGGGGAGATGGATAAACTGCAACAGATTCTTCAACCAGGTATTGGCGTTTTTACCAATCTTGGTTTGGCACATAGTGAAGGGTTTTCTTCGATGGAAGAAAAACTGGCAGAGAAATGGAAACTCTTTCAGGATTGTCCGCTTATTATCTCCCATTATCAGGAAGACTGGATCAATACCTATATGGAAGCACAGCTTCATGAAGGGCAGCAACTCCTGAGATGGGGACAGCATGCAGCTGCGGATCTGCGAATAGTAGCTGTCGGTAAAAAAGAAGAAGCCACGGAGCTGGACCTGGTTTTTCAGGAGAAAGAATTTCGGTTAAACATTCCCTTTACCAATGAGGCGGCAGTGGAAAATGCAATGACGGCGGCTCTGGTGATGATGGCATTAGGATTGGAGATTCCGGTTATTCAGCAACGCATCGCTTTATTGCATGGTATCTCCATGCGGTTGGAGTTAAAAGAAGGAATTAATCAGTGTTCCATAATCAATGATAGTTATTCGGCCGATATCAGTTCACTGGTAATTGCTTTGGATTTTTTATCGCAGCAACAACAGCATGTGAAGAAAACAATACTGCTTTCCGATATTCCGGAAACAGGCTGGAAAGCAGAGGATTTGTATGAGCGGGTGGCTGCATTATTGCAACACCACGGAGTTAGCAGGCTGATTGGTGTGGGTACCGGTATCGCTGCACATAAAGAAATTTTCCGGTTACATGGAATTCAGGAACTGCAGTTTTTTGAAGCAACTGATTTGTTGTTGCAGCATTGGGATGAATTGAATTTTCGCGATGAAACCCTTCTTATAAAAGGCGCGCGGCGTTTTCAGTTTGAGCGAATTTCTGCACAATTGGAAAAGCAGGTTCACCAGACGGTTATGGAAATCAATCTCAATGCCATGTTGCAAAACCTGAAATGGTACCAGCAACGCTTACATAAAGGCACCCGGCTGATGGCGATGGTGAAAGCATTTTCCTATGGCAGCGGTAGTTATGAAATTGCGAACCTCCTGCAGTTTCATGGAGTGGATTATCTGGCCGTGGCCTATACGGATGAAGGAGTGGCTCTGCGGAAAGCCGGCATTCATTTACCCATTATGGTGATGAATGTGGCACCTGCCGGTTTCGATGCTCTTGTGGAACATAACCTGGAACCGGTATTGTATTCCGTGCGATTGTTTCGCTCTTTTGATGCGTATATCAGGCAGGAAGGCATTCCGCAATACCCGGTACACCTGGAAGTGGAAACCGGTATGAACCGATTGGGTTTTTCGTTGTCCGAACTGCCTTTCCTGATAGAACATATTCCGCATACCAATTGTAAAATTCAATCGGTTTTCAGTCACCTGGCAGCAAGCGAGGATGCTTCTTTTGATGCGTTCACTGCTGAACAGGTGAATCGCTTTGTTGAGTTTACAGAAGCATTGAAAAACGTAATGGAGTATCCCTTTCTTCGTCATATTGAAAATACTTCGGGCATTTTCCGGTATCCGCAATGGCAGTTTGATATGGTGCGTCTGGGAATCGGGTTATATGGATTTGATGCGGCAATGGGGGCAGACAGTCCACTGGAGGAAGTTTCAACCCTGGTTACCACCATCGCTCAGATAAAGGAATTGCAGCCGGGTGAATCAGTTGGATATGGCAGAAGAGGCAAAATTGTTCGGCCAACCACCATTGCCACCATTCGGTTGGGATATGCGGATGGCTATCCCCGGTCTTTGGGAAATGGAGCCGGCTGGTTGCTGTTGAAGGGTCAGTTGGTGCCAACCATCGGGTCGGTCTGTATGGATATGACCATGATAGATATTAGTGGTGTATCCAATATTCGGGAGGGCGATCCCGTTACTGTATTTGGAAAAGGATTGCCGGTGGCGAAAGTGGCGGAATGGGCGGGAACCATCCCTTATGAAATCCTGACCGGGATTTCGCAACGGGTAAAAAGAATTTATTACCAGGAATAAAACGAGTCCAACGGTTATCTTTGTTGTTTTACTTTGAGCATATGTCAAAAGCCAGGAATTTAATAGTATTGATTTTGTTGATATTGGTAGCGGATCAGGCCCTGAAAATCTGGGTGAAAACCTCGATGCCCCTGAGTTATCATTGGGATGCCAGTCACCAGCCGCTGACCCCCTACGACCGGGGAATCCGGCTATTTGGTGAGAAAGCAGAGTGGGCTCAATTGTATTTTGTGGAGAATGAGGGCATGGCCTGGGGTTGGAAATTCGGCGGCGAATTCGGTAAAATTGCGTTAACCCTGTTTCGCATGGTGGCCGTGGTATTTGGGGTCTGGTACATTCGCAGTATATTGAGGAAGCAGCAACATCCGGGTTTTATAGTTTGTGTGGGATTGATTTTTGCGGGGGCCCTGGGGAACCTGATCGACAGTCTCTTCTATGGGTTGATTTTTGAGGAAAGCACCTATACTTCAGTGGCGAAGATCTTTCCTGAACAGGGATATGCCGGATTTTTGCATGGGAAAGTGGTGGATATGTTTTATTTCCCTATTATCCGGACAACCTATCCCGAATGGTTCCCGTTTGTAGGAGGAGAGGAGTTTGAGTTTTTTAGTCCGGTTTTTAATATTGCGGACGCATCGATATCGGTTGGTGTGATTGCCCTTCTTCTTTTCCAGAATAAATTTATGGGAAAGGAAGATCAGAATAAAAAACGACCCATTGAAACCAGCACCCGTGTAAATGACGATGTGCAGGTGTCTTAAAAGTAAAACGACTATGAAAAAGGGACTTATAGTACTTGGAATGCTGATGGCTGTATTGTTTTCAGCTTGTACCAAGGAATCCAGTGTTGAAAAATCAACCGCCACCAGTCAGGATGATACCTGGAGATTTAATCTGGGTAGTACGGAATATAGCGGTGTGATGGACACTACCTATGTAGAAGATATTTCCGGGATCCAGTTTGTTTCAACGGAGGGGTATACAGAAGATGGAAGAGGTGGATTATTTCTTGGATTTGGCGGATTAGCATTGCAGGTTGGTGACTATTTTCCTCCATTTGCCTCAATTGTTTATGTTGTAGATAATGATGCTGTATTTGTTTCAAGTGTGGTTGATCAGAATTTTAAGATTACGATTACTGAGCTGACTGCTGAAAAAATTGTAGGAACATTTTCGGGTACGGTTACTGATTCAGAGTCAGGGGCTCCACTTACTGTTACCAATGGCCGGTTCTCGGCATTACGTTAGGTAAAATTCATTACGGCGGGTATAAAAAATAGTCCCTCCCAGAAAAGGAGGGACGTTAAACCCTATATTCGAAATTGACAACATTTCCTTTTAACCAAGCCTCTTGGTTTTTCAGTGGATATTGGTCGTCATATCAATATTAGGGAACGGACCAAAACAGAACATGAGAAATTTTATGTTGGTTGCTTCGATTTAATAAGGATAAAACGAGCCCGGGAAGGGAAATATTGTAGATGTAAGAGGTAAGAAGTAGGATTTTAGATTTTTGGAAATCTCACTTCCCACTTCCTACTTCAAAGTTCTTACTTCCGGCCGACCATCTCCGCTGGTATCACCCACTGATCGAATTCTTCAGCAGTCAGATAACCGAGTTTAATGGCCATTTCTTTCAGCGTAGTTCCTTCTTTATGAGCGGTTTGTGCAATTTCTGCAGCTTTGTAGTAACCGATTTTGGTGTTCAGGGCGGTTACCAGCATCAGTGAATTGTCTACGTGTTTTTTGATGTTTGACTCAATTGGTTCAATCCCGACAGCACATTTATCATTAAAACTCACACAACCTTCGCCAATCAGTCGGGCGCTGTGCAGGAAATTGAAAATCATCATGGGTTTGAACACGTTCAGCTCAAAATGACCGGTGGCGCCGCCGATATTGATGGCTACATCGTTCCCCATTACCTGGGCCGCAATCATGGTGAGGGCTTCACATTGGGTGGGGTTCACTTTGCCGGGCATGATGGATGAGCCGGGTTCATTATCCGGAATAAATAATTCGCCGATGCCGGAACGCGGACCGCTGGACAACATGCGAATATCATTGGCAATTTTCATGAGGCTGACCGCTACGGTTTTTAAAGCTCCATGTGCTTCCACGATGGCATCGTGGGCTGCCAGCGCTTCGAATTTGTTCTCGGCTGTAATAAAGGGCAATCCGGTTAATTTGGCAATATGATGTGCTACATTTTCTGCGTAATTGGGTGGGGTATTGATACCGGTTCCAACAGCCGTTCCTCCCAGGGCGAGTTCACTCAGGTGGGCAAGGGTGTTTTTGATGGCTCTCAATCCATGATCCAGCTGTGATACATACCCGCTGAATTCCTGTCCAACGGTGAGGGGAGTTGCATCCATAAAATGGGTGCGGCCGATCTTCACCACATCCATGTATTTTTTGCTTTTTTCAGCAAGGGTAGTACGCAGTTTTTCGATTCCCGGAATGGTTACTTCCAACAGGATCCGATACGCTGCTATATGCATGGCAGTTGGGAAGGTATCGTTGGAAGACTGGGATTTATTTACATCATCATTGGGATGCAGGAATTTTTCCTTATCGCTGAGTTGTCCGCCATTGAGTACATGTCCGCGGTAGGCTACCACTTCATTTACGTTCATATTGCTCTGGGTGCCGGAACCTGTTTGCCAAACCACCAGCGGGAAATAAGCATCGAGTTTGCCTTCGAGAATTTCATCGCAAACTTTTCCGATGAGGTCGGATTTTTCTTTGGGAAGAACACCGGCTTCGAAATTGGTAATCGCGGCAGCTTTTTTCAGATAGGCAAATGCCTGGATAATTTCTTTGGGCATTTTGTTGGTGTCCTGTGCAATTTTGAAATTTTCAATACTGCGTTGGGTTTGGGCACCATAATAGGCATCCACGGGCACTTTCACTTCACCCATCGTATCTTTTTCAATTCTATAGTCCATATGGCGATAGTATTTAATTGCCCGCAAAGTTAACGGCAGGGGTTATTTACCTTTAAAAACCGGGGTTCTTTTTTCAAGAAAAGCGGTGGCGCCTTCTTTGGCGTCCTTTGTATCAAAGAGCCGGCCGAATGCGGTGATTTCTTCCTGGAGGCCGTTTTCGTTGCCGAGTGCTGCAATATTGGTTAGCCGGATGATTTCTGCTATGGCAAGCGGTGCTTTTTGGATGATTGTTTGCAGCAGGCTGTTTGCTTTGGGCAGCAGTTCTTCCGGGGGAGTTACATAGTTTACGAGCCCTAGTTGCAGGGCTTCTGCTGCGTTGATCATGGCTCCGGTCATCATTAGTTCCATGGCTTTGCCTTTGCCGATGAGTTGGGTGAGGCGCTGGGTGCCGCCATAACCGGGAATCAGCCCGAGGTTAACTTCAGGTTGTCCGAATTTTGCGTTTTCGGTTGCAATTCTGAAATGACAGGCCATGGCAAGTTCGCAACCACCGCCGAGGGCGAAACCATTTACTGCTGCGATAATTGGTTTGGCTGATTGCTCAATTTTATTGAAAACGAGTTCCTGTCCCTTGGCGGCGAGGGCGGCACCTCCGGTGGCGTCCAATTCCAGAAATTCTGCTATATCTGCTCCGGCAACAAAACTTTTTGGTCCGGCACCGGTGATGATGGCGGCCTTCATTTCGGGGTGTTTGGAAAAGGACTCCAAAACGGAGTGGAGTTCTTCGATAACCGTTTTGTTCAGGGCATTCAGCTTATCCGGCCGGTTGATGGTGATGGTTAAAATCCCTTCGTTCAAATGGGTTGTTAGGCTAGTCAATTGCATGTTGTGTCTATTTTTTTCACCGGTCGGGTGCCACCGGTCGGGTGCCACCCGACCGGTGAAAGGAGTTAAAAGTTTCGGTGTTCTTTCACCCAGTTGGTGATGTATTTTGCAATTTCGGCGGTGTTGGTACCTGGCGGGAAGAGATTGCCCACGCCCAATGCCTGCAGCTGCTGCATATCATCTTCGGGAATGATGCCTCCGCCCGTGAGCAGCACATCATTCATCTCGCGTTCTTTCATCAGATCGATCAGCTTGGGAAAAACTGTCATATGGGCACCGCTGAGGATACTCACTCCAATTGCATCCACATCCTCCTGCAAAGCGGCATTCACCACCATTTCCGGACTTTGACGAAGTCCGGTATAAATGACTTCCATGCCTGCATCCCGCAGGGCAGTGGCGATAACTTTGGCACCGCGGTCATGTCCATCCAGACCAACCTTGGCAACCAATATTCGTATGGGACGATTGATGGTATTCATATGGCCCGGTAAAGATAGGCAAAACACCCCTTCACCCGCCGGGTGGCACCGGTCGGGTGCCACCCGGCGGGTGAAGGAAAAGTTGTAGTTTGGAGAGATGAAGTACAGACTATTTGGGAAAACGGAATTGCGGGTTAGTGAAATCGGGTTTGGTGCCTGGGCCATTGGAGGGGATGCGATGGTGGGCAACACACCTATTGGATGGGGGCCTGCGGATGATGCCACCTCAAAATTGGCCATTCACCAGGCAATGGATCAGGGTATTAATTTTTTTGATACCGCTGATTTTTATGGACTGGGGCATTCCGAAAAATTGCTTGGTGAAACTATTGGGAAGAATAAAGAAATGATCATCGCCACCAAGGTTGGGCATCGTGCTATAGGCGATAAAATCGTATTGGATTATTCGAAAGGATATATTGTAAATGCAGTGGAAGAAAGTTTACGAAGATTAAAAAGAGACTACATTGATTACTATCAATTGCATTCTGCCCGACTTGCCCATTTTGAAACCGAAGCCTGCATCGAAGCAATGGATCAATTAAAGAAGGAGGGAAAAATCAGGTATTGGGGACTCTCCCTTAATACTTTTGAACCAGAACCGGAAGCCGATTATTTAATGAACCTGAATAAGGGTGAAGGGTTTCAACTGGTCTTTAATCTCATCAATCAACTGGCACTGCCACTAATTAAAAAAGCAGCAGCAAACTATGGCATCATTGCTCGAATGCCGCTGCAATTTGGCTTACTAACCGGGAAGTTTAACCGAAATCAAGAGTTCGCAAAAAACGATCATCGCAGTTTTCGTTTAAAGGAAGAACTGATGCAATCATCCCTACAGATTCTGGAAGAAAAAATCTGGCCGCTTGTTCAAAAATACCATATCACCAAAACCGGACTGGCTATGAGTTTTATTCTTAGTCAGCCTGGCATTAGTACGGTAATTCCAGGTATTCGTACAAAGGAACAGGCGATCGAAAATACCAGTGGAATAGTTCAACTGGAAGATTCGGATCGCCTGTTTTTAGAAAATTTATTTAGCACAGCCTGGTTCCCGCTGGTGCAGGAAATGAAGGCATTGGGATGAGTTATTTCAATAAATATTCAGTAAGAAAAACTTTGTTCTCCCAGAAGATCTGACCATTCGATGCAATGGAGTTATGTAGTTTAACAAAACCAATTCCTTTGGCAGAGTAAAATTCATAAGTAGTTAAAACTACTTCAAGCCCAAACATAGTAGATACAAGATCCACTTTGGTATGAACTACATCCGAATAGGTTTTTCCTTTCCAGGTAACAGAACTTGCTTTCGCCATAATTCTTCCTTTAATCGTACCTGGTATTCCATTAAATGTGCCGGTAGATTTTGTCCATTCGAAACCCGCATTTTTTTTGTCTATCAGGTATAACATATTAAACGTGCCAGTACCACCAAATTCTTCCATGTCCAGCAACATGTAATATTCATCTCCTTTCCTTGCAAAATAATGAGGATCTTCTATACCCGCACCATCAGTTGACAACACCAGATCATAATTGATATCACCAAATTGTTTCTTTTCTCCAGTTGCAACAAACCGATAGATTAATGACTCATCGGTACTATCCTGTAATAACCAATAGGAGTCCTTGGTAATTGGTAAATACGAATCACTGGCTGGTACAACCACTTCTTCTCCTGGCTCTGTGCCATCTTCTTCCAGCGGATTGATTTCTTTCTGACAGGAAACTACCGTAAAAGATGCAAAAAATACAAGAGAAAGCTTCAGCAAACGGGATAAGGGTATCAATGTTTTCATAATCGGGAAAAATACTGCGTGAAATTTAGTTATGCAAGTGAATCCAATCCTTTTTTAATTCGGGCGATGACAGACTCCTTACCAATAGTTGCCGCTATATCAAAAACAGCCGGACCAAATTTGCCACCAACCAGCATGAGCCGGAAAGGCAATTGCAATTCTCCTACCTTGATGGCACGGGCAACCGCCATCTCTTTAAATGCAGTTTCAATAGCAACCGAATTCCATTCCGGCAGGGCTTCCAGCACGGAAGGCAAATCAGTAAAGAATAAATTTTTATCCAGGTTCCATTTTGCTTTTACCGGCTCCATATCAGGTGATAAAGGTGCATTGAAAAAGAACCCGGACTGTTCTACAAAATCAGGCAACAGGGTACAACGTTCCTTCACCATATCAATAACTGTTGCCAGATAACCATCATCTGTAACCGAAATACCGGCAGCTGTCAAATTATTTTTCACATCGGGCAGTAAACGATCTGCAGAAGCTGCTTTTATCCATTCATGGTTGAACCATTTTGCTTTTTCAAAATCGAATTTGGCACCGCCTTTATGAACGCGGCTCATATCAAATGCAGCGATCAGTTCCTGCATGGAAAAAATCTCTTTACCACTACCATCATTCCAGCCGAGCATGGCCAGCATGTTTACAAAGGCTTCGGGAAGAAATCCTCTTTCGCGAAAGCCCTGAGTAAATTCATTGCTACGCGGATCAGTCCAGTTCATGGCAAAAACAGGGAAGCCGAGGCGATCGCCATCGCGTTTGCTGAGTTTACCGTTTCCATCGGGTTTTAAAATCAGGGGGAGATGAGCCCATTGCGGCATGGAATCGCTCCATCCCAAATAGTTCCATAACAACAAGTGAACAGGCGCACTTGGCAACCACTCTTCACCCCTAAAAGCATGGGTGATTTTCATATGGTAATCATCCACCACCACTGCCAGGTGATAGGTAGGCATGCCATCTTTTTTCAATAACACTTTATCATCGACAGTGGAAGTGGAAAAATTCACCTCCCCACGAATCATGTCGGTAAAGCCGATGATTTCGTTATCTGGCATTTTGATTCGCACCACATATGGAACACCTTCGGAAATCAGCCGGCGTACTTCTTCTTCACCAAGGCTCAGCGAATTCTTCATTTTCATCCGCAGGCGATGATCATATTGAGGCGATGGATTTTCTGCAGTTTTGTAGACGTTCCGCATTTCTTCCAGCTCTTCAGGCGTGTCAAACGCATAATAGGCAAAGCCGTCTGCCACCAGCTTTTCCGCATACTGCAGGTAATTGGCTTTTCGCTCAGATTGGCGATAGGGGGTAAAAGGGCCACCGGCAGCCGGGCTCTCATCGGGCTCCATACCACACCAGCGAAGGGTTTCCATGATATAGTCTTCCGCACCTTCCACAAACCGCGTATTGTCGGTGTCTTCGATCCGGAGAACGAAATCGCCCCCGTGATGGCGGGCAAACAGATAATTAAACAGGACGGTACGAACACCCCCCAGGTGTAATCCGCCAGTGGGACTCGGAGCAAAACGAACACGAACTTTTGTTGCCATAGGCCGCAAAGATAAGCGTCATCAATTGTTTATTTTCGCAGCATGCTATATTGGTCAAAGGGAAATAAAATTTTACGGACACTGTATCCGAATTGGATCTGGTCTGTAAAATGTAAAGAGAAAAAAATCTATTTAAGTTTTGATGACGGACCGCATCCGGAAATCACCCCCTGGGTTCTGGATGAGTTGAAACGTTATAATGCGAAAGCAAGCTTTTTTTGCATTGGAAAAAATGTGGCAGCACACCCTGCAATCTATCAACGGATATTAGCTGAAGGACATCGAACGGGGAATCATACCATGCATCATCTGAATGGCTGGAAAACCAATACAGCAGCCTATTTCAACGATATTCTGGAAGCAGGAAAATACATCGACAGCAAATTGTTTCGTCCGCCTTATGGCAAGCTCACCCGCTTTCAGGGAAAAGCACTTAGGGAAGCTGGTTATGAAATCATCATGTGGAGTTTATTGAGTGCTGATTTCGATACCCGACTAAGTCCATCAGATTGCTGGGAATTAGTGAGAAAAAATTACCAGCCGGGATCCATCATCGTGTTTCATGACAGTGAAAAAGCGAAGACCAGAATGCAGTATTGTTTAACTAAATTTTTGGAGGAAGCAGGTGGAGCCGGATACACATTTGAGACACTTAATATGGGTACTGTGGTAAAAAACAATTGAGAATAAATGCACTAAAAAAATATCTGAGAAAAATGGGGGACCCCCTAAAAAAGAGTTGGGCCTGGGTAGAAACCCTGGCCCGTTTTTAATCCGTACCCTATGAAAACTGATTTAAAGGTAAATTAAATTTTTAATTACTTCAAAGTAATTTCTCGGGAAACCCCATTTACCGTGATAGTGGCTTTGTTGTCACATTCGCCGTTTCCGAAGTCCAGGCTTGCTTTTCGGCCGTTTACCCGTTGGATTTCCTGGGTGCCGGCACTGATCCAACGACAGCTGAAGGCTTTTTCGAGTGGTTGGGTGGTGGTGCTGGTCCAGGTGCCGGTTTTATCACCAATGGTAACTGATCCGGTACCGTTGCTGGTGATTTCAAAGGTATCGTCGGTAGGAACATAGGGCGTACCCGAACCATCGATCATGGTAAAGGTTCTGACACGGTTCCAATTGATCTGATTCCCGTTTTCGCGGCTGAGTTTGCCATCGATAACCTTTGTTTCAAAAGCCCATTGGTTGGCGGTGCTCTTGTTTTCAACGGTATGGGTTCCTTCCACTTTTACGCCATTTACATAATAATTGGAGAAAGAAGTGGTGGCTTTGCTGCCGGGCAGGATCATATGGCCGGTGTAAACCGTGCTAAAGGATCCTTTGCGGGTGCGGCCGTCACGACCCAGGCAGCCTTCACTACCAAAGTTGACGGTAACGGTAATCGGGAAGCCATCCCCTGTTTTGGTTAGAGAGATGGTAAAGCAGGCTGGCTGCAGGGGACCGGGCTGATCGCTGTTGGCAGATTGGAAAACCCCGGTGCCGCCGATGGCTACGGTTTGATCGGCGCCCATAACATTGTTGAAGACATCGTCGTATAGCAGTTCTCCTTCGGCTTCGGCTTCAACAGTAGCCTGTGTAAGTTCGGGATCGCGGTCGATCTGGGCATCTTCGTTGTTTTTGGAGCAGCTTGAAAAGCCGATGATCAGGGCCGTTGAGGCCAGTAAAAACAGTTGCTTTTTTGGGTGGTTCATTTTCATAAAAGGTGATTTGTGGTTGCAGAATCTTTCCAGATTAGAATGGGTTGCATCTAAAACGTTTAAAATAGAATAAAATTTTCTTGAACTTTGCCGGATGAGGTTAATCGATACCCATTGTCATTTATATGTGGAAGAGTTCCGGAATGATGTAGAAGAGGTGCTGTCAAATGCACGCCAGGCTGGGGTTGAGCGGATTTATCTGCCGGCAATCGACAGTACGGAACACGAAGTTTTGCTGGCCCTGGAAGCAGCGCGTCCGGAAATCTGTATTGCCATGATGGGTTTACATCCCTGTTATGTAAAGGAGAATTACGAAGAAGAACTACGAAAAGTGGAAGATTGGTTTAGTCGGCGGAAATTTGCTGCGGTAGGTGAAATCGGGCTTGATTTTTATTGGGATCGCACTTATGATGCACAGCAGTATGAAGCATTTCGCAGGCAGCTGGAGCTGGCGAAGCAGTATAAAGTACCGGTTTCGATTCATTCCCGTAATGCGACCCTGGAATGTATAAAAGAGGTGAAGGCATTGCAGGATGGTGGCTTATCCGGGGTGTTTCATTGCTTTAGTGGTTCCTATGAACTGGCGAAAGAAGTGGTGAAGCTGGGGTTTTATCTGGGAATTGGCGGTGTGGTGACGTATAAAAATGGCGGACTGCCGGAAGTGCTGAAACAAATCCCGCTGGAACATATTGTATTGGAAACGGATGCACCATATTTATCGCCGGTTCCCTATCGCGGTAAGCGAAATCAGCCGGCCTATCTGGCACCTATAGCCGAAAAATTATCCGATATATATGGGGTTTCAACCGAAACAATTGGTGCGATAACGACCGCCAATGCGAATCGTTTATTTCAATATCAGCCTGCTTCGATTGCTAAATAATACCAATGAGAAAAAACTCCAGTACGCCCCGCATCCTGATCATTTATACCGGTGGAACAGTTGGAATGGTGATGGATCCGGTAACCGGTGCATTGAAACCGATCGGATTCAAAGAGATCCGCGACAATATTCCGGAGATTGTGAAGTTGGGGTATGAGGTGGATGTTCATGCGTTTAATCCGCCGATGGATTCTTCGAATATGCATCCGGACGTTTGGGTGGAACTGGCGGGAATTATTGGGAAGAAGTATGAGCAGTTTGATGGGTTTGTGATTTTGCATGGATCGGATACCATGGCTTTTACGGCATCGGCGCTGAGTTTTTTGCTTGAGAATTTATCGAAGCCCGTGGTATTGACGGGATCGCAGTTACCGATAGGGGAGATCCGGACGGATGCGAAGGAGAATATCATTACCGCGCTGGAAATTGCGGCGGCGCGAAAGGGCGGGAAGGCGCTGGTACCGGAGGTTTGTATCTATTTTGATTACAGTTTGTTTCGGGGAAATCGTTCGAAGAAATACAATGCGGAAAAATTCGAAGCTTTTTATTCGATGAATTATCCGGCTTTGGCAGAGGCGGGGATCAATATTAAATATAAGAAGGAGTTTTTGCTGAAGCATCCGGATGCGGAGTTGAAAGTGCACCGGAAGCTGGATGCGGCGGTGGCGGTGCTGAAGATATTTCCGGGAATTACGGAGGCGACGGTGGAGGCGGTATTGCAAACACCGGGTGCGAAAGCGGTGATACTGGAAACATTTGGAAGTGGGAATGCGACGACGGCACCCTGGTTTTTGGAAGCCGTAAAACGGGCAATTAAACGCGGACTAACCGTGATTGATATTACACAGTGTGATGGGGGATCAGTGGAGCTGGGAATGTATGAAACCAGCCGGGGATTGAAGGAGATGGGGGTGGTATCGGGCCATGATATGACCTTTGAAGCAACCTTGGCCAAGCTGATGTTTTTGCTTGCGCAGAAGCCCTCCCGGCGCCGGCTGCACGAATTATTGGAAACTTCCTTACGCGGCGAGTTGACGAATCCCTGAGAAATCCTATATTTGCGTCCCGATTTTACCCGCCGGGTGCCACCCGACCGGTGGCACCCGGCGGGTAAAATGAAAAATTGGAGAGGTGTCCGAGTGGTTGAAGGAGCACGCCTGGAAAGTGTGTATACCTCTAAAGGGTATCGCGGGTTCGAATCCCGCTCTCTCCGCTGAAAAGCCTGCAAAATCAAGTGTTTGCAGGCTTTTTGCATTTTAGGCGGCCTTCACTTTTAGGAATTACATGTGGTGAGATTGACGTAGTAAAGTAAGTGTTGTTTTACCACAGAGAAAAATGCTCCATTTGGAACGGAATAAAGTGTTTAGATAGCCCGGAAATTCCACCGGTGTATTCGGACAAAATTTTATTTAATCAGTTTTTCCAACATTGCCTGTAGAAGAACTAAATCGGGATCGTTGATTTTTGTGCTATTGTAGATGGTTTTTCCATTAGGATCTATCAGGTACACTTGTGGAATTGGGTAATGAAGCATTTTTTTGAATAGGACATCATCACCATAAATTACTGTCCAGTTTATTGCGTTTTTTTGAACCGCTTTTTGAAACTTGACAGAGTCAGCATCAATACTATAGCTTATTATTTTAAGTTTAGCGCCTTTGTATTGTTGATTTAGCTGTGCTAATTTAGGTAGTTCAAGCAAACAAGGTATACACCAGGATGCCCAGAATTGGAGAAGTATATAATTGCCTCTAAGCGCTGATGATTTTATTGGATTGTTTTGTATATCAATAAGCTCAAATTCCGGAAATGCAGCACCAATATTGGTTGCGAGTTTATTTGCAATTAAAGTTTTTAGATAGAAGCCTTCTTCCATTTTTTTATACTTATCTGGTAAATAGTTGTCATAATATATTTGTAAGGAATCATCTGAAATTGTTTTTGTTGTAAGTATTGACACCTGGTAGGCCCAGTATGACATGTAGTTAGCAGGATTATTTCTGATAAATTCTGCAATCATTCTAAGCCGGTGAGAATCCATTTTTGTTAATTCAGCAATTTTGGATTGATCTAATTCATACTGGTGTTTCATGTAATAGTTATGCATATCGTCAATAAGGGGTCCAATAACTTTGTCGTATTTATCGCCACCCAGCGATTCGTATGGAATTAAGTTTTTGGAAGAGTCGAAATTTATTTTCAAAGTGTTGATTGTAGAAACAAGATGTATGAATGATTTGCCTCTTGAAATAAAAACTTTACATATATCCAGTTTATTGTTGCCATCTTTTAGTGCAATGATTACTAAGGAATAGGGTGCATATAATTTACCGCTCCAGCTTGATTTTTGCCCTAGTTTAAGCAAATGTTGCTTCATTCCATCATACAGCTCTATTTGAACATTTTGGGTAGTTAAGTTGGGAGCATATGTAAAATTCACAAATGCTGAATCATTCGATAGTGCAAATAGCGATTCGAAAATTAAACAGGTTGTAAGAACGCATCGGAATAGTATATGCATAACAAGCGGATAAATAATTTCATGTTTTTTCTCGCACTGTCTGATTTCGAATGTAGAAAAATAATCTGTTGGTAAATATTTATAATTGTGTTAAACAGAATGGTTGTCGACCTCCAATTTTTACGCAATCGTTTGCCTGTTTTTGAAAGTGATTAAATTGGCTAAGTTTATATTGGATACCGCCCAACTGCTTATGACCTGCATACATGACCCCATAGACTTAGTAAAGTCTAATACCCTCTATTGCACTAGCTGCCATGGACATCATACGCTGTTTTGGTGGCATACCGTATTTGATGATGAATAAAATTGTGCAGTATGCCGGAACGTTTGAAAATTGCTGTTTTTATCGGTTTTATATTCTTTTTAGTACCACCCTTTTATGGCCAGGTAAAAAAACAGATCGTGCCATTGGGAGGGAACTCCTGGGTATCCAAAGTTGCCGGTAATGAACAGGTAACAAATTCCGGCTGGTTGAACTGGCAGCATAGGGATGCTGTATTCAGTACATTTATTTACCTGAAACAACCTGGGCAACTAAAAATTGAAGCAAAAATTGATGTGCCGGAAGGTTTCTCAGAACTTCAATGTACGGTGAATGGAGAGGCCGTATTGACCAGAGTGGAAGGGATGGGCGGCAGGTATGTGTTGGGTGTTTTTACCGTTCAGGATAGTGGTTATTGGAGGATTGATCTTCAGGGTAAATCCAGAACCGGTGCAACATTTGCCCATATAGACGCATTCGAATTATCGGGAACCGCAGTAACTGATGATATGGGATTTGTACGAAATAATGAGGGAAATTTCTATTATTGGGGGAGAAGAGGTCCTTCCGTTCATTTTAGCTATGATGTTTCACATATTCAGGAAGATATTGAATGGTTCTATACTGAAATGACTATACCCCAGGGAAATGACCCGGTTGGCTCCTATTTTATGGCGAATGGTTTTGCTGAAGGATATTTTGGAATTCAGGTCAACTCCCCCACTGAACGTCGTGTTTTATTCTCGGTTTGGAGTCCTTTTCATACAGATGATCCAAAACAACTACCTGAAAACCAAAAAGTAGTACTGGTTAAAAAAGGGGAGGGAGTGAATACGGGTGAATTTGGAAATGAGGGTTCGGGAGGGCAAAGCTTTTTTAGATATAACTGGAAAGCGGGCCAGTCCTATAAGTTTATTGTAAGAGCCAGACCTGTAACAGACGGGTATACTAATTATACCGCTTATTTTTATTTGCCAGAAAAAAACACCTGGAAACTCATTGCAAGCTTTAACCGCCCGGCAACCAGTACTTATTTAAAGCGAATCCATTCCTTCCTCGAAAATTTTGAACCTTCAACAGGAGCCCTTTCCCGAAAAGCAGTGTATCAGAATCAATGGGTACGAACAGCTGGAGGGAATTGGAAAAAAATCATAAAAGCAACTTTTACCGGAGATAATACCGCACGTAAAGGATACCGTTTAGACTATAAAGGGGGGCATGAGCAGGATGGTATTTTTCTGAAGAACGGTGGATTTTTTAATGATCGTACGCCACTTTTGACTGAGTTTTTGATAACGCAGCGGGGAGAGGAGCCGGTTATTAATCTTAAATCTCTGTATTGAATGGCCGTACTCAATTGATTTATTGGAACATGATGGAAACGGAAAATAACAGCGAGTACCTAAGCTTGGTAAAAAGAAATGATCCTGTTGCCTGGCAGCAGCTGATTCGCATGTATTATCCTGTTCTCCTCCGATTCGCCAATAAAATTTTAACTGATAGTGCAGCTGCCGAAGACACGGTTATGGAGGTTTTTACCATTCTGTGGCAGCAAAACCGAAGCTTTAAGGAGGTTAACCAATTGAAGGAGTATTTATATGTTACCACCCGAAATAAATGTTTAAACCTCATTAGAAGTAAACGGAGGGAAAAAGAAAGAAATGAACTGTTTTCAAACCAATATCTTTCACAGGAGCAGATTGATGCGCATTTGATATATGCTGATGTTTTGGCAGAAATTCGAAAAGAAATTGATTTGCTTTCTCCAAAGCTGCGTCAAATCTTTGTACTTGCTTATTTACAAAGACTGACAAATGATGAAATTGCCAGCCAATTACAACTTTCCAACCAAACAGTTCGAAATCAGAAAGCAGCTGCATTGGCTTTTTTAAGAAAGGCAATAAAGAAAAAATTCCCGATGGAAATCATATTGATTATCCTTTTTCTGGTTCAGTAGAAAAATAAAGTTTGAATTTTTATAGTACAAAACCAGATGCCCGGTGTTTTAACAATAAAGTAACACCAGATGGGCGAAAAAAGACTGGAAGAATTATTGAATGTGGCGGATTTGATCCGGCATCAATTACTCTCGGGATTACCATTAGAGGAAAATATAGAGCTGATGGAATTGCTCCAGCATATGGGGATGGAGCAGGAAATTCTTGCATTGCTTACAGATCGGGAAAATCTTACGAAGGATATTTTGCAGGCAGAAAAGGTAGACACTACTGCCATTTTGAACTTAATAATACAGAATTCATCCGATGTCCCCAGGATAGAAATGGACCCAAAAACAGGCAACCGGCTTATTCGAATCCATTGGTATAAATGGGTAGCCGCTGCTGCTTTGCTGCTTTTTTTTAGTGGCTTAGCCTGGTTTTTTAACCAAACTAACAACTCCGACAAAAGAAAAACGGATGAGCCAGTGAGCCAGGTTATTTCGCCTGGTAGAAATAGAGCACTACTACAACTTTCAAATGGGGAGAAAATAATTCTTGACAGTTTACATTACAGCAGCGGGCAGCAGGAGCAATTTCCTTCCATTGATCTGCGCGAAGGAATCATATCATATCTGAATCTTCCTGTCAATTACGAACATGCTGGTGAAGATCATACACTTATTACTCCCAATGGAGGACAATATCAGGTAATTCTTCCGGATGGTTCCATTGCCTGGTTGAATGCCGCATCCTCCATAAAATTTCCAACTGTTTTTAAGGGGTTACAAAGAAAGGTAAGCATTACCGGTGAAGTGTATTTTCAGGTCAGGAAAGCAACTGAATCTAAAACCGGCCAACGGCAATCTTTCCTGGTTGAGGCAGGAGAACAGGTGGTGGAAGTATTTGGCACCAGTTTTAATATAAATGCCTATGAAAATGAAAAGTTAGTCAAAACAACGCTTGTTGAAGGAGCTGTAAAAGTTCATTCCGGTAAGTCTGCGATCAAAATGAATCCGGGACAACAGGTATTCTTTTCTAAAGAATCTGGTTCTTTTCAGTTGGTAAAACCCGACCTGGATGAAGTGCTGGCATGGAAAAGTGGAAAATTTGTATTTAAGGATGCTGATATCCAGTCGATATTAAGGCAGGTTTCCAGATGGTACAATCTTGAGGTGTTGTATATAGATGACCTTTCTGATATTCATTTTTCCGGGAGTATCTCAAAAAAGGATCAGATAGAGAAACTAATTGAATTGCTGGAATTGGATGGACGTATTAAGCTAACACTACAAGGTAGAAAACTAACGGTACAACATATAAAATAAACGACAACTGACGTGCCATTATTCATTCATTAAACCCCATTTTTTCATGACAAGGAAATAAAAAATTAAAGCCATTACAATTGTCGGAAAAAAAAGAATCCTGCGGGGGCAGGATTCTATAATTGTTCCGGCAACAAGGGTATTCCCAGCTCAAACAGAGAATATTTATTTGTTAACCAAAACTTTACAAAAGTATGAACGAATTCGTAAAGGTCAATACTTTCCGAATTGGAAATTGTTTGCCATCCAAAACGCTGCTTTATATGAAATTGACTGTGTTTCTGTTAGTAGCTTGCCTGCATCTCCAGGCAAAGTCATTCTCCCAGAAAGTCACCCTTTCAGGTAGAAACCTTAAAATGGATCAGGTATTGCAAATGATCAAGGTACAGACCGGATTTGATGTATTGTACAATCCTGATTTATTAAAGAGTACCCAGCTGGTTTCATTGACGATGAGGGACACTGAGTTACCAGTTGCCCTGGAAATGATTTTAAAAGGACAGCCAATTGAGTTTAAAATACTTCATAATACCATTGTATTGAAGTCCATTCGTGAAAAAACGGCGCCTAGTGAAATAACATACGATGCGGATAATTACCTGGTAGCAGACACCATTATTGGAAAAGTAGTTGGCGAAAATGGACAGGGGCTAGCAGGTGTTTCAGTAGTTGTAAAAGGAACACAAACAGGCACATCCACCAATCAGGATGGGTTTTTTCGGATAGCTATTCCGGCCGGAACAGCAAAGGTGCTGATCTTTTCCTATGTAGGAATGCAAACGGAGGAACTTGCTGTGGAAGGTGATATGCCAATTAGTTTGACCTTAAAAGCCATTGAATCTGAACAGGAAGAAATTGTTGTAGTAGCGTATGGCCGGCAAAAGAAAATTTCCGTAACCGGGTCAGTAGCAACTGTTTCCGGTAATACACTAAGGCAAAGTCCGGCTACCAACCTGAGCAATTCTCTGGCTGGCCGTTTACCAGGATTGGTTGCCACGCAAAGAAGTGGTGAGCCCGGTTATGATGGAGCAGGTTTGCGCGTCCGCGGGGTAAGCACATTAGGCGATAATAGTCCGCTGGTAATTGTGGATGGAATTCCAGGAAGGAGCTTAAGCCAGATTAACCCGAATGATGTAGAAAGCATATCCATACTTAAAGACGCTGCTGCGGCTGCCTACGGTGCAAGATCAGCAAATGGCGTCATTCTTGTGACCACCAGAAGAGGAGTTTCTGGAAAAACAAGTTTTGGATATACCGGTAGTTACGGATTACAGATTCCAACCAGGCTTCCGGAATATGTGAATTCCTATGATTTTGCCCGACTTTACAACCAGGCGCAAAAAAATGATAACCCCAATGCTACCCCTATTTTTTCTGAAGAAGCCATTCAAAAATACCTGGATGGTTCCGACAGAGACCGTTATCCAAATACTGATTGGATTAAAGAAAGCATGCGACCTTCTTCTCCGCAAACGCAGCATACCCTCACCATGCGTGGCGGAACCAAGCAGGTTCGTTTTTTTGCATCTGCCGGTTATTTTGATCAGGACGGAATTTGGAAAGGAAATGCAACGAGTTTTAAACGGTATAATTTTACGTCGAATGTGGATTTTCAAATCAACCCCAATTTTACCGGATCACTCGACCTGCAGGGCAGGCAGGAAAATAGAAATTATCCTGGTTTGGGCGCAGGTACTATATTCAGTCATATACTGAGGCCGGGTGCTATTTGGCCTGCGCGCTATTCGAATGGTTTGTTAGCCGGTGCCTATAACAACGCTGGTCAGAATCCAATAATTGAATCCTCCAATGCTTCGGGTTTTACAGATGATAAAAATAATGTCCTTCAAACCAGGCTTACCTTACGTCATCAGCTGCCATTTATTACAAAAGGCCTTTCACTGGAAGGATTATTTGCATTTGATAAGAGTTACCGGCATAGTAAAAGCTGGTCAACGCCTTATAAATATTACAGATTAAATACCACCAGTGGTGAATTCGAACAAAGACAGGCAAATGGACAAAGTCCGTCCTTATCAGAATACTACCAGGATGACAGAAACAGTTATGGCCGGTTAACGCTGGATTATTTACGGTCCTTCGGAAAACATGATATTTCTGCAGTGGTGTTATATGAATTTGAAGACTATTTTGCCAGTACCTTAAACGCCTTCAGACGTAATTATGCGATCTCCCTTCCCTATATGAATTTGGGTAATATCGATGAGAATCTGACGAATGGTGGTAATTCCAGAGAGTATGGCAGAAAATCATGGTTTGGCAGAATAAATTATGGCTATGAAGAAAAGTACCTGTTGGAGCTGGCGTTAAGAGCGGATAAATCGGCTAATTTTCCTGAACAAAGCAGATTGGGATATTTTCCTGCAGCTTCTGTTGGCTGGGTAATATCAAAGGAATCCTGGTTTAACCCTTCTTTTATTGATAACCTGAAAATCCGTGGATCCTGGAGCCTTCGTGGAAATGATGTTTTATTCTCCGGTGATGCAGATAATAAAATAATTCGTTTTCAGTACCTCTCCCTGTATAATTTCAACCCGGGAGGCTATGTGCTGAATGATGCACCTGTTGCTACAATTGTGCCGAATGTTGTGGCTAATCCCAATATTACCTGGGAAAAAGCAGAGACCTATAATGTTGGATTTGATGCAGTGGGACTTAATAATAAACTTAGCCTGACTTTCGATTATTTCATAAAGAAAACCAGGGATATTCTGGATACAAGGGTGCTTCAGGTGCCGGCTTATACCGGAATTATTTTACCAAGAGAAAATCTCTCCAGGGTTTCATCCCGTGGATTTGAAGTGGATTTATCTTATCGGAGTAATTTCGGAAAACTGAATTATTTTATTTCTGGTAATTTGGCCGTTGCTAAAAGCAAAATTGATTATAGAGCAGAATCCCCCAATGTTCCGGATTATCAGAAAGCGACCGGACATCCGGTTGGTTCAGGTTTGTACTATGAGGCTATTGGTTTATTCCAGTCAGAAGAAGAAATAGATAAGAGCCCAACTCAGTTTGGCAACCTTCAGCCAGGTGATATTAAATACAGGGATATCAACAAGGATGGTCAGATAAACGGACAGGATCGGATTGTTATTGATAAAACACAGGATCCCTGGACTACCTATGGTTTTACGCTTGGAGCAGATTATAAAGGATTTGATATCAGCGTCCTTTTCCAGGGTGCATTGAATAGTAATTTATACCTGAGTGAAGAAGCCGCTTTTCCTTTTTTTAACGGTGGAAACCTGTTGCAGTCCTGGGTTGGAAACTCATGGACACCAGAGAATACTTCTGCAAAGTACCCAAGATTGTTCCTTGCCTCCTCCAATAATACGCAGCAATCCACTTTTTGGCTGAAGAATGCTAATTATCTGCGATTGAAAAACCTTGAAATTGGCTATAATTTCCCGGCCACTCTAATCAATAAGTGGTCAATTACCGGACTGCGAATTTTCGCCAATGGATTGAATCTTTTCACTATCGACCAGATCAAAACCTTTGATCCGGAATATCCAAGTGGAAGAGGATGGACTTACCCTCAGCAAAAGGTAGTTAATGTTGGAATCAACCTGCAATTTTAAAACTGCAAAAAATGAAAAAACTCAGCTTATATATTATACCGTTAATTGTACTACTGACAACGGTTTCCTGCGGAAAGGAAATTTTGGACAAAGCTCCTCTGGACGCAGTATCCGATAAAGACGTATTTGCCACTCCGGAGAATACAACTTTATTTGTAAATAGTATTTATGCCGGCCTTCCCAATGGATTTGATAGGGGTTGGTATATGTTTGAATCGGGTTCAGGTGATGCGGAAAATTCCTATGCCTGGACAGCTTCCCATATGTTTAACAGGGGAGATTATGATCCAACCAATACACCAAATAACGATTGGAGTTCCAGTTACCGGCAAATAACCAATTGTAATGTATTTTTTGCCAATATTGATAATGTAACAGGAGATGATGCGCTTATTTCGCGATTAAAAGGAGAAGTACATTTTTTACGAGCCTTTTATTATTTTGAATTATATAAGCGATTTGGAGGAGTGCCCCTGATTTCAACTGTTTTGACCCTGGAGGATGATTTTTTACAGGATAGAGCCAGTGCAGAAGCAGTTGTTGATTTCATCCTTGAGGATTTGGATAAAGCAACAGCTAATCTACCGGCAAAATACAGCGGCAGTGATATTGGTCGCGCTTCCAAAGTGGCAGCACTGGCATTAAAAGGCAGAACACTTTTATATGCCGGAAAAAACCAGGAATCAGCCACTGCTTCAAAGCAGGCAATTGACGAAGCAGCCGCCGCAGGTTATGACCTGCATTCACCCTACGACAAGATATTTCTGGATAATAATAACAGTGAAATTATTTTTGACAAACAATTACTGGCAAAAAACTGTTCCGGGTACCAGGATCTTTTCAATGCACCTGTAGGCGGAAGTTATGGCGGTTGGGGTGGAACCAGTCCAACTCAAAATCTGGTAGATGCATATGACATGAAAACAACCGGAAAACCAATAGCAGATCCAACCTCCGGTTATAATCCCCAAAATCCCTTTGCCAACAGGGATCCCAGATTTGAATACTCGATTCTGCACAATGGATCAGTTTGGAAAGGTGAAGTGGTTGATACAAAAGAGAACGGTGTAAATAAACCCAATGGTAACGGGGATGCAACAAAAACAGGTTATTATCTTCGTAAATTCATGGATGAGTCTGTACTTGATCCCAATGCGGTTTGCGGAAAAGCACATTGGATTTTGATTCGTCTCGCTGAAGTTTATCTGAATTATGCCGAAGCACAATTAAAGCTTGAAAATCCGGATGAAGCAGTGCTTTGGGTAAACAAAGTAAGAGAAAGGGCAGAAATGCCGGCACTTCTGGCGGGTGATTTAACCTGGGAACGATATATGAAGGAAAGAAGGGTAGAACTGGCCTTTGAAGAACATCGTTTCTGGGATGTTCGCCGATGGAGAGTGGCTGAAATCACAGAAAACGAACCTGTTTGGGGTATGAAAATTGAAGAAATAGCAGGTGTGCTTAAGTATACTCCATATAAATGGGAAGACCGTTTCTTTGATCCTTCCAAACATTATTTATTTCCAATACCGCAATCTGAAAGAGATAAAAATCCGAACCTGTCACAAAATCCGGGCTGGTAAAATAATTCATACACTATAGTAAAAACAGGACAACTGATTTCAGTTTGTCCTGTTTTGCTTGTTTTTTCGGTTGTCCAGTTTAATAGTTAGTCAATGAGTTTTCTATTCAAACTTTTTCCGATTGTTAGTACTGTTTTCATTCTGGGTTGTGAATACAAGCCGGATGAAACAATGTTTGTTGAATTGTCAGCAGCAACCAGTGGTATTGATTTCGTGAATGAAGTTTCCGAGAATGAATCTTTAAATATTATGACCTATGAATATTTGTATAATGGAGGCGGAGTTGCTATTGGTGATATAAATCAGGATGGACTTGCGGATGTCTTCTTTACTGGTAATATGGTGCAGAATAAATTATTTCTGAACAAGGGTGATCTGAAATTTGAAGATATTACCTTAAAGGCTGGTGTTTCAGGAAGGAATAAGTGGAAGACGGGTACTTCCATGGTAGATCTTAATGCTGATGGATTGCTGGATATCTATGTTTGTTATTCCGGACCAGGTACAGACGAGGATCGCAGAAATGAATTGTATATCAACAAGGGCATTCAGAATGGCGTTCCTGTTTTTTCAGAACAGGCCGCAGATTACGGGTTAGATGCAGTGGGTAGTTATTCAACCCAGTGCGCTTTTTTTGATATGGACCGGGATGGTGATCTGGATGCATTTCTGGTTAATCATGCTGATATGTTTTATAATGTATTTTTCAATTCAAAAAAATTGCGCACCCTTCGGCATCCTAAGTTTGGCAACAGATTATACAGAAATGAAAAAGGAAAATTTATTGATATTAGTGAAGAAGCCGGAATTTTTGGAGGTGGAGCAAATTTTGGTCTGGGCGTTTCTACAGGTGATATTAATTCGGATGGTTGGCCGGATATCTATGTTACAAATGATTATAACGAGCAGGATTACCTTTATTTGAATAACGGGAATGGCAGCTTTCGGGATGTTACCAAAGAAAGTTTTGGGCATATATCACAGTTTTCAATGGGTTGCAGCATGGAAGATCTCAATAATGATAACCTGCTTGATTTAGTAACATTGGATATGCTTCCCGAGGATAATTATCGACAAAAATTATTGAAAGGTCCGGATGGCTATGATTATTATACGCTGTTGGTGGATAGTGGTTTCCATCATCAGAATATGAGAAATATGCTGCAGTTAAACCAGGGAATTGATCAAAATGCAGTTCCCAGGTTTAGTGAAATTGGACAATTGACCGGTATTTCAAATACCGATTGGAGTTGGTCACCACTTCTCGTGGATTTTGATAATAATGGCTGGAAAGATGTATTTATAACAAATGGTTATTTGCGGGATTTTACCAATATGGATTTCCTGAAATATTCCTATGCCGAAGCTGATGCAAAAGCAAAGCGGGAAGGAGTAAAGCTAAAAACATGGGAATTAGTCAAGCAATTGAAATCAACCAGAATTCATAATTACCTGTATTCAAATAGCGGTAATCTCGAATTTAATGATCATTCAACCGAATGGGGTTTTGAAAAACCAACCATTTCAAATGGAGCTGCTTTTGGGGATTTAGATAATGACGGAGATCTTGATTTGATTATCAACAATATTAATCAGCAGGCAGGTTTTTACAGGAACAACTCGAATAATAAAAACAAGCATCATTTTATTAAACTGAAGATTACCGGGAACGCAGGTAATAGTTTTGGCATTGGAACAAAAGTTAAGCTGACAATCGGCCATAGCACACAATATAGAGAATTGTACCCTGTGCAGGGCTATCTGTCTTCCATGGAACCTATATTACATTTTGGTTTAGGGAATGACTCCGTAATAGATAAGATTGAAATAATATGGCCAGACGAAAAACTAACCAGTTTTTATGGAATAAAATCAGATACCACGCTACATATCGACTATAAGCATAGTATATTTCAAGATATAACAGGTAAGGACAGTTTACCGAAATTATTTGTTGATATTACAAAAGAATCAGGCATCAGTTATGTTCATAAAGAAGCAGTTCTTCAGGTAGATTTTAAAAAACAGGTACTGCTTCCTCATCAGGTATCCCGGCAAGGTCCGTTTTTAGCAAAAGCGGATGTTAACGGGGATGGTCTGGAAGACTTTTTTGTAACTGGAAATGATCTTCAACCTGGAAGACTTTATCTTCAGCGAAGTGATTTAAATTTTTTTCTTTCCCCTTCCCAACCATGGACTTCAGACAAATTCGGCAGATATGGGGCAACAGTATTTCTTGATGTTGAAGGTGATGGAGACGCCGATTTGCTGATTTCTGGTAATAGTATGGGATATTCAGACAATGTTACTAGGTATCAAACTTACCTGTACAAAAATAATGGGAAAGCAGTGTTTGAAAAATCGGGTAGCACCTTACCTGCTCTTGCTTCCATGTGTAATAGTATCGCTGTGTCGGACTATGATAAAGATGGTGATCCGGATTTTTTCTTTTCCGGAAGAGCTGTGCCTGGACAATATCCCGTTTCCCCAATAAGTTATCTGGTTCGAAATGATACAAAAGGCAAAAAAATAGAGTTTCATTATGCATCGGAACAACCGGAACAAGTTCTTAGAAATCCGGGAATGATTACCAGTGCCATCTGGGCAGATCTTACAAATGATTCCTGGCCGGATCTGATAGTGGCCGGAGAATTTATGCCCGTTATGGTCTTTGAAAATAAAAAAGGCATTCTGCAGGATGCAACCAAAAAAATGGGTCTTTCTGAAACTTCAGGTTGGTGGAGTTCAATTGAAGCTGTTGATTTGGACAGAGATGGTGACCTTGACCTGGTAGCGGGTAACCGGGGTAATAATTTTCAATTTAAATCCACTGCCAGGCATCCCCTTAGTCTGTTTTACGATGACTTCGATAAAAATAATTCAATTGACCCACTGCTTTTTTACCATAACCAGGCCAGTGTGGTTCCAATAGCATCGCTGGATGAAATAACAGATCAACTGCCTTCTTTAAAGAAAAAATTTTTGCGATATGAACACTATGCTAAAGCACAGCAAAAAGATATACTATCATCCGAACAGGTGAAACTTGCACAAAAAGTTGAAGCAAAAGAACTGCGTTCGGTAATTTTTGAAAATAAAGAAACCGGTTTTTCTCTGAAAGAACTGCCTGTCGAACTGCAATTTTCACCTGTGAATGGAATTATATGTAAAGACATTAATTCAGATGGCATCATGGATATTTTGGTTGGAGGAAATTATTATCCATGGAGAGTACAATGGGGAAAAATGGATGCGGGATTTGGATGGTTATTACTGGGCAAAGGGAATCTTGAATTTACGCCTGTTTATCCCTCCCATTCAGGCCTTTGGATGGATGGAGATATTCGGAATATCCAGGAAATTCAAGGAGAAAATAATCGCTCCGTATTTGTAATAGCAAAAAATAATGACTCCATTCAATTAGTAATACAAACCGGTAAGGATAGAAATGCCGATCGGGAAAAAGGTAAATAGTATAAAACATGAACTATATAGGAAAGCAATTGCTCTTGCTGGCAGCCTGGTGTAGTTTTTTCGGCACGGTTTGCTCGCACGGGCAAACCACAACCGTTCATCGTGCTGATTGGTTTAAAGAAGCCAGGTTTGGCTTGTTTATTCATTGGGGATTGTATAGCATTCTTGGTGGAACTTACAATGGGCGTACACTTCCCGATACTACTTTAAAGAATGGCAACAGCTGGTATGCTGAGTGGATACAACAACGGCTGGAAGTTCCTAATGCAGAATATCGCGAGCTGGCAAGCCGTTTCAATCCATTGGAGTTTGATGCGGAAACCTGGATACAGGAAGCGAAAAATGCCGGTATGCGATACTTTGTAATAACTGCTAAGCACCACGATGGCTTCGCATTGTGGGATTCCAACGTATCTGAGTATGATCTGGGAAGTACACCCTATAAAAAGGATTTGTTGGGTGACCTGGCGAATGCCTGTCGAAAATATGGATTGAAGTTTGGGTTTTATTATTCACATTGTGAAGATTGGGATCATCCCGGAGGAGCGGTTCCTTCCTGGTTGCCACAAAAGAATGAAGCTGACTTTGAAAAATACTGGAGAGAAAAATGCCTTCCACAGGTTAGTGAACTAATACAGCGATATGATCCTGATCTTTTCTGGTTCGACACCTGGGGTGATGAGCAGGAAAAGCTTTTTATATCTGATAAGCGCCGCGACGAATTGATCTCCCTGATAAGGAAACAGGCGCCTAAATGCCTTATAAATGGCCGCATATCCTGGCTAAGTCCTGGTAACGATATCGATTTCCTGGAGATGATGGATAACGCTTACCCCAACCAGTTGCAAATGCGTCCCTGGCAAACACCCGCTACAATGGTAGAATCATGGGGGTGGCATGCCAAAGACTATAATTGGAAACCTGCCAGTGAGATGGTTGGGTACCTGGTGAGTAATACATCAAAGGGGGGCAACTACCTGCTGAATATAGGCCCAAAGCCAGATGGCTCAATGCCAGTAATGGCTATTCGGCGACTTAGGGAAATAGGAGGATGGATGGCTGCAAACGGTGAAGCTGTTTATGGTGCTGTTCCCGTTAATTTAGAAATGCCCAAGGGAGTAGTGGCTACGCAAAAGAAAATAGCTTCCGCATACAATTTATATATATCATTAATTAATCCACAGACCAGCAACGAATTGATTCTGCCATTCAGTGCAGGAGATATTAAAGCGTGTAGCATGCTGGATACGGCTATGCCTATTGCTTTTAATTCTGCCGGTGAAGGAAAAGTGAAGCTGCTGTTACCTGAAAAGGTCGCTGCTGTATCGGATGGTGTTCAGGTCCTAAGGCTAACACTGAAGAGTGACAAAGTGAAGTAGTGGTAGTTAATTTTTTAAATACATATGGAAATGAGGTTGAAATTATTGCTTGCCTGCCTTTCAATTGTTTCTGCGATTGTTGGTAAAGGCCAAAGTAAAATAGCTTTGTCTGGGATCTGGTCTGTTCAATTGGATCCTGATAGTGTTTTCTACAGGAATAATAAACCACCTTTAACTTTTGATAATCAGATACAATTGCCCGGCACTACAGACGAGGCTCAATTAGGTTATAAAACATCCGGATCTGATTATGGTATTTTGACAAGAGCCTATAAACATATTGGACCAGCCTGGTACCAGAAAAAAATCAATATACCTGTGTCATGGGATGGGAAAATAATTTCACTTTATCTGGAGCGGGTATTATGGGAAAGCAAAGTCTATGTTGATGGAAGATTGATATCTACCCTATCACCCTTGTATGTACCACATCGGCATACATTGGGTGAATTGCAGCCTGGCTCACATACACTCACAATTTGTGTTAATAATGATTTGATACACAATATTGGCGATAAGGGCCATGGTTATACCGAGTACACGCAAAGTATTTGGAATGGCATAGTTGGTAAAATGGAATTGCAAAAGGAGGAGGATTTTGCCATCAGGCAAGTTAAAACATATCCGGATGCAGATACAAAAAGGCTGCACCTTCAACTATTTTTATCGGATTTACCTACTGGTAGTATAGTTCAAACTGTAACCATTAAGGAAGTGAAAACCGGGAAGCTTCTTAAAAAAGCCACACAGATTACTCCGGTTAAAATGGGTATTAATCAACTTGATTTTATTATTAAGGATTTGCATCAGATTAAATTATGGGACGAATTTGATCCTAATTTATATGAAGTAAACCTGGTACTGAAAAAAGGGGAGAAGACGGCTGTTTGGAAGGATAATATCGGGTTTCGAAAATTAGCAGCAACTCAACATAAAATTCAGGTAAATGGAAAAACCACGTTTATTCGTGGTAACCTGGATTGTGTTCATTTTCCACTTACAGGGTATCCATCAACAGATACGAAAGATTGGGAGGCGATATTTAAGAAATATAAAGAGTATGGACTAAATACTGTCCGATTTCATTCATGGACACCACCAAAGGCAGCATTTGAAGCAGCTGATAAGCTTGGTATTTATATTCAAACCGAAATAATTTGGCTCGATTGGTGGATGGCCAGTGAACAAAAATCCCGTCCGGAAATGAATACCAAAGGGTATCCGCAGGGATTGGGAAAAAATCCAAATGCAGATAAGTTTGTTCAGGAAGAAATGAAGCGGGTGCTGGATGAATATGGGAACCATCCTTCATTTGTATTTTTCTGTATCGGCAATGAACTTGGGAATTCAGATTTCGAGGTAATGCAAAAATGGATTGAAAAAGTAAAGAAGGAGGATCCGAGACATATGTATGCAGTATCAACTGCCAGAAAAATTATGCCAGTTGATGATTATATGGTTACCCACCATATTCCGGGCATTGGTGGGACGTATGGCTATAGTCTTAACAAAACCGATGCCGGCCTGGAAACAAACTACAATAAAGCAGCTATTCCAATTATTGCACATGAAGTTGGACAGGTACCTGTATATCCTGAATGGAATGAAATTTATAAATATACAGGAGTTTTGAAAGCGAGAAATCTGGAAGGATTTAAAGCTATTGCAGAAAAAAATGGAATTGAAAAGCAGGATAAGGATTTTCATAGAGCTACTGGTGCATTGCAACAGTTGTTATATAAAAATCTGATTGAGAATATAACACTGGCTCCTTCAAGTGCCGGATTTCAGATGCTCAGTCTTACGGATTATCAGGGGCAGGGTGAGGCATTGATTGGCTGGCTTGATTGTTTTTGGGAGGATAAGGGTACTACTTCACCTGAAGTCTTTAAAGGATACAGTAATGCCGTTGTACCACTTATTCGTACTAGCACGTTTACCTATACAGATAAGGATACACTTATTGTAAGTTTGGAAGTAGCCAATAATTACAAAGCAGCATTACAGAAAACATTATTGTGGAAAATAATGGATGAGAATGGAAAATTAATTGATAAGGGAACAGCTAGGAATAATATATTTCCCCAAGGTCAGTTAACGGTGGCAGACAATCTTTCTTTGCCGCTCAAAAAGTTTCCCAAAGAGGCAGCAAAATACACATTCACTTTATATTTTGAAGATAATAGCTATTCTAATCAGTGGGATTTTTTTGTATTTCCTTCTGCAGATAGTAATATCTTTAATACAACTGGTATTTACATCAGTGAGGAATGGAATAAGAGTGTGGACAGTGTTTTGGCGAATGGCGGCAAGGTTTTGTTGTTAGCAAATAAACTAGGGTCTAAAAAAACATCGGCACCGGTAAACTTTACACCGCTTTTTTGGAGCGCTAGTTTTTTTCCAGGACAGAATAATGAAACATTGGGTTCGTTGATTAATAATAACAGTGAAGCTTTCCGATATTTTCCAACCAGTTATTTTACGAACTGGCAATGGTTGAAATCTATGGCTGGAGCCAAATATTTTAAATTAACGGATCTTCATCAGGATATAAGACCACTTTTTCAGCCTGTTTCTGACTTTCACTACAATGAGAAATTGGGGAGCATTTTTGAAACGAAGATTGGGGATGGTAAATTAATGGTTTGCGGATTTGATCTTAACCAAAAAGATAACGCCTATTCAAGACAGCTTTTTTATAGCCTGGTTCAATATATGAAGGGGAATGGATTTAATCCTTCCTCAATGGTACCAGCTGATAAATTGAAGGAAGTATTAATAAAAGTTCAGGAAGCTGTTCAGGAAATTCCCATCCCAGGTGAGTTTGCAGCTGCTTCAGTGTTTATCAAAGCTGGCGCAAAAGCCAAAGAATCAAAAATTTGGGAACCAGGTGATGATCTTGTCGTATCTAAAAAACAATACGCATATAGCCTGGACCATGCCAAAATAGTTAATTCGGATTCATTAAATGCCTGGGGGGGCAGGGCGTTCACAATTAACCTTCGTCCACCGGCAGGTGTCAAAGGATATATATACCTGCATATGGTAAATCCTACTGGAAAAAAGTCGGCAGGTAGCATTATAGTAGAAGGTCGCGAATTGTTAACAGGCAGTATACCGCAATCAGGGAAATGGATAAAGCTATTTATGATGCGGGAAGATACCAATGATGGAATATTGTCAATTCAGCTGAATGGGGAAAATAATAGCTCAATAATGCTTGACCAGTTTGCAATTATTGAAGAAGATTAATATTCAGAATTCTATTCATCAAATAAGTGAAATGAAAAAGCTGGTATTTTATCTGATTTTGTTCCTTTATTTTAATGTAGGAAAATCGCAATCGGTTAATAAAGTTCTTCAATTCGATGATAATGAAAGATGGAAGGAGTTGGTTGCCGCACCAGTAGCTCTAATTCCCTTTCCAAAAGAGGTTGAATGGACCAATGAAAGATTTGTTTTTAGAGAGGGGAAAGTGCTTATTTATATTGATAATAAGCTTGAAGATGATTGCTCCTCTCTTCGTTCAGTAAAAGAGTTACTGCTTTCACATGGGATAAGATCTACACATAAAAGAATGAAAATTGGGAGAACAGTTCCTCCCCAAATAATTCAACTGAAAATTGATGAACATATCCCTGTTAAAAAGCACGGGTATCTATTGAAAATTAATAATACTCAGGTAACAATTACAGGAAAAGATGATACCGGATTGTTTTATGGTGTTCAGACTTTGCGCCAGCTTTTTTACAGGAAAAATATTGATCCGATACTTCCCGGATGCAGTATTATTGACTGGCCGGCTTTTGGAGTAAGAGGGTTTATGCATGATAATGGACGTACTTTTCAAAGTATCGATCAACTAAAGGCTCAATTGAATCGATTGTCGCATTATAAATACAATACATTTCACTGGCACCTGACAGATAATCCGGCATGGCGACCTGAATCAAAAATATATCCTCAGTTAAACGATTCGAATAATAGAATGCCGGGGCGTGACCCGGATAGTTCCTATAGTTTTGAAGATATCAAAGAGCTTATAAGGTATGCCCGGGAAAGATATATTACCATTATTCCTGAATTGGATATGCCTGGTCACAGTAAATATTTTGAAACCAGTTTTGGATTTAAAATGGAATCGGAATCGGGGATGAACGTGTTGGAAAAGCTGATTGATGAATTTTGCAATGAAATTCCTTCAACCGATTGTCCTGTTATTCACCTTGGATCTGATGAGGTACATATTCCAAATCCTGATTTATTTATGCAACGCATGACAAATCGGGTAAAAGCAAATGGCCGTACTGTTATGGTTTGGAATCCGGGTATTACACCGGTGCCTGGAAGTATTGAGCAGATTTGGATGGAGAATTCTACACCAGAAAAACGAACAACTTATAATGCGTATATAGATTCCCATGCAGGCTACCTTAATATTTTTGATGCGTATTCTCTGGTTCAACGCTATTTTTTTCATCAGGTTTGTGGTAAGCAGGAGGCAGACAGCCTGGCATTGGGTGGTATTATTTGTTGTTGGCCAGATACCAGGGTGGTAGACAAATCCAAGATTTTGCTTTATAATGCTGTGTGGCCAGCTGTTTTAACTTTTAGTGAGACGGTTTGGTGCGGAAGAAATAATGACGATGCAACGTTTAAATCCAGACTACCGGAAAAAGGAACTCCGCAAGCAGAATTATTTAGTGAATTTGTACGAAGGCTTTCCAATCATCGGGATCAATATTTTACGGATGAGGCTTTCCCTTTTGTGCAATTTGGAAATGCTGAGTGGAACTTGATTGGGCCTTATTTTCGGAATAAGTCAGATTCTTCCAGCATGGCTTTTTATCCGGAATTTGGAGAGATGCATAAGATAAAGGATTCAACAAAGAGCCGGAAAGTGAATGGGGGGATAATTCATCCGATTTCCTGGATGGATGCATTGCCTACGATTACGGAAGGTAGAGAAACTATTTATCTGCAAGCCTTTATCAAGAGTGACAGCTCATCCACAATACATGCTGTTATTGGATTTGAAACTGCTGCGAGAAGTAACAGGAGGAGTGCCGGTATTCCTCTAAATAACCAATGGGATGCAAATGGAGGAACTATATTTATAAATGGTAAAGAATTACCAGGTCCTGAATGGAAAAATCCGGGTGCGAATCGATACCTTACTGCAACCTGGGAAAAACCTGCAAATGAAGTTCCCTTTGAAGATGAAGAATTTTATTGGAGCCGACCTCCTGTTTCAGTGCAGTTGAAATCCGGATGGAATAAAATAGTAATCAGGGTTCCACGTACATACAAAGAGCAAAACTGGCAGTTTGTATTTGTGCCTGTTCAATTGAAAAATAGTCGATGGGTGGAAGATCCAACTGTTCTGATTGTTGCAGATTTATGAAAAAAATAATGAGTTTTTTATAATATACTTCTTGTTGATTTTTTTTGCTGTGTGTTGATAGTGCTAATACCTACTCAATTCCAAACGCAAACATAAAATTAGCAGAACCAAAAAAAGTATTGGCCAGCACCCATATTTTTTACCAATATGTAATGATAGCCTTCTTTAATTTTATTTAGTTCATAACTTTTTTTTCAAATGAAGTTGTTGAGCTTGTTGCATTGGCGTCTGTTCCGGTTTTAAACTTAACCACAAATTTTAATACTGGTTGCTTTTCAATTCTAACCGAAGAGGCAGGTTCTTTCAAGAAAAACCAGGCTTCTGCTTTTGTCAAACCTTTGGCATTCGCCATTTTATTGTACTGCAATTTTTCCAGCTCTCTCAGTTCATTTGAATTACCATCAACATAGGCTGGTTTCTCATTAAATTACAGTAACGACCGTGCCTGTATGGTAGCAGAGGAAATGAAAACCAAGGCTACTCAATTTTGATATTGATCGGCCCACCAGTCTATATACATCCTTATTTTGTTTACAGAAAGCATTCAACTGCTGAAAAATGCGCTCAGGCAGGCTAGTAATGGGTTCAAATTCATGAAATGGACGCAATGCGCGAATCAGGATTTGCAAAGGGAGCACAAAGCAATTAATAATGTTATAGGTTTCAAGTTTCCTGTTTATTGTGCAATCCAGGCCTTTTTTTGCTTGTAAAGCAGTCAAATTATTTCGCGCAGAACCTGTAATCTTAAAGTTTTTTAGAATAAGAATGTTTAAGGCTGAATATTTCACCAGTACCGTAACCTATCTATACAACGATTTCATTAAATGATACTTGCCACATAAGGAAAAAATACTGGTTAATATCGGCTTTGGGAAAAAAAATCGATATGATTACTATAAATGAATATTCTAATTATTCAGAATAACTCATTCTTTTCTGAATTCATATTAATGTATAGTTGCGACTCCTGGTATTTTTTTCTGTATTGTAATGGAGTAGTGCCTGAAATGGATTTGAAAAATTTATTAAAATTGGTGAGATTATTATACCCACATTCATAGCAAACATCGGAAATGGTATATTGATCATTCTGAAGTAGTTTACAGGCATGACCAATTCTTAATTCATTCAGGAAATTAATAAATGTTTTTTGCGTCCGGCTTTTGAAATAACGCGAAAATGCAGATGGTGTCATGGAACAGATAGCAGCAACTTCCTCCAGGGTTATGGTTCGGGTAAAATTCTGAATTAGAAATTGATAAACTGCGTTGATTCTGACAGTGTCTTTTTCATCGTGGTAGTTTTTGTAACTTACACTTGCCAGGTATTCAAAATCTGAAGAGTCCGATAACAATTCGATGATTTGCAAAAAACGGATGATTTTTTTCATTCCCGTTTCTTCATTTATCAACCTTAAAAAAATTATGGCTTTTTGGAGCGTGGGGCCATAAAACCGCAATCCTCTTGAAGAATTTTTGATTAGAGTCCGGGCGGAACTGATGATGCTTTCATCATCCGATAAATTTTGCAGCAAATCAGGAGGGAAATAAATTACAGAGGACTTCACCCGAAGATCTTCCTGTTTTTTTAGAAACTGATCGTCGTTTTGCCAGATATGCGGAAGGTTCGGGCCCATTAAAACAAGGTCATTTTTTTCGAACTGTCCAACATGGTCTCCAATAATCCTTTTGCCAAAACTCTCTTCAATCCATACCAGCTCGCACAATTGATGAAAGTGAAAAGGAGTATTCAGAAAATAGGTATCCACCCTTTTTAACTGGATAGTTCGCAGTCCTTTTAAGTCTATATCAATTAGTTGCGCTTTCATGCAAACCTGGTATATAAGCTAAAGTAAAGGAATGGCGGTAGATGTAACAGGTTGAGGTTCATGCCATATGCATATTTAGTCCTACTAATGTAGTTCAAAAAACAAATAAATTGTCTGATTAGCTCTCAATCGTTGGATATGTTTGTCAAAATAGTTTAAAAACTGGCCAAATAGCTTTTAGTTATGCCCATTGGTCATTCCTAGTTTTACCGCATAAACTAAAATGCTTATGTCTTCTCTAAAACGACTGCTGCTGCTATGGCTGCTCACACTTCCGGCTATCATGTCGGTGGCCCAATCTTCGGCTCTACGGGGACGAGTGATTGATGCCAAATCGGGACAACCTTTATCCGGTGTAACGATTACACTTAAATCAGCTAACCAATCTACCACTACGGATGAGAATGGTCAGTTTTCTATCCGTTCCGGATCCGGAACTACCTTTCGGATTTCAGCCTCTTATGTTGGTTATTCCAGTCAGGAACTGACAGTTAAACCTGAGCAGGAAATAACCATTCAACTTATGGCTGCAGATAATATGCAGGATGAGGTTGTTGTGGTAGCATATGGAAGCCAGAAGAAGACTTCTCTCACCTCCTCGGTTGCTACGGTCAATGCCAAGAAACTGACCGATGCGCCAACTGCCAATATCACCAATACGCTTGGGGGTAGAGCTCCTGGCATTCTGTTCAAGCAGACCAGTGGTGAACCGGGCTACGATGAAGCCACCATTCGAATTCGTGGTATTGGTACGATTGGAAATGCGAGCGCTCTGATAATTGTTGATGGAGTAGAGCGTCCGTTAAGTTCTGTAGATCCGCACGACATTGAAAGTTTTTCCATTCTCAAAGATGCCGCCTCGGTAGCTCCTTATGGCGTTCGAGGTGCTAACGGCATTGTGTTAATCACTACCAAAAGAGGAACTGCTTCCGGTAAATTTTCAGTTAACTATGATGGAAAGACAGGATGGTCAAGACCAGTAACACTTCCTGAATCATTGTCCAGTTTTGAATGGGCCACACTTAAGAATGAGGGTGCCCGCAACGAAGGATTGGCAGAGCCCTACGATGCAGAAGATCTTCAGAAATTTAAAGATGGATCCGACCCTGATTTTTATGCCAATGAGAATGGTGTAAAACGGTTGCTGAAAACTGGTCGCCTGCACCAACATAACCTCTCCGTTACAGGTGGTACTAAAAACATTAACTTTTATGGCTCGTTGGGTTATGTTGATCAGACAGCTATGTGGGGAAATGTTACCAATTTCAAAAGATACACCGTCCGCTCCAATGTTGATTTCCGGATTTCTGAAAATACGAAAGCCGGGATTGATTATACCGGTATCTTCCGGGATGCCAGATTTCCTGGCGCAGCCGGTGGCCCGGGATTTATTCTGTTTGGACTTTGGCGCCTGAATCCAACCAATCCTATTTTTTACCAGGATGGTAAACCAGCTGGTTACTTTGAACGCAATCCCTATCTCGATCTTTATGAGAGTGGTTATTTTAAAGAGAATGATTATTCTCAGTACGTAACCCTTAAGATCGAACAAAAGATCCCCTTTGTAAAAGGACTTGTTTTACGGGGAAATTTCTCAATTGACAAAACAGAAGAGCTGGACAAACAGTGGAGAACGCCGTATACTTTTTATGAAATAAGACCAGGAACTCCTCCAACCTATATTTCTGGTAAAGGCAATGTTCCCAAGCCCAGCCTGAGCGAAGGATACAACTCCTATCGAAGAATCAACACCCAGATAATGGTTGCATATAACCGCGCCTTCAAAGAACACCAGGTAGATTTACTGGGAGTATTTGAACCAAGGGTTGATAATTACCGCAATTTCGGAGCAGGCCGTACCAACTACGAATTGTTCATTGACGAACTATCCAACTCGGGAAACAGCAATGCTGCAGACAGGACCAATAGTGGCGGATCAAGTAAGATCACACAGGTTGGTTATGTATATAAAGCCGGATATAATTTTGCCTCCAAGTATTTTTTTGAAGCCGCTGGCCGGTACGATGGTCAGTCTTATTTTTCACCGGTTGCCAAATATGCCTTTTTCCCAAGTTTCAGTGGTGCCTGGAGAGTTAGTGAAGAATCCTTCATGAAAAATTTCCCGGCAATCACTAACATGAAGATCAGGGGCTCCTGGGGTATAGTGGGTAACCTGGCAGATCAGTCATTTCAGTACCTGAGATTATATGGCCTTGGTAGTACCTATCTCTTCAATAACGTTGCTAATGCCAGTGTATTTGAAGTAAGAGAGCCTAGTCCAAGAATTACCTGGGAAAAAGCTATTAAAACAGATATCGGATTTGAACTGTCTATGTGGGGTGGAAAGCTGAACCTGGAATTTGATTATTTCTCCGAAAAGAGAAATGATATGTTGATTGCCTCAACAGCTATTTTACCAGCTGAATATGGTATTGGAATCGGACAGGAAAATACCGGTAAAATGGAAAATCGGGGTATTGATTTTAAGATCTCCAGTTATTATCCTGTATCAAAAAAGATCAACCTGAGCGGTGCGTTTAATTTCACCTATGCTAAAAATAAATTAATAAACATTAATGAATCTGAGTCCATCCGGGCTAATCCTAACCGTACCCAGATTGGTAAACCGTTTGGCCAGCCATTCGGATATCAGGCACTGGGGCTGTTCCAGTCGCAGGAGGAAATCGAAAAAACCGGGTATACAGCTTCACTTGCCAACAAGCCTAAGCCAGGCGATGTAAAGTATGCTGATATCAATAACGATGGCAGGTTGAATGCCGATGATATCGTTCCTATTGGTAAACCGAATTTCCCTGAAATTATTTATGGGTTTGAAGGTGGTATTTCAATTCAGAATTTAACGATTGATATGTTATGGCAAGGTGCCGCCAATGTGAATTATTACCTGAGTGGATGGGCTGCTTTGCCTTTTAACCAGGCAAATGGTACGGCTTTCCGTCACCATACAAATACCTGGAGGCCTGATAATACAGGTGCAGAATTCCCACGCATCCTTACTAACCCCGGTGCCAATGCCTATAACAATTTCACATCCAGTTTTTGGCAACGGAGTGGAAATTATCTGAGATTGAAAACACTTTCAGTTGGATATAATTTCCCCCGACTGGTGAAAGGACTAAATAATCTCAAAATATATGCAGCCGGTCAGAACCTGCTGACATTCACAAAAACAAAATATTGGGATCCTGAGTCTCCGAATAGCACCGATTATTATTACCAGGAAAGAGTGATTTCCGTTGGTGCAACTGTTAATTTTTAAAATCAGTGTATATGTTTTCAAAATTATGCGCTTATTCAGTGAAACGGGTTCTTGTCATTACGGTTAGTACCGGTTTACTGATGAGTTCCTGTAATAAAGGATTTCTGGAGCCGGAAGTAAAAAATAATATCCTGGAAACGGATGTTTGGAATTCTTTTGAGAATGCTTCTCTTTTTCTGAATAATATTTATGTAGATCTTCCAACGGCTTTTCTTTTATTTGATGTAGACCCGTTTGATAACTGGACCGATAACCAGTTTCCAACCTTTAACTGGGTAACTTCCAGAGGGCCTATCGCAAGACGTGATTATACTCCTCTCAATTCTCCTGCAAACGGAGAGTGGACCGGTGCCTATGCACGAATCCGGAAATGTAACCTGGTTATCGAAAATGCTCCTGCCATTCCAGGAATTACGGAAGAGCAGATCAGGCAACTGGTTGGTCAGGCAAAATTCATGCGGGCATACTGGTTCTTTCATCTCAGCAATTTCTTCGGTGGTGTGCCGTTGGTTGATAAATCACTGGATCGTACTGGGGAGGATGATATTTTTTATCCAAGAAGCACCTACGAACAAACGGTTCAGTTTATTCAAAAAGACTTAACAGAAGCTGCTGATCTCTTACCTCCAACCTGGCCTGGAAGTAGTTATGGTAGAGCTACTAAAGGAGCGGCACTTGCCATGAAAAGTGAACTGGAATTATATGCAGGCAAGTGGGAAGATTGTGTGGCTACCAGTAATCAGATTTTTGCGTTGAATAAATACTCCCTTGTAGCGAATTATGGAAATATGTTCGTTCCTATTGGAGAAAGTGGTCCTGAAGTTATTTTTGAAGTACAATTTGATGGAACCAACCGTGGTCATGCTGCAGAAATATTCCTGAGCCCCAGAACCGATCCGCCAAGTGGTATTGCTGCCGGATGGGGACATGTTATGCCTACTCAAAACCTTGTAGACGAATATGAATTTACGGATGGTGCTCCGGGTAATGATCCTGCACATGCCAACGATCCTTATACCGGCAGAGACCAGCGTTTTTATGCATCAATTTTGTACAATGGATCAGACTGGAGAGGTGGTAAGGTTTGGACCTATTATGATCCTTCTGTAAATTATAACAGCAGCTTTTTTGATTTGAACCATTCTCATCAGGGAACGCTGACTGGCTATTATTTCCGGAAATATATCGATGAATCATTAACTCCCTCTGAAGCCAACTATTACAACCGGCCAATAAATGGAACCAATGCCATATTATATCGCCTGGGAGAAATTTATCTCAACTATGCAGAGGCGAAAAATGAGCTCGGCCAATTCGATGCGGATGCTCTTCAGAAGTTAAATGAATTGCGGGCAAGAGGTGGTGTGCCTCCAATTCCGGCAGGTCTGTCGCAGGTAGTTATGCGCGATAGAATTCGTAAGGAGCGCAGGGTTGAGCTGGCTTTTGAAGGTAAACGCTATTGGGATCTGATTCGCTGGAGAACAGCAGAACAGGTACTGAATGGCAATCTGAAGGCCATGAAGATCACCAAAAATCCGGATGGAAGCTGGAAATACGAGCGGGTTGATGCCTTTGGTGGTGAACGTACGTTTGAAGCTCCCCGTGATTATTTATTCCCTATTCCTCAAACAGCAATAGACCGGAATGAAAAATTAAGTGGTCAGCAAAACCCGGGCTGGTAATTTCTTATCAAATATCAAGCAGTTGATTTTATGGCGGGGTTGTTCTCAGCCCTGCCTTCTTTTTACTATGTGGTTAAGAATTATTATACTACTCACTTTGTTTTCTTCCTGTTCTCAAAAAATACAGGATCAGACATTGTTTACAGATGTAAGTTCCGCTTCCGGAATACAGTTTGTAAATAAGCTGACGGAAACCGATTCTTTACACGTGCTCCGGTTTGAGTATATGTATAATGGAGCCGGTATTGGTGTGGGAGATTTTAATGGCGACGGATTCCAGGATATCATTTTTATTTCCAACCAGGAATCCAACCAGTTATACCTGAACAATGGCGATCTGACCTTTAAAGATATTACCACAGCTGCGGGTGTGGGTGGCCGTAAGGGTTGGAAAACAGGTGTCAGCATTGCTGATATAAATAACGATGGCAGACCCGATATCTATGTTTGTTTCAGTGGCGTTGAAAAAGGGGTAGATCGCTCAAATGAACTTTACTTGAACATGGGCCTTAAGGATGGAGTTCCGGAATTTAAAGAAGTGGCCAAACAAATGGGCCTGGATGCCCCCGGCACCAACAGTACACAAGCTGTTTTCTTTGACTATGATCTGGATAATGATCTCGACATGTTTCTGTTGAACCATGCAACCAGTTTTTATTCTCCATTATTCAATACACATAAACTAAGAAACAAACGCCATCCCTGGTTTAGTAACCGGCTTTACAAAAACAATAACTCCCTTTTTGAAGATGTATCTGAACTGTCAGGTATAAAAGGAGGCGGTAACAATTTTGGACTGGGCGTTTGTGTTAGTGATATCAATAAAGACGGATGGCCTGACCTGTATTATACCAATGATTATGAAGAACAGGATTTTTTACTATTGAACAATCAGTCTGGTGGCTTTACAGATGTAACCAACAGTAGTTTTGATCATATTTCCAAGTATGGAATGGGTTGTGATATTGCCGATCTCAACAATGACGGCTGGCCAGATGTGCTTGTAGCCGACATGATGCCGGAGGATAATTTCAGACAAAAGATTTTGCGCGGGCCCGATGAATACGATCGTTATCAGTTTTTGGTAGACAGCGGTTATTTTCACCAGAATATGCGCAATACCCTCCAATTGAACAGAGGGCTAAACAAAAATGGTAAGCCTGTATTTTCAGAGATCGCACAGTTATCCGGTATATCCAACACAGACTGGAGTTGGGCACCACTGATGGCAGATTTTGATAATGATGGCTGGAAAGACATTTTTATCACAAATGGTTACTGGCGTGACTATACCAATATGGATTTTCTGAATTTTGGCGTAACGGATTATAAAAAGAACCACCCTGGTAAACCACTTGGGCTTGATCTGGTTAACCAGATGCCCAGCACCAGAATTCCAAATTACGCATTTCGAAACGAAGACGGTCTTCAGTTTAGTAACCAAAGCCTGTCCTGGGGTATTAATTCCACTGCTGTATCAAATGGAGCAGTATATGCTGATTTCGACAATGACGGCGATCTGGAGTTGTTGATTAATAATATTGGTTCTAAAGCACAATTGTACCGGAACAATGCTGAAAGAAACAATCGTCATTTTGTTCGGATCATTTTGCAGGATAGCGGGTTTACAGAAAGTAAACTGGGCGCTACGGTGGAAGTGATCGGCTCCAATAAGAAGCATCAATGGAAAGAAGGGCAGGTAGTCAGGGGATATTTATCCAGTGTTGATCCGGTGCTTCACTTTGGCATGGATACAGCTTCTGAAATCACAACAATTCGCGTTTATTGGCCTTCCGGAAAAATAAATGAATACGGACCTTTTCCGGTGGATACTTCCCTGATACTACTGCCCCTCTCCTCTAACATCCAAAACCAGGAAGTTGCTGGTTTACCGGTTTTTGAAGATGTTACAGAAATTTCGGGCTTTGCTACACTAAAATATCATCCCTCCCTGGTCGATTTTAAATCGCAGCCTTCCCTGCCATGGCAAATATCTGGTTGGGGTCCTTCTTTGGGAAAAGCAGATCTGAATGGAGATGGCTTGGAAGATGTTTTTGTTGGAGGTGGCTTCGGCACACCCGGACAACTATACTTCCAGCAAAATAATGGGAAATGGAAAGCAGGTGCCCAGGCCTTTGAAACGAAAAGTTTGGAAGAGCAGGGAAATGTACTGTTTCTGGATGCGGATGGGGATAAGGATATCGACCTGTTTAAGGTGACTAATGCTGCGGAAGATTGTCTTTACCTGAATGATGGCAGGGGATATTTTGTTCCATCCGGCTTCCCGCTCCCCGTTGCTGCAGATATCCGGATGGCTGCCTGTTCCGCAGATTTTGACAGAGACGGTAAACCTGATCTGTTTATAGGAGGGCGGACAGTGCCAGGTGAATACGGAAGAATTCCCGGAAGTTATTTTCTTCGCAATAAATCTGTATCTGGTAAAATTGCATTCGAACGGATGGATCTGGAACAGGATTTCCAACTAAAACAACCTGGACTCATTACCGATGCACATTTTCTGGATATCAACAAAGATGGATGGCAGGATCTGGTAGTAGCTGGTGAATGGATGCCTGTCAGGTTATTTTTGAATGAGTCCGGACGATTCAGAGAAGTCACCGAGGAGTTGGGACTATCAGCACAAGCCGGACTATGGACAAAAATATTTCCAATTGACCTGGATGCAGATGGCGATCTGGACCTGGTTGGAGGAAACCTGGGAACGAATCGCGCTTTTTATGCAGCTGCAGGAAAACCAATGGAATTACATCGAGTGCCAATTGGACAAAACCGAATTGCCCCGGTACTCAGTTATTTCTGGGGAAATACCAAACATCCGTATGCTTCCCGGGATGAACTGGCAGAACTCTGGCCGGTTATGAAAAAACGATTCCTCCGCTATGAAAACTATGCACGCGCAAGCTTTGATGAGGTATTCAATTTACCTGAATGGAAGGACCCTTCTCCACTCCAGGTAACACAATTAAAAAACTGCGTTTTCCTGAATCAACAGAATACATTTGATGTAAATCCGCTACCCCCGGCATTTCAGTTGTCTCCCATTATGGGTCTTTGGTCTGGAAACCTGGATGATGATCAGTTGCCCGATTTGTTTTTGGTGGGAAATTATTATCCGTTCAGGGTACAAATGGGAAGATCTGATGCGGGGAAAGGAATACTGAAGTTTAGTTCATTCAACAATACAGAATCTGTTTTGAATCTGGCTCATCAGGGTGTGGTTGTGAACGGTGATGTAAGAAATATGATTACCGTGCAAATGGGAGATGGGTCTCAACAATTAATTATTTCGAAACTGGATAATCCTATCCAGGTTTTAAAAACAAATAATCATGATAAAAAATCTCAAAGAACCGATAGTGTTGCCAGTATGGGGAAATGATGAAGAATTGTTTTCTATCATTCGCAATGAGTTGTATACAGCAGTTGTAGGGGATATAATGGATAAAATGGGATTGGTTCAGCAATTTGTTTCATCGCGTATTCAACCCTTGCAGGAAGATATGTTTGTGGTGGGCAGAGCAATGACAGTGCTGGAAGCAGACGTGCATTCTGCCAGCAGCAGTAACAATCCTGTTTTGGATAAACCCTTTGGTCTCATGCTGGAAGCACTGGACGATCTTAAAAAAGACGAAGTATATGTGTGTACCGGTTCATCACCCAGTTATGCTTTATGGGGTGAACTCATGGCTACCAGGGCACAGATACTGGGAGCCGCAGGTGCTGTAGTGGATGGTTTCTCCCGCGATACTAAGGGAATTCTGGCACTCGGCTTTCCATGTTTTTCCTACGGAAGATATGCGCAGGATCAGGGTCCGCGTGGTAAAGTAATTGATTATCGTGTACCGATTAACATGAACGGAGTAACGATTAATCCTGGTGACATTATTCTGGGTGATATTGACGGCGTTTGTGTAATACCGAAAGAACATGAAGTGGAAGTTTTTACCAATGCCATCCAGAAAGCAAGAGGTGAAAAAATGGTACAGGTTAAAATCAAAGAGGGAATGCCTGCCAAAGAAGCATTTGATCAATACGGCATTATGTAACTTGTTAACTATAAAGAATGAAATTTTTTCTTTTAAGCTGTTGTTTGGTCGCATTTACTACTGTGGCAAATAGTCAGGACCTTTCTTCTGTAGCCATTCCGGAACACACGATCATTCCATCTGCTCTTTCATCCACCCAACAAAGCACCAGTGTTTTGAATGGCAGTTGGCTTGCAAAAGTGAAAGAGCGTAATACTGGCTGGAAAAGTATACAGGTACCGGGTGAGTGGGCAATGCAGGGTTTTCAGGTGGAAGAAGGAGAAACGCTTATCTATAAAAGAGCTTTGCAGATTCCGGCAGAGTGGAATGGGCTGCCCATAAAAATCAGGTTTGACGGGGTGAGCTCCCATGCAAAAATTAAGATAAACGGACAACTGGTAAAAGAACATGAAGGCGGTTTTGTGATTTTTGAAGCAGAACTGACTCCTTATTTGAATTTTAAGCAGGATACGCTTCAAGTAGAAGTACAAGCCTTAACCACAAGCGATAAACTGGCCTGTATTTCACAATATGCTGTGCATACTGTAGGTGGAATATTGAGAAAAGTAACGCTGTTCGCGGTGCCTCCGTGTTATCTGCAGCAATTTAATTATCAGGTAAAACTGAAGAATGAAAATAAAACAGCAAGTCTGCAAATAAGCAGCACTATCCGGGGAAATACAGCAGGGAAAAAATATAAACTACGTTTCAGGTTGTTGAACGAAGCCGGGATTCGTGTGGCAGAACAGCTCATTTCAGTTCCCGCAAACAATTCTCAGAATAGCAGTGTAACAACGGTCCTGAATGTTAAACAACCAAAACTATGGAACCCCGAACATCCAAACCTCTACCGGCTGGATATGGAGTTGTTGGAAAATGGGAAGAAAATAGCGAGCTATAAACAGTCTGTAGGGTTGAGAGAAGTGATTATAAAGGGAAATCGGTTATTGGTGAACGGTAGTCCTGTTAAACTCCGGGGAATTAACCGGCATGCCGTGCATCCCCTGCTTGGCCGTTCTGTAACAGAAGAATTGGATCGAAAGGATGCAATTCTTTTTAAAGAGGCGAATTGTAATTATATCCGGACTTCCCACTATCCGCCAACGGAGGAATTTTTGAAAGCGGCGGATGAAGTAGGATTATTCGTAGAAAGTGAAGCTGCTCTCTGCTGGATACAGCATCATGCTTCACCAATTTGGCGTTGGTGGAATTACCAGGACCCGCAGTTTTTACCGCTCATGTTGCAGGCAAATAGGGAAAATGTTATGTCTGGTCGATTGCATCCCTCAGTGATATTATGGTCGCTGGGAAATGAAAGTCGCTGGAGTCCGCTTTGGGAAAAAGTAAATGCGGCTGTAAAATCAATGGATGCAACCAGGCCAACGGTTTTTCATGACCAATGCTGGGGTGGATTTAACAATGCCGGCAGCAAAGCGGATATTGCAAACTATCATTATCCCGGCATTAACGGTCCGGCGGCTACGGATACCATGTCAAGACCCACTTTATTCGGAGAGTATGCGCACCTGTCTACGTATAACCGGAGAGAACTTATTGCCGATCCTGGAATCCGTGCTGCTTATGGCCCGCTGCTAAGAAGATATGTAGACTCGATGTATGCGCATCCTGCAAATTTGGGTGGTGCTATCTGGAGTGGTATTGATGATATTTTCCATATGCCGGATGGCAGAATCATAGGTTATGGTCCATGGGGACCAATTGATGGCTGGCGTCGGAAAAAACCCGAATACTGGGGTATGAAAAAAGCGTATACACCTGTTCGGATAAAAGCACCGGATTGGACTACTTCATCTTCAGGAACGATTCAGTTAGATCTGGAAAACAGATTTGATTTTACCGCCCTCCAAAACTGTCGTATTGAGATTATGCTGGATGATGAAGTGCAACTCATTAAACCCGATATTGCCCCGGGTGCAAAAGGTTCAATTGCTGTAAAGATCAAGCCAACGGTTTCTAAAATCCAGGTGAAATGTTATGATCCTTCCGGCTTCCTTGTGGAGTGGGAGCAGTTTGAGCGCCCGAAGGCTCTTTCCCCTTCCGTTGGTAAATCTGTTCAGGTAACTTATACTGAAACGCCATCATCTGTACAGGTAAGGCAGGGAGATATTTATTACTCCATCAGTAAATCCACCGGTATCATAACAGGTGCCTGGAAGAATGGTCGCCAGGTATGGAAAGAAGGTCCGGTGTTTACAGTTGTACCAATGGATGCCAATGATGGCGGTAAGCCGAATGTAGCCGGCGAAACCTATCAAAATGAAATTTATCCCACCAAGATATACAGCCAGTATCCTTTGTTGGCAGATAGTATGCAATTGGAAAAAACTGCAACCGGATTGGCCGTTTCTTTTCATATTAATTTTCAGACAGCTGCCGGTCGCCAAACCTACATATTTACCCACGATGGGAAATGTATAACATCCTATATAGTGCAATACACGGGAAGGGATTCAATTCCTTACCAGTATGGATTGATGGTGAAAGCAGTTCCTTCTTTTGCTGAATTATCCTGGCAAAGGGCGGGTGAGTTCTCTACTTATCCGGAGGATGATATTGCCCGCTTATCCGGAACAACTTCCTCCGGCACGCAATTGATTGGTGGTATTGAAGTGTATGGGAGCGAACCTGCCACAATGTGGAAAGAGGATAAGAATGAATGGGGAAGCAATGATTTCAGAGCTACCAAGGCTTCAATAATGGAAGCAGCACTGAAAGCTCCGGAAGGACTATCTGTGAAAGTGACCGGAGATGGCCGACAGGCCTCCCGAACCTGGCACCAGGATGGAAGCATACACTGGCTGCTGGCTGATTACTGGAATGCGGGCTCAGAACCATTTTACGGAAGTCCGTTTACTGAAACCCGTATAAAAATTAACAGAAAACAACTTAAGGGAACTACCGTATTTATAATTGAATAAAATGCTAGTAAAAAAAATTGTGGCAGTGGCCTGCCTTTTCTATCTGAATACTAATTGCAAAGCACAACCAGGCCATAGCGAAATTGAGAAAGTATTGATACCCAAACCTGTATTTACAGAAGGAGTTAAACAGGTAAGAATCCTGCTGAATGGTACCTGGGAAATTAATCAGAATCCATCAGGCCAGGATTGGAAAAACAACGGAGGTACCTGGAAAAAAATACAGGTTCCGGGAGAGCCGGCAATGCAGGGGTATAAAATAGTAAATGATAAGGAGTTTTTGTACCGGACCGTGTTCACACCTGCCGATGACCTTGTTGGTAAAACAGTTAAGTTACGTTTCAATGGCGTATACAGTTATGCTCGTGTGTATATTAACGGAGAAGCCGTGGGGGAACACTATGGTGGATTTACTTCCTGGGATATTGATATTTCCCGGTTTTTGAAAAAAGGAGAGCCGGTTAAACTGGTAGTTGGTGTAACGGATCGCAGTGATGATATATCCTATGCATCGGGATATGCGCATCATCCGATCGGGGGTATTCTGCGTGATGTGGAATTAATCGTATTACCCAATCAGCATATCAGCGACCTGCATGTTCAAACAATCTTAAAAGATAAATATAAAAAGGCCGAGCTGCTGGTAAAATGCGCTGTAAACGGCCAATTGCCAGGGGGTAAGATCGAACTGAATCTGCTTGATCCTTCCGGCAAACAGGTGTGGGTGCAGGATAAATATTCGATGGACATTAACAGCAAACTGGAGCAGGTGATCAGTATTCCGGTAGATAATCCCCTCCTGTGGAACGAAGAAACCCCTAATCGTTATAAACTCAGATTGATCCTCAAAGAGGGAGGACGCGTGCGTGAAATCGTGGAGCAGGCGGTTGGATTCAGAGAAGTAAAACTGGATGGGAAGCGTTTACTGGTGAATGGTGATCCGGTTAAATTAAGGGGAGCCTGCCGCCACGATATGCACCCAACGCTTGGGCGTACAACCAACCGGTATTACGACAGCCTTGATTTAATGCTTGCCAAAGAAGCCAATATTAATTTTATCCGTACCTCACACTATCCGCCTTCCAAGGATTTTCTGGAACTCGCTGATAGCATTGGAATGTATATACAGGAAGAAACTGCCATCTGTTTTGTGAACGACTGGCGCACCGGGGTGTATAATTCCAAAGGAGAAACCCAGAATGATCCCTACTTTACGGATCGTTATCTGAGTCAGTTGAAAGAAATGATTCAGCGTGACCGGAACCATGCGGCTGTTATTATGTGGTCGATTGGAAATGAGAGTGTCTATGGAACCAATTTTCAAAAGGAGTATGAATATGTAAAGCAGGTGGAGCCGAATCGTCCTGTTAGTTGGTCTTTCCCGGGAAATGCGCTGCGTCAAAATAAAAAGTGTTTTGATATTGCGGTGGCCCACTATCCTGCGTATGATGGGAAGGATACTGAGAACTTCGGACTTACTTATAAAAATATGGAACATGAAAGCATGCCACTGCTAAGTGATGAATGGGCGCATGTGGCATGTTACAATACCACCTTGCTGACACTTGATCCGGGTGTAAAGGATTTTTGGGGCCGCAGTCTAGATACAATGTGGATGAACCGATTCGATATACCTGGTAACCTGGGTGGTGCTATTTGGGGTATGACAGATGAAGTGTTTGCATTACCGGATACTGTTACCGGTTATGGTCCATGGGGTATTATGGATACCTGGAGAAGAAAGAAGGCTGAATTCTGGAACACCAAAAAAGCGCATTCACCGGTTAAGGTATTACAAAGCAGTTTTACTGTTACATCTGGTCAGCGTAAAATTTCCATTCCTGTCAAGAACCGGTTTAATCACCTGAATCTGTCTGCCATAACCGTGGAAGTAAAACAGGGAACTCATTCTTTCAAAACTACGTTGCCTTCGCTAAAACCACATGAGGAGGGAACATGGGAACTGCCAATTAAAAATACCCAGCCACTGCTGGTGCGTTTTTATCATGGCACTCAGTTACTGGATGAAGAACGTATTGAATGCCAGGCTGCCAGTTTTGCAAAACCTCAGTCGGGAACTGGTATGCAATGGACAATTAATGAAGCGGATCAGGAATATTTTTTGAAACAGGGATTACTTGAGATCCGGGTAAGCAAAGCAAGTGGTCATCTGGTAAAAGCCAGTCGTGCTTCGCGGGATGTGCTGAATGGTGGCATCCGTATAGTACTGAATCGTCCAAGGGATGCAGGTGCGTTTAAAAATACCGACGCTATTTTCTCCGGTTCATTTAATGCAGTTGCCGAGCCGGTATTTAAAAAAGCAGCAGATTGTTTTTCTGTGGTTACCCAAGGCAAAATTGATACCTTTCGCGTAGAATTGACTACTCATTATTTTGCCGACGGACGCATTGAAACGGACTATACCATTCAAAATCCGCCGGCTTATTCCTGGCAGATTGGAGTAGCTTTTCCCTTATCTGATTCGATTGATGCCTATGACTGGAAAAGAAAAGGCTATTGGTCAGTTTACCCGCCGGGTCATATGGGAGCCACCGAAGGAACAGCTTTCAAAAAGTCAGCAATCGGGGAATCCTACCGAAAGCAGCCAGCATATGAAGCTGCCCTGGCAGAGCACGACTACTATATCAGTGGGGCCATCCTTCCGGACAATGCACATATGGGAACAAGTGAGTTGTATCGGGCATCGAAAGAAAACCTTGACTTTATGAAACTCCGGGCAGGAAAACAGCCCCTGCTCCAGGTATTTGGAAATGGTGTACAGGCCGGAAAAATCAACTGGCTGGCTAATCAGCAACAGGAATTACTAGTGGCGGATAAATTGGATTTCTGGTCACTTTCCTGGGGGAATTATGCCGGAACTAAAAATGTAACATCATCACATAAGGGGAAAGTTATTGTTCAATTACTGAAATAAGCAACATGAAAATTACTGATGTAAAAGTTTGGCTCGTAGAAGGTGTAAAATATAATTGGACCTTATTAAAGATTTATACAGATACCGGTCATACCGGAGTAGGAGAAGCTACCAACTGGCCAGGAAGTCCCCTGGTTTTCGAGGCCACCAAACATGTTGGACAGCGGATCATTGGACTGGATCCGCTACGTACTGATTTTATCTGGACAAAACTCTACCGTGATCTTAATTGGGTAGGACCATTTGGCGCGAGTATGTGTGCAATCAGCGGAATTGATATGGCGCTGCTCGATTTAAAGGCAAAATACCTGGGAGTACCCTGTTACCAGCTACTGGGTGGAGCATTCCGTACCTCTGTCCAGTTGTATGCCAACTACTGGTTTACCGGAGGCGGACACAATGCATCTGATTATGCAGCGCAGGCCAAAAAGGTGAAAGAAGCCGGTTTTACCGGTTTGAAATTTGACCCTTTTGCACATACCAATTATTTGTATGGAGAAGATCTCTCAAGTAATCTTACACTTACACCTGCACAACAGGATCTTGCTTTTGAAGTAAGCAAATCTGTTCGGGAGTCCGTAGGGCCGGAGTTTGATATCATGATTGAAACTCATGCCATGTTAAATTATTCGGTAGCAGTGCGCATGGCACAACGCCTTGCGGCATTGAACATAACCTGGTACGAGGAACCAGCTGGTCCGGAGAATGATAAAGTCTTAAGAGCGATGCGGGACCGTATCCCTTCCAATGTATCTATTTGTGTGGGTGAACGGCATTACACAAGACATGCGATACGTCCCATTCTGGAGCAGCATATATGTGATTATATGATGCCGGATATTACCCGTTGTGGTGGGCCTTCCGAAATGAAACGGATGGCAACCATGATGGAAGCCTATAACGTGTTATTGGCACCCCATAATCCCAATGGGCCTTTATCTACCTTGTCATCGGCACATGTGTGTGCATCTGTGCCAAATTTTTTCCGGCAGGAATTCATGTTCACTGATGTGCCCTGGCGCGATACGGTTATAACTCATCCCATTCAGCAGATGGTTTCCGACGGTCACTTACACCTGAGTGACCGACCTGGTTTAGGTGTTGATCTGGTAGAAGAAGAAATGGAAAAACATCCGGGAATACTTGAGCCCAGACCAGGTTTTTATGTTTAATTATTAATACTATGGCATTACAACTAGATTTTTCCAATAAGCGGGTCCTCATCACCGGTGCAGTACAGGGTATAGGCTGGTTTGCATGTTTGCAGTTTGCAAAGGCAGGTGCGGTAGTCATTGGTTTTGATCTGTTGGATGCACAGGATGAACTTGTTAAGAGCTGGCTTGAAGAGCTGCATTCGCTCCATGCGGAATGTTGTTATTTTAAAGTAGATGTTACCGATGCTTCGGCAGTGAACCAGGCAATAGCCGAATTGCAACAAACAAATAATCGGTTAGATGTACTCGTGAGTAATGCCGGAGTGAATGTATTTACCGGAGCAGGCAATACAAGCATGGATGATTGGAACAGAAACTTATCAGTTAATCTGACATCGCATTGGTTGGTAGCACGTGCCTGCCAGCCGATGTTAGCACTTGCACAGGGAGTAATAATTGTGATGAGTTCCAATCATGCCTATCAAACCATTCCAGGTTGTTTCCCATACCCGGTAGCAAAGGCTGCTCTCCTGGGGCTGGTACGCAGTCTGGCACTTGAGTGGGCGCCGGCTATTCGAACGGTAGGATTGGCTCCGGGTTTTGTTGATACGCCAGGTAATCAACGCTGGTTTGATAGTTTTCCAGATCCGGTATCTGAAAAGAATAAAACAATTTCAATGCATCCGGTTCAGGCACTTGCAGATCCTGCAGATATCGGAACCTGGTGTGTGTTCCTGGCGAGTTCATTTTCCCGGTTTGCTGCTGGTACAGTTTACCTGGTGGATGGTGGCAGAAGTGCAGTATTACAAGATTCCTGATATGGATAGGCTCAAGAATTTTCAACGGTGGCAGGCTCGGCTGAGTTGTAGACTTTCATTGGAGCTGGGAGAAGGCCCTTTGTGGCACCATCAATGGAAGAAGTTTTTGTTTCTTAATATCGGTGAGCCGTTTTTGTATATATTGGATCCGGTTCCCGGCAAACTTTCCCAAAAGCAAATTCCTCTGCGGGCAACTGCTCTTTCTCTGACAGATCGTTCCACTTTGTTACTGGCAGGGGCAGGTTCCCTGGTAGAGTTTGATCCGTATTCAAACCATACCCGGTTATTGTGCAGCTTTGAGCCAACGCGCCGGCATTACCGGACCAATGATGGAAAAACAGATGCTGAAGGCCGGTTTTGGTTTGGTACCATGCAATCGGATGGCAAAGGAGAGGAGGGCAATCTATATCAGTTTGATGGTCATCTTCAAACCTGCCTGTCCGGTTTAAAAGTGCCAAACGGACTATGCTGGGATGAAACAGGAAATACTCTGTATTTTATTGACAGTTTTCAGTACCGTATACAGGCATTTGAGTGTTGTCTGGGTCGGTTATCCGGAGGGCGGACAATAGTAGACGATTTTTCGTCCGGTTATATACCCGATGGAATGACCATTGATTCCGAGGGCATGCTTTGGGTGGCTATTTGGGGCGGTGGTTGTGTAAACCGCTATAATCCTTTTACGGGAGCTCTTATCGGGCAGGTAGCTGTTGATGCACCGCAGGTAAGTTCATGTTGTTTTGGTGGCGATGAACTTACCAGTTTATTTATTACAACCGCCCGTACAGGAATGACAGAACAGGAACTGAGTCTGGCACCCCTGAGTGGGTCAGTATTTGAAGTTGAAACAGGTGTGAAAGGAATGAAAACCAATCTATTCAGAACAAACTATCACAATGCGTTTAGAGCTTATTGATTATAGCATCATCCTTGTATATTTTTTATTCGTATTGGGAATCGGGTTTTGGTTGAAGAAAAAAATCAAAACGGGTAATGATTTCCTGATGAGTAATAAATCAATTCCGTTATGGATTACCAGTCTGGCATTCATCTCTGCGAATCTGGGTGCTCAGGAAGTGCTCGGTATGGCAGCGAACGGAGCTAAATACGGACTATATACCATGCATTTCTATTGGCTTGGTGCTGCATTGGCGATGATATTTTTAGGTATCTATATGATGCCATTTTATTATGGAAGTAAAGCCAGAAGTGTACCCGAATACCTGAAACTTCGGTTTGATGAAAAAACCCGAACCTTTAATGCCTTGAGTTTTGCAGCAATGACCATCTTTTCGTCGGGTGTATCACTGTATGCCCTCGCGATGCTGATGGAAGTATTATTAGGCTGGAATTTTGATCTGTCCATTTGGGTGGCTGCGCTGATTGTGCTCGTTTATATTTTTCTGGGCGGACTAACCAGCGCCATTTATAATGAAGTATTGCAATTTTTCCTGATTGTATTGGGTATTGCTCCGCTTGTATACCTTGGGTTGAAGAAGGCAGGCGGGTGGCAGGGCATTGTACAACATGTAGACGATGCCAAAATGCATGTATGGAAAGGCTTGTCTGATCCCGCTTCCAACCCGATGGGGGTGGATTATATGGGTATGGTTTTTGGCCTCGGATTTGTTCTGGCCTTCGGCTATTGGTGTACTGATTTTCTGGTTGTTCAACGGGCTATGGTAAGCCGGACGCTGGATGAAGCCAGAAAAACGCCCATCATAGCAGCATTGCCTAAAATTGCCATGCCCGTAATTGTGATTTTACCCGGACTGCTGCTGCTGGCGCTGTCTTCCCAATTTCCCGAGTATTCATTACCCAAAGCATCCGACGGCTCGCCCAATTATAACATGGTATTACCTGTATTATTGAAAAACTTATACCCAAATGGCATATTGGGTGTGGGTATTACTGCATTGATTGCCTCTTTTATGAGTGGAATGGCTGGAAATGTCACTGCATTTAATACTGTTTGGACCTTTGATTTGTATCAAACGCATCTTTTTAAAAAAGGAACAGAGCAGCATTATTTTTGGGTTGGGAAAATTACAACAGTTGTAGGAATATTATTATCGGTAACAACTGCATATGTGGCAAAAAGTTATAACAGCATAATGGATCTGCTTCAGCTGGTTTTCAGTTTTGTAAACGCACCCTTATTTGCAACCTTCTTTTTAGGTATGTTCTGGAAAAGAACCACAGGTCATGGCTCCTTTTGGGGATTGGTAGCAGGATCCTTAACCGCTGCAATTGTACACGGATGTAGTACAGCGGAAGGTAAAGGTGGATGGTTGATACCCCTGCATGATTTTTTCTCAGGCAGCGGTCAGGCATTTACAATTGCATGGATTGCCTTCTTAAGTTGTCTGTTTACCACTGTGTTGATAAGTTTATGTACCAAGCCTAAACCGGAAGATCAATTGCAAGGGCTGGTATACAGTTTGACAGAAAGGGAAACAAGTAGATATAAAAAATGGTATCAAAATCCCATTTGGCTGGGAATATTCATTATAATAATTACACTTGCATTGAATGTGATCTTTTATTAAAAAAAGTTGTATGCTGGATCTAAAAGCGATTATTGGTTTTTTCTTTTTTATTATTGGTATTCTCCTGATGCTCTACAAGTTCTTTAGTGTGTCAACGGAGATGAGTGATATTAATTTGTTTGCAGGATTGTTTTATATGGTTTTTGGTATATCGCTTTTATTGATTTGGAGTTTAGGGAGAAGAAAAAATGCCAAATAATGACGCTGGTATAAATTTTCGGCTCAATACTTGATATTGCCCATCTATTGAATATCTTAGTAACTCAGGATAATCAGCTATCCATGAAAGCAATCATCTTCTTTGGGTATTTCTTCTTGCTAAGCTCCTGCTCCGGACAACCATCGGGCCGGTCCATCTCGCAAGAGTTAAGAAACAAAATCACTGATAATGCCTATCCAAAAATTGATGCCACCCTGGTTGAAAAAAACAATTCAATCATAGTCGAGGAATACTTTAATGGTTTCACAAAAGAAAGTCCCCATGACCTCCGCTCTTCTTTCAAATCAATTACAAGTTTACTTGCAGGTATTGCCATTGATCAGCAACTGTTTAAACTAACCGATTCCATCGGACGATTTTTCCCCGAGCTGAAGGACGAACGAAAACGAAGCATCCGGGTGCAGGATTTACTCGAAATGCGATCCGGACTAAATTGTGAAGAGTTCTATGAAATTGGTCCGGAATGCGAAACGGACATGATGAACAGCAAAGACTGGGTGGCTTTTTGTCTGGGTGCTGATATGATAAGGGAGCCCGGTTTGAACTGGTCGTACAATTCCAATGAACCCCTGCTGGTGGGTGAAATTATAACTCGCGCAAGCGGCATGTCGGTGATGGACTTTGCTAAAAAATACCTGTTCCAGCCTTTGGGAGTAGTGCAGTATAAATGGACTGTTTCGCCCACCGGTTCCGGCATGACAGCGGGTTCCTTTTATATGAAACCGATTGATTTTATAAAGATTATCAACCTGGTGAAACAGAAGGGAAAACCATCGATATTGATTTCTCTTTTACCCGCTACTCAAAAATCCCGAACGCGCGATATGATTCGGCACGATATGGCTTCTTCTGGTACCGGGAGAATTTGCAGTATGGTAATATAAATACAGAAGTTCTCTTTTCCTCCGGTTATGGTGGTCAATACATGATGTATCTTCCGGAATACAATTCAACCATTGTATTTACAGGCAGCAATTTTGGCAATTGGAGGGGCAAACTTCCATTTGAAATTTTGCTGAAGTTTATAATTCCTTTACTAAAATAGAATTGTTCAGATTTAAAACAGACAGTATGGAATCCACACCAGTCTTCCTCGAACGCAGGTATCCTGCACCAATTGAAAAATTATGGAAAGCAATTACAGATGGTGAACAGATGAAAGAATGGTATTTTGATTTGGGCGATTTCAAAGCAGAAAAGGGGTTTAAATTTCAATTCACGGGCGGCGATGAAAAAATACAATATCTGCATGCCTGTGAAATTCTGGAATGCGAACCACCTAATAAACTCAGTTATTCCTGGACCTATCCCGACTATAGAGGATATTCAGTACTTACCTGGGAATTATTTGCAGAAGGCCTGAATTTAACCCGGTTGAAACTAAGTCATCTTGGGTTGGAAAGCTTTCCACAGGAGGATCCAAATTTCAGAAGAGAAAGTTTTATGGAAGGTTGGAATTATTTTATAAATGAAGCACTCCCTGCTTTTGTGGAAACATCGATCATCAAGAAGCACTGCTTCATTGACGCAGCAGCAGAAAAAATCTGGGATATCGTACTTCACCCTGGAAATCAATGGGGCAAGGCATTTGGTGATGGTGCATTTGTTGAAACAGACTGGATTATTGGCTCCACGGTTATCTGGACAGATCCGGGTGGAGATATAGGGTCCAAAGGAATTGTTGCAGCACATCGTCCGATGGAATATTTACAGGTTGATATGTTTGATGATATCAACGCAGCACCGGATGCAAAACCCGGAGAATATTCAGAAAAATACCGGCTCACCAGAATTGGAGATCGAAAATTTGAGTTGGAAATTGAATGCGGTCCGCTTGCGAAGAAATATCTGACTCAACATGGGGCCATGTGGGATAAAGCCATGGAGCTAATCAAAGAACTTTCAGAGAAGCAGCCCTGATTTTTAATGAAAGAAATAAGAAAAAGCAATTCCTTTTTCTGGTTGAACTTTTGGATGGCCTTCTGAATTTTGCTATCTCGGAACCTTCTTACTGGATTGTAAGAACTACACACTATCCGGTTTGAATGATGATGTGTAGGTAGATCTGATTTCTGGTGAAGCATACGAAAAATACGGAAGGCAGGCTTGTCTTGATCCCATCTCCTTAACGTTCTCCGGCAAGAAATACCAGTTATTGCATCTCAATCAGGAGGCATTAGGGATGTTTTTCCGGGGAGAGGAAAGGGAGTATTTTTTAGGGTAATATCGTATTAATTGGTATATTTAGTTACGTAACGTTTCTTAAATTTTAATAGAATAATGAAACGAAAGTAAAAAATCTTTCGAAACTAATAGAATATATCAATGCACAGATTGTCATTTTTAGTTCTTTCAGGTGTTTTTTTAATGCTTCCTATTGTTCTTTTCGCCCAGCGGCTCGACAGTTTGTTGCTAAAAAACTACCGCCCGAAATCAGTTTATAATATCCCGGTGACCAATATTGAAAAGGCGAAATTCCCGGTGATTGATATGCATTCGCATTATGAATATGCAAAATCAGAGCAGGAGATTAAGGACTGGATTAAGTTGATGGACAAATATGGGATTGAAAAAGTAATCCTCTTAACCAAGGCAACCGGAGCGCTGTTTGACTCGGTTTACAAGGTTTATACCCCCTACCTTGATCGCTTTGAATTGTGGTGTGGGTTTGATTATACGGGGTATAAAGAAAAGGGATGGGTGCAGCATGCAATGAAAGAACTGGAGCGCTGTGTAAAAGTTGGAGCACGGGGGGTGGGGGAGTTGGGTGACAAAGGACTGGGTGAATTGTTTTCTCATCCGGTGAGGGCCTATGGAATGCATCCGGATGATAAACGAATGCAACCATTGTTTCAAAAATGTGCGGAATTGAAGATACCGGTAAGTATTCATACAGGTGATCCGATTTGGATGTACGAGCCGATGGATTCAACCAATGATGGCTTGATGAACGGGTACAAATGGCGATTGGATTCCACCAAACCGGGTTTTCGAAATCACAAAGCAATGATTCAGACCCTGGAAAATGTAGTGAAAGCGAATCCCAAAACAACTTTTATTGCCTGTCATTTGGCGAATAGTGAAAATGATTATGCGGTGTTATCGAGGTTGTTGCTTACCTATGATAATCTCTATGCAGATCTGGGTGCGCATATGGCTGAGATTGCGCCGATTCCTCGTGCTACGGCAGCTTTTTTGGAGAAGTGTAAACATAAGGTGGTGTATGGCACGGATTACCATCCAACTAAAATCATGTACGAAACAACTTTTCGCATTCTCGAAACGGCGGATGAACATTTTTATACCACGGAATTGTACGGCTACCATTGGGCTTTGCACGGTTTGAGCCTGAGCGACGATGCCCTCCGAAAGATCTACCATGAAAACGCCCGGAAAATCCTGCAAGACGTCAGACACCAGTGAGACAGGTATCAGACAGGTGTTAGAGAAGTGTCAGATACATGTTAGAACAACATCCTAATACCTGTCTGACGTCTCTCCGACAAAGTTCTAACACCTGTCTGACACCTAAACCTAAACGTGGTTTTCAGCCCAGCGCCTGAAATCGAAATAGGCAAGGAGCTGCTGTTCGTATTTGTCGGATTCGATTTCAGCTATCAACCGGCGAAGTTTTTTTTCCTGTACCTGTGGCATCGCTTTGCGTTCAACAATTGGCTTGGCCTGAAACAGCCGGATAACAAGTTCTTCCACCTTCAACAAACTTCGCTTATCTCTTTTAAAAAAACGCGTATAGGTCCGGATTTCATAAGAAAGATAATCGGTATCACCCTGTTCATAATAGATAATCATATCCAGCAGACGAACTGCTTTACACACCAGCCAGTTCGCCTGTAATTGATGCTGTTGCAACACCTTGGATAAATAACGATGTGCTTTTTTCAGCGCACCATTCCGATAATACACCACACTGATAAAAAAATACAATTCCCATTGCTTCTCTTCATTGAGTCGGGAATAAGATGCTACTACATCTTTATCAAGCTGGTTGATCAATTGCAGACAACCTGCAAGATCATTCAGGTGTAGTAATCGGCTCAATTCATTGATGGTAATCGTTTTTTTTACCTGATACCTGAAATATTCCGGGTAATCAGATTTTTCCAGCTGCATCAGCTTGCCCAGGTAGTAATCCGTCTCGTCCCACTTACCAACCTTTCGCAAACTATTCAGAATACCATCCAGCGCAGCCAAATAATCCAGCGGAGGATGATCCAGCAAATGAAGATGATCTTCGAATACCTTATTAAGCGAATGATAGGTTTTGACAGCGGATTCAAAATCGCCGATCGTTGTAAGAAAATAAGATTGAAAAAGCAGGTGCAGTTTCTGTGTAGTAAAATTATTCTGGTGTTTCCCCGCCATCAAAACCAGCTCGCTTAACATCAGATCGTTGAGCTTTTTTTTATCGTTGTCTGCAAGTATTTGTCCGCCTTGCAATAACCTGAACTTCATCATCTCAAAAAGAGAATAATGATCCTGGATATAATTCATCCCTTTTAATAATTCCCGGGCTTTCATTTGCTGATCTACTAATTCCTGATCGGTAATATTTGCAAAGCCAGCTGCATTCCATCGGTCTAGTTCCAGTCTGAAAGCAATGTATTGGATCGATGGCTGCTCCAGTTCACCTGCTTTCTGCCGAAGCTTCAACAGTTTTTTATCGCTTTCCACTTGTAATGATCGTTCCTGCAATACCTTCACCCGCATTATTCCCTGGTATAATTGAAACAGCGGGTCCTTGTTTATTTTTAACTGGATCAGACAATCCGTTAACTGATCCGTCAGATATCGTGATAAGCTATCCAGTGCAATTGGATCAAAAACGGACTGGGCTTTTTGCCGAAGCAATTCCTCGCTGATACCTTCTTCGCTTAATAACTCAAACAAACGCAGATAGTCTTTTCCTCCAATTCCACCTGCAGTGCTCAGTTTGAAATATCGTTTCTCTGCTCCCGACATCGAGTTGATTAATTGCTGTGCCGATTTAATTGACATGATTTGTAATAATGAATTACGAAATGTTCAAGTTTGATAAAGTGCAATTTATTGATTATCAATAAAATAAAATTATTAATTAATAAAATTGCTTAATTTATAATTCCTGAATCATCTTTTTATTGGCATCTCTTTTACCTGAATGGATGGGTACATTTGGCTTCAACGATTGCAAGTTCTCTCATCCATATAAAAACGTATGAACTCAAAAAAAATAGTAGTAGTTGGTAGCTCTAATATGGATATGGTAGTGAAAACAGACCATATTCCCGTACCTGGTGAAACCGTTTTATCCGGTTCTTTTTTTATGAATGCCGGCGGTAAAGGGGCCAATCAGGCTGTAGCAGTAGCCCGCTTAGGGGGTGAAGTTGTGTTTATTTCCAAACTTGGCAACGATTTATTCGGAAAGCAGTTTTCACAGTTGTTCAATCATGAAGGAATAGATACCCGTTTAATTCAGTTTGACGAAAGCCTGCCTTCCGGAGTTGCATTGATCACCGTAGACCAGGCGGGAGAAAATAGTATTGTGGTGGCTTCCGGTGCAAATGCCAATCTTCAGAATGATGATCTCAAAGGAGCGCTCTCGACTATTGATACAGCCGGTATTGTGTTGCTTCAATTGGAAATTCCAATCCAAACAGTAAACTACGTGGTTAATTATGCAGCAGCCAACGGTGTTCGCGTAATTCTTAATCCTGCTCCCGCTCAGGTGCTTAGCCCGGAATTATTGTCCGGGGTTGATATTCTCACCCCTAACAAAACAGAAGCCGGTATGCTGGCTGGAATGGAAGTGACTAATCTGGAAACAGCTGGAGCTGCGGCACGGATTATTTGCGATAAAGGTGTCAAAAACGTGGTAGTTACAATGGGTAGCCTGGGTGCCGTAATTTGTGAAAATGGTGATCTATCCGTTCAGGCTGTCAGAAAAGTTGAAACAGTTGATTCAACAGCCGCCGGTGATGTGTTTAATGGTGCATTGGCCGTAGCTCTTGCCGAAGGGAAAGTACTAAAAGAAGCCGTGGCTTTTGCCTGCGAGGCTGCCTCTATCTCCGTCACCCGATTAGGTGCCCAGTCTTCCATTCCTTATCGGAATGAACTGATAGCTGCCCAGTTGCAACTGGCTGGTGCCTGATTATAACCGAATTGTTCGCTTTCCTCACCAATTGAATTGCTGCCTATGTTTATCATTCAAAGTTATCCGCTCGCGATCCTGTTTTGTTTTATTACCATGCTCTGCTGGGGCTCCTGGGCAAATACGCAAAAACTTGCTGCTGGCAAATGGCCTTTTGAATTATTCTATTGGGATTATGTACTGGGTATTCTGGCGTTTTCCCTGCTGGCCGCGCTCACCATGGGAAGCAGTGGTTCCGAAGGCCGCCCTTTCCTGGAAGATTTACAACAGGTATCAGGTGGAAATTTCCTCAGCGCACTTATTGGTGGTGCCGTATTTAATCTGGCGAATATGATGCTGACTGCAGCCATCGCAATAGCTGGTATGTCCGTTGCTTTTCCAATTGGAATTGGGCTGGCTTTAATTATTGGCGTGCTGGTTAATTATAATGGCTCTGCAAGTGGTGATCCTGTTTTGCTCTTCACTGGTGTTGCGCTGGTAGCGATGGCAATTGTTTTGAATGCGGTGGCATATGGAAAAAAATCCAGCACCTCACAGAAGCCTGCTACCAAAGGAATTCTGCTTTCTGTTGTAGCCGGTTTATTAATGTCCTTCTTTTACAAATTCATTGCAGTGAGTATGGATTTGGAAAATTTTCAACAACCAGCCGCCCAAAAAATGACACCCTATACTGCTTCGGTAGTTTTCGCTCTTGGGATTGTTATAAGTAACCTGTTATTTAATACCTACCTGATGAAAAAACCGCTAAGTGGTAATTCACTTTCTTACAGCGATTATTTCAAAGGCCGGTTTTCACTTCACCTGATTGGTCTGGCGGGTGGCGCTATCTGGGCACTCGGCAACCTCTTCAATCTCATTGCTGCAGGAAAAGCAGGGGCTGCCATCTCCTACGGACTTGGTCAGGGTGCCACACTCGTCGCTGCTATCTGGGGTGTCTATATCTGGAAAGAATTTTCCGGTAGTCCGCCTGGTGTAAAAAAACTGATCTCAGCCATGTTTCTCCTGTTTATTGCCGGACTATCCCTTGTTATTGCAGCCGGACTCTAATCTGCTGTTGCTACTTCAAATTCTCCAACATAAAACGATCTGACCATGCGTACATTTTCCTACTGCTGGCTGCTATATTGCTGCCTGTTCCTTCTCTGGGGTTGCAAAAAAGAGGATGCACCCGCTCCAGTTCCCATTGCTCCAATTCTTAAAGAGATAGTTTTTCCCGGCATCAATGAGGTAATGCCCGGACGCGAAGCCATCATAAGAGGTAAGGGCTTTGATCAGGAAGATAAAATCTTTCTGGAAAATGAAACATCTATGACAGAAGCAGAAGTTACCTCTGTTACTAACCAGGAAATCCGATTCCTTGTGCCTGATGATGCAGGAGGTGCTTACACCGTAACGGTGGAGCGGCATAATCTGCAAACCACACTCGACGGAGAATTGATTGTTCCGCTCGTTGTTGTTATTGATAATCTTTCCATGCCCTCAGGTACTTCAGCTTCCGGTTCTGTTGTATCAATTGGCGGGGAAGGTTTTCAGAATGGCGACGAAATTCAATTGACCGCAGCATTTTATCCGGATGGAAAAATTATTGCGATTCCGGTTACCGTTTCCGGTACAGGTATTCAATTTGAAATTCCTTCCGATGCATATGGACAAAACACCGTTACCATCGTTCGTGGTCAACGCAGATCAACCCTGGGGACTATTGGAATTGAAGTGCAGGTTGGGGATGAGATAGGCGGGGGTATTGTATATTATGTAGAGTCGAACAAAATCCATGGCTTCATTGCGCATAAAGAAAATCTCGGTACGGCAGCGGAATCCTTTGGTCCCGGATTGGCACTTTCGGGTGCTGCAGGAACTGGTAAATCTATTGGATCCGGCAAATCAAATACCACCAAACTTCAAACTAAGATGGCAGCATTCCGACAGAATAACAATAGCTGGAATTCAAAAAAAGCGGCCTTTGAATTATGTGATGAACTAACCGTTACAAGTAATAATGAAGTGTATGCAGACTGGTTTCTGCCATCACAGGAAGAGTTAATTGAATTGTTCAAAGTAAAAGATATGCTTTGGACCAAAGGTGCCGGAATGCCTGCCAATAATTACTGGTCATCCAGCGAAGGTGATGGGGATGCTGCCGGCTGGTCTGCATTTTATGTCAATTTTTATGAACCCGTAAATGTAGTATCCGGCTTTGTAGATAAAGAAGGCTGGAAAATTGGTATTCGTCCTGTTCGATATTTCTAAGTTTTTTCAATCCATCAATTTCAAAAAATGTACAAACAACTAACGATACTTGTGCTGGCATTGATCTTAACTGCCACAACATGGGCACAAAGCAGTATAAGCGGACTGGTTACGGATGCTAATCAGCAACCCTTGCCGGGAGCAACCATATCTCTTAAAAATGGTCAGGCGCTGACCACTACAGATTCAACCGGAAAATTTTCTGTCGCATTGAATCGCGGACAGATTATTCAAATCAGTTTCACAGGAATGGTAGCACGTACAGTCACTGTTACTGATGAAAAATTTCTAACAATTTCTCTTCAAAATTCTGCCGTGAACCTGGATGATGTGGTAGTGGTTGGATATGGGTCCACCAAAAAATCTGATCTAACCGGATCTGTTGCCACCATCAAAGCAGATGAATTAAAAAATGCAAAAGTAGGAACGGCTACCAGTGCATTACAGGGGCTCGCTGCCGGTGTTTTTGTAACAACCGGTTCAGTTAAACCCGGAGGAGATGCCTCTGTGGTCATCCGTGGATCAGGATCTCTCCGTGCCGGTAACAGTCCGCTTTACGTAGTGGATGGGATTCCGGTGGAAGGTGGTCTCCAGGATTTATCACCGGGCGATATACAATCCATAGAAGTGCTGAAAGATGCATCTTCTGCGGCTATCTATGGATCCCGTGGCTCCAATGGAGTGATACTTGTTACCACCAGACAGGGAACGAAAGGTCAGGCACGCATCACACTCAATCTCAATGGCGGGTTTCAGAAAATGATGAACAAGCAAAAGCTCATGAATGCCCAGCAATACTATCAGTTGGCAACAAGGGCCATTCCGGATTATAGCTGGACTACAGAAGAGCTCAGGTTTTTAAGTCGCGGTGAATCTACCGACTGGCAGGATGCCATCACCCAGGATGGAAAGTATTCCAATTACAATCTTGGTATATCAGGTGGCAGTGAAACGGTTAAACATTTTTTGGGTGCGGATTTTTATGACCAGCAGGGAACTATAAAAAATTCATCCTTCCGTAAAGTTACTCTTCGGTACAACATGGATGCACAAACGAATAAATGGTTGAAAACAGGATTGCGGTTTAATATAATTGAATCATCCCTTAAAAATATCAATGAAGAAGATGATTCGGGATATGGTACGATGTTCAGTGCCATCAGTTCACAACCAACAGCTCCTGTTTACCTGGATAATGGAGACTATTTTGACGGGTTTCTCAATACAAAAGCAAACCCGGTAGCCATTGTGGATTTACTGGATAAAGTAACCAAAAAAAGCAGGGCAGTGGGTTCTGTTTATTTTGAAATTGAACCAATCAAAGGCCTTAAGATCCGATCAGATAATGGTGGTGAATTGGAGTTTTTTAATGTGAACTCCTATGAGGATGGCCGCATGGGACAACATTATCCGGATGGCGGGCATGCTGTAAAATTCAATGGTAAAAAAAGGTATATGCAATCGGAGAATACGGCAACCTATCAGTTTGATCTGAATGATAGTCACCGGTTTACCGTATTAGGGGGATTCTCTGCTTCTAAATACACCTATGAAAGTACAACGGCAGATTCAAAAAATTTATCACCGGTTTTAGGGTATGATAACCTGGGTGGTGCACAAAATCATGGACCCAATGGTTCATATGCGTCTGCGTCAACACTTACTTCATTTTATGGCCGGGTGAATTATAATTTCGATGACCGCTATCTTTTTACGGTAACAATGCGTCAGGATGGTTCTTCCCGCTTTGCACCGGGTAAGCAATGGGGCTTTTTCCCATCGGCAGCAATTGCCTGGAGAGTTACCAATGAAGCCTTTATGGAGCAGCAGGAAATTTTTAGTGAGTTGAAAGTTCGGGCAAGTATTGGGCGGTTGGGTAACCAGAATATTGGCGATTATGCCTATGCTGCAACAATCAGTCAGGGTGGAGAATGGTCTGATTATGTATTTGGTGGAAACCTGGCTACCGGTTCAGTACAAAACACGATTAGTAATCCTAATCTTACCTGGGAAAAAGCGAATCAAATTGATCTTGGACTTGATTTTGGAATATTGAAAAACAGGATTGCGGGTACAGTGGATGTTTACTATAAAAAAACCACGGATCTGCTTTGGCTGGTACCACTTCCAACCGAATCAGGTTTTGATAATTCATTGACCAATATTGGACAAATCAATAATAAAGGAATTGAATTCAGTCTTACAACCATAAATATCAATACCAAAAATTTCTCCTGGAGAACCTCCGGTAATATTTCTTTTAACGATAATAAAATAGCTGAATTGTATAATGGCAAAACAGATGTAAACAAATCCCTTTTCGTTGGTAAACATATCAATACCTATTATACTTTACAGGCAGATGGTATCTGGCAGACAGATGAATCAGCAAAAGCAGCCGGCTACAATGCGCAGCCGGGTGACAGAAAGGTAAAGGACCTGAACAATGATGGAGTTATCAATGGCGATGACAGGGCTTTCTCCGGGATCAGTGTACCTAAATATTACGGTAGTTTCACCAATACCTTCCGTTACAAAGGAGTTGAATTGATCGCTTTTTTTACTTATGCAGGCGGACATATGATCAACAATTCATTGAATCGTTATTTGAATTCCTTCAATACCTGGGGAAATATGAGTCAGGAATATTTCAATGGTTATTGGACCCCGAGTCGACCAAGTAACCGATATCCTGCACCACGTGTGGGTAGTCCATATAGCAATGGCGATGGCACCAATGCCAATTTGCAAAAGGGGGACTATCTGCGCTTAAGAAATATTGAATTGGCATATCAGTTTCCGGCAAACAGTTTTGTAAGAAAAATTAGTTCAAACGGAATGCGTGTGTATGCTTCCGTACAGAATGCGGTAACCTGGACCCGATTTACAGGCTTTGATGTTGAATCGAGTGATAACACCAATCCCTATCCGAATGCCCGCAGTTTTATTGCCGGCTTATCTATTAACTTTTAATTGCTGAGCTATGAAAAAGATAAATTTTCTTCTTTGTTTGTCAATCTTAGTATTGACAGGTTGTGAGAAATTTCTGACAGAAAATCCAAGAAGCATACAAACTCCGGAAAATGCTTATACTACTCCGGAAGAATGGCAGAAAACCCTGAATGCCGCCTATGGTGCAATGCAGCGACTTTATGTTGGAAAATGGACAATTACACTGGGTGAATTCGGAACAGATGAAGTAGAACCTTATGATTTGGGTTGGGCTGCCTATTCCGAATTAAAGATGTATACGTTTAATGCCCAGCATCCTTTTTTTCAGGACCATTACAGGGTATGCTATGAAGGAATAAAGCGCAGCAATGCTGTTATTGATATGCCGGAAGGGGTGGTGAATGCAACTACCCGTCAACTGATGATTGCACAGGCTAAATTTCTTCGGGGACTCTATTATTTTGATCTGGTGAAAATGTATGGGGGTGTTCCGCTTTGGATAAAATCATCCATTGATGATGAAATTATGAAACCACGGGCAACAGCTGATCAGGTATATGAAGTGATTACGCAGGATATGAAAGATGCGGAAGAGGTTTTGCCGATCACCTGGACCAATGCAGCAGATAAAGGTCGCGCTACAAAGTATGCCGCACAGGCATTTTTAGGTCGGATCTATCTTCAATGGAATAAACCAGACCAAGCATTGGAATACCTGAATAAACTCGATGGAAAATTTCAATTGTATACAAACCTGAAAGATATTTTTCATCCTAAAAATAAAAATGCTGAATTCGAGAACATCTTTGAAGTTCAATTTCGGCATTCAGGTTCCTGGGGATTGGAAGGAAGTATACAACATAGTTACTGGGGGCCGCGTGGAGTTGGTGGTCCAACTAATTTTGGAGGCTGGGGTGGTTTTGGTCCAACCAATTACGTGTATAATAGTTTCGAGACGGGTGATAAAAGAAAACAGGCATTTTTTCTTCCTGAATATATGGGTGTTACACAATCGCCTGCAACCAATAATAAATTCTGGGATCCGGAACATGGAAATGTGATAGAAGATGATAACCTGAATTTTATTCTGATGCGGTATGCAGATGTATTGCTGATGAAAGCCGAAGCGTTGAATGCAACCGGTGATCAGAGTAATGCTAAATACGAAGCAATCAATCAGGTGCGCAGAAGGGCGGGAGTGAATGATATTCTAGCCAGTGAAAATCTATCACAGCAGGCTTTTGCAGATAAGGTTTTACAGGAACGTCTGCATGAACTTTGTTTTGAACACCTGCGTCGGTTTGATTTGATCCGATTTGGAAAATTAAAATCACATCTGGCTGAACGGGTTGGAATAAATATTCAGGATTACCATAACCTCTATCCAATTCCACAGAGTGCAATGGATGCCAATGATGCAATTACCGAAAATAATCCGGGTTATTAACCGAATAAAAAATTGAACTATGAATATGTCTTGCCGAATGAAAACAGGGATGGCTGCACTGGGACTTTCTGTTGTTCTGTTTGCCTGCAGCAAATTGGGGCCGGAAAAATTTCCTCCAGGTATTATTGAACCAAATTTGACGGTAGAAAATGGAATGGTTAAAGTAAGGCCGGTTGAATTTACGGGCGCCATTCGAAATCCAATGAAGGGATTCCGTGAGTTTATTGGCGCAGGCGTGGATCCCAAGAGAAGTGAATATCCTTATCCCTATGGCTCCATGATTAAGGAATACATGCAGTGGAATATGTTGGAAGATAATGCAGGGGATGGCGTGGATAAAATCATTGCCTATTCGAATCACAGATGGGAAGGAGTGGAGGATATTAATATGAAAGTGATACCCCGAATTTACATTGTTTGGATGGAGCCCTGGCATGGTGGTGTTGCAAAAAATACCTATACATCTCATCCGGATGATCTGAATGGATGGCACTGGCCTTCTGATATACCCGGACAGGTTCGTCCGGATGATCACACGCTGCCTATTACCGGTGGTTATTTTGATCCAAGCTTTCAGGATCGGGTGAAAGCATTGGTCGCAAAAGCCGGGGAGGCATGGGATAATGATCCAAGAGTGGCCTATGTGGAGATGGGTATTATAGGCGAATGGGGTGAACAACATGATCCGAATATCTCAACCTACTGGGCACCGCATGATGAGCCGGAACATGTGGAGAATCGTACCTGGATACCTGGAATGGAGAAAACATTGGGTGATGCATTTACCAGTGCATTTAAAAATAAAAAAGTGATGGTTCGATATGCCTATGATTTCAAGGATTATGAGTTTGGGATTTATTGGGATTCCTGGTCGCAGCCGGAAGAGCAGGACAGGGGATATGATGAAATGAAAAAACTGGGTGACCGTTGGAAAACACAACCGATTGGTGGTGAAATAACCTGGAACTGGGGTGGCTTATCAAAATTTGATTCTTTTGAAGAAGTGGTTCAGGATGATGCAACCCGTGCAGAAGTAATTGAACAGATCAGAAACCTGCACAACAATCATTTGGGTGGTATTACCTGGGCTGATTTTAACAGTCGGGAATTTCGTCCACATGCAGAATTGTTACAGAAAACAATGGGATATAATTATGTTATTTCTGAATTTAATTATCCAGCCAGCATTCAAAAAGGACAACCATTTACAGTTTCCTTCAAAGTAACCAATAATGGCTCTTCTCCCTTTTATTATGACTGGCCGGTTGAAATCGCCTTATTGAACAAGCGAACAAAAAAGAAAGTGTGGGGTAAGACGCTCAATAGTGTTAAGATATCTCAATGGATGCCAGGCGAAAATTGGGACAAGTCGGCCAATGCATATCAGGTTCCAGCTCCGGAATACAGTATTGAAGAGTCAATCACCCTGGATGTGGATTTAACGGAAGATGAATATGTACTCTCAATTGCTGTTTTGGATCCTGCCGGTATGCAGCCATCCCTTCGATTTGCCATGCTGAATTATTTCACTGGAGGACGTCATCCCATGGGATATATTGGAATTGGTAAGGAGCTTTCCAATTATGAAATTCCGGAAACTGATTTCAAGGATATGCTGACTGACAGAACCTTAAAATACAGTAAGCAATGATAGCTGTAAGAAATCGTTATTTCGGCTATTCGGTATTGCTGGTTGCTGTTTTCAGTTTGTTTTCCTGCAAAGCGGTGGATACTTCAGGTACGGATGTTTTGGTAGAGAAGGGGATGGTGACTGTTCAATTACAGGAATATCCCGCTGCGTTCCGAAATCCGATGAAAGGGTTTCGTGAGTTCTTTCAGCCGGGAGTTGATAACATACGGGAAGAATATCCCTATCCGTATGGTTCCCTGATTAAGGAGTACATGCAGTGGAATATGCTGGAGGATGATCCTTCTGATGGAGTTGAAAAAATTATTGCCTATAGCAATCATCGTTGGAAGGGGGTAGAGGCGATGAACATGAAAGTGATTCCGAGGGTATATCTGGTTTGGGTAGAGCCCTGGCATGGTGGCAGGAAAAAGAATTCGGATAATCCGGATGATTTGACGGGATCCCACTGGCCAAAAGGGATTCCTGAACAAACGGGACCATACAAACAAATTCCCGGTTCGGTTGGTGCGATGGTGGATCCGACAGATAAGAACACGCCGATTACCGGTGGGTATTTTCACCCTGATTTTCCGGCAAGGGTTCAGCAATTGGTTAAGAAATTGGGGCAGGCCTGGGATAATGATCCAAGAGTGGCCTATGTTGAAATGGGGATTGTGGGGGAATGGGGTGAACATCATGATCCGGATTTATCAACCTACTGGCCACCACATGATGAACCGGAGCATGTGGTTAACAGAACCTGGGCACCCGGACTGGAAAAAGTATTGGGCGATGCATTTAAGGCAGCATTTAAAAATAAAAAAGTAATGGTTCGCTATGCCTACGAATTCAAGGACTATGAATTTGGCATTTATTGGGATTCCTGGTCGCAGCGGGAAGAAGAGGTGAGGGGATACCAGGAAATGATGAAACTAAAAGATCGTTGGAAAACACAACCCATTGGTGGTGAAATAACCTGGAATTGGGGAAGCCTGCAGAAATTTAAATCATTTGAACAGGTGGTAAAGGATCCGGAATATTTTACGCTTACCATGCATCAGATTCGGAATCTGCATGCCAATCATTTGGGGGGAATTACCTGGGCGAACTTTAAGGATACGGCATTTCTGCGGGTAGCAGATTCGTTACAAAGGGCTATGGGGTATCGGTTTGTTATTGACAAAGCCACTTATCCTGCATTGGTTAAAAATGGAGAGTCGGCAGCTCTTTCTTTTCAACTTACCAACACCGGGTCTTCTCCCTTTTATTATAATTGGCCGGTACAGGTATCGCTGCTTAATGCGCAGACAAGGGAGCCGGTATGGAGCCAGCAACTAAAGGATATCGATATACGAAGCTGGATGCCCGGTGATGATTGGGATTCTACCTCGGGCGTTTACCGTAAACCGGCGCCGTTTATTGAAGTGAAAACTGATTGGATGGTTGATAATGTTCCGGCGGGTAAATATATTCTGGCACTCAGTATAGTGGATCCTTCCGGTATGGAACCCTCACTGCGATTTGCAAATTTATCTTATTATTCAGGCGGATATACGGTACTGGGTTATATTGGTGTGGAAAAAGAGGTGGAGCAGTATGCAGTGCCACGGGAAAATTTTAATGATATCCAGGCAGATACCAGCTTGCGGTATTTGGATGTTCAAAAATAAATTATCATGCGTTTTACCTGTTTTATTTTGCTGTTGGCAGTTTCTGTAAGTGGATTCCATTGTGCCAGTTCTTCAGCTCCTGAAACCAAACCGATTCCTGTTATTTTTGATACAGATATCGGGAATGATATAGATGATGTGCTTGCCTTGCAGATTTTATTTCAGTATGAGGTGGAGAAAAAGATTGATTTACTGGGCATAACGATCAGCAAATCATTTCCGCGTGTGGTGGAGTATGTAGACGGATATGCGGCGTTGAATGCGAGAGCTGATATTCCTTTGGGTTTTGCTTACAATGGGGTAAATCCGGAACCACATAAATATGTTCCGGTTACGTTGGATACACTGGTAAATGGGAAGCCGGTATTGGAGCCGAAACGTAAACTGGGTGATTCCATTCCTGAGGGCTATCTTCTTATGCGAAAATTGTTGGCTGGGCAGGCGGATAGTTCGGTAGTGTTGATTGTAGTTGGACCCGAAACAAATTTGAGCAGGTTACTTGAATCGAAGCCGGATGAGTTCAGTGCATTAAGCGGTATTGAACTGGTGAAGCAAAAAGTGAAACTGGTTTCGATCATGGGCGGACTTTATAACAAGGACTATGATTTTCCTGAATGGAATATTGTACAGGATCTGAAAGCAGCACAAAAGGTCTTTGCTGATTGTCCGGTGCCTATTATTGCGAGTGGGTTTGAGGTTGGAACAAAACTGCTCTATCCGGCTACCAGCATCTTAACTGATTTTAAGGAGGGTGATTCAAATCCGTTGGTGATTTCCTACAAAGTGTATCAGTCAATGCCATATGATCGTCCAACCTGGGATCTGACTTCGGTATTACAGGGAGTGGAGCCGGAGTTGGGCTATTTTGATTTATCTCCGGCTGGCCGAATTACCGTTGATTCTCTGGGTAACACCATTTTTTCCGAAAACTCAGGTGGTTTGCACCGGTATCTGAAGCTAAAAAACAATCACCCGCTTGTGCTGGATTCCATGATTCAAAAAACAACCAGGAGGTGGAAAGACGTCAGACACCAGTGAGACAGGTATCAGACACATGTCTAAGAGCGTTCTAACACCTGTCTGACACCTCTCTAACATCGTTCTAACACCTGTCTGACGTTTCTCTAACAAACCAGTGATACGCATCATAGTCGGTTGGCTGTATTTCCAGGGTTTGTCCGAGTAAACGGGTAAGTAATACGATTTGCCCCCGGTGATAGGTACTGTGATTGATTACATGCACCAGAAAATTAAACCGGGTATCCAGGTGATCATCCGAATCAATCGCCGTGTATAATTCCTGTTCCGTAATTCCCGCTGTATACGCTACCAGCAATTGACTCCCGCGCAATAGACGGATACAGTTCCGCAGAAGAGAGCTGCCGGAAGTATGCTCCGTTTCGACAGCCGGAATAGTACCGGAAAGCGTTTGTAGCCAGCTGAGCTGTGCATCAGCAATATGCTCCAACGTGCCGTTTATGCTGCCAAATCCTGCATTAAATGGTTGATCTGCAAGTGCAGGATCCAGTTCCTGCAACCAGTTTACCATACTGGTATTGGCCCAATGATTGAATTTGGCAAAATCAGAAAGAAAAGCAGCTGCTGTCATAGTAAAATGAATGATTACTTCATTTTAAATATAAATAAGATAATTGAGAGGAACCTTCCGCCCGTCCCTATTGGCTATTTTTGAGCCAATAGCTGAACTATGAACCGATCTGTAATTTTTTCCCTGCTGCTGTTGCTTTTCATTGCAGAAAACAGCCTGTTTGCACAACCCCGACCAGCGTACAAGAACCCTAAACTCCCCATCGAACAACGAAGCTCCGATCTCCTCAAACACATGACCGTTGAAGAAAAAATAGGACAGCTTCTTTGTCCCATGGGCTGGGAAATGTGGGAGAAAAAAGACACCACCATAACCTATTCACAACGCTATAAAAAATTGATCGACAGTCAGTATGTGGGCGCTTTCTGGGGTGTTTATCGCGCTGATCCCTGGACCAAAAAAACACTGGAAACCGGTCTTAATCCGGAACTCGCAGCCAAAGCAGGCAATGCATTGCAAAAATATGTGATGGAAAATACCCGGCTGGGAATTCCAATATTCCTGGCGGAGGAATCGCCACACGGACATATGGCTATCGGAACCACCGTTTTCCCCACGGGAATTGGAATGGCGTCCACCTGGAACCCCGAACTCGTTGAAAAAGCAGCAGCAGTAATGGCAAAAGAAATTCGGTTGCAAGGCGGACATATCAGCTATGGCCCAGTTATGGATTTATCACGCGATCCCAGATGGTCCAGGGTGGAAGAAAGTTTTGGAGAAGATCCGGTCTTAACCGCCTCCATTGGCGTGGCAGCTGTAAAAGGTGGCGGAGCGGGAAATTTATCCCAACCTGCCAGCGTAATCACCACACTCAAGCATTTTATCGCTTATGGCATCCCGGAAGGTGGACATAATGGAAATACCAGCATAATTGGAGAACGAGAATTGCAGGAGAACTTTTTGCCTCCCTTCAAAAAAGCTGTGGAAGCAGGTGCGCTTTCCATTATGACGGCCTATAATTCAATTGATGGAATTCCCTGCACAAGTAACGAATACCTGTATAATGACCTCCTAAAATCAAAATGGAAATTTCGGGGTTTCGTAGTGTCTGATTTATTCAGTATTGACGGACTCAGTGGCAGCCATCGTGTAGCAAAGGACAAAAAGGAATCCGGTGAGCTGGCGCTGAAAGCCGGTGTGGATATGGATTTGGGTGCAAGTGGATTTGCAGCTTTGAAACAATCACTGCAGGAAGGAAAAATTACAAGCCAACAATTGGATGCTGCAGTTACAAGAATTCTGAAGCTGAAATTTGAAATGGGGTTGTTTGAAAATCCCTATGTTAATCCGGCAATCGCAAAAGAACAAGTAAGAACCACAGCTCATATACAAATTGCAAGAGAAGTGGCAGAACAATCCATCGTGTTATTGGAGAACAAAAACAATACCCTTCCGCTCTCCAATAAAATTAAACGAATCGCTGTGATTGGTCCGAACGCCCATACACCCTATAATCAACTCGGCGATTATACGGCCCCCCAGGATTCAATGAATATTGTCACACCATTCACAGGAATAAAAAATGTATTCCCTCTCGCAAAAGTTGAGTATGTAAAAGGGGTGGCGATTCGTGACACAACTGCAACAGATATCGACGCGGCAGTTACGGTAGCAAAACAGGCTGAAGTAGCTATTGTTGTTGTTGGTGGTTCAAGTGCACGGGATTTCAAAACAACTTACATTGAAACGGGTGCAGCTGTTACAGATACGAAATCGGTGCAGGATATGGAAAGTGGTGAAGGATTTGACCGCGCCACGCTGCACTTGCTGGGCAAACAGGAAGAATTGTTGAAAGCCATCAAAGCAACCGGCACGCCGCTTATCGTGGTATATATCCAGGGCCGTCCGCTGGAAATGAACTGGTCAGCTGAACACGCAGATGCCCTGCTTTGTGCCTGGTATCCCGGACAGGAAGGAGGGAATGCACTGGCAGCTATTTTAAGTGGTGATGTAAATCCATCCGGCAAATTACCTATATCGGTTCCCAGAAATGTTGGCCAGCTTCCGGTGTATTATAATAAGAAAAATCCACGTGGACATGATTATGTAGAACTGCCATCAGCACCGCTTTATGCATTTGGATATGGCCTGAGTTACAGCAGTTTTCAATACAGTAATTTGATCCTGAAGCAAAAAGGAAAAACGGAATTTGAAATAAGTTTCAGTTTAAAAAACACCAGCAGTAAATCCGGTGAAGAAGTAGTGCAACTTTATTTGCGCGATGACCTGGCTTCTGTGGTGCAACCCATCAAACAATTGAAACAGTTTAAGCGCGTGCAATTAAATTCCGGAGAAGAAAAGCGGGTATTGTTTACGGTTAGTGCAACTGATCTGGAAATTATTGGAAAGAATCTGAAACCTGTGGTGGAGCCGGGCATATTTACGGTTCAGATTGGTGCTTCTTCGAGTGATATTCGTTTAAACGGTAAAATAACTGTACAATAAATTGCTGACCCTGTTACCACCCTGTATACGAAGGCGGTTTGATTCCGTTCAGTCGTAAATAAACCAGTAATTGTCCCCGGTGGTGCGATTGATGATCATTCACCAGATTGATAATCTGTAATTTATTTAATGGTCCGGCAAAGAAGGAAACCGTATCAGCGAGTTGGGTGCTTTTAAATTGTCGCAATACCTGCAGGGCATAATCATAGGTTTTGGTAACAATGGCAATTACCTCTTTTTTTGACACTGCTTTTTTATCCGCTTCCGAAATTGGATTTGCTGCTCCAGACAAATACGAGGTACTTAACCAGGCAAGATTTCCTGAAATATGTACCAGTTGTTCTGCAAAACTCATTTCCTCAGGCGATGGACGAAAAGCGTATTTTTCATCCGGCATTAATTGTGCAACTGCCAGAGTATAGTCTTTTGAATGTTCCAAACGTTCAATGGCAGCTTTTAGAAAAAGAGCATCCGTTTGCTGTGCGGCAGCAGTTAAAGTCAAAAAAATGGATATGCTTATCAGCAGGAGATAGTTATGGAATCTTTGCATATGTTTGGTAGCAGAACGGTTTAAATCAGGCTACCATGCAAATATCACGATTCCAGCTTCTAATGCCAACGCTTGCCCTCTTTTTGCTGATAGCCAACAGCGGAGTGCTGGCCCAATCAGTCCGGCCAAACGTACTGCTCATCTATTCCGATGATCAGGGAGCGTCAGATCTGAATTGTTATGGCTCTAAGGACCTGTTTACGCCGAATTTAGACGGATTAGCAGCAAGCGGTATACGGTTTACCCAATTTTATGCTGCAGCACCTGTATGCTCTCCATCAAGAGCCGCATTGCTGACGGGAAGGGTCCCTCAACGAGCCGGTTTGTCAGATAATGCCTCTTCAAAAGCAGGCGTGGCAGGTATGTCGGGCAATCAGTTTACCATGGCCGAGTTATTCAAAGCCGGTGGCTATAAAACAGCCCATATCGGAAAATGGCATGTGGGATATAGTCCCGAAACCATGCCGAACCAGCAGGGCTTTGATCATTCCTTCGGTTTTATGGGCGGATGTATCGATAATTATTCGCATTTCTTTTATTGGGATGGACCGAACCGGCATGATCTCTGGAGAAATGGGAAGGAAATTTATGAAGCAGGCAGGTACTTTCCTGATTTAATGGTAGACGAAGCAGCTGGCTTTATGAAAGCGAATAAAGACAATCCTTTCTTTATTTATTTCGCCCTGAATACGCCTCATTATCCGCTGCAGGGAGATAAAAAATGGCTGGATTATTATGCAGCACTGCCATCACCCCGAAAGGAATATGCAGCATTTGTGTCTGCAATGGATGAGCGGGTAGGACGTTTGCTGGACAGCTTAAAAGCACTCGGATTAACTGAAAATACCATCGTTATTTTTCAATCCGATCATGGGTATTCGCAGGAGATCAGAACCTTTGGTGGCGGAGGTACTGCCAATGGATTACGCGGATCCAAATTCAGTTTGTTTGAAGGAGGTATCAAGGTGCCGGCTATTATCAGCTGGCCGGCTAAGATCCCTGGAAATCAAACCAGGGAACAGTTTGCAACCAACATCGATTGGTATCCCACGCTGGCAAATTATTGCGGACTTCAACTGCCAGCCCGCATAATTGATGGAAAAGATTTAAGTCTGTTGATTAAATCGGAAAAAACAAATTCACCTCATGAAAATTTTTATTGGCAGAGTGGCGGACCAAAAGAAAATCCGCAATGGGCAGTAAGAAAGGGGGACTGGAAATTATTACATGCCCCCCTTCAATCCGATAAGAAGGAACTGGATGCCGAGGGCTTTATGCTGATTAATTTAAAATCGGATCCTGCTGAGCAGGTTAATCTTTCACTTAAATTTCCTGATATCGCAGCTAAACTACATGCACAATATCAAAAATGGATTAGTAGCTCATTTTAAAGAAACTAATCTCGCAAATCCCAGCAATGCACCGGTTATCATGATATTCCGGAAAAAATTAACCATTTCCAGCTCTTTCTCTCTTTCTGCATTTCCCATCATTGCTGCAGGGTCCAATTCATACCCCATTGCTCTTGGAAGATGTACTAAAAAAGCCATTAGTAAAACATAGATGGCCATCAGACAATAAGCGAGTTTATCATATTTGCCAATTAAAGCAGAAACGATAAAAGCCAGGATGCAAATCAGGGTAAAATAATTCCAGAAAAAAGGATAGGGAATATAGTCAGGAACGAACGCCGCACCAACTTCGGGTTTGCTCAAATGCAGCCCTACATACAATAAGAATGACAAAGGAAACAGATAACTCCCCATGCGTAATAGCTTATCCATAACGGTTGGTTTAAAGAATGGGAAAAGGTAAGATGGGGCGGATTTCAACCGAACTATTGGGATATTTCAAAACGGGACAACCTGCACTCCATTCCTGCACTTCTTCCAAACTCTCTGCTTTACAGATTAAAAACCCGGAAACCAATACGCTATTGGATTCTTTATAGGGACCATCCTTTACTTCATCAGAGCCAACGAGAGATGCTTTGTATTCAATAGGTGCCGTGCTTACCAGTTTACCCTGCAGGGCGATTTGGCCAATCCAGGCTTGCCATTTGGGCATATCTTCAGCCATCTCCTGAGTGCTGGCTAAATAACCATCCGGATTACTGGCATTGCGGAATAATAAGAGATACTCGTTCATAACAAATTTTTTAATGGTGATTGATAAAACAAACCTCCTCATTAAAAAACCGATGAACAATGACAAAAGTCGACAATTTACAAGTGCGCTTTCAAACGGCTGAATACATCTTTATTGATTCCCAGATAGGAAGCGATCAGCTTACTGCTCACGCGGGTCATTAATTCCGGCCTATGATGCATCAGCCATTTTATTCTGTCTAATGCAGACTGGGAAACAAAGGTATTGATCCGATAAACCGAATTGGCATAGGATTGTTCCAGTATTTGCCGGTAGACTTTATCAAACTGAGGAACGGTGCGCAGAAGGTTTTGAAAACTTGAATAGTTGATACAATACAAGTCTGATGGTTCAATTGCGCGAATATTTTCTGTGGCAGGTTTTTGTTGTCCGAAACTGATCAGTTCACTACACCAGTTGTTTTCAAGAACAAGGTCTCTTGTATTTTCATTTCCATCTTCATTTAGGAAAACCTGCAAACATCCGGCTGCCACAAAATAGACCTGCCGGCAGATCTGACCCTGCTGTAAAAGCAGCTCATTTCTTTTTACCTGCATAAAAGTAAAATGATCTAATACGGTATCTAGGTTTTCGGTATTATTACCGAGTCGCTTTACCAAATGTTCCTGCAATAAATTAGCCATTCATTAAAACTTTCAGTGATAATATAGCTATTTAAACGCTTCCGGCTGCTTACTGTTTTATCCGGAAATAATCAAAATCTGCATAACCTCCGGTTTCTTTGGTGGCATAGTTAAACAGACCAAACCGATAGCCCATAAAATGAGGAAGGGTATAACTCATTTTTAGTGTCCCGCCAATAGGCATCCAGTTTTTTCCATCCAGGCTATAATAAAAATGAGCGGTATCTGTTTTCTCTCTGAAATCACAGGATGTGTTTAAATATACCAGGTTTTGGTTGAGCGGAATGGTGGCTTCTTCTATCGGATTTCCTGTACCGGCATTGATCATCACAATTGATTTTGATGTGGCGTTAACTTGTACACCAACCATTCCATAATTTTTCTGCAAAAGGGATAATCCTGCAAAATCTCCTTCTTTCATTGAGGAAATATCCAGCAATGTGCTGGCTGATGAAACCGGTCCAAATGTTCGTTGGGTAAGCGTATTTCTTACCATTAGAAAACTGGTATCAATTCTTCCTGTCCTCAAACGCAGGTAGCCGGGGCGTTCCCTCACAGACCACAGGCTATTATCCGGATTATGGTTCCATTGCCAGACAAGTGGCAGATCCCGATCCTTTTCCTTTCGCTTGAATTCATCAGAAGCTACGATCCCGGGTTGAATAGATTGATTCGCCGGCAGATCAAGGTTCATCGGAACCTTACCTTCTTTTCCCAATACCGGCCAGCCATCTTTCCATTCAACCGGAACCCAATAAGGTATTCTGCCAACAGCACCATAATCGCGAAATAGATAAGCAAACCATCTGCCATCCGGCAAATCAATTAATCCCCCTTGTGCAACACCTAGGTCCTGTAAGCCAATCCTGCCCTCCCAGGGACCGGTCAGGTTTTTTGAGCGATGAATTACTACGGTTCGCATTCCCCCTCTTGGCCAGGTGATATTAAACAGATAATAAGTTCCATTGATTTTATAGAGTTGGGATCCTTCTGCACCAAGTCCGATATTATTCCCCGCAGGCGCACTTGCATTTTCAATCACCACCTGATTGATGCCGTCTTTTTTTATTCCGCTAAGATCATTTTCTAATTCAACCAGTACTAATTTTCCATTTCCATACAGCATATAGGTTTTGCCATCGTCGTCAAAGAATAGCGAATGATCGTGCAGGGAGGGCTGGAAGGAGATCAATTTCCAGTTGCCTTTTTCTATATCCTTGGTGGTATAGATATGCGTTCTTCCGGTTGTTTGGGAAAAGGTGCTAACATAATAAGTTCCATTATGAAATTGTAGGCTGCTGGCCCAGGATCCGCGGCCATAGGTGCTTTTACCATTTCGTAATGTCAGCTCATCCGTATCGGCAAGGATATCATATGCATAATTGATTATTTTCCAGTTCACCAGATCTGTTGATTTCATGATTGGAATACCCGGACTCATATGCATGGTTGTGCTGCTCATATAATAATTCTTTCCAACACGGATGATGGAGAGATCGGGTACATCAGCGAAAATAATGGGATTGACTGCGGTAGCTTTAGCATTAATTATTTGTGCTGTTGTAACGGAACTGACAAACAAAAATGCCAGCAACACTGCAAGTAGTTGGAAAGGAAGTTTACAAAACATGGTATAGGACAATTTTGGGTTGAATCAATGACTGATTCAAAATAAGTGTAAAAAAGTCATTTAAAATTGCAACCGATTGAAATTTTATACATACATTTAAAATTGAATATTCTCTACTGCTATTTTATCAATGAAAAACGGATTGCTTGTATTGGTCTGCTTATTTAGCATCCTCCACGGTATTGCTCAAACGAACCAGGGTTTAAAACTCTGGTACCGGACTTCTGCGGGTACAAGCTGGGAAAATGCGCTTCCGATTGGCAACGGATTTCTTGGAGCCATGGTTTATGGAAATGTACCGGAAGAAGAAATACAACTAAATGAACACAGTGTTTGGACAGGAAGTCCGAATAGAAATGATAATCCGGATGCACTGGCTGCCTTAGCTGAGATCAGGCGATTAATTTTTGCGGGTAAACAAAAAGAGGCAGAGGAATTGGTGAATCGAAGTGTTATCACCAAAAAATCACATGGACAGGCATTTTCACCTGTAGGAAGTCTTCATTTGAAGATGGCTGCTCATTCTGATTATTCCAACTATTACCGTGAATTGGATATGGAGAATGCCATTCAGACAACCAGCTACACGGTAAATAGAATACAATATAAAAGAGAAATCTTTGCATCTATTTCCGAGCGGATAATTGTTATTCGATTAACAGCCGATAAGCCGGGAAATATCAGCTTTTCAGCGAATTTTACTACTGTTCAGCCTCGAAATAAGAAGGAATCAGCAGGTCGGCAGGATTTAATTCTATCTGGTACAACCATTGATCATGAAGGAGTTCCGGGTAAGGTACGGTTTCAGGCGATTGCACGTATTGAAACTAAGGGTGGCACACGAACCGCTAACGATTCATCAATTGTTGTTAGGGATGCGGATGAAGCGGTTTTATTCATTTCAATTGCTTCGAATTTCATTTCCTATAATGACCTTGGGGGAAATGAAAGAGAACGGGCTTTGAGTCATTTAAATAAGGCATCCACGCAAACCTATAAAAGGCTAAGGGAAAAACATATTGCAGCGTATCGTTCTTATTTTGATCGTGTTCAGCTGGAGCTGGGTACCAGTTCGGCAACAGATGATCCCATTGATGAGCGGCTTAAAAAATTTCGGAACCGGCATGATCCACATCTCATTACACTGTATTATCAGTTTGGAAGATACCTGCTGATTTCTTCTTCACAGCAAGGCGGACAGCCGGCCAATTTGCAGGGAATCTGGAATAACAACTTGTATCCTCCATGGGATAGTAAGTACACGATCAATATCAATGCTGAAATGAATTACTGGCCGGCTGAAAAAACCAATTTATCAGAATTGCATGAGCCATTTTTGAAAATGGTTACAGAACTGGCAGAAACAGGCAGGGAAACTGCGCGAACGATGTATGGTGCCCGAGGATGGGTAGCACATCATAATACAGATATCTGGAGAATTACGGGACCCGTTGATGGTGCATTTTGGGGCATGTGGATAGCGGGTGGAGCCTGGGCCAGTTTGCATCTATGGGAACATTTCCTGTATACCGGTGACTTGAAATTTCTGGAAACAGCCTATCCCGTTTTGAAAGAAGCGTCAAAATTTTACCTTGACTTTTTGGTACATTATCCTGGTACTAACTATTGGGTTGTCAATCCTGGTACCTCACCGGAAAATGCTCCTTCTGCACATGGTGGATCCAGTCTTGATGCTGGCACTACCATGGATAATCAGATTGCTTTTGATTTGTTCAACACCACCATAAGGGCAGCGGAATGGCTGAAACTTGATGCAGATTTTGTTGATACGCTTCAGCAATTCCGGGATCGCCTTGCTCCGATGCATATTGGGCAATACGGCCAACTGCAGGAATGGCTTGATGATCTGGATGATCCGAATGATCATCACCGGCATATCTCTCATTTATATGGATTATTTCCTTCGAATCAGGTATCACCTTATCGCACACCTGCTTTGTTTAATGCCGCCAGAATAAGCCTGGAGCAAAGAGGGGATGTTTCAACCGGATGGAGCATGGGATGGAAAATAAACTGGTGGGCAAGATTACAGGACGGAAACCGTGCTTTTCAACTGATCAAAGAACAATTATCGCCTGTTGGTTCAAATGGAGGAGGGGGAGGTACCTATAATAATTTGTTTGATGCACATCCTCCTTTTCAGATTGATGGAAACTTTGGTTGTACATCAGGTATTACTGAAATGCTGATGCAGTCCGCTGATGGGGGAATTCATCTGTTGCCTGCATTACCGGATGGTTGGAAAGAGGGTAGGGTAGGCGGACTGAAAGCAAGAGGTGGGTTTGAAGTGGAGGAGCTGGAATGGAAAGAAGGGCGCCTATACAAGCTTGTTATTAAATCCGGGTTAGGGGGAAATTTACGCATTCGTTCTTTTCAGGAACTGAGAAGCTCCTCCCATGATTTTCGATTGATAACTGTTGAACAGCCAAACCCTAATCCATTTTTCCAAACGGAGAAAATACCGGATCCGGTGATTTCACAAAAAGCCGCTTTGAAAAAACAAGCCATACGAGCTGTTTTTGAATATGATCTGACTACAAACAAAGGAATGAGCTATACATTTTTTGCAGATTAAAATTATTGTCTTCAATGAAACATCTTCTTATTACATGGTGTCTGTCTTCTGTATTTTTTTGTTTCAGCCTGTATGCACAGCAGCCTGTCCAACCTGCAAATACGGTATTTGACAAGTTTCGGGAAGGTATTCCACATGGTAAAATTGATACTATTCTGTATGCTTCAAAAACAGTGGGTACAGATCGGAAGGCCCTTGTTTATACACCACCGGGTTATTCGAAAAACAAGACTTATCCCGTTTTGTATTTATTACATGGAATTGGTGGTGATGAGCTGGAATGGTATAAAGGTGCCCGGCCTGATATTTTACTGGATAATCTGACTACTGAAAATTTAGTGGAGCCAATGCTGGTTGTAATGCCTAATGGTAGGGCAATGAAAGATGACCGGGCAATTGGAAATAGTATGGCACCGGATAAAGTGGAAGCATTTGCACGATTTGAGCAGGATCTGCTACAGGATCTGATTCCCTTCATTGAAAAAAACTATTCGGTTTCCGGAAGACGGGAAGATCGTGCCATTGCAGGTTTGTCGATGGGAGGCGGGCAATCACTTAATTTTGGATTGGGAAATTTGGATAAATTTTCATGGATCGGCGCATTTTCTGCCGCACCCAATACAAAGTTGCCGGAACAATTGGTGCCGGATACATCACTGGCTATAAAAAATATCCGCTTATTATTTATTTCCTGTGGAACAAAAGACCGCCTACTTTCATTCAGCAGAAGAACCCATGATTTTCTTTTGACCAATAAAATACCTCACTATTATTTTATAGAACCGGGAGACCACAACTTTGTGCATTGGAAAAACGGATTATATATGTTTGCCCAATTACTGTTTAAAAAATAAATCGGATCAGGAGTTTACTTTTCGTACCTGCAGAATATATTCAGAAGGTAGCATATTAAATTTTGTTTTGAAGGATTTGGCAAAATAATTGGGAGTGGAAAAACCTACTGAATAGGCAATTTCAGCAATATTCATATCTGACTTTTCCAGGAGAACAGCTGCTTTTTCCAGTTTGATGGATCGGATGAACTCCACTGGTGTTTGTCCGGTTAGTTCAAGTAATTTAGTATAAAGAGAGCTTCTGCTCATGCCGATCTGTTTACTTAATTCTTCTACGGATAATTGGGAGTTATTCAGGTTTTCATCCAGGTATTTCAGGATGGTTTGCAGTAATTTTTCATCAGCAGATTGGATTTCTATATCGGGCGCCAGCGCTTTTATTTGTTTAGAATAGGTAAGTTTAAGGGTGTCATTCAGAACGAGCAGGTTTTTAATTTTGGCATTCAGTAATTCAAAATTAAAAGGTTTGGTGATATAGTCATTTGCTCCTGTTTTTAATCCGGTTAGCTGATCGTCTTCTCCGGTAAGTGCAGTTAAAAGTATGATTGGTATATGCTGTGTCCGTTTATCTGCTTTTAATTTCTGGCAGAGTTGAATACCATCCATTTCCGGCATACTGATATCACTTACGATTAACTGGGGGTGATGTGTCAATGCTTTTTGCCAGCCTTCTTTTCCATTGACCGCTTCGAATACTTTATAATGCAGGCGGAGATTATCTTTTAAATAAAATCGAAAATCATCATTGTCCTCCACCAGTAAAAGGCTGGGCAGCTCCAATAAACCTGTTTTTTGATATTGTGCCGGCTTAGCTGATTCAATTACTGGTTGTTGATCTTCAGAATACTCCGGTTCCATTTGCTCCGATTCTTCTATTGGAGATTCCAGCGGAAGCAATGGTAAATGAATGGAAAAGCTGGTTCCCTTGCCCTGTAAACTTTCCACCTCGATTAATCCGCCATGCATTTTTACAAATTCCTTTGTGATGGATAATCCAATGCCGGTTCCCTGATTCAGAATAGCAGCAGAAGTTGGATGCTGGAAAAAAAGATCGAAAATTTTCTCTTTTTGTTCCGCAGGTATTCCGATGCCTGTATCGGTGATGGAAATTTCAACCCATGGCTGGTCGGCAGTTGTTTTGTTTGACCAGGCAAGCGACATGTGAACTGAGCCTCCCTTATTTGTAAACTTAAATGCATTGGATAGAATATTAAACAGGATCCGTTCCAGTTTATCGTGATCAAATTGGGTATACAGTTTATCAATTAGGCCGGTATAACTGAAACCTATTTTTTTTCTTTCAGCCAAATCTTTAAAAGCCTGACTGATTTCTTCAACGAAGGGAACCAGGTTACCTTCTGTTGGATTAAGTTTCAGTTCCTGTTCTTCCATTTTTCTGAAATCCAATAATTGGTTGACCAGGTTGAGAAGGCGGCGGGCATTGTGTTTTACCAACTGCAATTGTTTGAACAAACCTGAATTGCTTTCTTTCTGAAGAAGGGTTTCCACCGGGCCGAGAATCAAAGAAATAGGGGTTCTGAATTCATGACTAAGATTAGTGAGAAATTTTATTTTCAGTCGATCGAGTTCAAGCATCCGCTCCACTTCTCTTTTTTCCTGTTCTGCTTTTACTCTTTCCTGTTCCATTGCAAATTTTCGTTTCCATTTTTGGATGGAAGTATATCTGCTGTAAAACAAGCTTCCCGCTATTAATAAAAAATAAAGGATATAGGCATAGGCAGATCTCCAGAATGGCGGGTGGACAATCACTTTGATTGTCCGCCCGGTTTCATTCCAGATGCCATCATTATTACTTGCCTTTACCCGAAAGGTATAGGTACCGGGATCGAGATTGGTGTAGGAGGCAGTTGTATTGTTACCCACTTCATTCCATGATTTGTCGAATCCGTCGAGTTGATAAGCGTACCTGTTTTGTTGAGGAGAAGTGTAATTGAGCGCAACAAAATCCAATGCAAAATTTTGTTTGTAGGCCAGATTTATTTCTTCAGCAACTGATATGTGGTCGGTAATTGGTCCATCTTCTGAAGGATCTACGGAGAGATTGGAGATTCTTAATTCCGTTAAAACAACAGCAGGGATATTCCTATTGATTATCAGATCAGCCGGATTAAAATAGTTGAATCCTTCTTTTCCTCCGAAGTAGATTTCCCCGGTTGATAATTTTAAACCGGATCCCCGGACAAAATTATTTTGCTGAATTCCGTTATAGTGATTATAGTTTGTTATTGTATTGGTAACCGGATCAATACTACTGATTCCGGTATTGGTGCTAACCCAGATCATTCCCTTATCATCTCCGATTAATTCATAGGCCATACTGTTTTGCAGACCTTCTTTTTCACTGTATGCTTGAAAAGAATTATTTTTCTTTGAATATCGAACAACTCCACTTCCAAAAGTACCCATCCAGATATTTCCTTCGGGATCTTCCCATAGCGTTTGGATTTTATTGTTGGGTAACCCACTGTTAGTATTGTTATAAATAGTAAATCGCTGGCTGTCGGGATTATAACGTGCAATACCGCCACCATGCGTTCCAACCCAAATATCGCCATCTTTGTCCTCCAGCATTTCTCTTATATACCCGTTTAATGGCAGCAGACTATCATTTGGCAGTACCGGATTTGGGGTAAAACGTTTAATGACCTGAAGCTGTGCGTTGAGTATATTAATCCCATAGCCATTTGTTCCAGTCCAGATTTCACCGTTTTTTAAGCAGGTTATGCTAAAAATTTCGTTGGCATTCAGTTCGGCAGGGTTGGTTCCGGCAAGTACTTTTTTAAATGTGTTTGTTCTGGGATCCAAACTAATCAGGCCATCACCATAAGTGCCAATGAGTATCTTTCCTGTACGGGATGTTTTCAATTCAAGCACATCAATTTCTCCATTTGGACCACCACGGCGGGAAGGGATCGGAATCCGGGTGAATAGTTTTGTAGTTGGATTAAAAAGGCTGAGCCCGCTTCCTTCCGTACCTACGAAAATGGTGCCATTCGGATTTTCAACAAAGCATTTTACAATGGGATCCTGCAATCCTTTATTATCAAACGGGTTATTTTTTACATAATTAAACAGGTTGAGGTTTCGGTCGTATTTATTTAAGCCCCCGCCAACCGTTCCAATCCAGTAAATTCCCTGTTTGTCGATGGTAATACATTTGATTTGTTTGGCAGTCAGACTGTGAATGTTTCTATTATCTTTTCTATAGCTGGTTTCTGATCCTGTAATTAAATCAATAATTTCGAGTCCCTCTGATGTGCCAATCCAAAGTTTGGTACTGTCCAATCCAATGGCATTTACTGCCAAATTACGTTGCCCATTAGCTGGATTTTCATTTAACGGGTAAATTTTAAAATCAGCTTCCTCTTTTTTAGATCTATACAAGCCTTTACTGGTTCCGATCCAGAGGGCTCCATCCAAATCTTCAAGAATAACATTAATACTTTCCGGATATTGAGTTCCATACTTCCTGACCGGCAGGTTTACAAAATGCAGCGATTTGTCTTTAGGATCATACTTATAAACACCATTGGTGGTCCCCAGCCACATTTTTTTATGACTGTCTTCAAAGAGACAAAGTGGGGGTGATTTTACAGTAGTTACCGGAGAGTTTCGGGCAATTGGCAGGGCGGATGTTTTATCCGTTTCCGGATCTAACAGGGTAACACCATTGAAATGGCCAATCCAGATTTTACCTGTGTAGTCACTGATAATACTCCTGATTACATTGTTGTTGATATTATGTTCGCCTGGTGCGGTGGGGAAATGCTCAAACTGATCTCTTTTCCGATCATATCTGCCAACTGATCCACCGCTGGTGCCAATCCAAAGAGTTCCTTTTTTATCCTCGTGGAGGGATAGTATTTCGTTTGCTTTGATACTTCCCCTGCGATTTGGGTGATGCCGGTAAATGGTAAAATTTGTTCCATCAAAACGTGCCAGACCATCATCTGTTCCTACCCAAACCCAACCATATTTATCTTTTAGAACCGTATTGACTGTATTGGAGGACAGTCCGTCTTTGGTTGACAGTGCAATCAGATTGATATTCTTCTCCTGAGCATGCAAATGGGATAAAAGTGAACCTAGTAATAGCAGGATTGGCAGCAGTTGTTTCATTCGCATAGATCATTCAAAATAGTAGAACAGTTCAAATTACTGAATAATAAACTGATTAAGCCCGGCTATAAACATTTGTTCCATCTCTTTCAACAAATGTGCTATGGTTAAAAAAGGCTAACTGATACCTTCATTTTGATAAGTACAAAACAACGAATCTATGCTGCCAGAAAAAAACAATTCTTCACCCGTCCATTTCCGGACAATCGATTTCTATCTGAAAAAATATAATAATGGATGAGTTCCATCTGAGCTCAGAAGCAGGACTCTTTTAAAAGTGCAGGGTCATCGCTTTCAAAAAGAGTTAACTAATTATTATGAAAATTAGAATAAAACCCCGATTATTGTAAAAAAAATGCAATCGGTTGCAAAGCCGAAAAACTAACGATTATGAAAGTACTAACGATTCTGCTGGCCGCTGTCTGCCTATTGACAGTACCGGTGTTTGCTCAAAGTCCCGTTAAGGGACGCGTCACTGACGGGCAGGGAAAACCTGTTCCCCGGGCATCAGTGCTTGTAAAAGGTGCTCAAACGGGAGTGAGCACGGATGATAATGGTGAATTTACCATTACAGCTCCCGGTGATGGAACTCTAGTTATTTCATCTGTTGGATTTCCTTCTAAAGAAGTGATTATCAATGGACAAACTCAGTTAAACATTAGTTTGCAGGCCAACGCATCAGACCTTGATCAGGTGATTGTAGTGGGTTATGGAACCCAGCGAAAACGGGATGTTACCGGGTCTACGGTATCTGTAAAAGGAGAAACATTAAATGAGATAAAAGCACCTAATATTTACAATCAGTTGCAAGGCCGCGCGGCTGGTGTTGATATTGTGAGTAACAGTACACAAATAGGGGCCGGCGGTGAAATCAGAATTCGTGGAAATCGTTCCATTACCGGAAATAACAACCCATTGATTGTGGTAGATGGAATGGTGTATGGTGGTAGTGTGAATGATATCAATCCGGATAATATTGCCAACGTTGATATCCTGAAAGATGCATCTGCAACTGCTATTTATGGTTCACGCGGATCAAATGGTGTTATCATCATTTCTACCAAAAGGGGAACATCCGGGAAGGCAACCACAACTTATAATGGATATGCAGGTATGTCCAAAGCATTGGATACCTGGAGGGTATTCAATGCAGAGGAATATGCACAGTTCAAAGAAGATGCGCGTCAGGGTCAGCCAGCCTATCTAACCAATCCGAATGTTATCAGTCCATATGGTTTAACCCCGATAGAAACCTCCAATCTGGCTGAAGGTGTAAATACCGATTGGCAGGATTTATTGCTTACAACAGGAATGCGTACCGGCCATGATATCAGTATTCGTGGAGGGAATGAGCGCACCCAATATTTTTTTGGATTAGGTTATTATCGCGAAACAGGGATTGTGCATGACCAATCATTGGATCGACCAAGTTTCAGTGTAAATATTGATCATAAGATGAGCAATAAGCTGAAGATTGGATTCACCAGTTTTAATACCATGTTTTATTCGAACAGGGTAGGAACCAATGCCTTTGGAACTGCTACACGGATTGGACCTATTTATAAACCATATAATGAAGATGGTACGTTAAATCTGCAGCCAACCGTTCAGCAGGGAGTAGATAACAATACATTCAATCCGCTTACTTCCATAGGTAACAATGATCTGATAAAGGCAAAAAGCCGCCGTTATCAATTTCAGCACAATGTGTATGGAGAATGGCAGATATTAAAAGAATTGAAATTCCGTTCCACTTTTGGTTTTAGCTGGTCGCAGACCTTTAACAGCAATTATAACGGTCCGGGTACCATTTTTAATACCAATTTGAACACTGCAGGTTCCAATCTTAGTCAGTCGAATGCAGAAGGCTGGCAGTATACTATTAATAATTCTCTTGAGTTCAACAAGTTATTTGCAGGGAAACATAAGGTGCAGGCATTGGTATTGCAGGAAGTTCAGAAAAATCAGTACCAGACACAGGGGTGGACTGGTCAGGGTGTTCCTGCCAACTACATTGAAGATTACAATTTTCAGTTAGTTAATTCCATTAACCCACAGGCTGGCGTTTACAACGAATCAGGTATACTGGGATATATGGCGCGGGTGAACTATGCATTTGATGATAAGTACCTGCTTACTGCTACTTTCCGGGCAGATGGTGCATCTGTACTAGCTCCGGGAAATCAATGGGTAACCTATCCGGCTTTGTCGCTGGGTTGGAATATTGACCGGGAAGGATTTATGCAAAGTCAGGATATTTTCTCCAGTTTGAAATTGAGAGCAGGCTGGGGTATCAGTTCCAATGCGGGTATTAATCCCTATACCACTCTCGGAAGTTTGAATACCGGGTTTTATAATTATGGCCAGGGTACGACGCCTCTGGTGAATTTTGTAAATGGTTATACCATCAATACCATTCCGAACCCCAATCTTACCTGGGAAAAAACAAGGGGTATCAATATCGGGTTGGATTTCGGTTTGATCAATAACCGGATTACCGGTTCAATTGAATATTACAATACAAGTACAACCGATATCCTGTTGAGTAAAAGTTTGCCAAGGAGTCAGGGTGCCAACTCTATTCTTACCAATGTGGGAGAAACTGCCACCAATGGGATGGAATTAAGTTTGAGCAGTTATACTATTCAGTCAAAAAATCCGGGTGGCTTCAGTTGGAGAACAGATTTTAATGCATTCTTCAACAGAGAAAAAATTGTGGCACTACAGCAGGGCCTGCAACAGGATGTTGCGAATGGATGGTTTGTTGGTCAGCCGATGACGGTGATTTATGATGTAAAGAAAATAGGAATCTGGCAATTGGGTGAGGAAACAGAAGCTGCACAATATGGTCAGGCACCTGGTGATATCAAATTGGAAGATGTAAATAAAAACAATGCAATTGGTCCGGAAGATCGCCAGATCATCGGAGATTTTCAGCCCAACCTGGTGGCTGGTATGACCAATAGTTTTGCCTATAAGGGATTTGATTTGAACATCGTTTTATTTGGACGTTTTGGGCAAACCATTGCAGCAACTTATTTATCAGCTGATGGTGGTGCTGCCGGGTATCCGTTCTTCCTGAATAGCCGGGTTAATCAGCATAAAATTGATTACTGGACGCCAGACAATCCAACGAATGCTTTCCCTCAGCCGGATGCCAGCCGTGATGCACAGTTATATACATCCACCCTTACTTACCGTGATGGTTCATTTATTAAAATAAGAACCATTGATCTGGGGTACACATTCAAAAAATCGATGGTGGAAAAATTGAAATTACAATCACTGCGGTTGTATGTTTCTGCACAGAATCCATTTATACTCTGGTCGCCCCTGGTAAGAGATGGTTTGGGAATTGATCCGGAAGGGAATGGTACCGGTAATGCGGTTAATTCAAATGCGGGTGGTGGTTCTCCCGTGCAAACCAGAGCAATTACAGTAGGTATGGGCGTTCCGCCAAGTCGGTTATTCATTTTTGGCGTAAACCTTAATTTTTAACCGAAAAAATTGTAAACAATGCGTACGAAAATAGTTAAATACAGTTTCATGATCGGCCTGCTTTCCATGATGGTGGCAGGATGTAGCAAAATCCTGGACGAACAGCCAAGGGCAGGAATTGATCCTTCTTATTTCAGAACACCGGAAGGTATTCAGGGTGGAATTGCAGGTATATATTCATCCTTTCGCGGACATTGGGGTACTCAGATATTTACCCAGTTATTCAATGCAGGTAACGATGAATTTAAAAGAGGTGCTGCAGCAGATGTACAACACTGGTTTAATTTCAATAATGCTCAAATCAGAACAGAAGCCAATAACTATGCAGGTTTCTGGAATGCCATGTATATCAATATCAATACTGCAAATGGAGTATTGGAATATGGTGCTGCAGCAAATATGCCGGAAGTAACTAAAATCCAGGTATTGGCACAGGCGAAATTTCTGCGTGCATTCTGTTATTTTTACCTGGTAACAACATTCGGTGATGTTCCCTTGCATACAGAATTCAATACAGATGAATCTACTGCTGACTCACGCAATCCGCAGGGTGAAGTGTATGCACAGATAATTCAGGATCTGACCGAAGCAGCTGCAGATCTTCCGAATATCCCTGCCAGTGGAACAGGTAAACCTGCATCAAAATCCACCGCCTTGTACCTGCTGGCGAAAACACATCTTTGGAGAGGCTGGTCAGATGCTGCTGAATCTGGTGATTTTACAGCAGCCTACACCATTTCAAAAGATTTGATTGATAAGAAAGCACAATACGGATTGGATTTGCTTCCTTATTATCCGGCAGTGTTCAAAGAAGGTAATGAGTACAGTTCAGAAATATTAATGGTAATTGATCATACCAAGGATCTTAAATACGGACAGAATTCCAACCCCGGAACCGGTGCTGGCAATTTCCAGGAAAATAAATCGAATTTCTTTTTCCGTCCAAATTATCCGGCGATCAATGCAAACTATCCTTCGGGTGGAGGTGCAAACCTTACTGTTCGGGATGTAAATAATGGTCGCCCTTTCCAGCGGATCCGACCCAATACACGGTATGTAATTGATGTTGCTTTTGCCAATCGGGAAACGGATTCCAGATACGAAGGAACCTTCCAGACTGTTTGGAAATCAGCCAGCACACCAATGGCTGCGGCAGGATCTCTGGGTGCGGTAACACCACGCGGACAATTAATCAATGGCGTAGATACCTCTATCTGGATGGCCGACCGGGTTGTTACAGCGCAGGAAAGAGCCAATTTCAAAGGAGTGATTTTCGAACCGGAACATTTACCAGGTGCAACTGTTCCTTATACCGCCAGTTATTTTCCAAACCTGCGTAAATGGGATGATTCCACCAGAGCCGATATGAATGATTATTCAGATCGTCCGTATATTCTTTTCCGGTTTGCTGAAGTTTACCTGATTGCAGCAGAAGCTGCTATTCAGGGTGGAGCTTCTGCGCAGCAGGCGGCTGATATGATCAATGTATTAAGAACCAGAGCCGCACTCAAACCCAATCAGACGCCCGCGCAATATGCAGATGCCGTTGCAGCACAACAGGTAACGGCTGCCCAGATGAATATTGATTTTCTTCTGGATGAACGCAGCCGTGAATTGTTTGGGGAAGCTACGCGTTGGTGGGATTTGGCACGTACTAAAAAACTGGTTCAACGTGTACAAACATACAATTCCGAAGGTGCTGACGGAGTACAGGATCACCACAGGTTAAGACCGATTCCACAGGAACAGATTGATTTGGTTACGGAAGGTCCGCCTTTCCCACAAAATCCGGGTTATCAATAAAAATTAGATCTAGTGTTTCCTAAACAATAATTAGTAAATATAGGAACAGGAGGATGACATCTTCCTGTTCCTTATCTGTTTTTTAAATGGATGGCCTATGTTTTACAAAAGATGGAATTGGTGGATTTTTTGTTCGCTCTGCCTTGTTTGTTTTTTTCAATTGTTGCAGGCACAGAAAGCAATTTCACCGGAACCAAGAGGCAGGTTAAATCGTGCGCATCAATGGGGTAATCTGGCAATGGAATGTACAGCCAGGGATACAGACAGATTTCGTCCACGCCCCACTGTTACTTCCAGATTTCTGGCATTAATCTGGACTGCTGTATACGATGCCTGGTCGAGGTATGATGATAAGGCGGATCCAGTTTATGCGAGCCAGCTAAAAAGGAGACCTGTAACGGAAAGGACCCTGGAAAATAAAGAGATTGCGATCAGTTATGCAGCCTATCGAACCATGCTAACCTATTTTTATTCCGACTCTGTCCTGTTAAAACAAACAATGCATGAAATGGGGCTTGATCCGGAAAATCAAACTGAAGATCCGTCTACACCCATTGGAATCGGGAATCTGGCAGCAAAAACGGTAATTCAAAAAAGATTGGGCGATGGTTCCAATCAGTTGGGGAATATAGCCGGATCGAATGGTACGGTGTATGCAGATTATACCGGGTATATTCCAAAAAACACAGCGGAAGAATTAATTGAACTGGCAAGATGGCAACCTAAATATTTTTCGGATGGAAAAGGTGGTCGTTTTGCACCGGCCTGCTTAACACCGCACTGGGGGCTGGTACAACCGCTGCTGGTGGATTCTGCCAGCCAGTTTCGTCCGGGTCCTCCTCCGGCAATTGGCTCTTCAGCATTGAAGAAAGAATTAAAAGAGGTGATTGAATTGCAGGCCAACCTTACTGACGAACAAAAAGCCCTGGTGGAGATTATGCGTGACGGACCAAAGTCTGTTCAACAGGCCGGACATTGGTTCATGTTTGCACAAAAGGTTTCTATCCGTGATCAACATACGCTGGATCAGGATGTGAATATGTTTTTTCTGGTAGAAGCAGCCGCAATGGATGCATTCATAGCCTGCTGGGATGCTAAAATGTTCTACGATTTTGCAAGACCGTATTCATTAATTCATGCATATTTTAAAGATTCTATAATTACCTTATGGGGCGGACCGGAAAAGGGAATGATCCGGGCTACTGGTAATGAATGGCGCCCGTATTCCCCGGAAACTTTTTTGTGTCCGCCATTTCCTTCTTACGTATCCGGACATAGCACGGTTAGTGCAGCATGCGCAGAAATATTACGGTTATATACAGGAACCGATGAATTTGGTGAAACTATTAGGGTTGTGCCAGGTATCATGACAGAACCGGATCATGCAGGGAATCCGGTAGAGTTGAATTTTCCAACATTTTCGAAGACTGCTGAATTAGCCGGTATTTCAAGAGTGATGGGTGGTTATCATATTCAGTCAGAAAATACAGAAGGACTGAAACTTGGAAAAAATATTTCTGGTGCAATTTGGAAAAAATACCAGATCCTTTCAGGGATGAATCGATAAGCCGTACAAAATTGTTTGGTTATGCCAGTTAAAAAAACGATTGTTAATTGCCTTGCTTTAATCAGTTTTATTTATTTGATTTCCTGTTCTGATTCCGGAAAAGGAAATTCAGGTCCCACTGAACCAAAACTGTTTAAAAGAATTCCCGCTACAGAAAGCGGCATCAATTTCGCCAACCTGGTGGATGAAAATTATCAGCTGAATTATTTTGACAGTTTTGCCTATGTCTACAATGGTGCCGGGGTGGCAGTGGGAGATATCAATAATGATGGATTGCAGGATATTTATTTCAATGGGAATGAAATACCCAACCGACTCTATCTTAACATGGGCGGAATGAAATTTAAAGATATAACAAGGGAAGCAGGCGTGGATGGCGGAGCAGGATGGGATAATGGTGCAACCATGGTGGACATCAATCAGGATGGTTTTATGGACATTTATATTTGTAAGGGTGGTTTCAGGGATAGCGATGAAACCAGAAAAAATCTATTGTATATCAATCAGGGAAATGCTCAGTTCAAGGAAATGGCGGATGAATATGGGCTGGCAGATAGTGGCTATTCCCAACAGTCCCTGTTTTTTGATATGGATAATGATAACGATCTCGATGTATATATAGCAGCCAGACCGGATTCTTTTTATCTGGGTTTATCGCAGATGGTGAAAGGAAAAAGAAATCCACCTGAGTATGCCCGCAATAAATTGTATCGGAATGATAAGGGAAAGTACACTGAAATTGGCAAAGATGCCGGAATCGGGCAGACTTATGGCTATGCATTATCTGTAACGAATGCCGATTTGAATATGGATGGTTTGGAGGATATTTTTATATCCAATGATTATGCAGACAATGATTATATGTTCATTAATCAGGGGGATGGAACTTTTAAAGATGAGATAAAGAAAGCAACCAATCACAATTCTCTTTTTTCCATGGGAGCAGATATCGCTGATATCAATAATGACGGATTGGAAGATATCATTGTCATGGAAATGCTGCCTGAAAATTACAAGCGATCGAAGGTTTCGATGCCAAGAATGGATGTGGAAGGATTCTGGGCAATTGTGGACAGCGGGTTCCATCGCCAGTATATGCATAATGCACTTCATCTGAATCAGGGTAATCTTTTTTTTAGTGATATCTCCCAATTGGCGGGGGTTTCCAAAACAGAATGGAGCTGGTCTACCCTGCTTTCTGATTTTGACAACGATGGGCAACGGGATATTTTTGTTGCGAATGGGTATCGAAGGGATTTGTTTGATGGCGATATTCTGGATAAACAGCAGGCCTATGTTCAGGCGAATCTGAATAAATACAGTTCAGCCGATGATATGTTTCGTCGGGGTTTCAAAGAATATATTGAAATTTATGATCCAATAAAAGTTACCAACTACTTATATAAAAACAACGGCAATCTTAAGTTTGAGAATGTATCAGCTGCCTGGGGCTTTGAAGACAGCAGTTTTTCCAATGGGGCAGCCATTGCTGATTTTGATAATGATGGCGATATTGATTTGGTGATCAATAACCTGGATCAGGAAGCATTTTTATATGAAAATATTTCTGAAAAAAAGAATCAATACCTGCAGTTAAAATTAGAAGGTCCGGTTGGTAATTCCGATGGAATTGGAGCTAAAATTGCCATTTACCACGATGGGAAAATGCAGCAATATTTTGAACAGAAGACAGTAAGGGGGTATATGTCTTCCAATGATCCGAGAGTTCATTTTGGATTGGGAGAGAGAACCAGGATAGATAGTCTTGTGGTAACCTGGCTGGATGGTAAAGAAAATCTATTGAAAGGTGTAAAGGCAAATCAACAGTTAAGAATTTTATACAAGGATGCCGTTCCCTCTGTTGACAGAAGAATGAAATACCAGCCGATTTTGGTGGCAGATACGGACGTGTTAAGTGCTCCCTTTGTTCATACGGAAAATGTGTACGACGAATATAAGGATCAGGTATTATTGCCACATATGTTCTCACGCACCGGGCCGTTTATCGCTGTGGGAGATGTGAATGGAGACGGGACGGAAGATTTTTATATTGGAGGAGCCGCCGGACAGGCGGGGAGGTTGTATGCGCAGAAGGAAGATAAGCTGGAATTGCAAAAAGTTTCAGCATTTGAAAAAGACGCTGCATATGAGGATATAGGAACTGTATTTTTTGATGCGGATCAGGATGGTGATCTGGATATGTATGTAGTGAGTGGTGGTAGCGAATTTGAAGAGGGGTCTAAAATGTACCAGGACAGGCTCTATCATAATAATGGAAAAGGTGGATTTTCTGCTGCTGAATTATTAGTAACTGCAAGTAGTGGATCCTGTGCGGCATTTTATGATATAGATGGAGATGGTGATCTGGATTTATTTCGTGGCGGACTCGTTCTGCCTCATCAATATCCGTATGCGCCAAGAAGTTATATTCTGATAAATGATAAGGGAAAGTTTACCGATAAAACAATGGAATGGGCACCTGAATTGGCCAAAGTCGGTATGGTACAAACTGCTGTTTGGGCAGATTTGGATGGAGATAAAAAAGCGGAACTGATTTTAAGTGGCGAATGGATGCCGATAAAAATATTGGGGAATCAGACAGGGAAATTGGTGGATCAGACAGACAAATACGGATTGACTGCTACGGAAGGCTGGTGGAATAAGTTGGTAACTGCTGATATCGATGGAGATGGCGATCTGGATCTGATAGCAGGAAATCTGGGAGAAAATTATAAGTTCAGCGCTTCTGCTAAAAAACCATTTGAGGTTTATGCAAAAGATTTTGACAGGAATGGAACCAATGATATTTTTTTGGCGAAATACAATGGAGGGATACAGGTACCGATCAGAGGTCGGGAATGTACCTCCCAACAATGCCCGTTTATTGCAGAGAAATTTCCCTCTTTTCTTTCATTTGCCGAAACTGATTTGAAAACTATTCTGGGTGATCAGATCGAATCTGCATTGCATTATAAAGCAGTTCAGTTTTCCAGTTTGTTATTTATAAATGAAAAGGGAAAATTCAAAGAGCAACGTCTTCCGGTTGAAGCGCAGCTTTCTACGATCAATGGAATTATTGTAAACGATTTTGATGCTGATGGTATACTGGACATTCTGTTAGCAGGAAATAAATTTGATGTGGAGGTGGAAACAACTCCTGCTGATGCATCACCGGGTTTATTTCTCAAAGGAAAAGGAAAGGGTGTTTTTCAGGTGATGAGTATAGAAGAATCCGGATTTTTTGTTCCGTATAATGTGAAGGATATTCAATTGTTACATCGGAAAAAATGGATATCCATATTGGTAAGTTCAAATAATGATTCACTCAGAGTGTTTTCTTCTCCTAATTAAATATATGCAGCGTCTCCAACAATTTAATAGAAGCACTATTTGCCGCATGCTATTTTGTTTGGCGACAGGCTGTTTTATGTCCGCCTGTGAAATGAAGCGAGAGAATAGATTAGCAGGTTCTTCCAGTCCGTATATACGCCAGCATGCCGATAATCCGGTCGACTGGTATGAGTGGGGTACAGAAGCTTTGGAAAAGGCAAAAAGGGAGAATAAACCTTTATTAATCAGTATTGGATATGCTTCCTGCCATTGGTGTCATCAAATGGAAAAGGAATCTTTTATGGATACCGGGGTAGCACGAATAATGAATGAACTATTTGTCAATATTAAAGTTGATCGGGAAGAAAGGCCGGATATAGACGAAGTATTTATGAATGCCTGTGAATTATTAACCGGGAATGCAGGCTGGCCATTAAATACATTCGCTCTGCCGGACGGAAGTCCTTTTTATGCGGGTACCTATTATGAAAAAAAATCCTGGATGCAACTGTTGCAACAAATAAGTACCGCCTATCGGAATCAACCGGGAAAGGTAAAACTACAGGCCCAGTCCTTATCGCATGGAATTGCAGCACTTGAATTATCTATTCTGGTTGATAAAGACAGTACAGCTTTCACAAAGGAAGAATACAATGGGCTGTTTGAACGGATCCGGGAAAAAATTGATACTGTAAACGGTGGATTAACAGGGGCTCCAAAATTTCCATCAGTTCCCTTATTAACGGCGGTGTTGAATTACAGTGTTATTACCGATGATGCGCTGGCGAGGAAATGGGTGAATTTATCGCTTCGAAAAATGGCTTTGGGCGGAATACAGGATCAGTTAGGAGGCGGTTTTGCCCGATATACCATTGACAGCAGTTGGAAAATTCCTCATTTTGAAAAAATGCTGTCCGATAATGCGCAGTTGATTAGTTTGTATGCACAGGCCTTTCAGGTAACCAAGGAACCTTTGTATGAAAGGGTCGTTCGAAATACCATCGCATTTGCAGAAAGAGAATTAAGTGATACGGAAGGAGGCTATTACAGTTCCTTAAATGCTGTTACTCCGGAGGGGGAAGGGTATTATTATACGTGGACCTGGGAAGAGCTGGAATCTATTACAGGAGATGCATTTCCAATAATTTCAACTTATTATAAGCTGAGTGAAAAGGGAAATTGGGAGGGAGGAAGATCGATGCTGTATGCAGATAAATTACCGGAGGAATTTGCTGCAGCATACAAGGGAGATCAGAAGCAGGTAATGGCCAGATTGTCGTATGCTCAGCGATCAATTTTGAAAAAGCGAAATCAGCGAACAGCCCCTAAAGCGGATACAAAAATCCTGTGTTCCTGGAATGCATTGTTGCTGGCTGCCTATACGGATGCCTATGCTGCCCTGGGTGATGCGGCCTATTTACAGCAGGCAAAAAAACTGGCGGCATATCTGGATACCAGGGCGAATACTGAAAGTGGTCGCCTTCTGCATGTGGTTAATACAGGCTCCTCAGGAGCTGGCGGTTTTTTGGAAGATTACGCTTTTTTGGCATCTGCTTATTTGAAATTATATCAGCGAAGTTTTGAGAAAGAGTGGTTGTTTAAAGCCAAAACACTGGCTGACCGGATGATGGTACAATTTTATGATTCAAGCGGCGGGATGTTTTTTTATGCAGCGGCAGATTCTTCCTATAATCAAATTCGAAGTATTGGGATTGCAGATGAAGCTTTGCCATCTTCCAATGCATTGGCAGCATCGGTTCTCTTTCAGCTCGGCGTGTATTTTCAAGAGGAAAAATATAAGCTGATAGCCAATGGCATGTTACAGCGCCTAAAGAAAGAAATAAGTACGGGTAACACCCGGCACTATGGCAGTTGGTTTGGTCAGATGGCCTGGTTGAGTTATGGCACAAAGGAGGTTGCTGTGGTGGGTCCGGATATGGTGGCTGTTAATTGGGAATTGCAAAAGGATTGGTACCCTTTGGCAATTTATTTGGGAACTGAAGAGGAGGCGTATTTGCCCTTGCTGGAGTACAAGTCTAAAGGAGAAACTACTTATATATACGTTTGTACGGAAGGAGTTTGTAAACGTCCTGTATTGACTGTGCCGGATGCATTCCGACAACTTTCCTTCTATTAAATATAAATTCAGGTCTTATGATTAAGAACCTGCTCTGGTACACTGTGTTCTTACTGTGCTATTCCGACAACACTTAATGTAAAATATTATGAAAAGAATTTTTATTGTAATCCTGCAGTTTTTTTTGGTATCCGAGACCAATGCGCAATCGGGTGGAACTTACTCAAATCCAATACTGGCTGGCTTTTATCCGGATCCGAGTATCTGCCGGGCAGGTGATGATTATTACATTGTAAACTCGTCATTTGCCTACTATCCGGGTCTGCCGATTTTTCATAGTAAGGATTTGGTCAACTGGAAACAGATCGGACATGCACTTGACCGCCCGGAGCAATTGCCTTTGATTGGGGCGGGTGTTTCAAGAGGTTTGTTTGCGCCGGCAATCAGTTATTATAAGGGGGTCTTTTACATAGTTTGTACCCTGATAGATAAGGGTGGAAATTTTGTAATAACGGCTACGAATCCGGCAGGGCCCTGGTCGAATCCGGTATATATAAAAGAAGCAAATGGAATTGATCCGTCGATATTTTTTGATGAGCAAACGGATAAGGCATATATGGTTTATAATAGTGAACCTCCGAATCGAAAGCCCTTGTGGAATGGGCATCGCACGATTCGGATGTATGAGTTTGATTATCGGAATAATAAAATTGTTGGTGAAGAATTGTTATTGGTGAACGGAGGTGTTGATACGTCCACGCATCCGGTTTGGATTGAGGCACCCCATATTTACAAGATCAATGATTGGTATTATCTGATGTGTGCGGAAGGGGGCACCGGGTACAATCATTCGGAAGTAATTTTCCGAAGTAAATCGGTTTTGGGTCCATATATTCCATGGGATGGGAACCCTATATTGACACAGCGGCATTTGGATCGGAGTCGAAAAAATCCGGTTACCACTGCTGGACATGCAGATTTGGTTGACACCAAAAACGGAGAATGGTATGTGGTTTTTCTTGCCTGTCGTCCTTATGAAGGGGATCATTACAATATTGGCCGCGAAACATTTTTAATGCCTGTGCATTGGACGGCAGATGGCTGGCCTGTTATTACAAAAGGGCTGGAAGAGGTTCAGAATAAGTATCCGTTGCCCAAGGGTGTTACCGGCAATCCTGAAAATGCATTCAGTGGAAATATCGGGTATCGTACTGAGTTTAAAGAGACGGGCCTGGATCCTCGTTTTATTTTTCTACGTACCGTAACGGAATCCTGGTATAATACGAGTGCAAGAAAAGGTTGGCTGACATTGCAATTACGTCCGCAAACGGTTAGTGGTCGGGAGAATCCGTCCTTCGTCGGATTTCGGCAGCATCATCATCAGGCAAGTGTACGAACTAAACTGAGTTTTACTGGTAAGACGGAAAATGAAAAAGCGGGATTGGTAATTTTTCAAAATGAAACACATTTTTATTATTTGTGTAAAGGAATGGAAGGCGGCAGTCCGGTGGTGCAATTATTTAAGTCTGATAAAGATTCGATGAAGCTGGTGGAGTCAGTAAGGTTGAAGGGGAAAGCAGGTGACCTGTATTTGAGAGTTGATCCGGATAACTCGGTGTATCGATTTTCCTATTCGGTGGATGGGAAAAAGTGGAATTCGCTGAAGGCGTTGGATGCTCGTTTTCTGAGCACAGCAACAGCTGGTGGGTTTGTTGGAGTGGTGATAGGAATGTATGCAACATCTCTTGGGAAGGAGAGTTCTGCAACTGCGGCTTTCGATTGGTTTGAGTACGAAGAATAGGTGTCAGACAGGTGTTAGGATAGTGTTAGAACAGCATCCTAACACCTGTCTGACACCTCACTTATTATTCATCCTGAAGTGAATAATAAGTGCTGATGTAAGGGTTAATAGCGCTACAACAAGGAAGGAGCTGTTTAGATTAAAGCGGTCTGCCAGCCAGCCGGTTAGTAATGCACCAATAGCATATCCCAGGTCGCGCCAGAGACGAAATATACCTATGCTTTTTGCACGGTCCATTGGATGCGTAAAATCAGCGATCGTTGCAAGGAAGGTGGGGTACACCATAGCGGTACCCCATCCCAATAGCGATGATAAAATGATATAATGTGTCAGCGTTGTGGCCCATGGAAATCCAAACAGGGTGATGGCCTGCAGCAACATCCCGATCGAAAGGATATATTTCTTGTTGAAATGGTCGGACATCGGCCCGGTGAATACTTGTCCGATTCCCCAAACAGCCGGATAAATTGCCGTTACGATTCCGATGTTAGCAATTGAAAATCCTTTGGTTGCCAGCAGTAAGGGAAATAATCCCCATGCCATTCCGTCGTTTAGGTTGTTGATGAGACCGGCTTGTGTTACAGCCCCCAGATTGGGATCTTTCCAGGTGGTTTCAAGAAAGAGCTGTTTTCGTTTTGGGATATTGTTTGTTGCTGATTCCTGGTTGACATGATGAATGGTGTCTTTAATGAAAAAAATACTGGTTAATAATCCGGCGAATACCAATACAACACCTGTATAAAAAGGGTAGGGGCGAATGCCATAGTGGCTGGCGATCCATCCGGTTAAGAAGGCGATCAATGCAACTGCCAGATAGCCGGCAAATTCATTCAATCCCATGGCAAGTCCGCGTTTCTTTTCTCCAACCAAATCAATTTTCATCACAACGGTACTGCTCCAGGTTAGTCCCTGATTAATGCCGAGTAAAATGTTGGCAAAAATGATCCAGTTCCAGGCAGGTGCGTACATAAGCAGGAAGGGAATGGGGATGCCGATGATCCATCCGGTAATGAGCAATTTTCGACGCCCGAATCTATTGGCGAGTGCGCCCGTATAGTAATTGGTGATCGCTTTAGTTAACCCAAATACTACAATGAAGGAGAGTATTGTTGATTTTGCGGCAAGCATAAACTCTTTTTCTGCCAGCAATGGAAGGATGGATCGTTCCAGTCCGATCATTCCTCCAACAAATGCATTCACAAGTACGAGTAAAGTGAATTGCTTCCAGTTTTGTTTTATTCCGAGCTGTACCATAGGTGTCAGACAGGTGTTAGGATTGTGTTAGAACGTTGTTAGGATAGTAATCTTACGCTTGTCGGATGTTGGAATCCTTGTCGCAGATCCCATTATTATTTTGGCCAATAAATTTTTTAAAGTTGGAAGGGATCTCTCTATTCCCTGATGGTAGTTTGACCTATTTTTTTGTCAAAAGCAACAGGTTAATGAGCATGACCCGAAAGAATAATCAGGTTTTTATCAAGCGATATTATTTTTTACAATGATCTTGCATGGTTAAAGTTTCCATACAAAATTGGCAAGGATTTTTGCAGTTTAATTTATCATATGATAAATAACTACTGATTTGCACGGATTCTACTGAGACTTACCTGCGTAATGCCGAGATAGGAAGCAATATATTTCAGAGGTACTCTTTGGATAGTTTCCGGCGCGGAGTTAAGGAGGGAATGGTAACGTTCTTCTGCTGTGTTGAATTGGATTCCTTCAATTCGGTTAATGGTTTCAATGTAAGCAGTTTCGATAATTTTTCTGAAGATCCGCTCTATTCCCGTGAAGGAATTAAACAGTGCAAAGAATTTTTGAGAATCAATGGCGATTAATTCCGAATCTTCAAGTACCTGAATTGCTTTTCTGCTTGGCCTTCCTGTGAATAAACTTTCAGCTCTGGCGATAATGCTGTTTTCAAAATAAAAGCCTTCTGTTATATCGATTTCATTTTTGAAGTAGTAGATACGGGCAAGTCCGTGCACCAGAAAGTAAATGGTTTGGCAGGTTTGTCCGATTTGCTGGAGGTTTTTGTTTTTGGGAATCGAAATTGGTTGTGAAATAGCTGCTAATGCATTTTTTGCTTCCATCGTCAATGGTGCAAACTGGCTTAAATAGGTAAACAGTTCCTGCATAATCAAGTAAAGTTAAGTGAGTTAGGTGTCAGACAGGTGTTAGCACACTGTCCTAACACCTGTCTGACACCTAACCGCATACGATTGCGTGAAATTGTTCTTTGGAATTGCGTATTGTAAAAGCTGTTGTATATTTATACTAAACTAATAGTTTTGTAATACTAAACATTCTGATTTTTTTAATTGAAAACGCAAACAATGAGTAGAATCAAGGTTGCTATTTTGGCAATAGCTTTGGCATTCGGTCTTGCTTTAACCGCTCAGAGCAAAAAAGACGGCAATTTATTGCTTATCAGTGTGGATGGTTACCGCTGGCAGGAACTTTTCAAAGGAGCGGATTCAAGCTTGCTTTTTCCAAAAAAATACAGACATCAGGATTCTGCCCGGTTAGTGAAAAAATATTGGGCTGAGTCTGTTGAAGAGCGGCGATCCAAACTGATGCCATTTTTTTGGTCAACCATTCGGGAGAAGGGACAACTCTATGGAAATCGGGAGCTGGGAAATTTGGTAAATGTTCGAAATAAATACTGGTTTTCGTATCCGGGAAGGAGTGAATCGCTATCGGGGTATTATGATTCACTGATTAACTCCAATGAATATCCGAATAATCCAAATGAAACCATTCTTGATTTTTTGTCAAAACAATCCGCTTACAAAAATAGGGTTGCCGTTTTTGCTTCCTGGGATGCTGTAGCAAGAATTGTAAACCGCGACCGAAATGGAATTCCCTTGATAAATCCGGGTGAAAAAATTAACGGCGGTAAGTTGACGGAGGCAGAAGCATTGGCCAATGAAATTCAATCCTATTTACCTTCTTATTTTGGTCCATCTGTACGATTTGATGTACACACGTTCGCGCTTGCCAAATCTTATATGAAGGCCAGACATCCAAAAGTGGTGCATATTGATTTTGCTGATCCGGATGAGTTTGGGCATTCCGGTCAATACGATGCCTATCTGGATGCGGCACATTATATTGATGCGATGGTAGGTAGTTTATGGAGCATGATTCAACAGGATCCTTTTTATAAGAATAACACAACCATTCTGATTTATCCGGATCATGGCCGGGGCTTGGGTGATAAGTGGACTGGTCATGGTCGATCTGCTCCGGGGTCTAATGAAACCTGGCTGGCTGTTATTGGTCCGGGTGTAGCTCCACTTGGTGAAATATCCGAACCTATGCAGCTATATCAGGATCAGTTTGCACAAACAGCTGCACAATTGTTAGGTATGTTTTATACAGCCAATCACCCTGTTGGTGAGGTGATTCCAACTGTTGGTAAAAAATAAACAGATGCAGAACAAAGTTGATTTACTAATTATTGGTGGTGGTATTTGGGGTAGTGCCATCGCGTATTATTATTCAAAGGCCTTTCCGGGGGAAAAATTGCTGGTTCTTGATCAACAGGAATTGAATAACGGAGCTACCAGTCGCGCAGCAGCATTGCTTACAAAAGTAAGGTCCAACAGATCGCTGATACCATTGGCTAAAGAGACTGCGCAGATTATTCCTGAATTGGAATCAAGACTGGATGATTCACTTGATGTGAAACAGGTCGGACTTGCACATGTTGCAACGGATGAAGCTTCCGTTGAAGGGGTGAATCTGATGTGTGGAATTGCAGCGGAGACAGGTGAACCATTTAAGAAGTGGGAAACAGAGGATCTTCATACTATGGCACCCTGGTTAAAGCTGGATGCAGCCATCGATATCGGCTATTTTCCTGATGAATCATATTGTGATCCGTATCGTCTGGGAAGTTTTTTTGCAAGAGCTGCACGATTAAATGGCGTTGAATTCAATCAATATTGCAGGGTAAATGAATTGATTCTTGAAAGGAACAAAATCGTCGGCGTTTTGACAGATCAGGGCGAAATTAAAGCTAAAAAAATTGTGGTAGCAGCAGGCGTTTGGAGTAATGTTTTATTGGGGAAAATTGGTGGTGCTATTCCCTATTCGCCTGTGCGAAGCCAATTCTGGATAACAGAGCCAATTCCTGATTTAAGAGAAGATGCACCAATAATTTTATTGCCAGCCGCCAATGCGTATTTACGTCCCGAAGGAAATTGTTTATTGTTTGGAATACGGGAGCAGGAATCTCTGGCTATTACACCGGAAAGCTTGCCCCTGCAGATGAATGATTTTGTTTATAGTGCGGATAAGGGATTTTCAGAATTAGCTGAAGTTATACATATGCTGGAACCCTTTTTCCCGGGCATTTATGATGTTGGGATTAAATCCTATATGGCTGGATTTTCCGGTTATTCACCTGATTCCATGATTTCCGTTGGGGGCTGTTCTGGAATAGAAAATTTGTTTGTTGCCGGAGGTGATTGTGGTGCCGGTATTGCTTTGTCCGGAGGAGTTGGGAAATTAATGACTTCGCTGCTTGCAGGGGAGGATCCGGGTTTTGATACGACTGTTTTTGATCCGAACAGGTTTGGACATTTTGATCCGGAATCTTCCAACTGGTTACAACAATGCGCTGCCGCCCGTTCCAGAAAGAAGAGTGGTTAGACGTCAGACACCAGTGAGACAGGTGTCTGACTGTGTTCTAACATGTATCTGACACCTCTCTAACACTGTTCTAACACCTGTCTGACACCTAATGGAGTTCACGGGCCACGATGGCATCGAATTGACGGAGCAGGTCGGGGTGTTGGATGGCCACATCGGTTGTTTCATTTACATCAACAGACAAATCATACAACTGCCAGGGCGCAACAGGATTTGCTTTCAAACCGGTTTTTACAGCCTTCCAGTTTCCCATCCGAATAGCCCGTTGTCCCCCTTTTTCAGGATATTCAAAATATAGGAATTCCCGCGTTGCCTGTGCGCTGTTTTTACCCAACAAAGTCGGCAGAAAAGATACCCCATCATTGGGTGGTGCATCCTCCTCAATTAACTCAGCGATAGTTGCCATTACATCATATTGGGCAGAAACAAAATCGCTTACCTCACCCGCTTTAATTTTCCCAGGCCAGCGTGCGAGGAAAGGCATCCGGATGCCGCCTTCATACAAATCCATTTTTAATCCCCGCAAACCGGCAACGCTGTTAAAGAACTGCGCATCCACTCCTCCATTAAATGTTGCCCCGTTATCACTGCTGAAAAAGATCAGGGTATTGTCATCCAGTCCAAGTTCTTTTACCAGCGACAAAATCTTCCCCACCTGCGCATCGAGGTAGGTAATCATACCCGCGTATGTTGATAAGGGATATAACGTTGATGCATATCCCTGTTGACCATAATAAGGTTTTTCATCGAACTGTCCTTTATACTGAGCCACCCAGGCATCCGGAACCTGCAGGGATGCATGCGGAATGGTATAGGGGAGGTATAAAAAAAATGGCTGATCTTTCCTGGTACGGATAAACTGTTCCGCTTTTTCCGTCATTTTATCGGGCGCATACACAGTGCCTTTAAAATAATCGAAATCAGCTGCTTTAGCAGTTGCCGGATCCAGTCGTCTGTGTACATCAATATATGGCTGATGCAGTGAATCCCATTTCCCATTTTCCCATAAATGGGTCGGATAAAAATTATGCGCCTGTTTCTGATCGAGATAACCATAGCTGTAATCAAATCCATGTAATTGAGGATTACCTTCCGTATTGGCCATGCCAAGGCCCCACTTGCCAATAATCCCGGTACCATACCCTTTTTTCTTCAACAAATCCGCTATGGTAATTGCCTTTGCATGCAAGGGTGCCTGCCCGCGTTCCGCTGAGTCCGGAAATCCACCTAGCTCAACATTTCCGCGAATAGTTGAATGTCCGCCATGCAATCCCGTTAACAACATCGCTCTTGCAGGCGCACAAACTGGTGTGGAGGTATAATGTTGTGTAAATTTCATGCCTTCAGAAGCCATCCGATCGAGATGAGGCGTCTTTATTTTAGTTTGTCCATAGCAGCCCAATTCACCATACCCAAGATCATCTGCATAGATATAAATGATATTTGGCAGTGCTGATTTCTTAGATTGATCCAAGGATTGCCGAACAACATTATTGCAGGCAATTTGACAACCCAGAACCCAAATCAGACAAACAAAAAGAGCAAATTTTTTCATTCGTTGAAATTATAGTTTTTTAAAACTGCAGGTTTATTTCTATTCAATTCCGCACAAACGATTGCATTAGGTCATGTAAATTCTTCTTGATATATTCATTTATTGATTACTGCTAATAATCAAAAGGACACCAAAATAAAACTGCCATGCACGATGATTGCAAGCCGGCATTTGATTGCGAAAAACTCTATCGGATTTTCGAGGAGGTTTATGACCAGTTGCTTGGTATTGGTAGAATGCGAAGGCTCGATGAAGCTATTCAGAAAGACCTCATTCATGAGCTCTTCCTTTCTTTTTACGAAAAGAAAATTGATCTGGACCAGGTAACAAATCCCACTTCTTACATTGTAACTGCTTATAAAAGAAAAATTATCGATTTTTACCGGGAATCGGCCCGTTTTTCACTGGATGACAGTTGGATGAATCACTCGCTAACCCTCATTCCATCTCCCGAATCTACCCTGATGGAGAAGGAACGGATTCAGGAACTCTCCGGATTATTGCAAAAATCTTACGATCAACTACCGGAACGTTGCAAAAAAGCCATTTATCTTAAGTACTACAAAGGTCTTTCTGCTGCTGCCATCCAACAGGAAACCGGCTGGTCGGCTCAAAGCACCTATAATTATTTGTCCATCGGCTTAAAACAGCTGAAAGCTTCACTGGAACTGCATCCGAAACTCGCAAAAGGAAGTATTTCCCTACTGGTGCTGATACTCCTTCTGCAACAATTCTAAAATAGTTCAAAAAAAGCAGGTAGATAATTCCGGTCTCTCCGTCTATACGATATAAGCCAATCGTATGATCGAAAAAAAGGGGCTGGAGGAATTACTGGAGGATACGGATTTTATCCGCTTTTGCACCCGGCCAACGGAGGCAGATAAGACCTATTGGGCTGCCTATCTCACTGCCTATCCGGATGATCAGCATAAACTGGAAGAAGCCAAAACCATCCTGCTGGCAATGTTTGGCATGCTGCAGGCCGAAGAAAGAGGACAGGAACTGGACCGGTTAAAACGGGCCATTCACCAGGCATCCGCGGAAGAACCGACTGAATTAAACCTGCCGAAAAAGCCATTTCCCTGGAAACAGATTGCCCGATACGCGGCAGTTGTAGTACTACCTGTACTGGCTACCTACTTCCTGTTTCGTTCGGACCAAAATGCCCTAACCCAGTATGCCCTGACTACAGCAGAGATCAAAGCCCCCGAAAACCGGGTTTTAACGGCCAATAGCACGCTTCAAACCCGGAGGTCAGAGAAACGGGCAGTTTTATTGCCAGACGGCTCTAAAGTGGTTCTAAATGGCCATTCCAGCCTGGCTGTTGCTGAAGGTTTCGGAACAGACAACCGAATCGTTCGACTTACAGGGGAGGCTTTTTTCGATGTGGTACATAATGACAGTACCGCTTTTCTGGTTCAGACTCATCAGTTTACGATAAAAGTTCATGGCACGGCATTTAATGTTCGGGCTTACAAAGATGCGCCGATTATGGAAACGGCTCTTTTAAGGGGATCTGTTGAAATAATGCCCGCAGATTCAGGCAAGTCCATTTTTCTGAAACCAAATCAAAAATTACTGTATACCTCCGTAATGGAACCAACCACTGTGTTGAGGGCCACTCATTCAGGTAATCTTCCCAAACCTGAAGTTTCCATCGAACCCATAACTATCAGTGGCGATGGCAGTTCAATTATCGAAACAGTCTGGACAAGAAACGCGCTTGAAATCAATGATGAAAGTTTTGATCAGCTAAAGGAAAAATTTGAACGGTGGTTCCGGGTAAATATCGTATTCGATGATGAGGCTATCAAACAATTCCGCTTTACCGCCAGTTTCGAAAACATTCCAATGGAGCAGGCACTGGAAGCGATGCAATTATCCAATACGTTTTATTATGAATTAGACGGACAAACCCTACGACTCAGATCAAAATGAGGTATAAATGAAAAGGGAGTTGACTCCTCCCTTTCCGATTAGTTTAACCTACAGTGGCAGTGTTCAAGTGGTGTTGGCTGCTGCCCTGTAACAAACCAAAACAAAAGTATGAAAAAATCGAAGGACTGCACGTGCCCTCCCTTTACAAGGCAGGTGCTAAAAACACTGCTGCTTATGAAACTAACGATCGCTTTGGTGCTGGTTACCTGTTTCCAGGTAACAGCCAAAACCTATTCCCAGGAGCGAATCTCGGTTCGGTTTTCTGATACCCGGCTCAAAAAAGCCCTCAAGGAAATCGAACAGCAATCATCTTATCGCTTCGTGTACAGCAGTGACAAAATTCCCGGTAATGCAACTGTCACCTATCAGGGACAAAATGTTCAGGTGGTAGACGTGCTGAGCAGTATTCTGTCTGCAACCGAATTACGGTACAAGGTTTTGGCAAACCGGATTGTGGTAATTACAAATATTGGAAACGAAGATCAGAACAAAACCGTTACCGGTACTGTCCGCGGACCTAAAGGCGAAACCTTGTCAGGTGCTACCGTTCAGGTAAAAGGCAGCTCGGTAATTACCACCACTAATGATGCAGGAGAATTTTCCATTTCCGTTCCGGATAATGACGCCGTGCTCATAATTTCCTATGTGGATATGCAGTCTGCTGAATTTAAAGTAGGTACCAATTCAACCATCAATATTCAACTGAAGCCAGTTGATCAGTCGATGAATGAAGTGGTTGTTGTTGGTTATGGAACGCAGAAAAAAGTGAGTATGACCAGCGCGGTAACGCAGGTTAAAGGAGAAGATCTGGTACGCCGTCCGGTTTCCAATCTGCAACAGGCCCTGCAGGGTCAGGCACCGGGATTAACCGTACTGGACAGGGGAGGGGAACCCGGAAGATCTTCCGCTATTATGCGCGTTAGAGGCACTACCACTTTTTCAGGAAACAGTGCGGCCAACAGTTCGCCACTGATTATTGTGGATGGAGTGGAACAAACCATGTTTAATCTGAATCCGGAGGATGTGGAAAGTATTTCTGTACTGAAAGACGCTTCTTCTACTGCAATCTATGGTTCAAGAGCAGCAAATGGTGTGGTGTTGATTACCACCAAAAGAGCTAAATCCGGCAAGGTGCAGATCGCCTATAACGGTTATTATGCCATTCAGAAATCGGTGAATCAGCCGGAGAATATGGAGCTGGAAAAATACATGCGGTATCAGCAACTCGCCTATACCAACCAGGGTTTGGCGATTCCTGCCCGTTACACGGATGAAAGTATCGATACCTGGGTAAATTCAACCGATCGTTACAAGTATCCGGATGTGAATACCTGGTTCAAAACTGTTTTGAAACCAGCACCCCAGCATAGCCATAACATTTCCTTTAGCGGCGGTAATGAATTTTCCCGTACCAGAGTGAGTTTACGCTATATGGACCAGGGAGGAATTGCACCAAATTACAGTGCATCGGTTCGGGAAGTGCGGATCAATAATGATATGCAATTGCATAAGCGGCTTAAGGCAAGTGTCGATTTCAATTATAGGTACAATATGTCAAGGAGTCCGTTTGCATCTGATGTATTTAATCGTTTTTTTCATGGAACCCTGTTTGCTGTTCCTAAATATCCCGATGGTACGTATGGATTAAGTCAGCAGGGTTTTAATCCCTTATTGATTGCAGAACAATCCGGCAATAACAATATTGCAAGTAATTATTTTTATACTTCCGGCAAATTGGAATATCAGTTACTGAAAGGACTTACGCTCAGTGCACAGGTTTCAGCGGTAATGGATTTTACAGAACAGAAAGCCTACCGGAATGCCATAAATAATTTTGATTCACTTACCGGCAGGCGGTATCAGGTTGCCAATAATGCACTAACAGAAACACGTAACCGATATAGGGAGATCACTACCAATTATCTCGCGAATTATTCCACCAGTTTTGGCCGGCATGCGCTTAAAGCACTGGCAGGTTTTTCGGAACTATATAATAATGGGTACAATTTGACAGCCTATCGGGAGCGGTTTTATAATAATGAAATTCAGTCAATAGGTCAGGGTGCTAATGATCCAACAAAAGATAATTCGGGCTTGGAAACTAAATTCGGTCTTCGTTCCTATTTCGCCCGGTTGAATTATGCTTTTGATGAAAAATACCTGCTGGAAGTGAATGGTCGGTATGATGGATCCTCCCGGTTTACAGGGGATAATCAATATAGTTTTTTCCCCTCTTTTTCGGGTGCCTGGAGAATTACCGAGGAAGATTTCTTTGATAACCTGAATACACCCTTCAGTGAATTGAAGATTCGTGGATCATGGGGACAAACAGGCAACCAGACGGTTCCGCTGTATAGTTATTTTGCGTCTCTTTCTCAGGGTTCTTATACATTTGGCGGAATCGCGGCACCTACTTTTTCACAAACCGTTTTGGCAGATCCCAGTATATCCTGGGAAACCAATACCCAAACGGATATTGGTTTGGAAGGAAGTTTACTTGGCTATAAATTGTCTTTAGGAATTGATTATTACAGGAAAAGAACCACTGGCATTCTGCTTGCCCTGCCCTTGCCGGTGGTTACCGGATTTGCTTCCTCTAATCAGAATGCCGGTGTAATTGATAATAAGGGTTTTGAATTTTCACTTGGTTATCGGAATAATGAGCATAAGCTGAAGTATAGCGTTGGGGCTAATCTGGCATTGAATAATAATAAAGTGATTGACCTAAAAGGTGGCGGACCGTTTATCAACAGCTCCTATGATCTGGATCCCCGCTATATTGTGAAAGAGGGACTGCCATTTAATTCGCATTGGGGTTATAAAACAGATGGATTATTTCAGACTCAGGCGGAGATCGATAATTATCCTACCATCGCACCCAATACAAAACCGGGTGATGTAAAATATGTTGACCTGAATAAGGATGGCCGGATCAATGCGGATGACTGGACCGTAATTGGGAATCCATTTCCGAAATATACATTTGGGGCAGTTGCAGAACTTTCCTATCGGAATTTCTCTCTGAATCTGCTATTCCAGGGTGCTGCAGATGTGGATACCCGATTATCCGGTGCATTGTCAGAGTATGGGATATTTGAAGGATTTACGCATGAAATTGTTACGGATAATTATTGGACTCCGGAACGTCCGAATGCAAGATTTCCGCTACCCCGAAAAAGCGATCAGCGCAATGTCAATACTTCTGATCAGCTAATTATTGATGGCTCTTATCTGCGTTTGAAGAATTTGCAGCTGACCTATACAGTACCAGCCAGTTTATTGCAGAAGGCAGGTATTAACTCGGCGCGGTTTTATGTATCAGGCACCAATCTGCTGACTTTTTCCAAGCTGAATGAATGGAATCTGGATCCGGAAGCAGAATCGGGTCGCGGTATTTATTACCCGCAAACAAGTTTATACACGCTTGGACTGAATCTTAATTTTTAAGTCGTCAACCCAATCAAAATGAAAAAATCGTTTAACTATATAATTTTGTATGCAGTAGTTCTGTCTGCAGTTTTCAGTTCCTGTAAAAAAGATATACTGGAAACCATTCCCAATGATCGGGTTTCATCTGCCATTTACTGGCGTACGGAATCGGATGCGATTTATGCCGTCAATTCTGTTTACTCATCGCTCGATGCGGTTAATCTTTTTGTGCTGGATGGTGTTTCGGATATCGGTCATACCAATACTACGTTCACGGTTGAGTTTAATATTGAGAATGGAACCTATGATGCCTCGCATTCAAGGATTCAGACTGAATGGCAGAATGGATATCGGGGTGTATTTCTTGCAAATGATGTGTTGGCCAATATTGATCGGGTTAGTACTACCAATACAGCTTTACTGGATCGGTTGAAATCCGAAACCAGAGTGCTGCGTGCGTATTATTACATGAAATTAACCGGACTATATGGCGAAGTGCCTTTGATTACAACTCCGATAACAGCAGCTGAAGGATTAACAATTGCCCGCAGTTCCCAAACCGAAATCTGGAATTTTATCAATACCGAATTGACAGAGTCTGCAACTGCATTGCCGGCAACCTATCCCAATGCAGATAAGGGAAGAATTACGAAAGGTGCAGCATTGGCATTAAAGGCCAGGGCAAATTTATGGGCTGGAAATTATGCAGAAGCAGCAACAGCGGCAAAAGCGGTAATGGATCTGAATGTATATGGATTGATTGATGAGTACGGTAAACTATTTACCTATGCTTTTGAAGGAAGTAAGGAAGTAGTACTGGATAAGCAATTCCTTGCCGGAACATTAACGCATAATTCTTTTTCGTACATGGGTCCTTATAGCCAGCGGAACAGTTCGAGTAATTTTGTGCCCACCAAGGCATTGGCAGATATGTATCCGATGCAGAATGGGATGGATATTACAGATCCTGCATCAGGATTTGATCCCATGCAGCCTTATGTGAACCGTGATCCCAGAATGCGATTTACCATGTTTCTGGATGGAGATCCTTTGCCAAGTGGCATACTTTTCCAGCCTGTTCCGGGAAGTGGCGGGGCAGATGAAGTGGGCAAAACCCAATACAATACTTCAACCGGTTATTCTTTGAAGAAATATGTGTTGGCGGATGATTTACAAACACCGGGTGCAAGCGGATTGAATTTTATTTTATTGCGCTATGCGGAAGTATTATTGACCTATGCGGAAGCGAAAATTGAATTGAATCAGATCGATCAATCGGTATTTGACGCGATCAATGCTGTTAGAACCCGTCCGGATGTAAATTTGCCGGCGCTGGAAACAGGCATGAGCCAGGATGATTTACGGGATGCTGTGCGACGCGAGCGTACAATTGAACTGGCCTTCGAGGGCTGGCGTTTATTTGATATCCGCCGATGGAGAATTGGACCGGATGTGATGACAGGTCCGGTTTACGGCATTACTTATGTTGAAAATGGAAATCCGGTTACTGTTGAAGTGCCGAGTGTGGATCGTGTATTTGATCCGTCCAAACATTATCTCTGGCCAATTCCTCAAAAGGAAAATGCGTTGAATCCGGCATTAGGTCAGAACCCCGGCTGGTAATTAGGTGTCAGACAGGTGTTAGAACATTGTTGTAGAGACGTCAGATACATGTTCTAACACCTGTCTGACACTTCTCTAACAACGTTCTAACACCTGTCTGACACTTATTAGAACAAACCCGCCGGGCGAACTTCGGAACCGGTCATTTTGTTCAGGCCATCGCCGAGTGTTTTTCGGTATTGATCAGCCAATTCATTCAGTTCTTTGATTATATGGGGATACAGGTTTTGAACATCCCGGTCTTCGCCCGGATCTGTCCATAGATCATATAGTGCCAGCTTCACGGAATCAACACCATATTTTCCAGGAAACCCGTCCTTTCCCAATTGTGCAGGCGGACCATAAGTTTGGGATTGCGCGGGAAACACTAATTTGAATCGCTCATTGCGAATGGCTTTCAAATTATTTTTGTCGTAATAGTAGACGAATTCATTCCTGCCGATCTCAGCAGATTTTCCAACCAGCACATTCGCCATATTGATTCCATCTATTTTCTTTTCAGGTGAGGGTGCTCCACACAAACTAACAAGAGTTGGTAAAATTTCCATTGTAGTGGCAAGCTGATTATTTACCACACCCGATGGCAAGCTTCCTTTCCAGCTCATGATGCAGGGGACTTTTACACCACCTTCCCAGGCAGTACCTTTTCCTTCGCGCAATCCGGTTGTGTTTCCGGCATGATTTCCGAACGTTAACCAGGGACCATTATCACTGGTGAATATTACGAGGGTATTTTCAAGCAATCGATTTTCTTCCAGCGTTTTCATAATTGCACCGATGGACCAATCCACTTCTTCCATAACATCGCCAAATAATCCACCCTTGCTTTTGCCTTTGAATTTTTCACTCGCTGCAATGGGAGTATGTACCATCGGATGCGCGAGATAAAGAAAGAAAGGAGATTTTTTATTCTTTTGAATGAACTGAATGGCGCGTTCCGTGAATCGTTTCGTTAATTGTGCCTGATCGTCTAATGTCCGGATAGTTTCAATCGTTTTATTTCCTTCAATCAAAGGAAGAATCGGGTACGTTGACCGGTAACTCGTTGTGTCTGTCCAGGGAGTTCCATCATAATATACTGGCCACATATCATTGGAGTAAGGAATTCCAAGATATTCATCAAATCCATGCTGCAATGGAAGATAGGGTTCTTTGTGACCAAGATGCCATTTTCCTACCATGCCGGTTTTGTAACCGCTTTTTTTCAATAATTCAGGAATGGTTTCTTCACTTGTATTCAGTCCGAATTTTGCATTGTGGTCGATGGCACCTGAAATTCCTATCCGGGTGGGATAACACCCAGTGAGCAATGCACTGCGCGATGCTGTACAAACTGCCTGAGCGGCATAAAAATTCGTGAATCGGATTCCGGAATATGCCAGTTTGTCAATGTTTGGTGTTTGGTATGGACCTCCTCCATAACATACCGGATCACCATATCCCATATCGTCCATAAATATTAAAATGACATTCGGTTTGGATGGAGGAGGCTCCGGTTTTTCGGGCACTGCTTCAGGTTTAAACGATACCAGTACCGCACAACCGAAGAGCAATGCAAAATTGATTTTTCGCATATCATAAATGTTTATCTGAAGATACGTAAAAATCAGTCTGGATAAGCATTTCAGCTGATTAAGTAAGATATTATTTGTAGATTTGATAAATAAGATTGTAACCATGAAAAATGTATCACGGAAACGTATAAACGAACTTGTAATTCTGTCTTTTTTAATGTTTGTATTTTCAGCATTACCGGCCCAAAAGAAAGATCGATTGCCAAATATTATTTACATTCTGGCAGATGATTTGGGCTATGGTGATCTGGGTTGTTACGGGCAACAAAAAATAAAAACACCCCATATCGATCAATTGGCAAAAACAGGAAAAATTTTCTCGAGTTTCTATGCCGGAAGTACTGTATGTGCACCATCACGAGCTGCATTGATGACAGGTAAACATACCGGTCATGTATCGATTCGTGGTAATGGAGAATTCCCCTTACCAAAAGAAGAAAAAACAATTCCTGAGGTTTTAAAACAGCAAGGATATGTAAACGGAATGATGGGTAAATGGGGATTGGGTCTGGCTGGAACCAGTGGCTCGCCGGAGACCCGGGGATGGGATTATTTCTCCGGACATGCGCATCATGTTGAAGGGCATTATCAACATCCGGATTCAGCCTGGCAGATTCAGGATAAACAACTTTTGAAAATAAAAATCCCTGATAATCTTTATGTAAATGAATGGTTCACTAATCAGGCAATCGAGTTTATCAATAAAGAAAAAGAACATCCTTTTTTTCTTTATCTGTCCTTTACCTTACCACATGCTGAACTGGTTGTTCCTGATCAATATTTGAAACAATATCTGAATGAAAAAGGAGAAAGTATTTTTGCTCCTGAAAAAGCGCATTCACCCGGACAGCATTACGGTCCACAACCCAATCCCAAAGCGGCTTACGCAGCAATGGTTACTCAAATGGATGATTACGTTGGAAGAATAATAAAGCTGATAAATGAACTGGGATTGAATAATGAAACTATTTTTATTTTTACAAGTGATAATGGAACACATGTGGAAGGTGGAAGAAAGATGGCAGACGCAACTGATTTTTTTCAGAGCAGCGGTCCATTCAAAGGTATCAAACGTGATATGTATGAAGGCGGCATCAGAGTGCCATTTATAATCCGTTGGGATAATAGAATTAAAGCGGGCAGCAGAACTGATCTGCCGGCTGCGAATTGGGATATGATGGCAAGTTTTTCTGAAATCGCACAGATTTCGATTCCTGAAAATGATGGAATTTCTCTTGTTCCTATTTGGAAAAATCAGCTTACAAAAACTGCAATAAGTAAATATTCCAATCGTCCTTTTTATTGGGAATTTTATGAACAGGGTTATAAGCAGGCGGTAAGAAAAGGAAATTGGAAAGCCATCCGTTATTATAAAGGGAACCAGCCAATTCGAACAGAGTTATACAACCTGAGTACTGATCAGGGAGAAAATAATGATCTTTCTGCAAGCCGTCAATTGATTGTTAAAGAACTTGAACAAATCATGGATCAACAGCGAACACCGGCCGATAATGCAGCATTTCAGATTAAATAGATAATTCAGAAGCTGACAGCATCCCAACTTTTTTCCTGTTGCCTACCAGAAGTAACAGATCATTTTCCATCAATATAAAATCTGAGGAGGGATTTAATAATCTCTCCTTATCTCTTTCCAGTCCAACTACCATTGTATTGGTATTTTCTCTCAATCCTGTTGCCCTGATTGATTTCCCAATAAATGGATGACCATTGTTCAAAAGAAGTCTGAAGGGTTCAATTTCAGTTCTTGCTTCCCTTGTTTCAATTTCGTTGTTTCTTAATACCACCTGCAATTTTTGAATCTGAATTTCGGTTCCGATTACAAATAGTTCATCACCAGGAAATATACAGTCATTTCTATTCGGGGTTACAATAGTATGTTCTTCTCTTTTTATCAAAACGAGGTTAACACCGATTTTTTCTCTCCATTCCAATTGATATAAAGGTTGTCCAAGAAAGCTATAATATTTGTCAATTTTAATTGGATAAATACGAGCATTCCATGGTGCAAGCTCTTTCTGACCTTCTTGATAATTACTTGTTTCCCGCTGGTTTAGATTGCTTATAAACCGGGTTTCAATTTTATTGTACAAGTGCTGAATTCTTTGCGAGAATGCAAATAGCAGGGTTAATCCTGTAAGAACTACCAATAATCCGCCATAATAATTGAAAAACGTAAATACAAGTAGTCCAATGAGCAGGCAGGCGATTATTAGTTTGATGGAATGTATCATTTTAATCAGCCTGGGGTTGATCGTTTCACTATTAAAATCTTTGTAGGTTGGCACTTTAATGGCAAAAGCCCATAAAAACGGGGCTATACAAAGGAATGTTAATCCGGCTAAACCATAATTTATCCAGAACCCGTTTCGCCATTCCAGAAGGATGGGTTGAAGTAAACGGGAGCTTGCCAAAATTATACTAACGGTTATCACTACCTGAAGTCCGCCAATTATTACCTGTTGTTGGAGAAATCTTTTCCAGGAACTGGACGTACGGGCTTTGTTTACGGAGAGGCTATATAGCCGCATCCTTTCCAGTAAGCTGGCTGGTATTTTGTTTTCCAGTATTCTTGCTGCTCCGCCTGATATTCTGATAAGATAGGGTGTTGTCAGTGTTGTAACAGCTGAAATTGAGACAGCAATTGGGTATAAAAAATCACTGGTCACATTCAATGTTGTTCCCAATGTGGCTATAATGAAGGAGAATTCTCCTATCTGTGCAAGACTAAATCCTGCCTGTATGGAGGTTTGAAAACTTTGTCCGGATAACAATGCTCCTAATCCGGAACTCAGGATTTTTCCTATTATGGTTACACCACACAAAAGTAGAATGGGTACAGCATATTCCTGTAATACAGCCGGATTAATCAACATACCAACGGATACAAAAAAGATGGCACCAAAGAGGTCCTTAAGCGGCATTACCAGGTGTTCGATCCTTTCCGCCTTGGTTGTTTCGGCCAATATTGAACCCATCACAAAAGCGCCCAATGCCGGGGAGAATCCAACCTGATTCGCTAACACAACCATTCCAAAACAAAGTGTCACAGATAACACCAGCAATAATTCATTGGTCAGAATATTTTTAGCTTTTCGTAGTAAAGTAGGTATAAAAAAAATACCCATCACAAACCAGATAACCAGAAAGAAGACCAGTTTTAGTATGGAGTAAATCATTTCCGATCCTGAAAACTGCTGGCTTACAGAAAGAGTTGCCAGTAATACCATTAATATAATGGCAACCAGATCTTCGACAATCAGTACGCCAAATACCAACGAAGCAAACTGCCTTGATTTATAACCCAGTTCATCAAAAGCCCGAATAATGATGGTAGTGGAAGAAATGGATAGGATTCCTCCCAGAAACAGACTGTCAATGTGCGACCAGCCCATGGCTATTCCGGTGCAATAGCCGATTACGCTCATGGCGACAACCTCCACTACCGCAGTAATGGAGGCTGATCCGCCAACTTTCAGGAGCTTTCTGAAGCTGAATTCAAGCCCCAGGCTAAACAGAAGAAATATCACTCCAATCTCTGCCCACACTTTTATATTCTCTACTTCATATACTGTTGGAAACCATTTGAAATAAGGACTAACTACAAATCCGGCCAGAATATATCCCAACACCAATGGCTGTTTCAGCCATTTAAATAGCAATGTAGTGATGGCTGCAACTCCGAGTATCAGTGCAAGGTCCAGTATTAAGTGAGGCAGATGATTCATGAATAATTGAGTTTAGTTTCCTTGTTTTAATTCAAGCAGATAGTTTTTCAAGTGAGTGGCCTCTGCTTCTTTTTCCGGAAGGATGCCCGTGTGATCGTTTTTATAATCAAAAAATACGAGCTCTTCCATTTTGTTGTGATATGAAATTGTTAGACCCATTCGAACTACCACTGTATCTATTCGCACCGGTTTCCCTTCCTGTCTGAGCTCCTGAGTTTCACGAAATGGACTGATCTTCGAAATTTGTTTAAGCTCAATTATAGCTGCATCGGGATGTGGTCCGGGTGTGCGAATAATTATCAATTGCCCTGCAGAAGGATAAATAGCCAATAGTTGTTCCTTTTGCCAAAACAATTTTTTCCCGCTATGATCAAGGGCTGGAAAATTGTTTTGTAAAAACAAAAGAATAGTGTCTTCTCTTTTTTTACGTGCTTTTTTTTGCGAGAAACGAATAAGAAGTATAAGGATTAATACGGGCACAAAAAGTATTGCCACAATAATTAATTCATTCATGGTACTGGTTTAATGACACAATAATTTCAGTTACTTCAATTTTGATGAAGCAAAACAATAGAAATTAGCAGGTCTACCAGAAATGATGCTTGGGATAAAGTAATGCCAGTAATAAATCCGAAATCCAGGTTTTACTGCTCATTCCGAGAAGGCTAACCTGGCTTGCAGCAGATCCGGAAAATCCGGAAACATACGCAGCATAGTTGGTTTCAGCTGATTCGGATTCTTCCGTTCTTACAGAACGAATTTTTAGAAGGGAAATTTTTGTGAAATGATCCTTAGCGCCAGGAATATTTTTTTCAATACCCTGTTTTTCTGAGAGCTGAACTTTTCGGGTTTTTCCGGCACTGTAACTTGCTCCGGAATTCGCATAGCTGCTCGTTCCGATAAAACAAAATAGCAATATAAAGATCAAAAACCGCACGCGCGAAATTACAAATAAAAAAACCATAACCAGTAAAAAACCGGTTATGGTTATTAAAATAACGTACTGCGTTTTATTTTACGTTGGCGCTTACAATTTTAGCAAGATCAAACATGGAAATCTGATTTTTGCCGGCAAAAAGAACTTTCAATTTTGCATCAGCATTGATCATACGCTTATTGGTGCTATCCTGTAATTTATTTTTCTTGATATAATCCCAAATCTTTTTGGTGATATCCGGGCGTGATGCAGGTTTGTTACCAATTACATCTGCCAGTGCTGCACTTGGAGTCAATGGAGCCATAAAAGCTGCATTTGGCGTACGCTTTTTAGCGGCTTTTTTGGGTGCAGCTTTTTTAGCTGGAGCAGCTTTTTTAGCAGCTGCTTTCTTTGCAGGGGCAGCTTTCTTAGCAGCAGCTTTTTTAGCTGGAGCAGCTTTTTTAGGGGCAGCTTTTTTTGCAGGAGCGGCTTTTTTAGCAGCTGCTTTCTTTGGTGCAGCCTTTTTTGCGGCTGCTTTTTTGGTTGCTTTGGCCATGATGGTCTATTTTATAAGATTTTTTGTTTATCGGTCCAATATAGGAATTATAAACAGACTGTAGTCTGTTCCTGCACAGGTGTTAATAAGTTCCAGCTAACTTTTGGCAAAAAGGGCCATTTTACCCCGTTTTCCCGGGCAAAACCCCGTTTTCTCTCTATTTTTTCCAGATTTTTAATGCAACAATTAAAAATATAGCCGGCAAAAATTTGGTAAAGGTCTCGTTTTACACCACCCGTTTCCTGATGTTTATTGGTGATTTTCGCCTTTTTCATTGGGAAAAAGCCAAAAAATGGGATCTCCAATAATTTTGTATTCTTGCAAGCACTCAAATCTAAGCCCTGGTACAATGGAATTAGTTATTCAGAAAATTATACAGGAAACAGAAGAAGCGGTAAGTTTTATTCTTTCCAGAACAGATGGCAGCCCCCTTTTATATAAACCCGGACAATTTATAACCCTTCTCTTCGAAACTGCTTTTGGCGAAAAAAGAAGGAGCTATTCCTTTTCATCATCACCTGACTTGTTGGAAGCTCCTGCCATCACTATAAAAAAAATCTCCAATGGAGAATTTTCACGCAAACTGGTGGATTTTGCAAAACCAGGGGATCCTTTGAAAGCCAGTTCCATTAACGGTTTGTTCACCGTTCCAGAAATACTTACCGGCGACAAGCAATTTTTTTTCTTTGCAGCCGGAAGTGGAATTACGCCCTGTTTTTCCATCATAAAAACCCTGCTGTATACAACTGGCTTTCAGGTAGTTCTTATATACAGCAATCGTTCCAGAGCACATACCATATTTTATAATCAGTTACTTGAATTGAAATCCTCCTTCCCCAATCGATTTGAAATACGATTTTTATTCAGCGAGCTTTTTGATGTTTACAACAGTCGTTTGGGCAAATGGCTATTGCCACAACTGCTGGAACAATACCGCAAAATGGATAAAAATGATTTGCTGTTTTATGTTTGCGGACCCTGGGATTATATGCAAATGGTTCAGCTGACTTTATTAAGTGAAGACATCCCTCTGCATGCGATTCATAAAGAGAATTTCAATGCAGTTCCCCGTCTTAATAAGCCGAAGCCGCCGGATACAGAGCCGCATCAGGTAACCATTCAAAGCGGGATCGGGCAATCTCAATTTATGGTGCAATACCCTGATACCATTTTGTCTGTTGCAAAAAAAAATAAGATTCAGATCCCTTATAGTTGCGAAGCGGGCAGATGTGGGAGTTGCGTTGCAATCTGTACAAAGGGAAAAGTATGGATGGCATACAATGAAGTTTTAATGGATGATGAGGTTGCTGCCGGCCGGTTTTTATGTTGTCAGGCTTACCCGGTTGGTGGCGATATTGAAGTTGAACTTTCTTAGTCATATTTTCTACCGCCTTTATATAGTAGTGATCCCAGCGAAATTGCAAATTGGGTTTCAAAGAATTGTTCTCTGACCAGTGGATAAACCGTTTGCCCGCGTTGTCCTGCTTTCAATGCGATATGATAGTAATAGGCTCCGTTTTTACTTGGCAACGTCATTCCAATTGAACCGGCAATTGTCTGTATTGGATTTCCTGCCAGCACCAGATAAGACCGATCGTATTCGACACCTGCCATAACTGTTTTCCCGGGGATAATCCCAAAAACCGTTTTCCGCGTACCTGATTTACTGAATCCGGCTACCAGATTCGTACCATGGTCTGTCGTAAATCCAGCTCCCTTATAATTGACTGCACCCCATCGCTGTTGAACCAGATCCACCGTCCATTTCCAATCTTTTCTTGAATAGGCGAGTCCCGCACCCAGTTTCACAGGATAATTAAAATCAGCTACAACAGCCTCTTCGGAAACCAGCTCGTTTCCATCTCCATCCGTCACATAATTGTCTTCTATTTTTTGTAAGAATCGTCCGGGTTGATAGGTTAATCCAATTGTCCATTTTCCTTTTTTCAAAGGGATGCTGTATTGTATTCCGGTATTGTATAACATCCTGGTATAATTTTGATTTTGTGTTATATTCAAAGTCTGACTGGTTGTTTCCACAATTTCTTTCTTGTTTACGCTGCCAAAAAGATAACCCATCGATATGCCCAGTTGAATATTTTTCGTAATAGAATAGCCATTGCTCACAAAAAATTGATACAAACCACCGGATCCATTGATCTGGGTTTGCAGTTTACTTTCTGTTCCTATAATGAAGCGATTACTTGTTGTTCTATAATCAATTGTACTATACCGTTTTAAACCAAAAGCTGTACCCAGTCCTTTAAACAGACTAAATCCCATGGCAGCCCGTTGAATCGTAAAATCTGCACCGCTGGTTCTGGTGTCTCCTGATTTATAATTGGAGGACCTGCCACCGAAATTTAATTCAAACATAAATCTGCTATATGGAAAATGGCCATATGATGCGGGATTCATTTCGTTTAACGTGGTGGTGGAAGGAAGGGCGATACCAGCCCCTGACATTCCCGCATACCCGTTTTTATCCCGCAGCTCCACATCCCCGATGCCGTAGGCGGAATAGATGGAATTGAGTCCGCCCTGACAAAAAGCTGATTGGTGAATAATTCCGGATACAAAAACTATCAGCAACTTTTTCATATTAATTGTTTTGCTGGTAAACAAGCATGGATAAAATAAGTCGGGTACGATTGATTAATACATTCTTCATCAGATTTTCATCATCACCTATCTGAATTACCAGCCGCCGGCTGTTGACATTGGTTGATTCAAGTTCATATTCGATATAGCTTGTTATATCATAGGTATACCTTGTGTTTCTCCCAAAATCTGTATCTATAAAAAGTGATCCGGTTTGAATTGAATTGTCTACACCTGCAAGTGGACCTGTTATTGCATTATTAACGTCCCGCACATACAGATGAATCTGAGATGGCAGGGTTCCTGGTAAGTAAGATCCAATTACAGGTTTAACTTCCAATTCCCCATTCAATAATTGTACAAATCCTGCTATTTTTTTTATATCCTTCAGGCCATTGAATTTTGCATAACAGCGGATATTGGAAAACGATTGAAGAAAGAAGTAATGCTGTGTAGCAGGTAACACTACCTCATTCGCAGTATCCAGACCTTCAAATGCAGTACCGCTGAAATCCTGCTGAAATTGATTAAATTGATAAGGAGTCCCTGTTGGATTCAGATCAATTGTTTTCGCCTTTCTTGTTGCATCGTCTTCTGAATAATAAAGACGCAGAACCAGATTCTTCTTGAATTTATATACTACATTGGTATTTCCGGTTGCTCTGATGGTGAAGCCCTTCATCCAATTTTCAAACCGATCCTGATTCGATACAATATCAGACTTCGTTTGAATCAGGTTAAATAATTCATTTCCGAATGTTTGATCCAGCATAATTCTTATACTATCTCCTGAGGCAGGTCTGAATACCCCTGAATATTCTCCAATAGGAGAGGGTGCATAAGTGAAAGCGGAGGTGTTGTAGAACTGGCTGTTTTCAGACCGGATATTTTCTGTGAGCCGATTTACAGAAAGTTGCAGTATTGTGCTGGTATCTCCATAATGCAGGGTATCTGAATACATCAGCAGGACAAGCGAATCGAAACGTGCTGTTCGATCCATTTCAGGAAGCTGTTCCGGTTTATTGAATTGTAAGAAATGTGCTGCATTTACTGATCCTGTTGCAGTATCAGAATAGTTTCCGATGAGTGCATATTCATCAGAAGAAGTTAAAACCGAATCATCCCGAAATATACTATACGATGCTGTCAGTGTATCCACCTGCAAGAGGTATGGATTTTCTCCGGAACGAATTGTCTCAATAAATTGTGCTTCTTTGCTGCAGGCAATAAGCAGAAAAAACAGCATGCTAAAATAAAATAAGCGCAGCATTTTTTTTGGCTGCAAGAAAAGCTGATTTCTATTGATGCAGTCAGTACTATAGACCAGCCAGACAGATGCATAGACAAAAGAAAAAAATGATTTCGTCGCAATGAATCTGGCAGTTGCAGCATTTTGGTATGAAATGCCCCGTGACTTTACTTTTTTTGGACAAAAAAGAATGAGATTGATTAAAGCGATCAGATTAGCAGCTGTTCTATTTGTTTTTTGTTTTGGGTGCACACCGGATACAACCACTGATGACGAATTGGTAGGAAACTGGATAAAACGATCCGATTTTGAAGGTGTGGGCAGAAGTGAAGCAATTGCTGTTACCCTGGGAGAAAAAGCCTATGTTGGTTTGGGTTATGACGGAGTTAACCGGTTAACAGATTTTTGGGAATACGACGGACAAAGTGATTTTTGGAGGAAGCGAACAAGTTTTCCCGGTACACCACGAAGCTCGGCAATTGGTTTTGCTGCCAATGGAAAATTATATATTGGGTTGGGTTATGATGGAATTAATTATCTGCGGGATATGTGGGAGTATGATCCATCTGCCGACAGTTGGAAACAGGTGTCAGATTTTATTGGCTCCGGCAGGTATGATGCCATTGCATTCGGTATTGGCGAAAATGGATATGTGTGCAGTGGTTATGATGGAAATTATCTGAAGGATTTTTATCGCTATACCCCTGCAACTGATTCCTGGGAACAGCTGGTAAGTCCGGGTGGTACCAAACGTTCTGATGCAGCAGTCTTCGTTATTGAAAGCAAAGCTTATATCTGTACAGGAACCAATAATGGAGCCATGGTAAATGAATTATGGATGTATGATCCGGCAACGCAAACCTGGACAGAAAAAAGAAAAATGACCAGTGTAAGCGATGAAGATTTTGATGATGATTATACCAGTATTGTAAGAGGTAATGCGGTTGGTTTTTCAATGAACGGCCTGGGTTATATTACCACTGGTACCACCGGCGCATACACCAGTACCTGTTGGGAATACAATCCCGCTACCGATCTCTGGCTGGAGAAAACCGCCTTTGAAGGAGCTGCCCGGGAAGGGGCAATTGGGTTCTCCCTTAATAACCGTGGATATATTGCAACTGGCAGAAGCTCGGGATTGCGACTGGATGATCTGCGGGAATTTGTATCTGAAATGGAGTATGACGAGAATGATTGATCAGAGCAAATTGATTTTGCTGATTTGTTCCATCAGTGCTTCTTTATAGAAATCACTGATGGGCAATTCAGCTTTTTCCGTTTTCACCAGATTCCTTTGTATACTTTGTATATGTGCAACAGAAACCAGATAGGATTTATGTATACGAACCATCCCGGCAGGTGCAAGTTTTTCTTCCAGGTATTTCATGTTCAAACGGGTAATTACAGGTCTGGTTGAATTAAACTGATGAATTTTTACATAGTCTTTGCAGCCTTCAATATATTGAATATCCGCAATCAGCAATTTCACCAGATTGTATTCCACATGAACAAATAAATAGGGCATATGATGTGAAACAGGTTCTATGGGTTTGCCTATTTCAACAGGTAAAACATTTCGGTTGGAAAACCAATCCAGCGCTTTCAAGGAGGCTTCCAGAAAACGGTCAAAAGATACTGGTTTTACGAGGTAGTCCAATGCATTTACACCATAGGCTTCCAATGCATACTGTTCATATGCGGTTAAAAAAATTACTTTGGTTTTAGCCTTAAGATGAGAAGCCAGTTGCATCCCTGAAAGGCCCGGCATCTGAATATCAAGAAATATCAGATCAACCTGACTGGTTCGTAAAAACTCCAATACCTCCATGGCGTTTTTACAGGATCCGACACAGGTTAAAAATGGAATATTGCTGATGTTATCAATCAATAATTCGAGTGCAAGGGATTCATCATCTACAGCCAGACAGGATATTTTCATTTGATCTTGATATAAAGTTCTACAGTGTAAGTTCGATCATCTTCTGCTATGGTAAGGCTATGCTGATCTTTGTATAACAGATTTAGTCTTCTTTTCACATTTTGAAGTCCGATTCCGGAATGAGCATCTTTTGTGCCTGTATTCTTTGGTGTATACGAATTCTTAACGATCATTTTTAGTTCTCCATTTTCATATTGGATTAGGATATCAATAAAGGATTTTCCATAGGGTTGCGCAACGTGCTTGAAAGCGTTTTCTACAAATGGGATCAACATCATTGGTTCAATAAATGCAAGCGGAGGGTATTCGGGGAAACTGCTCCTGATTTCCACTTCGTTGCCAAAGCGCATCAGTTGTAACTCGATGTAATTTTTGAGGTAATTGATTTCCTTGGCAAGAGGCACTTTTGATTCATCAGACTCGTATAACATATAACGCATTAAACCGGATAATTCTATTAATGCCGGCTCCAGCCGGTCTGATTTTTTTCTGGCGAGGGAAACCATATTATTGAGTACGTTGAAAATGAAATGGGGACTAATCTGTGATCGTAAAAAAGAGAGTTCTGATTTTAACTGCTCATTTTCTTTTTCCTGCTGTAATTTTTCCAGTTTTATTTTTTCCCTTATAGTAGTATAAGTAATTCCTGCAGCCTGCACAAAAAGAAAAGGAAATAAAGTCATAGTAAGAGCAGGCATGGGGAAATGCAAGCCTCTAAAACTACCGATACTATTGAAATAATAAGCAATTGAAAAAAAGGTTACTAAAAATATTCCAGCCTGAAAAAGTACATACCGGCCATACTTCTTTTTTTTAAACCAGGCAGGCAAAAGATAAAAAACATTAATATAAAAAAGTAAGATCCACATAATATTTATGCTCAGTTCAAATGCTGCAAAGTTGATTGGTGGCATTCTGCGTGGTTCCAGCATACTCATACGGACGGTTCGCATTACACGCCGGCCATCATCTGAAAAATGACGTAATAGCAATGGGAGAAACAGGGTTAACAACCAGGCAGTTCCATGAAAAAAAACCAGTGCCAATCGGCTATTGTACCAGGGGGAGGGTTTCATTTAACAAAACTGGCAGATACTATTCATAGTTTTTGTTAAATGCGACCAGTTCCTGATTTTCGTCTACCTGCTTCCATATTAATTTATTGTTTCCAATAGGAAAGCCTGAATTTAATTCAAAATAGGCGGTGAGTTTTGCAGAAATGCCGAAGCACTTTATCATGATCCGTTTATTTTCCGTTTCCATTGTCCTGCTGGGCTGGATTCTTCCATTTTCACTGGAAGCACAATCCAGGCCCGATACCGGTTTTATTACCCTGCGTAACCGGCTGGAGCAGTACCGGAACAAACAGGATCTGATGGGTCAGGCAAACTGTTTGCAGGAAATGGGACAGTTGTATTATCATCTTGGTAACTATTCAGAAGCATTGCAGCATTTGCTGGAGGCTGATAATATGTACAGAAAGATAAACGCAATTGACCCGCTTGCCGCCAACCTGAATCAGTTGGGTACCCTCTATTATTATAACCAGCAGCCTGATCTTGCCTGGCAACAATTCCGGGAGGCACTTGAATTATATAAACAAACTAATAATGCAGCGGGATTGGCAGAAACTTATGGACAGGTGGGCCATCTCTATGAAAAGCAACTGAACTTTGATTCGGCCTATTTTTTTCAGCAACTGGCTTTAAAAGAGGCACGCTTATCTGGTGAACAGGTTACCCTGGCAAAAATTTATGAGCACCTTGGTTCCATTCTGGAAGACAGGCAAGCCTATGATTCCGCTTATTATTATTTTTCTTTATCGCTGGAAGGGTATCGGGCCAGCGGTAAATTACTGGAGCAGATTGAAGTCATCAATAACCTGGGTGATGTGTTCAGTAAAAATGGAAACCCGGCTAAAGGAATGATCTATGCGCGCCAGGCAGCAATGCTTGCCGAACAATCAGCGGAAAAATACCAGTTGCAGAGTGCTTATCGCGATATAGCCCAGAATTTTGCAGCCCTTCACCAATACGACAGCGCCTATTATTACCTGGAAAAAAGCCGCCAGCTGATTCAAACGATTTATACCAGAGAAAATGCGCGTCAGTTAAGTCTCCTGCAAACCATTCATGAAACAGACCGAAAGAATGCACAGATTGAGCGGCTCAACGCGGATCGGAAAGTAAATACCTTATTATTGATTACCTCTCTCATTGTTTTGGTATTGATTGCTGTCGTGGCTTTCTTAACCCTTAACAGGCAGAAACTTAAAATCCGGAATGAACAATTATTGCATGTACAGCATCACCAGCTTTACCAGACGGAGAAAGGCCTGATGGAATCAGAATTGAAACGGCAGCAACTGGAAGAAACTTCCCTCAAACAACAGTTGGATATAAAAAGTCAGGAACTCTCCTCTCATATTCTGCACCTGATCCAGAAAAACGAAGTGCTGGAAGAAATCCGCAACGGACTGCAGGAATTATTAAAAGATGATAAGCGCGACCAGAAAAAAGCATTGCGGCACCTGTTACAGAAAATTACTATCAGCTTTTCCCAGGATAGTTATTGGGATGAATTCCGGCTCATTTTTGATAAAGTGCATCCCACTTTGCTGGCCAGCCTTCAACAGCAGTTTCCAACCCTTACCCAAAGTGAAATGCGTTTGCTGGCATTGGTAAAGATGAATATGTCTTCTGCAGATACATCCAAACTGCTGGGAATAACACCGGATAGTTTGCGGGTGGTTCGTTACAGGGTCAAAAAAAAGTTACAACTCGGCCCGGATGAATCACTTAGTGCCTTTGTTCAAACGTTGGCCTGATTACAGTTGATGTTACGGTAATATTCCGTTAATAATTCCTTAATGCAGCTTTTTGAAATTTATGGATGATTGAAAATCAATCCTCTGGCAAAATAAAAACAGGCTCTGTTGCTTTCCTGATAACGCCTGTTAACGCCCCGTTGCCTTATTGTTCACGCAGTAAAAATGGATTTGCTCCTGGTTTTTACAAGTTTTGGGTCAGAAACAATCCTGTATGAAACAAGTAGTATTTCTTTCTTTTTTATTGCTCCTGAGCAGCTTGGGTTGGACACAGCCATCCAATGAATATGTGCTGCTGAAAGGGGTGGTGGATGATGCCCAAAACAAATCAAAACTGGGAGGTGCATCCATTCAGATAAGGGGAGCTAATAATGGAACCATTGCTGATCTGAACGGAGCATTTAGCCTTTACGCCTTGCCAGGCACCATTCAATTGGAAATTTCTTACCTGGGTTATCGCGATACAGTTTTGGAACTCCAACTGGAAGCCGGAGCCGTTCGCAGCCTGCTAATCCATCTGTCCAGCAGTACACCTGAACTGAATAGTGTGGTAATTGCCGGTTACTTACAGGGGCAGGCAAAGGCCCTGAATCAACAAAAGAATGCGGATAATATCCGGAACATTATTTCTTCCGATCAGATTGGACGATTTCCTGATCCCAATGCTGCCGAGGCTTTGCAACGGGTACCGGGAGTAAATATTGAGCGGGATCAGGGTGAGGGCAGGTATGTGCTGGTACGAGGTCTTGCCCCTCAGTTTACCAATATCAATATAAACGGAGAACAAATCCCAAGTCCGGAAGCCGATGTGCGATTTGTTGCGCTGGATGCCATTCCAAGTGATCAGCTGGCTTCGATTGAAGTAAGCAAAACCCTGAGTCCGGATATGGATGGGGATGCAGTTGGAGGCTCCGTAAACCTGATTACAAGAATGGCGCAGTCAAAATCGCCCCATATCAACGGTTCAATAGCCGGTGGTTATAATGCGATGATGAAACAGCCTAACTGGCAGGGACAGTTGCAGTTTGATCAGCGGTTTGGAAAAAAAGAAAAACTCGGAATTTTACTGAATGGGAATTATTATCTGAATCAGTTGGGATCGGATAACTGGGAGCAGGCACCCAATGATAAGGAGTTGGAGTTGCGCGATTATGAATTAACCAGAACGCGCTCAGGATTAAGTGGAACGATTGATTATCGCTTCAATAACCGGCATGAAATTTATTTCCGGGGTATTTACAGCCGATTTTCGGACCGGGAATGGCGTCGCCGATATGTTTTCATTACAGAAGATGAGGAGGTGGAGAAACTCACCAAGGATCGTTTTGAATCGCAAAGCATCACTGCTCTAAATCTTGGTGGAAAACACCGCTTCAACGGATTTTATCTGAATTATGAAGGGCAGTATTCCAGCGGCATTCAAAATACACCCTATGATCATGAAGTAGCATTTATTGCTGATTTGCCTTCTTCGTATTCGGTTACAGGCGGTAAATTCCCTCAATTGAATGCAGATGGATATACCAACAGCAGTAACTATGAATTTGATGAAGTTGCCTATGGCGGCAGTTATGCGAAAGATCAGAATGCAACGGTAAAATTTGAAATAGGAGTTCCTTACAGAACAGGCGCTTCAACCGGTACCCTGAAATTTGGTGCGAAAGCAAGATTCAAACAAAAATCCTATACCATTACCAATGATGTATATGGCGCAGATGCTGGTGTTCCAACGGCCAATGCATTTGATGAAGCACCCATTAAATCGGAGTTTCTGAAAGGCAGGTTTGATATGGGCAGACCAATCAATATGGGCAGCTTTAATCGTTTTTTTAATGCGGACCCTGGTTTGTTTGAACTGGATGTGGAATCCAAGTCCATTGATGAAGCACTCGAATCCTTTGATGCGGAAGAAAATGTGGTGGCTGGTTTTTTAATGACCCGTCATCAGTTCAGGAAACTGGTATTAACAGGCGGATTCCGTTTTGAACATACAGATGTATCCTATAATTCAAAAGATGTACTGATAGATGCTGCCGGTGATCTGGAAGCAATTCGTCCGGTTTCCGGAAGCTCTTCCTATAGTTATTTACTGCCGCAGGTACAGGCAAAATATGAGCTCTCCAGATATACCAATCTTCGGGCTTCTGTTGCCAGTTCGTATGCGAGACCCAATTTTGGTGAAATCATTCCGGCTCAGGAAATCAACCGGGAAGACAGAGTGGCAAATTTGGGAAACCCTTCCTTGAAACCCACCAGTGCACTGAATCTTGATCTGATGCTGGAGCATTATTTTGGTAATGTTGGTATTGCATCAGCGGGTGTTTTTTATAAAAAACTGGATGATTTTATTTACCGAAGAGTCATCTTTAATAGCAGTTATCCATTAACCGGAACACCCATCATTCCGCGGATTGATATCATTCAGGCACAGAATGGGAATACGGCCAATCTGATTGGACTTGAATTTGCTTTTCAACGGAAACTGGATTTTCTGCCGGGTTTTTTGAATAAACTCAGCCTCTATACCAATTATACATATACTCATTCCAAAGCAACCATACAAAGTAGGGAAGCTGATGAAACAAAACCGGATGCAACGGAGAAATTCCGTTTACCCGGACAAGCAACCCATGTTGGTAACCTTGCTCTTGCTTATGAAAATAAAAAACTGGTAGTGCGAATTGCTGCCAATTTTAATGGTGAATACCTGAGTGAGGTAGGTGGTAATTCCAGTGAAGATCTTTATATAAAGAGCAGAATGCAACTGGACTTCAGTGGAAGTTATGCGGTTAGTCAGCGTTTCCGTTTGTTTGCTGAAGCGCTAAACCTTACCAATCAACCATTTGAATCCTATTATGGTTCAAAATCGGTTGTTGCTCAACGTGAGTTCTATCGTTCCTGGGCTAGATTCGGATTGAAGTTTGATCTCGGATTTGGTAAATAATTAATAAAATAATTGAAATGAAAAATAATTTGCTGTTGCTAAGCAGCCTGTTTATACTTTTTTGCATTGGCTGTGATAAAAAAAATAAAGACCTGGTTCTACCCGTCAAGCCGGAAAAATTTCCACAGGTGATCCGTTTTTCAGATGAAGTTGGTGGTGAACTGGAAGACAGTGATGAATTCAGTATTGATCTGACACTGGCAGACCGGGTAGATCCGGATGGAGAAGAGCTGGGTGGTAAAGTGGTGCCCCTGCAAAAAGATGTTCAGGTGTTTTTTTCTATTAGCGATAAGATTGGGATTGATGCTATCTCCTCCTTTATAAAAGGTGGAACAGCAGTTTATGAGATAGATGATTGTACCAATTCAGATGATGAGGGTATTGACCTGGATTTTCAGTTTGATCCGGCTACCGGAAACGGATCGGTAGTATTTCCAAAAGGCATTGAAGAAATGGAGCTGGTATTTGAACTGGACGAAGACTACCTGAATGATGCAGTATTAAATGAGGAGGAAAGAGCAATCGAATTTAAATTAGTATCAGTGGAGGCGGATTCAGAAAATGTGGTAGTGAACTCAGCCCTGGGTTTTACCTACGAAGTGTTGGATGATGAAGGTGTGCATGGTGCCTGGGAATTAAATCTGGATAATGCGGCTCAGTTTGAAGCTTTCAAAGTATTGTTCGGATTGGTAAATGAAGATATTGCTGCGTTAGATCTGGCTGATGTGGAAAAAATTGAAATAGAGTTTGAACTGGAAGAGGTAAAAGTTTTGGTAGAATTAAAAGAAACAGAACTGGTAGACGAATGTGGAGAAACAGAAGAAGTAAATAAAGTCATTGAACTGGAACTTGAATTGGAAGAGCTCAGTACCCTTGTTGCATCAGGTGAGCTGGAAGCGATAGGAGAATTGGAACAGGAAGATGGTTCCCTGCCTGAATATGTATTGGCTGGAGAGTTTTCGATTCTTGAAAATGAATTGAAGCTGGAACTGACCAATGAATTCGAAAAAGAATCCGTTTCTGCTGAATTAATTTTAACCCGATAACCAGAAACAATATGAAATTAAATAGAACGATTTTACCTGTTCTGGTGTTGGCTGTTTGTTTTGGCAGCTGCGTTAATACTAGCAATTCGCAGGTTTTAGAAGAGACAAATGCTGAATTGAAACCTTTTTATATTACTGATACATTGGAACACGATACCGATGATCCTGCCATCTGGATCCATCCGTCGGATCCTTCCAGGTCATTAATTGTAGGCACTGATAAAGATGAAAACGGTGGTTTGTTTGTGTTTGATTTGAGAGGTAAACTGGATAGTAACCGTTCAGTAAAAGGGTTGAAAAGACCGAACAATGTAGACATTGAATACGGGTTGCAAATGGGTGATACACTGATCGATATCGCGGTGGCTACCGAACGATTGACGCATCAGCTAAGGATTTTCCGGATGCCGGATATGCTACCACTGGATGGTGGTGGTATTCCTGTATTCGAAGGAGAAACCGGCGCTGAATTTCGGGATCTCATGGGTATTTCCTTATTTAAAAATAAAACGGGAGTTATATACGCCATTGTTGGTCGTAAAAACGGTCCTACCGATAGCAGTTATTTATGGCAATATCGGTTAACTGGATCAAAGGATGGGATAGTGCAGGCTACACTGGTACGTAAATTCGGCGCCTACAGTGGTTTAAATGAAATTGAGTCGATTGCAGTGGATGATCAGCTGGGTTATGTTTATTATTCTGATGAAGGAATCGGAGTACGTAAATATTATGCAGATCCGGCAATGGGAAATCAGGAATTGGCCTTATTTGGTACCGGAAAATTCAAAGAGGATAATGAAGGAATTTCCATTTATAATCGGACAGACAGCACCGGATTTATACTTGTATCTGATCAGCAGGATCATAGTTTTCATATTTACCCACGGGAAGGAACAATTGAAAACAAACATGCGCATCCGTTAATACGGAAACAATATGTTGTCGCCAGGGAAAGCGATGGAAGTGAAATTATTTCCGTTCCGCTGTTGCCTGATTTCCCCTTTGGATTATTTGTGGCAATGAGTGATGATAAAACATTTCACTATTATCGGGCTGAAAAAATGATCGGTGACAGCCTTATGCGAGCAGGGCAAACCCGGAGTTTTTAATTTTTAATGCACCGGGGGATTCTCCGGTGTATTTTTTAAATACGGTACAGAAATATTGAGGGGAGGAGAAATTAAGCTCATAGGCAAGATCCGTTAAACAACAGGCCGGATCTGCAGCAATTTTTCTATGTGCTATTTCGATTTTTTTCCGTTGAATATAATCACCCGGTGTAAATCCGGTTAGCTCTTTAAACAGGTTCTTGAAACGGGATTCAGAGAGATTCATCTCACGTGCAAGGTCTGCAATGGAAGGGTTCTCTGTCAGTTTGATATTGATGTACTGTAATACCTTTGACAATCGTTCATTTTCCGCTTCTTTTTCCTGGTAATCAATTCTGTCGAGCAGGCAGAGCAGCAGTTGTTGTAGAATCAGATGGATCCGGATTTGTTTGATGGATTCATTTTCATTTTTTCGGGCAATCGTGAAAATTTCTTCCAATACCCGTTTGATATCTTTGGTTCCTTTGAAATGCCTGCGTTTTCGCTCAATAATCAGGTTGCATAACATAACCAGGTTATTGGGGACCGACTTGTCCAATTTTATCAGCATCCAGTAAAGGCAACCTTTTTCTTCCGGATGACCGCCGGAACCATGCACTTCCCCGGGAAAATGAATAAATACATCTCCGCCTTTTACCAGATATTGCTTTCCGTTTACTTCAAAATACTGGCTGCCCTTGTCGTAATAACAGATTTCAATCATGCCATTGTGCACATGATTGGGCATTTTTTCCTCGGCTTTATTGTAATTATATTTTCCCAGCAACTGTAAATCAGTAAAACCCAACTGTTTAAAGTCGAGAATTTTTTTACAGGAAGCAATTTCTTGATCAGGCAGCATGGCAGGCAGTTTTGAATGACAGTCAGTTCATCCAAATTAGGAATTCTGCGCCATATACGCAAGTCGATGGTACTATTGCGGAAAAGGACTCGGTTTGAATTGTTTTTTTACTTCAGGAAGAACTTTGGTACCCAGTAACTCAATAGAACGCATAGCAAGTTTATGCGGTAATGCGCCAATACTCATTTGAGCAAGAAAACGGGTATTACCAAATAATTCATGTTCGTACAGGATTTTATCCACTACCTGCTGCGGACTCCCAACTAATAATGCACCATTGGGTCCGGTACCTGCCTCATATTGCTGGCGACTTAAGCCGGACCAGCCTCGTTCTTTTCCGATTCGGGTCATAACATCGGCGTAGGGCGGATAAAATTCATCCAGCGCCTGTTGCGAGTTTTCGGCTATATATGTATGTGAGTTGACAGCCAGTTGAAACCTGTCTGCCGGATGTCCTGCCTGCAAATAACGATCTCTGTATAGTTTTGCATACGGTCCAAATTGAGCGGGTTGTCCGCCTATTATGGCAAGGGTCATGGGCAATCCATATGCTGCAGCACGTACCACCGATTCAGGTGTTCCCCCAACTGCTACCCAAATGGGCAATTGATCCTGATAGGGACGGGGATAAACTCCCCTGTCAGGTATGGATTGAGTCAGTTTTCCTTCCCAGGTAATTTTTTCCGATTGATTTAGTTTAACCAGCATATCCAGTTTTTCGGCATAAAGCGCATCATACTCTTTCAGATTATACCCGAATAAGGGGAAGGATTCAATGAATGATCCACGTCCCGCCAGGATTTCTGCCCTGCCTTTCGAAAGCAGGTCAACGGTTGCAAATTGCTGGAAGACCCGTACAGGATCATCAGAGCTTAAAACGGTAACACCGGATGATAGTTTTATACGACTGGTTTTAACTGCTGCGGCAGCTAAAATTGTTGCAGGTGAAGAAACGGCATAATCTGGTCGATGATGTTCACCAACAGCAAAAACATCAATGCCCAACTGGTCAGCTAACACTATTTCCTCCAGTAAATTTTCCAGTCTTTGCTGGGGAGAAACGGATTCTCCGGTAACAGGATGTGTACCTAAATCTGCAAATGAACAAATTCCAATTTCCATACTGTTCTTTAAATAGTGAAATACCGTTTTTTAACGCTTGACATCAGCCTTAGGCGGAAGTAGTTTTACAAGTAAAGGTACCGCTTGGTTTTAATTTAACATATTATAAAAAAGTTGTGGATAATTATCAAAGTATTACACAAAGGGAAATAAGACCATTGATCAAAACAATTCGTGGAATTCAGGTAATAGTGGATAGTGATCTTGCTGAATTATATCATGTCGAAACCAAGGTTCTTAACAAAGCGGTTAAGAGAAACCTTGAAAGATTTCCAGACTCTTTCTGGTTCCAATTGACTGAGTTAGAAGATGCAGATTTGAGGTTCCAATTTGGAACCTCAAGAAAAACCCATGGTGGTCGAAGATATCTGCCATATGTATTCACTGAACAAGGAGTAGCTATGCTATCAGGCGTATTAAGGAGTGAAATTGCAATTAAAGTAAGCATCGAGATAATTAATACTTTTGTGGAAATGCGGAAAATGCTATTTAGTAATGCTGCTCTTTTTTCCAGAATTGGAATGATAGAACTTAAACAAGTTGAACAGGATGATAAATTTGAAAAGGTTTTCAAAGCTTTAGAAGGAGGAAAGCTACAAAATGAGCGGGGTGTTTTTTTTGATGGCCAGATATTTGATGCGTACTCTTTTGTTTCAGATATTATTCGGAGTTCATTAAAGTCAATTATCCTTATTGATAACTATGTGGATGATACATTGATTAATAACCAACTAAATTTGGATTTGCAAAAATATAATAGTCAGTATCCCGAAATACGAATTGAACTTTTAAAAAATGCACACGATCGTTTTTTAATCATCGATGAAACGGAACTTTACCATGTTGGCGCATCATTAAAAGATCTCGGTAAAAAATGGTTTGCATTTTCAAAAATGAATAGTGAGCTTGGGAAGCTTCTTGGGTTACTAAATTTGCAATCAGAAACAAAATAAGCATATGCAAAGTTTAAAAAATAAAACTGCCCTGATAACAGGAGCTGGTAAAGGAATAGGAAAAGCCATTGCGCAGTCCCTGGCTGCTGAAGGAGTAACCGTTGGGTTATTGGCAAGAACGGAGAAGGATGTTCAGCAATTGGCGGATGAGATAATTAAAAATGGTGGCAAAGCAGCGTATGCAACGGCTGATGTCAGTGATCGCCTGGCTGTAGAAAAAGCGGTGAATTCTTTACGAGTGGCACTCGGAAAATTTGATATCCTTATCAATAATGCAGGCACCGGAACTTTTGGCGGGTTTCTTGAGCTCGATCCGGAAGTGTGGGAGCAACAGGTAAAGGTTAATCTCTTTGGAGTGTATTATGTTACTCGTGCAGTGCTGCCGGAAATGATCGATGCAAAATCGGGCGATATCATCAATATTTCTTCCACTGCAGGTAAATCTGGCAGTGCTGTAACCAGTGCCTACAGCGCTTCTAAATTTGGCGTATTCGGACTGTCTGAAAGCCTGATGCAGGAGGTTAGAAAATACAATATTCGGGTTACTACACTGGCGCCAAGTACTATTGTAACAGACCTCGCAAACAGTGCCAATCTGATTAAAGGTGACCCGGAACGTGTCATGCACCCAGAGGATTTTGCAGAACTGGTGATAGCTCAATTGAAATTGCATCCTCGTCTTTTATTGAAGGAAGCCAGTATATTTTCGACAAATCCATGAGCTGTCAATTAACTATTCGCCCAACCATTTTTTGAAATCAGCTGCCCGTAAGCGGCTGATTATAATTTCTTCATATGGAACAGGTTCAATGCCTACTTTTAGTTTGCCATTTAACCAGGCCTGGGTCTTTTTGATGGATGGATAAGAAAGAATAAACTGCCTGTTTGCTCTGAAAAATTTTGAAGGATCCAATCCACTTTCAATTTCATCCAGTGTTTTATCCAACAGTAACTCTTTTCCATTGAGTGTCTTAATGTATTGAAGCCGTTCCCTTGTGTAAAAAAAAGCAATGGTTTCAACCGGCACAGAAACCATCCGTGTTCCCAATCTGGCAAGAAATCTTGTTTTGAACTTCCCTGTCAATTGGATTTGCAATTGAGTGAGCGGTTCCAGCAGGGAATTATTTTCCTTATAATGTTTTTTATATTTATTCAGTGCTTCCCAAAGTTCTTCTTTTTTAATCGGCTTCAGCAGGTAATCAACACTCAGGTTTTTAAATGCCTTTAATGCATAGTTTTCGTAGGCGGTTGTGAAAATAATCGGAATTTCCAGGTTGAGTTGTTCCACTATTTCAAAACTTTGCCCGTCTCCCAGTTCAATGTCCATAAAGAGCAGATCGATGGATTTATCCACACCAAGATAATCCACTGCGGAACTTACACTATCCAGCGTTTTTACAACTGTTATTTGCCCGTCCAGTTCTTCAATTAATTGTTGCAGGTGGGTTCTTGCAATTTTTTCATCTTCAATGATGGCTATATTCATGTGCATTCATTTTATACATATGGAAGGAGGGAAGCAGGGGGATTTTTGCATAAAAAATGGTAGCGGTTTCCTGTATTGTCAAATCAGGCAAGCCCAACAGGGCAAATTTCTTTCTTAAATGGGCCAGCCCTTTTCCCGATCCTGCTGAATTCTTTTTTCGTTGAAGATTGTTGGATACTATCAACTGCCTTTTGTCGATCGACAATTCAATTTTTATACATAATGGTCGCTGAATGGAAACAATATTATGTTTGATTGCATTTTCAACCAATAACTGAAGGCTTAAAGTCGGAATACTGAACTGTTCCACTTCTTTCAGTTGATCAGGAAATTCGACTGTTAATCCCTCCGGATAGCGTGTTTTGAAAAGAAAATAGTAAGCATAGGTAAAATCAATTTCTTCTGTTAGTGGTACGCTAGGTTTTTCATTCGCAGCAAGAAAATACCGATATACAAATGCAAGCTCTTCTGTAAAACGAGTTGCTCTTTTTGGATCCAGCTGAATTAATCCAACCAGCGTGTTTAAGGTGTTAAAAAGGAAATGGGGTTGGATCTGAACTTTTAATGAATCGTACTGCATTTGCAGATTCAGCCGCTTTAACTGCTCTGCCTGGCGCTGTGTTTTATTCTTTTCATAAAAGGCAAAAAAACTTTCATAAAACACTACCTGTAGAAAAACAAATATCAGGCTGACTCTGAAATTGATAAGGTAAATCGACCATTTATGAAGTGAATCGCTGGTCCAGTAATTGGTGATGTCTTCCACCTGAATCCTGCCTGCTTCTACCAGAAAAGCAAAGGGAATCAGGACCAATGCATTGGTCCATTTTCTTTTGGCGTTGAATTCATGTCCCCATTTGTGATAGGTTTTCATTATCACCCATCGGGTAGGTTCCCATTGGGTAACAACAAATAAAACAGTTGTGCCGATTGTTTTTGGAATTAACCAGCTGGTATCCGGGATAGATACCAATAACTCAATCATGAAGAAACAATAATGGATAACACCCATTACTATTGCACCAATGATTCTGATTTTACTGTCGTTCATGTGAATTACACAAACAGTAAAATTATTGCATATGCAGGGGGAAATGCTACCGCTTATGGATGCAACTTACCAGTCGCCCATGTGTTCAGAAACCACTCTTTCGAGTGATTGTTTGTCTATTTCCTTCGATTTCCAATTGGGATCGTATTTAACAAACCAGCTCAGCCAGACAGATCTTGATAAACGCATGAATACCGGTTGCAATACAATCATCAGCACTGCATTGGTTATTCCCCAGTATAACACGCGATAATCACCATCTTCGAGAGAAAATCCAATCAGCAACCACCAGGCAAGGAAAGTAGTTATTGAAAATGCAACGGTTAGTGCATAACTGACATAAGCGGTTCCATAATAGAACCCGACTTCTATTTCAGTTGGCTGTCCGCAAACCGGACAACGATCATTCATTTTCAGGATCTTTCCATATTGGTATGGATTGGAGGATTCGAATATTTTTCCTTCCCGGCAACGGGGACAACTATTGGTTAATACAGTAGATAAATAGCCTGGTCGATTCGAAGTTTTTGCCATAACCTTCCGATTTTCTGCAAATTTACTCTATGCAATCGGATAAAAAGGTGATTAATGTCACCTCATCGGCTTACAGTACTTTTTCCATTTGCATACTTCTTGATCCTTTTATAAGAAGATAAGCATCGGGTAAGTCTTGTTTCAACAGCCAGTCATGCGCCTCCAAACTATTCTGCAATTGAATAAAAGGATGCTGCAATTTACCGAAGTCGCCACCTACCAATACTACGGCCTTCCAGTCGCTTGATGCAATCAGATCAATAATCGCCTGGTGTTCCTGCAAACTTTCTTCTCCCAATTCTGCCATGGCGCCCAATAACAAAACCTTGGTATCCACCTTAAGTTGTTTGAAATTTTCGATAGCGGCCCGCATACTGGATGGATTGGCATTATAGGCATCCAGAATAATATGTTGTCCATTCCGTTTAATCAGTTGACTGCGGCTATTTTCAGGATGATAGGATTCTATCGCTTTTTTAATCGCTTCACCATCCACCCCAAAACATTTCCCAACAGCTACTGCAGCCAGTACATTGGGTGCATTATAAGCACCTACCAGTTGGGTGGAAATACATCCGATATCAATTCCTTTGGTAAGTTGGACCTGAAGAAATTCGCGTTGCCCTGACGGATCATTCACTGCATTTCCAACTAAATCACCTTCTTTGGTTCCATACCGGATAATGGTTTCAATACCGAGTGACATCCGCCGTAAATGTTCATCATCCCACCAGACAAAAGCGGTTGCTTCCCGCGCACGCAGGTAATCAAACAGCTCTCCTTTACCTTTTCGTACTCCTTCCACACCTCCAAACCCTTCAAGATGTGCTTTCCCCAGGTTGGTGATCAGGCCATGCGTAGGCTCAGTATAAGTACAATAGGAGCTGATTTCTTTCTGGTGATTGGCACCCATTTCAATTACCGCCATTTCTGCATCGGGTTTGATTCGAAGCAGGGTTAAGGGAATGCCGATATGGTTATTCAGATTGCCCACTGTCGTGTACGTGCGATACGTAGTTGACAATACTTCATGAATCAATTCCTTGGTGGTTGTTTTACCGTTACTGCCCGTTATTGCAATTACCGGAATGCTGAATTGCCTGCGATGATGCAAGGCCAGTTGTTGCAGGCAAACCAATACATTCTCTACCAGTATGGTGCGATGATCTGTCTGATATGCTGGCTCATCAATAATTGCATAGGCAGCTCCTGCTTCGAGCGCTTTTTGTGCAAACTCATTTCCATTAAACTGGTCACCTTTCAGCGCGAAGAACAAATCACCTTCTTTCAGTTTTCGGGTATCGGTCTGAACAGAGGGGTATTGTAAAAACAGTTGGTAAATTTCAGGGATGGTCATACACGAAAATAAAAAAGAGCCGCCAATCAGCGACTCTTTATGAATAGTATTCAGAAGATTATCTCTTACGGGAATTCTGTTTTCTCTTTTTGTAGTTGATACCGGTTTTGCGACCGTTTCCTTCCGGACTACCAACACGGTCCATTGCACAACGGAAACCTACAGTGGAACTTGCCTGATCTTCTTCCAGGAAACGACGTGTACCAGGGCTCAGCCAATATGCACGGTCATTCCAGCTACCACCTTTGATAACGCGGCTCTTGTCGCCAATCAGGGTAGTTTTTCCATATCCGTAATTTACACCCTGGATCAGTGAATCACCATCCAGGTAGTTGATTACATCCGCACGCTGATAGTTACGACGATCTTTACTCTCATCATCGGTCATCAAACGGTATTTGATACGACCCAGACTGTCTCTGGTTGGTTTATTCTCAGATGCATCGATATCAACTGTAGAATATTTGTTACCACGGTAAGGAGAAACATCATCAAAGTCGGTCAGGGACAATGGACGATATACATCACCTGTCCACTCATTTACGTTTCCGCTCATATTGTAGATGCCAAAACCATTCGGGAAGAAAGATTCAACCGGAGCCGTGTAAACAGCACGGTCATTCAGACCACCTGCAACACCCATATTATCACCGGAACCACGTTTGAAGTTCGCCATGAAGGTACCCTGCCAGCTGCCTTTACGGGTATCACGCAAACCATTTACGTTATTGTTCCAGCTATATACCTGCTTGTTGGCTACGAGTTCCTCACCACGCTTTCCTTCTTTTTTGGAAGGCTGGGGATTCTGGTTAACATATCCCAGTGCTGCATATTCCCACTCCGCTTCTGTTGGGAGACGGTAGTTCGGCAACAGGATACCATCTTCGAAAGTAACCTGGGTACGCGGCGTACCATTTGGATTTTTAAGTGTATTCTTTTTAGACTTGGCTGCTTTACCAGGAGTTGCCTGGAATTCACCTGTCAGGTAAGATTTGGTGTTGAAATTTTCTTCTGCAATTCCAGTGATATTTTTCAGCGATTTGTCGTTGATAAAACCTCTTTTAATCAACTCCAGCTCATTCACGCGGTCTGTTCTCCAAAGGCAGAAATCATTTGCCTGCTTCCAGGTAACACCCACTACCGGATAATAATTGTAGGAAGGGTGGCGGAAATAATATTCCACCATTGGTTCATTATAAGCCAGCTCACTGCGCCAAACCAGCGTGTCGGGCAGTGCGCCGTTGCGGATCGGAGCATGCTCGTCCCCATCAAAAACAGTATTGATCCAATAAAGATATTCGCGATAATGTACGTTGGCTACCTCAGACTGATCGATATAAAAGGAATTCACCGTTACACGGCGGGGAATATTATTCCAATCACCCATCACATCCTCTTCCGTAGCACCCATAGTAAAGGTACCACCCTGAACAAATACGAGACCGGGACCGGTTCTCTGTTCTTTTTCTTTGGAGACCTGATAGCCCCCCTGGTTTTTGTCATTATAATTCCAACCGGTTACGTCCGATTTTTCGGCTTTTTTGCCAAATAACTTCCCATTCTTACAGGAAGCCACCATAGCGGCACAGGATACAAGGATTGTGAGGTTTTTCCAGTTCATATTGATAGCCATTTAAGCTGGTTTTAGATAGTAATAACGGGACAGTTTATCTATTATTGTGTTATTTCCTTCGACCAAATGCGAATATAATCAGATAAACCAATCAATACTCTTGCCAAAATCTTAAATCCGTACGGCTTTATATTATTTTTGACCTACCATGCCGGCTTCCCTCCGTTTCGTACTATTTTTTTTCCTGGTAACAGGGGCTCTGCCACTTCTTGCCCAGCGAACCTTTACCAATCAATCGATATTGGCCGGTGGTAACTGGTTTCAGGTAGGAACCACTGAACCAGGTATCTATAAAATTGATGGCGCCGCGCTTCAGTCCATGGGATTCACCCTGCCCATTCCTTCAAACCAGGTACGAATTTTTGGTCGCCCGGGTGGAAAACTCGCTGAATCTGCCGGCGGATCCTACACGGATGATCTCACCGAATACTCCATTTGGGTCGAAGACGGAGGCGATGGCCAGTTTCAATCAGCCGATTACCTGCTATTTTATTCTTCCGGTCCACATAGCTGGATAACAGATCCGGCAGTAAAAGGGTTCAGGCACGGCATAAATAGCTACTCTGATACGGCTTATCATTATATAACAACTTATATAACAACAGGCGGTGCCGGAAAGCGAATGCAAACCGTGGCAGATCTGGGATCTCCAACACATACCATCAGCTCCTACCAATATCGTTACTGGCATGAAAAGGACCAGTTTAACCTGCTCTCAGGCGGACAGGAATGGTATGGGGAGCGATTTCTGGCCGAATCCCCGCAGCTCCTGAACCTGACAATAACCCTGCCGGCCCTGGTCCCCAATCGGAGTGCAACACTTGCTTCAACGGTTGCCGCCCGATCGGTTGGAGCAACGGCAGGTTTTGATTTTACTGCAAATGGAACCGTCATCGAAACCCATACCGTAGCACCTGTAAGTTCTTCCAGTTTTGATCTGTTTGCCCGGGAAAGCAGTCTGGTGGCGGAGTTTCAGCCAGCCAACAGTCTGAATCTGGGCATTCGTTTTGGGTCAACCAACAGTTCGGCCATTGGCTGGGTGAATCGATTTGAGCTACTTGCGGAATGCAGGCTGGAATGGGCAGAAAAGGGATTTGATTTTCGAGCCTGGGAGGGAATGGGGCCGGGTAAAATAGCCCGCTATGAAATTTCCAATGCGACTGCAACCCTGGAAGTTTGGAAAATTTCGGAGACGCTTTCGCCGGAAAGAATGCGCACTCAGCTAAATGGTACTACGCTGGTGTTTTCCGACATTCATGAAAATCCGGAAGAATACCTGGTATTCAATCCGGAAGCGAGCCTGCCGGCACCCATTCGGATCAAAGCAATTCCCAATCAGAATCTTCATGGGGTGGAAGCTCCACAACTGCTGATTATTGTGGCAGCCGGATTGGAACAGCCTGCCCGGCGACTCGCCAGCTGGCATGAGATGCAGGATGGCATGAGCAGCCTGGTGGTTCCGGTTGAACAGGTTTACCATGAATTCTCTGCAGGTATACCTGACCCTGCTGCAATTCGTGATTTCGTTAAAATGTTTTTTGACCGTTCCGGAGGTGATAACAGCCGACGGCCGGCCTATCTCCTGCTTTTTGGCGATGCCTCCTTTGATCCTAAAAACAGAATCGAGGGCAGCCGGCCAGGGATCCCATCCTTTCAAAGCAGTTTTTCGCTGGATCCCCTTAGTACCTATGTGAGCGATGATTTTTTTGGATTTCTGGATGAGGAGGAAGATATCAATGGCGGATTACAAACGAACCTGCTGGATATATCGATAGGCAGAATTCCGGTAGCTACTGTAGCCGCAGCCAATCATTATATTGATAAACTGATTGAATATAAGAAACCTTCCGGCCGGGGTGCCTGGCGGAATGAACTGACTTTTATTGCGGATGATGAAGATGGTAACCTGCATTTGCAGGACATGGAGGGAATTACCCGGCTCGCAGCCGGTACCAATGACCGGTTTCTGCAACAGAAAATCTACCTGGATGCCTTCCAGCAGGAAAGCAATGCTTCGGGAAGCCGGTATCCGCAGGTTAACCAGGCCATTAGTGATCAGATGCAAAAAGGCACACTGATCTGGAATTATACCGGGCACGGTGGTTTTCGCCGCCTGGCCGATGAGGTTATACTGGAACAATCCATTGTAGACGGATGGCAGCAAAATGGCCGGCTTCCGCTTTTTGTAACCGCAACCTGTGATTTTGCACCTTATGATAATCCCACGATTGAATCACTGGGAGAATACCTGCTTACTAAACCCAGTGCCGGAGCCATTGCATTGATGACAACTACCAGGCTGGTTTTTGCCTATAGTAACCGGATCCTGAATTCGAATTATATGCAGGCGGCATTGGAGCGACTTCCGGATGGGCGATACCGGACGCTGGGGGAAGCGGCCAGAGAAGCAAAAAATCGCACCTATGCCAGCTCGGGGGATATCTTTAATAATTTGAAATTCACTCTGCTGGGCGATCCTGCTTTAACCCTGGCCTTCCCCGAAAACCAGGTGTTAACCACACATATTAATGATCGGTTGGTAACGGAAGGAATAGATACGCTGAAGGCCCTGGAGGAAGTAAGGGTAAAGGGACAAATAGCTGACCGAAACGGACAGGTGCTGACCGGTTTTAATGGCTGGGTCTATCCGGTTGTGCTGGATCAGCCTTATGAAAGGCAGACATTGGGAAATGATCCCTCCAGTCCGGTTATTCGTTTTCCGGTTCAGGATCGGGCCCTGTTCAGAGGGCAGGCAAGGGTAACCGAGGGAATTTTCGAATTTTCGTTTTTTATCCCCCGTGATATAAATTATCAGGATGGTAATTTCCGGATCCAGTATTATGCCATGGATAGTGTAACTGATGCCCAGGGCGGATTCAGTGAGCTGCGTATAGCCGGCTCAGCTCCGCCGCCGGTTGATACAGAAGGACCATCCATTCGGGCTTATTTAAATGATAGCTTGTTTCGATCGGGGGATCTGGTTCGGGATCAGCCCGTTTTGTTGTTGCAATTGGCAGATAGTTCCGGAATCAATGTATTGGGCAGCGGATTTGGGCATGATATCACGCTTGTGCTGGATGATAATAACAATGAACCGCTGAATTTGAATGCTTTTTTTGAGGCAGATGTGGATACCTACCAGTCGGGCAGCCTGCGGTTTCAACTGCCTGCTTTGCCGGAAGGCAGGCATCGGCTTCAGATTAAAGCTTGGGATATGCTGAATAACAGCTCAGAAGCAGCCCTGGAGTTTCGGGTTCGGGCAGCAGGTTCACTTGTTGTGGAGCAACTCGGCGTATGGCCAAATCCCTCTACAGGGGCTGTTCGGTTTGTATTTTCACATAACCAGAAAGAGGTGCCGATGGAGGCATCCATTGAGCTTTTTTCACTACAGGGACAGTTGCTGAAATTAATAAACGGTACAATAATTGCCAATGGAAACCGTTCCTACATGGATTGGAATGGAAAGAACGAAAAAGGATTTCCGGTGCCCCCGGGAGTCTATGTTTACCGGCTGATACTCCGTTTGCGTGACGGACAAACAGCTGTTCATTCCAGGCAATTGATCAGATTATAAACATTTATATTTATTATTAACTATTTTCGCCGCTTATAGAGAAAATTTACCCGAACTAATTACTGAAACGTCCTGGCATTCCATGCCTCTCATGGGTAAATAATTTATTCTGTGGGCCTGTTCCCGGCCGTTTCCCGATTTAAACATGAAAGATTCAATACAATGAGACAAAAGTCCCTAAAACTGGTCGTATCGTTTTTGATTGGTACCATTGCGGTGAATGATGCGGTAGCTCAGGATGTGCAGCCGATTAATGTGGTAACAACAGCTGTTCCTTTTCTTAGAATTTCTCCGGATGCCCGTGCCGGTGGTATGGGTGAAGTGGGGATTGCCACCTCGCCGGATGTGAATTCACCTTTCTGGAACCTTGCCAAAACTCCTTTTAATGAAAGTAAGTTTCAGGTTGGTATGACCTATACACCCTGGTTAAAGCGCCTGGGATTAAATGATGTATTCCTGGGTTCACTCAGTGGTTATTATAAACTGGATGATGACCAGGCCATTTCAACGAGCTTGCGGTACTTTAATCTGGGTAGCATTCAGTTTACAGATTTTTCTGGAAATGAATTAGCTCAGGGCCGCCCAAGAGAATGGAGTTTAGATGTTGGGTATTCCCGAAAACTGTCAGACAAGGTTGGTTTAGGTATTGCCCTGCGATACATTAACTCAAATCTTGCAGCAGGAATTACTGCTGACGGTAATACGTACAAAGCTGGTAATGCAGTGGCTGGCGACCTTAGTTTCTATTATAATGGTCAGAATGAAGCTGGAAATGGATTTAGTGCAGGTGCAACTTTAACCAACCTGGGTACCAAAATCGGATACACATCGGATGCAACACAAAAAGATTACATCCCCGCCAATCTTGGTATAGGTGTAGCTTATACCAAAGTATTTGATGAAGACAATAAGATTACGGTCGGATTAGATGTTAATAAACTTCTTGTGCCAACTCCTCCAAGCAATACTGATTCGGCGGCTCTTGCAAATTACCGCAGCAAAAGTGTTGTAAGTAGTTGGGTAAGTTCTTTTGGTGATGCTCCGGGTGGATTTGGGGAGGAGCTTCGGGAATTCACCATATCAACTGGTGCTGAGTACTGGTATCAGGAACAATTTGCACTTCGTGCCGGTTATTTCTTTGAAGATAAAAACAAGGGAAACCGTAAATATTTCACGCTTGGTGCCGGTTTAAAGTACAATGTATTCGGTCTGAACTTCAGTTATATTGTTCCATCCGGTTCCGGGGTCAACCAGAATCCTTTATCGAATACCCTTCGTTTCAGTCTGGTATTTGATCTGGCACAAACCGGAGGAGAATAAGTTCTGCACTGGTCACTGACTCAATTCCATAAATTTTTAAATCGAATTATAAGAATCGTCCTGCATCTTTGCGGGACGATTTTTTTCCGTTTACCCGTCGGGTCCGTTTACCCGCCGGGTAAACGGAAAGGAGAGGGGAAATAGGAGGAAAGGAGAGGGGAAATAGGAGGAAAGGAGAGGGGAAATAGGAGAAGGAAAGCCAATTCACTATTCACCTTATTCACCTCATTCACCCCATTCACCTCATTCACCATAATCAATAATATCTATCCAATGAATTGTACTTATAAAGTAGGTTTCGGCATTGACTTTCATCAGCTGGTAGAAGGACGTGAACTTTTTTTGGGCGGAGTGGCCATCCCGCATACAAAAGGAGCACTTGGACATAGTGATGCAGATGTTTTGCTGCATGCGATCTGCGATGCCATGCTGGGTGCCTTGGCACTGGGAGATATTGGCATTCATTTCCCCAATACCGATCCGGCATACAAGGATATCGACAGTAAAAAATTGCTGGCAAAATGCGTGGAACTGATCCGGGGAAAAGGGTATCGTGTTCTTAATGTGGATAGCTCACTTACCCTGGAACAACCTAAAATCAAACCCTATGTACCGGCTATGCAGGAAACGATTGCCGGAATTTTGGGAATTGGGATGGATACTGTTTCGATAAAAGCCACCACTACCGAAACAATGGGTTTTGTGGGGCGGGAAGAAGGGCTGGTGGCGTACGCTACGGTATTGCTGGATGAAATCGCGCCAGCCAAATTGCCAGTTAAAATTAAAAATGAATCGGGATTTGAATTGCCGGCTTATGCTACCAGTGGCTCAGCAGGGATGGATCTCAGGGCGAATATTACAGATCCGATTTCCCTTCAGCCCTTGGAAAGAACTCTGGTGTCAACCGGGTTGTACATGGAATTACCCAATGGGTATGAGGCACAGATCCGCCCGCGTAGCGGACTTGCCATCAAACAGGGAATTACCTGCTTAAATACTCCCGGCACGATAGATGCAGATTACCGGGGGGAGATTAAAGTGATTCTTATTAATCTCTCCAATGAAACCCAACTGATAGCACCGGGAGATCGTATCGCCCAGATGGTAATACAGTCTGTTCAACAGGTGAGTTGGGTTCCGGCAGAAACATTATCTTCAACAGAACGGAATGCCGGTGGGTTCGGGCATACCGGTAAATCATAAGGAATGAAGCAACTCGTTTATGTAGCAGCAGTTTTAATTGGTATCGCTTCCGTGGGATGCAGTGCTACCAAAAAGATTAATACGGTCATCGCTAAAAAAGATTCCGCTCAAACAACCATTCTGGCGGGTGCACATGAAGATTCACTTCGCTATATCAGGGAAGTGTATGGGAAACTGGCTTCCAATACCATTGATTATAAAACCTTCAGTGCAAAAATGAAGGTGGAATATTGGGATAAGGATGGCAAAGGTCCCGATCTTACCGTATTTGTTCGGATGCAGAAAGACAGCATCATCTGGTTATCCGTAAATGCTACGGTTTTCAGTTATGAAGCATTTCGTATTTTGATAACACCCGATAGTTTGAAACTCATCAATAAGCAGGATAAAGTGGTGCAGCTTCGCTCAGTAAAATACCTGGAAGAAGTTGCCCAGATTCCCTTTGATTTTAAATCAGTTCAGGAATTGATTATCGGAAATCCACTGTTCCTCGATTCCAATATTGTTTCGTATCGGAAAGGGCCAGAAACAATCAGTTTGCTTAGTATGGGCGATCTATTTAAAAATCTGATCACAATTGGGGTGGAGAATTATTTGCTGCAGCATATCAAACTGGATGATCAAAACCTGCGTCGGAATCGCACGGCTGATCTTAGTTTTTCCAATTACAGCGGGCAGGGTGGAATTCCATTTGCAACCTATCGTAAAATGAGTTTTACAGAGAAAGCAAAAATTGACGTCCAGATGGAGTTCAAACAGTATGCCTTTAACGAAAGTTTAAGCTATCCTTTTACAATTCCAAAGAATTATACCGTTCAATAAACGTTGGAGTTTATATATTTGAAACATTCCATCTTCCAATTGAACAGCATGATAAAAAAAATCTGGATACTTCTGTTGATGGTGACCTGCACCCTGGGCAGTTTTGCACAAAGCAGCAGCTCCGATCTGAAAAAACAGCAGGCCGAAATTCAACGGGAAATCGATGATCTCAAAAAACAGTTAGCCGAAACAAACAAGTACAAACGAAAAAGTCTGGCTGAGCTGAACCTGGTGCAGAAAAAACTCCGCCTTCGGGAATCGCAGATTAAAAATATCAACCAGCAGATCAACCTGATCCAGGGTGATATCAACCAAAGCTGGCGGGATATTGTAAAGCTTCGCGCAGAGTTGGATACCCTGAAAATTCAATACGAGAAAAGTGTGGTGTATGCATATAAAAATCGCAGTAATTACGATTTTGTAAACTTTATATTCAGTGCCGGTTCTTTTAATGATGCACTGAAACGGATGGCTTATTTGAAATCCTATCGGGCATATCGGGAGCAGCAGGCTGCCAATATTGCCAATACGCAAACCCAGCTGGAACAAAAGATCAACAACCTGAACCTGAGTAAGAAGGAAAAAAGTTCGGTGCTGGAAGAGCAGAATAAACAGTTTAAAGTACTGGCGGAAGAGCGGGCGGAGAAAAATACGGTTGTAAGTAAGATCAAGGGCCAGGAAAAGGAATTATTAAAGGATATGACTGCGAAGCGGAAGCAGGATAATAAATTGAAAGCAGCTATTTCTGCCGCTATTAAAAGAGAAATTGAAGCAGAGAAAAAACGCCTTGCTGCCATTGAAAAAGAACGGAAAGCGAAAGAAGATGCGGCAAAAAAAGCAGCTGCTACGGCCGCTGCAGCTGCTAAAAAAGAAGAAGGCAGCAGTACGGCTACTGCCAAGCCGGCAGCAAAACCGGTAGAAGAAAAACCGGCTGCACCAGCTAAACCATTGGATGTTTTGGATACACGGGCGGAAGTGAAACTGGCTTCTGATAATTTTGAAAAAAACAAGGGAAGTCTGCCCTGGCCGGTAAATTCAGGCAGGGTTGCAATGAAGTTTGGGCTAAACACATTCGAGGGCCTAGAAAACATCAAATTTAATAATGATGGCATCACTATTGAAGCTGAAGCCAACAGTTCCATCAAGGCCGTGTTTGATGGTGAAGTCTCCGCGATTTTTTCAATTGGTACCATCCAGGCCGTTATTATCAAACATGGTAAGTATTTCACTACCTATAGTAATCTTTCCAAAGTAACCGTGAGTAAGGGTGAAAAAGTTAAGACCGGTCAGTTGATAGGTCGCCTTGAAGAAAAAGATGCGGGACGTGGGGAACTTGAATTTATCATCACCAACGATAGTCAGGTCAACCTGAATCCGGAACTCTGGCTTAATAAATAAATTATCTCACCCGCCGGGTGCCACCCGGCGGGTGAGATAATTTACCCGACGGGTGCTGGTTCGAGGCATTTTTCGTAGAGGGCTTCGTATTGGGGAACAATGAAGTGGATATCAAAGCGATCACTCTGGGCTTTGGCGTTTTCTTTGAACTGATCAAGCAGGGACTGATTACTCAGCAGATCAATGGCATGACGACTCATGTCTTCCACATCGCCGATATTGCTGAGGTAACCTGTTTCACCATGAATATTGATTTCCGGCAATCCGCCTGCATTGGTGGAAATTACCGGCACACCCGCAGCCATTGCTTCCAATGCCACCAATCCAAAACTTTCATAATCAGAGGTCAGTAAAAACAGATCAGCAATAGCCATAATTTCTTCCATCTGTTCCTGTTTGCCCACAAAACGGATATGATCACAGATGCCGAGCTCGCGGGCCAGACTTTCTGCACCAGGGCGTTCGGGACCATCGCCCACAAACAATAATTTACTTGGTACTTTCTTCACCACATTGGCAAAAATCCGAACCACATCATCAATTCGTTTGATCTTACGGAAATTAGAAGCATGCATCAGGATTCGTTCGCCATGGGGTGCAATCACTCTCCTGAATGCATCAATCCCTTTGCGACGGAAACGTCCCACATCAACAAAATTGTGAATGACTTCAATCTCCTTTTCAATCTTGAACCATTTAAAGGTTTCCGTACGAAGATTATCTGAAACAGCCGTGATGGCATCGCTCTCATTAATGGAAAAAGTAACCACCGGTGCATAGGTTTTATCACGGCCCACCAGGGTGATATCAGTACCGTGCAGTGTTGTCACTACCGGAATATGGATGCCTGATTTTGATAGTATCTGCTTTGCCATGTAGGCAGCCGAAGCATGCGGGATGGCATAATGAACATGCAGCAGATCCAGTTTATTATTGATGATCACATCCACCATGGTGCTGGCGAGTGCTGTTTCATACGGCGGATAATCAAAGAGCGGATAAGTTGGAACCCTTACCTCATGGTAAAATATATTCGCATTGAATTCATTTAATCTTACCGGTTGCTGATATGTTATAAAATGTACCTGATGCCCCTTGTCTGCAAGGGCTTTTCCCAGTTCTGTTGCCAATACTCCACTTCCGCCAAAGGTTGGGTAACATACAATTCCTATACGCATAATTTAAATACTTCGATGTGAAGGTACTGGTTTAAAATGTTTAGGTAATTTTAAAAAAACAGCTACATGAATAGAATTGTTTGGTTTTTTCTTTTTGTTTTTCTGGTTGAACTGCCACCTGATGTCAAAGCGCAATCGGCTGATTTTCATACTGATTCCCTGTTTTTTCGTCGAATGGCGGATGATGTTTTAAGCTCCTCTTCAGCGTATGAAAGCCTTCGGATTCTTTGTAAAACAATCGGACCCCGCCTGGCCGGATCGCCCGGTATGTACAAATCGGAAGCCTGGGCAGAAAAAGCCCTAAAGGCGGCCGGCGCCGATAAGGTCTGGAAGCAGACGGTACAGGTTCCGCATTGGGACAGGGGAGGGAAGGACGAAGCCTGGTATCAGTTTACGGATGCATCAGGAAAAAAAATCAGGGTCACACTGGATATTCTTGCCCTGGGGAACTCAATGGGAACCGGTAAAAACGGCCTCTTGAAAAAAGCGGTTTTGATCGAAGATTTTGATGACCTGGAAAAGCGAAAAGAGGAAGTAAAGGATGCTATTGTGGTATTCAATAATGTGTTCAATTCGAAAAATCTGTCCGTGGGACAATCCTATGGCGAATCGGGTTCTTACCGCAGAGCCGGACCGAGCAGGGCTGCCAAATACGGTGCAGCTGCTATCCTGATCCGATCCGTTACAGCCACGGCCAATGATAATCATCCCCATACCGGAACAACTTCCTATGACAGCGCCTATCCGAAAATTCCGGCTGCTGCCATGGGCCTGAAGGATGCGGATAAATTGATTGCGGCATTGAAGGCAGGGCAATCCATCCAGGTATATTATAAAAGCCTGGCTCATTTCAAACCGGATGCAACCGGACATAATATCATTGGCGAATTAACCGGTTCCGAATTTCCGGATCAATATATTACAGTTGGCGGTCACCTTGATAGCTGGGACCCCGCCGAAGGGGCGCATGATGATGGTACGGGTTGTGTTCAATCCATTGAAGTGATCCGGGCCATGAAAGCCATGGGCTACAAACCCCGGCATACCATTCGCGTGGTGCTGTTTGCCAATGAAGAAAACGGGCTAAGAGGTGGTAATCAATATGCGAAGGAAGCTAAAGCAAAAGCAGAGAAACATGTTTTTGCTCTGGAAAGTGATGCAGGCGGATTCACACCCCGCAGTTTCGGCTTCACGATGGAAGCGGCCGGTTTGGAACGCATCCGCCAATGGGTACCTCTGTTTGTTCCTTATGGCGTCTACCAGTTTGCAAATGGTGGCGGGGGAGCTGATATTGGTCCGCTTAACCGCGCACTGGGAACCCCGGTTGCCGGATTAAGTCCGGATGGCTCACGTTATTTCGACCTGCACCATGCCCGCAACGATGTATTTGAAGCAGTCAACAAAAGAGAAATGGACCTGGGTGCCTTAAATATGTCTTTGTTGATTTATATGATCGACAAATATGGATTATGATTATTTTCATATATAATTAAAACATCACTATGGGCAGGTTTTTCACAATTGTCATCATTGCATTGATTGTTATCGGAGCGGGATTGTTTTACTGGCGCTTTTATTGGGTCTTTGGGGAGGGCGTGAAATCAGGCGAGTTAAACTTTGTTGTTAAAAAGGGCTATATCTTCAAAACCTATGAAGGGAAACTGATTCAAAGCGGATTTCGCGGAGGCATTGCCGGTAGTATCCAGTCCTATGAGTTTGAATTTTCAGTGGAGAATGATCGCATTGCCACTACACTGATGGAAAACAGCGGTAAACAATTTGATCTGCACTACAAAGAGTACCTCGGTGCCTTGCCCTGGAGAGGGAATACCAAATACATTGTGGATAGTATTTTATCGATGAATGGGCAGCCGGAAGAAAAATCAATTAAACCGAAAGTGCATAATAGCCAATAAATCAGGAACCTAATAGGAATACAGCCGGACGCTTATGCAGCTCCGGCTTATTTTTTTGCCAGTCGCGGATACTGCGGGTCTGTATGCTTTCATTGGTTCCGGTGATATCTACGGCTATACATAAGCGTGTGTCCGGGCGGCAATGCTGTAAAATCGCATCAAGCAGTGCATTGTTGCGATAGGGTGTTTCAATAAAAATCTGGGTGGAACCGGATTTGATCGTTTCCTGTTCCAGCTCTTTTAGTAATTTATTTCGTTGTGCAGCATCAATGGGCAGGTAGCCATGAAATTGAAACTGCTGACCATTGAGCCCGCTTGCCATCAATCCCAGTAAAATGGAATTAGGTCCCACCAGCGGTTTCACAGGAGCGCCCATCTGTTGTGCAACGGCAATTAAAATTTGTCCGGGATCAGCAATACCCGGGCACCCGGCTTCACTCAAAATTCCTATATTTTTTCCTCGTTGCAATTGCTGGCGGAACTGGTCCTTCACTTCCTGTTCTGCTTTATGGATCGTGAACCAGTCATAATTATCGATGACCATTTCTTTCCAGAGTTTTTTCAGGAAACGACGGGAGGTACGTTCGTTCTCCACAAAAAAAACCTGGCATTGCTGTGCAGCTTCCAACACATATGGAGGAATCACTTCCAAATGATCTTCATCCAGGTAACAGGGAATCAGGTAAACCGAACCAAGAGCTGAACTGGCCATAGTTATTTTTTATCCATTTCACGAATACTGAGGGTTGCAGCGATAACTGCATACGATGGTGCCAGCACCCAGCCAACAAAGGGGATGGTATGCATCAGGTAAAACAACAATCCATTACCAATTGCCAGGCCTTTATGATCACTGATAAAGCGGATGCTTTCAGAAGGAGATAATCTTCTTCGCTCGCAACTGTAATCCACCATGGAGAAACCATAATAATAACATTCAACAAACAAAGAAATCAATGGACTTATCCATCCAACAATCGGAATAAAGGAAAGCAGTAAAATTGAAATGGTATAAACCGTTTGCCAAAGCAGGTTGCGCAATGCCAGTTTAATACCTCGTACAATGTCTTTCATTAATTGCTGAAAGCTGAATGGAAAATCACGGCCTTCCAATATGGATTCTGTTTTTTCACTGAGGTAAGCAAATACCGGAGAACCAACTATCAAAAAGAAGAATTTGAAAAAAGAGAAGTAAAAAAATACCAGCAACACCTGCACCATGATGCCTCCCATCATAAACAAAAAACTGAGGATGCCACTTTTTTGTTCCTGCAACCATCGGTCAAGTCCGATCAGATTGGTAAGATAGTTTACCGCATCATTGGCAGAGCTGATAAAAAAATACATACCTGTAATAAAGAGCAGCATATAAATAACACCGGGAATAATGATCCATTTCCAGAGTTTATGCTGTACAATAAAATGATGCGCTTTGTAGAAGGATTCAAAAGCTATGATGAGTTCTTTCAGCAATATGGGTTGTTTAAGCGCCTAAATTTATTACTTTGAACCTAGACCATTCGCAAAAAGATGACAAAACTCCCGCTTTCCTGGTTTGAAGGCACCGATGTGGTGGAAATTGCGCGCCAATTAATTGGGAAAATTATACGGACGGAGTTCGATGGCAAAATAACCAGCGGGCGAATCAGCGAAACCGAAGCCTATGCGGGAGTAAGCGATAAAGCCTCTCATGCCTTTGGCGGCCGAAGAACTGCCAGAACTGAAATAATGTATGCATCCGGAGGCACTGCGTATGTATATCTCTGTTATGGTATTCACCATTTATTTAATATTGTTACCAATGTAAAAGAAGTGCCGCATGCGGTGTTGATAAGAGGAATTCTGCCTTTGGAAGGAGTGGAGCTGATCCGGCAACGATTGAAAAAACCGGCATCTGTTCCATCTGCTAAACTGGCTGCCGGACCGGGTTTGGTGGCAAAAGCACTGGGGATTTCAACTTTGCATACCGGCATTTTGTTGGATGAAACTATCACAATCTGGGAGGATGGATTTCGTCCTGATAAAATTGAAATCAGCCCACGTATTGGTATTGATTATGCGAAAGAGGACAAAGACCTGCCGTATCGGTTCCTGCTGGTGTAAAGTGCATTAAAATTTAGGACAGGGAATTTCTTTTTCTCCCTCAGAAGGGCGTTTAATATAAATCAGGGAGATCTCGATACCTCCGCGTCGCTGGGAGGCTGTTTTTAATTGTGAAGTATTCACATCATAGGTCATACCCAGTCGGAAATCCGCCCATTCAAAACCCATATAAGGAATCAGGGCATCCCCAAAACGATACCAGGAACCGGCGTAAAAGGCGGTGGGGCGTTCAAAATCTTCATTCAGATTAAATGCAACCGCTCCACCCAGCAGGGTTTCAAAAGCACCGGCCTGGCGACTGTGCAGGGCCGACATATGCAGGGTGGTGGTTTGTCCAACCGGCAGATAACCACCCCCATGAACTGAAATTCTGGGTTGCAGGGTATAAAACCCATTAGTGAAATTTTCTTTTGGCCGATTGATATGGTAAACCGAGGCGCCGAAATAAAAATTATCTTCTCCATTGGTGGAGCCACTGTATAATAAACCGGCATTCACCCCAACATAACTGACATTGATGCGGGTTCCGTCAATAGCTTCTCCACTGGGGTTGGTCCAGGTGCCGTCCAGTGCCAGCTCATTTTCAAAATTTAATTGGGATCCATCCAGGCGTTTACTGGTATAGACGCCCTGAAAACCGAGTCCCAATTGATGAAATCCATCCTCATCAAGTGCTTTATGGTAGGCAGTTGAAAATGCCACATAATTGGAAGTCAGGATGCCATTGGCAGTGCGGTCAGTCATCGCCATACCGCCAACACCCCAGGTATCATTGTTGAGACGGCCTTTCATAATAGGTGCATCCAGGGAAAGCGTGGAGGTAACAAAGGCTTTACTGATGGCTGGCCACTGATCGCGATAATTTCCTGCAGCACGGATTACCCCGTTAAATTTACCTGTGTAAGCCGGGTTTAATGTAAGAGGAGACGCAAAAAATTGCGAAAAGTGCGGATCCTGGGCAAACAGAGGCGATGCATTCAATCCCACCAACAGCAGTATTCCAACAAAAATTCTCATAATAAGAGAGGTAAAATACAAAAATTGGCCAATGGCGGGTAATAATTTTGAATTAAACCTGTTGTTTGGTACCATATGCCAGATCACCGGCATCACCTAAGCCCGGAACGATGTAACTTTTGGCTGTTAATTCCTCGTCGATGGCACCACACCAGATCCTGACATTGGGTTCGTTGCGGTGAACATACTCAATTCCTACCGTACATGCAATAGCACATACAATATGAACTTCTTTGGGGATGCCTTCTTCCCGTAATGCCTGGATGGTTTTGACAAGGGAGGCCCCGGTAGCGATCATCGGATCAGAAATAATTAGAATACGATCTTCCAGATCAGGGCTTGAAACATATTCCATACTTATTTCGAAACTTCCATCTGGATGGTGTTTCCGATAGGCGGAAACAAAGGCATTATCGGCTTTGTCAAAATAGTTGAGCAGTCCCTGGTGGAGGGGGAGCCCGGCACGGAGAATAGTGGCCAGTACCGGTTGATCCTGCAATAATTTACAATTGGAACTTCCCAGCGGAGTGGGTGTTTCCACCTGCACATGTGCCAGGTGTTTGCTGATTTCATAAGCGGCTATTTCCCCTATACGTTCCAGGTTTCGGCGGAATCGCATCCGGTCTGTCTGGATTTGTACATTGCGGAGTTCGCTGACGAAATCGCAGAGGAGGGAGTAGTGCTTGCTTAAATTAACCACCATGATTTTCCAATTTTTCTGCCGGTGCCAATCGTTGTAATTTGCACCCGCCCAACAAATCTAAAGGGCTGGGGGGTAAATCAAAAACTTTTTTGAGAATGGTTTATAATGTTATTGGATTGATGAGCGGGAGTTCGCTGGACGGACTGGATATTGCCTTTGTACAGTTTCATGCTACGGGAGGGAAATGGTCGATGGAAGTGCAGCAGGCAGTTACTTATCCTTATACCGCTGAATGGGAGGAAAAGCTGAGAAATTGTACTGAATTATCTGCGGCAGATTATTTGCTGCTGCATACAGCCTATGGCCACCTGACCGGACAATTGGTCAATCGCTTTGTGGCTGAATTTGGCCTGGAACATAAAGTACATATGATTGCCTCTCATGGACATACCAGTTTTCATATGCCCGCTTTCGGAATGACCGCCCAACTGGGAGATGGTGCTGCCATTGCCGCAGAAACCGGACTGCCGGTTATCAGCGATTTACGCGCAATGGATATCGCATTTGGCGGACAGGGAGCACCCATTGTTCCCATCGGTGAAAAATTATTGCTGGGTGAGTATGAGTTGCTGTTGAACCTGGGTGGGATTGCCAATTTATCAGTAAGGATGGAGGAGCGGTATATAGCGTTTGATTCCTGCGCAGCCAACCGTGTTTTGAATATGCTGGCAGCAGATGCAGGATTGGTTTATGATGATAATGGCGGGATGGCAGCATCCGGTTCAATTAATACAGCCCTGTTGGAAAAACTGCGTCATTTTGAATATTATAACCTGCCCTATCCAAAATCATTGGCTAATTCATTTGGAACAGATGAAGTTTATCCGCAGATTAAAGCAGCGGGATTGTCAACTTCGGATGCCTTGCATACCTATGTTCAGCATATTGCTGCTCAGGTAGCAGTGGATCTTAAAAAGGTGTCTGAAAAAGAGGGCATTAATCCTACAGGTAAAGAATTACTGGTAACAGGTGGTGGAGCATTAAACGGATTTCTCATTGAATGCCTCCGTGAGCAACTGGCACCATTGGGAATTACTGTTCAGGTACCTGATCGCCTGTTGATAGAATATAAAGAAGCTGTAATCATGGCCTTGATTGGTGTATTGCGGTGGAGAGAGGAATACAATGTGCTGGCCTCCGTAACCGGGGCCAGCCGAAATAGTATTGGTGGTGCTTTATGGTTAGGGAACGAAGCTTAAATACCGAGTTTTTCTTTCAGTTTCTGGTAGCCAGTTTTGCTAACCGGTAACTGTTTGTTATTCTTTAGTACGGCTACATAACTTTCTTTTTCCATTGGATGGAGTTTGGAAATCTCTTGTACGTTTACCAGATAGGAACGATGGATCCGTACAAATTGCTGATCGGGTAATTGTTTCTCCATGGCTGCCATCGTTTTATTCTTTAACCAGTGGCCTTCTGCAGTTACAACTTTTATATAATCATCGGCTGCTTCAATATACTGAACCTGGTTAACCGGTATTATGCGGATCGTTGAATGATCCTTTATTACTATCCGGTCCTGTTGTTGTGGCGACTGACTGGCGCTTGTTAAAAGGGCTTCTGTATTTCCGGAATTTTGCTGCTGGAGGTATTTGTGAACCGCTTTCTGAAATCGCTCCTGGCTATAGGGTTTTAGCAGATAATCCACAGCATGCTGATCAAAGGCTTTCATCGCATATTCATCAAAAGCAGTGGTGAAAATTACGGCGGGTTGATGATCCAATAATTCAAGCAATTCAAAACCATTAATTTTTGGCATCTGTATATCTAGGAAGAGCAGATCCGGTTCCAATTGCTGGATGGCTTTCAATCCGCTGAAACCATCATGGCATACACCCACTACCTGCATCTGTGGGAAGGCAGCCAGGTATTCCTGTACCAGCATACAGGCCAGTGGTTCATCGTCAATTATCAGAACTTTCAGCATACAATTGGGGAATGATTACAGTGGTTATAAAAATGTTTTTATCCTGTTTTACCTGAAGCAGATCGGATCGCCCAAAAAGCAGGTAGAGTCTTCGTTGTACCGAGCTTAATCCGAATCCGGTACCCGATTTTCTGGCCGGTGTTTCAGGATCATAAGGGTTACGAACGGTTATATATAGATGTTTATCTTTTAGATCGGTTGTCAATTCAATTTCAACTTCTTCTGTTGTTTCATACAGTCCGAATTTGATGGCATTTTCAACCAGTGGTTGTAATAGCAAAGGAGGAATTCGCGCCTCGTAATCTGCTTCCACAGCCTGGATTTTAACCTGCAGCCGGTGCCCAAACCGAAGTTTTTCAATCTGCAGATAGCGGTTGATCTGATCCAATTCCTCTTTTAATGCAACCAGTTTATTTTCTTTCTGATGAATGGTACCTCGCAGGAAGGACGCCAGTTGCTCGGTCATATTGCGGGCCTCCTGTGGCCGGGATCCAATTAACGCATTGATGGAATTCAGACTATTGAATAAAAAATGAGGTTGTAACTGCTGCCTTAATTTGAAAAGCTCTGCTTCGGTTGCCAGTTGCTGAATTTCATGTCGATGTTTTTTTTCTGCTTCCGCTTTTTGCAACATATTGAAGAGCAAAATCAAAACAAGGATACTGGTTACTGTAATCATGGAAAATCCCATCCGGATCTGCATGGTAGTATTCAGCATGCTGATATAATCCGGATTATCGGGTATCATCGATTCCAGCATTAATTTGGCAACAACCGGAAGCAGGACAGAAAATCCGGCAGTCAGTGTAATAGCCACCCAGAATCCTGTAGCATTAGGTGTGTAGTATTTAAAAATGCGCTTAAGGGTTACTGTTGCAAATAACAATAAAACAGCATTCAGGAGCGATTCGGTTATACTTATATAAAACGAGTATCCATTGCTGAGCAGGGCAAAAAAATTAATCTGCCAGATCAGGTAAATAAAGATACTGCTTAGTACCAGTAAGGATCGGTTATTAAATGGAATCGATGGCATGTTCCGGGAACTGTTGAAGTTGATTGGTTTTGTCTTTCACAAAATTCCGATAGCCATCGGCGTATTCAATTTCACGATGCGATTGATACAGTTCTGCGCCATGTGCCAGTGCGGGTAATCGGATGAGTTCGGTTATGCCCAGAAACTTCCATTCCACGCGGGTATTATTTCCGTACTGCCATACCAGCAATTCCTGGTACCCGATTTCCTTTGCTGCAACTAATGCTTCCTGTCTGCTAACGGATTCGAGTAAGCGAATCTGTTCTTCGAACTGCGGTGTATGGCTGCCATCGCCACAAATTATTTCATAACATAGTTTGGCCAGATAATAAGACATAAGATGAGGTTTTGGTTGGTTGTCTTAAACAGTGGTGATCTGGATTCCTCCGAAAACCGCATTGGCTTCGAGGTACATAATTTTATCGGAATAGATACTGTGCTGCGGGCGTTTGTCTTCCACACCTCCCAATACAGCATTGTTTTCCATTTTTAATTGCCAGTGCGAGGGCACGATCAATCGGATACTTCCGAACACTGCATTCAGTTCCAGTTTGGGTGGGGTGTCAAAATCAGCCTGCAACAGATTTATTTCAGCACTTCCGAATACCGTAGAGACTTCGCCGCCACTGAAATTTTTTGAGATCAGAATTTTACGTGTGCTGCCAAAAACACTCGATTCATTCAGGCGATCTTCGCCGGTGCCGGCACCGGTTTCTGTTCCGGATATAGAAGTGTTGCTACTGCCCATTCTCCAGTTCGAATCCATGTTACGTGGACGAAAAATCAGGATGAGGCCCGCAATTACCATAAATGCCGGCCAGAAAAATTCCTTGGGAAAAAATTGAGGGAAGGCTTTATCGGCAAGGAAAAATCCACCAATGGCAATTGGCCAAAGCCAGCCGGTGCCTTTGAATTTATGGCTCACCCCAATGGCTACACCCACTGCTATCAGAATCATCGGCCAGGAAAAGATCCAATGCGGAATTAAAAATCCTGCTTTGCTGGCAAATAACAACCCGCCAACCACCACCAGCATGATACCGAAAATATATCGGCTTTCTTTATTTCCTCCGCAGGGTCCGCGTCCCCGGTTTCTTCTATATGCGTTCATTGTTTTCAGATTTAAGGTAAAACTACATCGGAGCGGTTCGGCAGACAAGCTCTTTCCCGCCACCTCCCCCGCCTTCTCGGTAAAGCCCCCCTTTTGATCGGTAAACAATCTCACCGGTCGGGTGCCACCGGTCGGGTGCCACCCGACCGGTGAGAATATTAGAGGAAGCGGAAGCGGGTGCCGTCGAAGAGGCCGCGGTCGGAGAGTTTAAGGGCGGGGATAACGAGGAGGCCCATAAAGGAAAGGGTCATGAAGGGTGCGTTCAGAGAGCTGCCCAACGATTTGGCCATCGCATCCAATTGCGTATAGGAGGCCGCCACTTCATAGCCATCATCCGCACTCATGAGTCCGGCTACCGGTAAAGGCAAAACTGCAGAAGAAGCAGGCGTAACACAACTCAATCCGCCCTGCTCCCGAATCACCAGATTAATAGCTTCCAGCAAAGATTCATCATCCGCACCCACGGCAATGATATTATGCGAATCATGCGCAACAGAAGATGCTATCGCGCCGGTTTTCAATCCCATCCCACAAATAAAGGCAGTAGCAACGGGTGCTTTAGAATACCTGTTAACTACTGCAATTTTCAAACAATCTGTAGCCGGGTTACTGTGAAAAGCACCATCCCTTCGTATCAGATCAATTGCGGCAATTTCTTTGGATCCGGTAATCAACTGACCATCATAGGCAATGATCGCCGGAAGCAGAGGACTGCCGACATCCACCCGCAGATCGCTCAAACCAATCTCAACACAATTGAACTGATTGATTGGCGCCACCTCAGCAGATTGAATCCTACTCACACCATCCGAATAAACACATTCCCCATTGATCCAGGTCGATTCTACTTCAAACTGATCAAGATCACGCAACAGCACAAAATCTGCCCAGTCGCCGGCACGCAACTGTCCCACTTCCATTTTATACTGTTCAACCGGATTGACACAGGCTGCTTTCAGCACATCAAATAAATCCAGTTCATATCCCAGCGCCCGCGCGCACAACTTGTTGATATGTCCCTCCAGCAAACTATCCGGATGTTTATCATCACTGCAAAACATGATTTTATCGGGATGGCTTCTCAGCAGTTCGATCAATGCATCAAAATTTTTAGCAGCACTGCCTTCGCGAATCAGAATTTTCATTCCCTGCTGCAATTTATCGAGGCCTTCTTCATAACTCACACACTCATGATCTGTGCTGATACCGGCTGCGATATAATGAGCTGCCTGTTCACCCCTTAATCCAGGTGCATGTCCGTCGATGGGTTTACCCAATTCCTGTGCCGCCACAATTTTGGCCATCACTTCCGGATCGCCATTTAGCACGCCGGGGAAATTCATCAGTTCGCTCAGGTAATAAATATCCTCCCGCTCCAATAAGTTGCGTACCGCGATGGCATCCAGCACAGCGCCGGCTGTTTCAAAACCGGTAGCCGGCACACAGCTGGGCGCCCCAAAATGAAATTTAAACGGAACCTGTTGACCATTATTAATCATGAAATCCACGCCTTCCACACCACAAACATTGGCAATTTCATGCGGATCTGAAATTGTAGCAACGGTTCCATGAGCAACCGCCAATCGGGCAAATTCGGAAGGCACCAACAGGGAGCTTTCAATATGCACATGGGCGTCCACAAAACCCGGACATATATAAGGCGCTGCGGTATTGGGGTTTTCGGAAAGCGAACGAATTTCACGTATCCGTGGGCCATCGAGATGTAGTTCGGCGAAATAAATGGTTCGGTTGGGAATATCCACCAGATTCCCCTGAAGGATCTTTTCCATACTGCTGGCTTAGGATCGCAATATACCCAAGAACCACAAAAAAGATAAAAAACCCGGGTTTACCTGTAATGAATTGGATGATCGGGATACTAATAGAGTAAATACCGGTTAAATTTGATCCAAATTAGTGCCATGTTAAAAGGAACTGCATTTACATTACTAACCTGCCTGGTGTTTGGACTGATTACTGTTCAGGCCCAAACAGCCGATGACGTACTTGCCGGTTATGAAAAGGCATTGGGTGGCAAAGAAAAACTGCAAACCCTGCAATCGGTTTATATGGAAGGCGTATCCATTGCCGGAAATGGAAATGAAATCACCTCCAAAATGACAAAAGTGGATCAGAAACTGATGCGGTCTGAAATAAATTTTGGGATGGGTTCCTTTTCAGTATTGATAACTGATCAGGGAGGCTGGATCTCCAATCCAAGAAGCGGAGGAAAGTTTGAACCCATGCCGGAGGAGCGTTACAAAGCAGCCCAGGGTGAACTGGATCTGGTTGGCCCCTTGTATAATTATGCAGCCAAAGGACACCAGGTTGTATTGGAAGGGAAGGAAAAAATCAACGAGAAAGAAACCTATAAAATAAAACTGACCCAGAAAAACGGCACAGAAATAACCTACTACCTGGATGCGGCCACTTATCTTCCGGTGCGCGAGGTAAGAAAAGACGGCGGACTTTTTGGCGGCGGACAAAGACGGCAGGGAGCGAATCAGGGCGGACAGCCACAGGAAGTGATCAGTGATTTTGGAGACTATAAAACAACACCGGAAGGATTTATTTTTCCTTTTTCCATCAAACGCAACGGAATGGGCGGCGAAACCATCTATGAAAAGATCGAAGTGAACAAAGCAGTCGATCCCCAGTTATATAAACCAGCATAACCACTCAATTAAATACCAACTACACATTAAACGGAAACACATGAAAGCATTGAAACTTGCATTTTTAGGGGCTTCTTTATTAGGTACCATCACGGGTTTTTCCCAAACAGCGGATGAGGTGGCCAATAAACATATTGAAGCAATCGGCGGAAAAGAGAACTGGAAGAAAGTAAAATCAGTAATCATGGAAGGAAGCATGGCTTTCCAGGGAATTGATATTGCCGTTACCACTACTGCGGTTCATAATACCGGAAGTCGCCAGGATCTTACCATCATGGGACAACAGAATTATATCATCATGACACCAACTGCCGGTTGGATGTTTATGCCGGTACAGGGCCAGCAGAATGTTGAACCTATGACAGAAGAAATGGTAAAAAAAGGTGCTGATGAACTCGATACCCAGGGCGCACTGGTTGATTACAAAGAAAAAGGCCATACCATTGAATACCTTGGAAAGGAAGATGTGGAAGGAACCGAATGCCACAAACTGAAACTGAGTTTGAAAGGAGGAAAAGTAACCACCTATTTTATTGATCCTGCCAGCTACCTGCTGATCAAATCAACTGCAAAGCAGGAAGTAAACGGACAGGAAATGGAGATGACAACAGGTTATAGCAACTATCAGAAATTACCTGAAGGAATTTCTGTACCGATGACCATCAGTGTTCCACTCGGACCAGGCATGAATGCGGATATGGTACTAACTAAAGTGACCATCAACAAAGAGGTTTCGAACGACCTGTTTCAGCCGGCAAAATAAACGAACAGATTAGAAGCCCGGTTCTGCCGGGCTTTTTCTTTCCTGACCAAAACAAACGCAAATGAAAAAAATTTCCATCCTTCTTTTCGGATGTGTCTCCTCGTTAGTATCCTTCTCACAGTCAGGTGTCAATTCCTCCACCTTCGGTATGCTGGAAGCAAGATGGCTCGGTCCGGGTACTATGAGCGGACGCATCACTTCCATCGAAGGAGTCAATAAAGATGGCAAAACAATTTATATAGGAACTGCAGGTGGGGGTATCTGGAAAACCACCAATGCAGGCGCTTCTTTCAAACCGATTTTTGACCGCTACTGCCAAAGCATTGGCGCGATGGCAATCGACCAGTCCAAGCCTGCTGTAATTTATGCCGGTACCGGAGAAAGCAATATGCGGAACTCCGTTTCCATTGGAAATGGTTTGTATAAATCAACGGATGCCGGGGATAACTGGACAAAAATCGGCCTCGATAGTACCGAACATATTTCCAAAATTGTGATTGATCCATCCAATTCCAATACGGTATACGTTGCAGCACCCGGACCGCTCTGGAATGACAGCGAACACCGGGGTTTGTATAAATCAACGGATGCCGGCAAGACCTGGGAAAAAGCGCTTTATATTTCTGATAAAGCAGGATGTGCCGATGTTAGTCTGGATCCTTCCAATCCAAATATTGTGTATGCAACCACCTGGGAATTTCGCCGCCTTCCTTATCTCTTTAATTCAGGAGGAAAGGGTTCAGGTATTTACAAATCAATCGATGGAGGAAAAACCTGGAAAGAACTGACAAATGGATTGCCATCCAAACCATTTGGACGAACTGCATTGGCACTGGCACCCAGCGCGCCGGAAAATTTAATCGCCATTGTGGAAGCAAAGGATACCAAAATGTATATCTCCAAAGATGGTGGGGAGAGTTGGAAAGAACAGAGTGCCACACTTAATGTGGTGTCACGGCCATTCTATTTCAGCACACTGGTAATTGATCCGAAAGATCCGAAGCGGGTCTATCGTCCGGCATTTTCTTTTTCCTATTCCGATGATGGCGGTTATTCCTTTGCAGAAGCGTCCAATGAAGGCGGATGGGTACATTCTGATCATCATGCCTTATGGATCAATCCCAATAATACCAATCAGCTTTATTTAGGTACGGATGGCGGTGTTTATATCAGTCTGGATAGAGGTGTTACCTGGATTTTTGTATCGAATTTGCCAGTGGGACAATTCTATCATGTAGCTGTAGATAATAAAGAGCCATACAATATTTATGGCGGTTTGCAGGACAATGGATCCTGGTACGCACCATCTGCCAAACCCAATGGGGTGAACAATGGTGACTGGACTGCACTTTATGGAGGGGATGGTTTCTGGACTGTTCCTGATCTCACCGATCCGAATCTGGTATATGCTGAGTATCAGGGAGGTAATATGTCAAGGGTTGATTTAAGAACCCTGAAATCCGTTTCCATTAAACCACAGGCAGCAGCTGCTGATGGAAAACTTCGCTGGAACTGGAATACGCCCATTCATGTTGGATTGAAAAATCCGCGTAATCTTTATACAGGTGCACAGTATCTGTTTAAAAGCACTGATAAAGGCACGAACTGGACCCGTATTTCACCGGATCTGACCACTAATGACCGCAAAAAACAGGAACAGGAAAACAGTGGCGGATTAAGTGCGGATAATACATCGGCAGAAAACCATACCACTATTTTCACGATTACAGAATCACCGCTGGATGAAAATATCATTTGGGTTGGAACAGATGATGGAAACCTGCAATACACAACAGATGGTGGAAAAACCTGGACCAATGTTTCCGCCAATATTGCTGCTGCCGGTATTCCTGCGCAAACATGGGTAAGCAGCGTGGAGCCATCGCGCTTTGATAAACAGGTAGTGTATGCCAGCTTTGATAATCATATGTATGGCGATCACAAAACCTATCTGGCAAAATCAGCCGATATGGGAAAAACCTGGACCCTGTTCAGGAGCGATGAGTTCACCGGATTCGCGCATAAAATCAAGGAAGATCTGGTAAATAAAGACCTCCTATTTGCCGGAACCGAAATGGGCATGTTTGCTTCGGTTACAGGTGGACGTGAGTGGTTCCGGATGAAAAACAGGATTCCTGAATATGCATTGGTGCGGGATATCGCGATCCATCCCAAAACACATGATCTTTTACTGGGAACACATGGCAGAGGAATAATTGTGGTTGATGATATTCGCCCCATGCGCGATCTGGCAGGAGAAATTGCCAATAAAGCGGTTCATATTTTTGCGCAGGATCCACAACCCATCAGAGACGGACAGTTTGGAAGCGGTGGATTTCCTCCAACCGGTGGCTGGTCTGCAGGTAATCCTGCCGGCATCCCGCCCATTCAGTATTACCTGAAAGACCGGATCATGACCGGTGATGTAAAACTGGAAATCTATGATGAGAAAGGACAGCTTGTTCAATCAGTTCCCGGATCCAAACGGAAAGGAGTAAACAAAGTCTATTGGAATCAGCGCATGACACCGAATAAGTCAGTTGCAGGCGGAACAAAAATGGATCGGGGAGGAATGGTTGCGCCGCAGGTATTACCAGGTACTTATACCCTCAAATTACTTGTTGGAAAGGAAGTATATACACAACCCCTGGTAATGGTGCATGATGAATCCAATACTACCTACAGCAAAGAGGACCGTATGGCACAACATGCTTCCGCCATGGAACTTTTTGGCATGCAAAAAGAGCTCAATGCACTGATTGAAGAAGTGAATGGGGAGCAAAAATTGCTGAAGGAAAACGGCGATAAAGTAATGAATGAAAAAGTGAAGAAATTGCTGAAGACCTATAACAGTTCACTGGAAGAATTGAGAGGGGGACTGCTTGCAACCAAACAGACCAGCATTTTTGCTGATGAAGAGCAATTAAGAGAGCGTTTAACGGAACTCTATATCACTATCAGTACCAATGAATCCAGACCAAGTAATTTACAATTGGAGCGGATTAAGGTATTACAGGGTGAAATTGCAGCTGCCAAAGCAAAGCATCTTGCCATCAATAAGCAATATGCGGAAAAAGTAAAACAGGCGATGGCCAAAGAAGGAATTAAACCACCTGTGTTAACCGATCCGACAGGCAAATAGTTTTTTTGTTTTCAGGTATAAATGGCTGGTTGGCGAAAGCTGACCGGCCATTTTTTTGCGTATTTTGTAGTATTCAAATTGCTTATGCGGATTCTTTTACTGGCTGCGATGCTATTGGCTGTGTTCAGTCTGCCTGCGCAAAACAGGCCTGCCAAAACAACAGAAATACAAACCTATACTACAGGTAAAGGAAGCTGGCAACTTCAGTTTATTAAAGCGAATATTGTTCGTTTGCGATTTCAGCCAAATGGAAAATGGCTTGCGGAGCAATACTCCGATGCCGTTATTGCGAAGCCTGTACCACAACGATCCGTTCTTACGAAAACTCCGGGAAAAGCAAGCTGGAAATCAGGCGACTGGTCAGTTGATCTGGACAGTATTTCAAGTGGCTTGTCTATTGAACACGATGAACTAAAAGGATCGATTCAACTACTGGCTGCTGTTGATGAAACAAGGGCGGGATACACCTTTTCACTGGAGCAGAGTGAAGCCATTTATGGGGGAGGAGAGCGGGCTATTCCAATGAATCGAAGAGGTTATGCATTTCCTTTGTATAATAATCCCTGGTATGGTTATGAAGAAGGCGCCGATGCATTGAATTTTTCCGTTCCATTTTTTCTCTCCAGCAGGGGATATGCCGTGTTTTTCGATAATCCGTCCAAAGGAGTAACCGATATCGGAAAAACCAACCCGGATCAATGGAGTACCCTTTTCCATTCAGGAGCATTGGACTGCTATATACTGCTGGGTGATAATATGGATGAGCAATTGGAAGCTTATACCCAATTAACAGGAAAACAACCACTGCCACCAAGATGGGCACTCGGAAATTTCATGAGTCGTTTTGGTTATACCAGCCAGGAGCAGGTATTGAAGCTGGTTCAGCAAATGAAGGAGGCAGATTATCCACTGGATGCGGTCATCTTTGATTTATTTTGGTTTGGCGATAGTATTAAAGGAACCATGGGGAATCTGGATTGGATCAACCAACAAAAATGGCCTGATCCTGCCGGCATGATTGACAGTTTGCGTAAACAGCAAATCAAGACAGTACTTATAACTGAACCCTTTTTTCTGGAAGGCACCAGGTTGTATGATTCCTCCAAACAATACCTTGCTGTTGACAGTTCAGGAAAACCATTTCGCCTGACCGATTTTTATTTCGGTTATGGGGGGCTGTTAGACCTGTTTCGAAAAGATGCCGGAAACTGGTTTTGGAAACAATATGAGAAACAAATAAAGTTGGGTGTAGCTGGCTGGTGGGGTGATTTGGGCGAGCCGGAAAAACATCCCGCCGGTTTATTTCATAGAATGAATGGCAGCAAGCCGAATCAATTAACCGGGGCCGATGCAGTTCATAATATGTATGGTCATACCTGGAGCAAATTTTTATTTGATAAATACAGTTTGCATTATCCGAAGGAGCGCTTGTTTTTCCTGAATCGGGCAGGCTTTGCAGGCAGTCAGCGCTATTCGATTTTTCCCTGGACAGGAGATGTTAGCCGTACCTGGAGTGGGTTAAGAGCGCAGCTCCCTCTTTTACAGGGAATGAGTATTTGCGGCATCCCCTATATCCATTCCGATGCAGGTGGATTTGCAGGCGGAACAATGGATCCTGAATTGTATACCCGCTGGTTGCAGTTTGCCGTGTTTGCCCCGATCTTTCGTCCGCATGGCACCATGTTAGGAGCCGTTGATCCCGCTGCAATCAGTATACCTTCAGAGCCGGTATTATGGCCTGATTCCACGCAGGATATAGTGCGTGATTTTATTCAGTTGAGGTATGATATGCTTCCCTATAATTACAGTCTGGCTTTTGAACAGACCCTGATGGGGAAACCCCTGATCCGGCCAATGAATTATTATAGTTATGCAGATAGTAATTTATCAAAAGCAGGCGGACAATACATGTGGGGAGATCAGTTGCTGGTAGCGCCGGTAGTGGAGAAGGGGGCTCTATTCAAACGCATTTATTTGCCAGAGGGGGACTGGTATGATTTCTTCACAACGCAACGAGTGGAGGGTGGAAACTGGACAGATATTCCTGTTCGACTGGATAAACTCCCGGTTTATGTAAAAGCCGGAAGTTTTATTCCGGAGAGAACTTTGCTGAAAAATACAGAAGAGTATAAAACACGATTTTTGGTTATTAAACATTATGTCGGAAGGAAAGGAAGTAGTTATCTTTTTTTTGATGATGATGGAAACAATCCACAGGCTATTGAACAGAATGAATTTGACATAATCGGATTTATAGCCCGACCGGAAGAAAAAAAATTGCGAATTGAAGTAGGTGGTGGTGATCGGAAATACAAGGGAAGGGTAATAAAAAAACTGATTATACTTGATATAATTGGGCTATCTGAAAAGCCCTCTTCCATCCGGTTGAATGAGCTGAATGTGCCTTATCAGAGCAGGTATGAGGGAGAACAGGATTTCAAAGGGGAGCTCGCTATCTGGGATCCGGTGAATCAATCGGCACGAATAGTTTTTGAATATACACAACGACCACATAAATTGGAGATCAGATATTAATACTACACACATGAGAAAATTTCTGTTAGTAGCGTGCTTGTTGCCTGCTCTATTGGTTCAGGCCCAACGAAAAAAAACACCAGTAGCGACAAAAGTTCCCAATACGGATTCGCTGTTATTTTCGACTACCCAATACCGCCTGGTTGGACCCTGGAGAGGGGGGAGATCGGCTGCTGTAGCCGGATCATTCAGCAACCGGCAGGTCTTTTTTATGGGAGCAACCGGAGGTGGTTTATGGAAAACAACGGATGGTGGAAATAACTGGACGAATATTTCCGACAAATACAATATTGCGAATATCGGGGCCATTGCCATTGCTCCCAGTGATGAGCAGATTATGTATGTGGGTGAAGGAGAAAATACATTGCGAGGAAATGTGGCCGAAGGACTGGGCGGCATCTGGCGTACGGATGATGGAGGACGTACCTGGAAAAATCTTGGGTTGAAAGACGGCCGGCATATTATTCGGATACTGGTGCATCCAAAAAATCCGGATATCGTATGGGCGGGGGTAATCGGACATTTATTCGGACCCAATGAAGAACGTGGCGTATATAAATCAACGGATGGCGGTAAAACATGGAAACGTACCTTATTTGTCAATACACAAACAGGCGTAAGTGATCTGGTAATGGATCCCACCAATCCGTCCATCTTATTTGCAGGCACCTGGCGTATTCTTCGCACACCTTATAGTTTGGAAAGCGGAGGCGAAGGCAGTGGATTATGGAAGTCGGTGGATGGTGGCGAAAGCTGGACCAATATCACTGCATCGAAAGGATTGCCTAAGGGCGTTTGGGGGATTGTTGGCGTCGCCATTGCTCCCTCCAATCCGGATAAAGTAGTGGCCTTGATTGAAAACGAAAAAGGTGGATTGTACACCAGTTCGGATGCAGGGAAAACCTGGAGCCTGACCAGCAGTGATAACAATATTCGTCAGCGGGCCTGGTATTATACCAAAGTGTTTATCGATCCGAAAAATGAGCATGTAGTGTATGCGCCAAATGTTGGATTCATGCGCAGCCGGGATGGCGGTAAAACCTTTCAGGAAATTCGCACACCGCATAGTGATCACCATGATTTGTGGATAGATCCCAATGATCCTAACCGGATGATTGTGGCAGATGATGGAGGCGGACAGGTAAGTTATGATGGCGGAAATAGCTGGAGTAGTTATATGAATCAGCCAACTGCGCAGATTTACCGGGTAAGTACCGATAACAGTTTTCCTTATCGCATATTAGGAGCACAACAGGATAATTCAACGATCCGGATCAAACACCGCAGTTATGGTTCGGTTATATCGGACCGCGACTGGGAAGAAACAGCCGGTTCTGAAAGCGGTTATGTAGTGGCAGATCCATTAAATCCGGATATTGTGTATGGTGGTAATTATGGCGGGTATTTATCGCGGCTGGATCATAAAACGGGAGAAAACAGAGCTATTACCGTTTGGCCGGATAACCCAATGGGCGCAGGTGCCGATGTGTTGAAATATCGCTTCCAGTGGAATTTCCCGATCTTCTTTTCTCCGCATAATCCGAAGCGATTGTATTGCGCAGGGAATGCACTTTTTGTAACTGAGAATGAAGGATCCAGTTGGGAGCAGATTTCGCCTGATTTAACTACGAATGATAAATCCAAACAGGGACCAAGTGGCGGACCAATTACAAAGGATAATACATCAGTAGAATATTACTGTACCATTTTTACGGCGGCTGAAAGTAGTTTGGAAAAGGAGCTGCTTTGGACAGGGTCGGATGATGGACTGGTTCATGTAAGTAAGGATGGTGGAAAGAATTGGGAGAATGTTACTCCGGCTGCAGCGCCAAAATGGATCATGTGGAATGCCATAGAAACACATCCGACAAAAAAAGGCGTGGCCTATATAACCGGAACCCGTTATAAACTGGATGATTTCGCTCCTTATATTTACAAGACATCCGATTATGGAAAAACCTGGACACTGATTACCAAAGGAATTGAATCGCTTCATTTTACGCGGGTGATGCGCGCAGATAAAAAGCGGGATGGATTATTATATGCGGGTACGGAATATGGCATATATATCAGTTATGATGATGGCTTGAACTGGAAAAAATTTCAGTTGAATTTGCCGGAAGTTCCCATAACAGATTTGACAATCAAAGACAATGATCTGATCGTAGCTACACAGGGCCGGGCCTTTTGGGTATTGGATGATTTAACCGTAGTGCAATCGTATGATGCGGCTATCCTTTCTAAACCACTGCATGTATTTCCGGTGAATGAATCCTGGAGACTTAGATCTGGTGGAGGATTCCGGGGGGCAACGCCGGTGAATGCAGGAAAAAATCCGCCTGCCGGAGTGGTGATTCGATATTATGTGGGGGCTGGTACAACTGATTCAACAAAGGCTTCTATTGCCATTTGGGATAAGAACAAAACCCTGGTTAAAACATTTTCAACAGATTCCAAAACGGATAAACTGGAGTTTAATCAGGGAATGAATCAATGGACCTGGAATCTGCAATATCCGGAAGGAGAAAAAATTGATGGCATGATATTGTGGAATGGTGTGCCGGGAAGCATACTGGCTGCACCGGGAAATTATTCTGCAACTGTTAAAGTGGGCAATGATTCTGTTGAAGTTCCATTTATAGTAAAAGCAGATCCGAATTATAAAATTTCAACCGCTGATTACGAAGCCCAGTTTAATTTTCTGCGGGAAGTGCAGGGGAGTTTCAATAAAGTGCAAAAATCCATTCAGGAAATCAGGAGTTTGAGAACCCAGCTCAATGATTTTGTCGGACGTCAGGGAAAGGGAATACCCGCGGATGTGAAACAGCAGTCCGATACCATCAATAAACAACTGACTGCGGTGGAAGAGAATTTGTATCAGACCAAAGCAAAAAGTTTTCAGGATGTGTTGAACTTTCCAATTCGCCTGAATGATAAGTTATCAGGAGTATTTGATGCGGCCAATAGTGGAAATATGGCCCCAAGCAAACAGGCAAAGGATGTGTATGCTGATCTGGCTAAACAGTGTGACGCGGAATTCAAAAAACTGGAGCAGATTAAATCGGTGCAGATAGCTGCTTTTAATCAACTGATAAGAGAAAAAACTTTGCCGGTAATTGGAGTAAAGCCTGAATAATTAAATGTGAACAATAAAAAAAGCCCGGGTTTTAATCCGGGCTTTTTTAGATAATCCCAGGATCAGGACGTTCTCTTTGCGACCGATTCGGCTAATGTCTTTTTCAGTTTTCTTAATTCTTTTTGCTGGTTATCATGGTCTTTTTTGTTGTCCATGATTTTTTGCTCCAGCGACATTTTTTTCTGTTCCAGATCAGCTATTTCACCTGCCATATTAACAAGTTTAGCTTCGGCCTGAATGATTTCTTCATTCTGTTCTTTGATCAAATTTTCAAGGCTGTAAGATTCAATGGTTAAGGATAGTTCGTTAAGATAAGTTTTTGCCTGTTCCATATTCAGGTAGTGTACGTTTTCTTTTGAGCTGTCATCGTTTGGTGAAATCAGCAATAATGAAATGCTCGCAACTTCTTTCTCCCGTCTGCTTTTACGTTCTACTTTAAAATAGAGATCTGCATTCGAACTGTCCTTTGCTATTTCATCTGTATTTCTATAGGTGGTGAAACCGCGCAAATCAGAGATTTTAGATTTTCCTTTTTTGGAAAGAAAATCGCTCATGGCTGAATTGATGACGGATTCTGAATAAGGAAGTTCAATTACGGCCGCCGGATACAATTTTCTTTTGTATTCTACACTTCCTTCCTGCGCTTGCCCAAAGGAAATGAGCGTAAAAACCAATAGGCTTGCAGTTAAGATAATTTTTTTCATGACTAAATACTGTTCTGATGAATTACAAAGGTGAAGGCAAACACCACTTTAATTCTTACATGATTGCAAGTATTCCATTTTAATTTCATTCTTACCGCAATAAGTTTTACAATTCCCGAACTTATAACAGGAACTGTCAAAAAAACACCGTACCTTAAGAAGACCCTGTTAAATGCGGGATTTAATTTTTTTATTTTGACATTAGATCAACTGAATAAACAGGCTTTGTTAGTTGACCAGGTGAAGCTATTAATAACAGCATTTGTGGATGATTCCAGCGAACCGCTTAGTTTGAAACATTCTGCTCACCTGAGTAAAGCCCTTGCTTATAATTATACCTATCTGTCTACAATTTTCTCTGCTTACGAAGGTAGCACCATAGAACAGTTTATCATTACCCAGAAGATTGACCGGGTAAAACAATTACTCGATAATGGAGATTTAAATCTTACAGAAATCGCTTATTTGCTTCACTATAGTAGCGTAGCGCATCTTTGCAACCAATTCAAAAAAGTAACAGGTCTCACATCAAAACAATACAAAGCTCCTGCAATTCCGTAAATTCAGGGGATAATCTCCATCATTATGCGAATCAGGAATCGAAACATTTTTTTGCCCGGACTTATTGTTTTTATGCTAGGATGCGGGGAAGCTGAAAAGCCATCGGAAATGGCTACCTGGATGCTCACGGGGTTTGTAAAAACGGATTCCGTAAATCCCTGTCTTGTACCCGGATTGGATAGTTTTCCAGATCCAATCCGAAAGCAGCCAATCCAATGGGAAAGAAAGGATGTGTTCAATCCGGCTGCTGTAGTAAAAGATGGTAAAGTTTATCTCTTGTACAGGGCAGAAGATACCATCGGAAAGTTTAACGGAACATCCCGGATTGGGTTGGCGGAGAGTGAGGATGGCCTGCACTTTACCAAAAGGAAAGCACCGGTTTTGTTTCCACAGGAAGATGCGTTCAAGCAATATGAATGGGAGGGAGGTTGTGAAGATCCGCGCATTGTGGAAGATTCATCCGGACGGTATATTTTAACCTATACGGCCTACGATGGACAAACAGCAAGATTGATGGTAGCAAGTTCAAGGGATCTGATTAACTGGACCAAACACGGATCGGTATTCAATAAAGCAGAAGGTGGTAAGTATGTTCAGATCTGGTCGAAGTCGGGATCGGTAATTGCGAAACGTTCTGGTGATAAACTGCTTGCGGTTCGAATTAATGGAAAATATTGGATGTATTGGGGCGAATCCAATATTTATGCGGCTACATCCGATAATCTGATTGATTGGGAACCTGTACCCGAGCCGGATCCTTCCAAACGCAGTTACGATACCCTGCGGAAACATGAAACCTTCAAAGTGGTCTTTGGGCCAAGGCCTGGCAAATTCGATAGCTATCTGGTAGAACCAGGCCCGCCGGCTGTATTGACCGACAAAGGCATTTTATTCATTTATAATAGTCGCAATGATCCTTCAAAAGGTGATACCAGTTTGCCGGGTGGTACCTATGCAGCGGGACAGATTTTGCTGAACGCTGACAACCCAATGGAAGTTGTAGAGCGATCAGATTCCTGGTTTATCCGGCCTGATCGGCCCTTTGAAATAAGCGGACAGGTAAATCATGTGGTGTTTGCAGAGGGACTTGTTCCGTTCAATAACAAATGGTTTCTGTATTATGGTACAGCCGATTCAAAAATTGGTGTGGCAGTAAGTACACAGGAACTTAAATAATAGCTACATTTAGTTATACCTGCTACTTATGCGATTACTTAATTCCGGAGAACGTGCATTTTGTAACCAGCTGGTAAGTTTTAGTTCAGCTCATTTTTATTTTGGGGATCTGGTGGATGAAAAACTGACCGATGTTGGGTTGACAGTGGATACGGTAAACCGAAAAGTAGCACTACTGCTGCCTCCGGGCTCTGAATCAAATTCCGAAGAGCTTCGCTTTAAGGCGATTTCAACGCTGATTACCATGGTTTCTGTTTTGGAACTGCTGGAGAAAGATGGCTATGTTTTATTATTCAGAATATCTTCAAGAACAGAAGAACAATATCGATTTGGCAGAAAAGATTTTGATCTTAGAGATGCAATTGTTTATCCGATAATTGATGATCGTACCCTTACACTGCTGTGTAAATACAGCCGGAAAGATATCATTCCAACAGATGAATTCAGGCGCTTTTGCAGTCATGGATTTATATCCCGTGATGAACAGCGATTTAAACGACAAATCTCTTTCACTGTTTCTGCACTCGCTGTTTCAACAGCTTTGCTGGTACTGAATATGGCCTTTACGTTTTGGCCGAAAATGAGTGGTGAATCAAAGAAAACCATGAATAAACTGGATTCCATGATTACGGATATTCATGATATCCGGTCATCTATGGAAAAAAGCAAAAAGCCGGATAGTCTGCTGGTGAAGTGAGCTTTATTTTTTTGTTTTCGTTTTTGCTTCGTGTTTTTCTTTGTTTTCCGCCAGTCTGAATGCCGTAATCTGTTTTACCAGATCTGTTGGCAGAGGCTGGTCGAGTGGAAACTGAATGGCGCCTTTGGAAGTTTTATACGCCTTTAATTCTTTTTCAAAATTAGTTATGCCACTGGGTGAAGGATAAAAGCCGATATGGGCTTTATTGGCTGCAAAATGCACGAGATTGCCATATTGTACAAAAGTTGGCATGCCGTATTTGATGGCTTCCTCTGCTTTGGGGGCGGCTTTCTGAATGGCAGTTCTCATTTTTTTTAACAGAACCTGAATCTCTGCCGGAAATTCAGCAATGTATGCGTCAATGCTTTCGATCGATGTTTTCATAAACTGCTTTTATTCCTTAAAGCTAGTTGTTCAATTTGATCTGCTAAGGGGGTGATTCTGCCAAAAACTGGGTGTTATCACTCAAAATCGTTTACCATAAGAAAAACCAACCCAGGGAAGGAAGGGATCTGCATTCAGAACAGGGGATAGATTTATCCGCCACATATAATTGTTTCGGGGAAACGATATTTACATCAATAACATCCTTTGATTTTCGGTTAAATTCCAGGGTAGGCGTTAAACCCAATCCGGCCTCCAGATAAACAGCATTGCGGGTTATAGTCCTGCAAATTCAAAAGGTTTGGCCACAACAAAATTTTTAACCGTGTTTCCGGAATAAGTTTCATTATTGGCTGCTGCTAATTTTTTCACCGGTGCTTTTTCACTGAAATCGATCATTTTCAGGTCCACCCAGAATGCGTTTGGCACCAAGGCGTTTTCAAAATAATACACCAGGTTTTTCTGGTCGGAAACAGTTCGCCAGCGGGTGGAAGAAATATTAGGCTCCTGTTCGGAGGAAATGCCATACGGCACCGAGCAGTTTCTGATCACACTGAACACACTGGCAATGGCAACCCTGGTATTATCTGTCTGAGGAATTGATTTAATATAGAAGGAAGCTCTTGCAAATCTGTCGGAAGCCCGGTTGGTACCTGGCAGCATGGTGGTTCCTCCTATCTGTTTCCAATATTCGTAGAGGGCCAGTTGTTTTTCGAATACAGGTGAATTGGTCATTACATTATAAGCTCTGTCGTGGTGAATTTCGAGTTTACCATTGATGTATTCAAAAATGGCATTATCACCCGAGGCATCAGAAATGGAGAGATGAACAGTCGTAAATAAACTGCTTCCGGGAATATTGGAGGATACAATTACAAAGGGTTCCTTTTTCATTTCGTCCACGGCTTCTTTCACCGTGGCAAAATTGTCAAGCATGTATTGGGCCCATGCAGCAATGGAAAGCCCTTTTTCTTTGCCGGTATATTCTGGATACTTTGATTCTGCCAGCCAGAGTAAATTGGCAACAAGGCCTTTTTCATTCATGCCATCTGTGGAGGAAATATCAAAAGAACTGGTAATTACTGATCCGTATTTTGCTTTCCATTTTATTGAATTGGGACCAACCACGCCATTTCTTTCCATGCCTCTGGGGAAGATCCAGAGATTGGCCGGAATTTCATCTTTCCAGTCCATAGAGCGGGCGGTTATGGTATAGTTACCCGGACCCTGATAAACCACCCGGGTGCAGGCATTGGTAAGTTTTCCCGGAGCAATCAGCGTGAGGACCAATGCCAGAATCTGCCAAATTGAATTGGTGTTTTGTTTCATTTGGATTTGTTTAACTGTGTTGTGAGCCTTAACCAAATGGACACTTATAAATTTTCCGTACCCAAATCATAGATCTCTCTTATGGAATCCAGCGCTTTATCAAAATCAATATTCAGGTCTATCAGATTCCCGGAATGAATATCAAATACCAGGGCATGTACAACAGGATATCCTTTAGTGAGGTAACTTTTCTGCCAGGCAGCCATCTTGATGATATTGATACATTGTTCCTGCACATTTAATTCCACCAGTCTTTTATAACGGGCTTCTTCGTCTGTGATGGCCTGCAGCTCTTCTTTATGCAACCGATACACATCCCTAATGGTTCTTAACCAGGGGTTCATCAGGCCAAGGTCTTTGGGTTGCATGGCAGCTTTAATACCACCGCAATTATAATGTCCGCATACAATGATATGTTTTACATCGAGATGACGTACGGCATATTCCACCACTGCTCCTGAATTATTATCATTATTAGGAACCAGGTTGGCAATATTCCGATGGATAAAAACCTCACCAGGCTGGGCTCCCATCAGATCCTCCGCAGTCACCCTGCTGTCGCTGCAGCCAATGAACAGGAACTCCGGCTTTTGTCCGGCTGCCAGTTCAGCAAAATAGGTTTTGTTGTTTTTGGTTTTTTCTTCGATCCATTGTTTGTTTTTCTCGAAGATTTCTTTGTATTTGATCATCGGTTATACGTTTTCAGTGGTGATCCATTTAGTTACAGCCGGCGCTTTGTAATTGTTCATTTTTTCCAGGAGCAAATCAATGTCTTCGCTTTGCAGCATCATCTGCTGATTTACTTTTTTTAGAAATCCTTTGTCAACCATTTCCTGAACCAGAACCAGCAAAGCATTATAAAATCCATCCGTATTTAAAATCCCGATTGGCTTGGAATGTAAGCCCAATTGTGCCCAGGTCAGCATTTCAAAAAATTCTTCCAGGGTTCCGAAGCTACCCGGTAATGCAATTACGCCTTCGCTGCGATCGTGCATGATGGTTTTTCTTTCATGCATGCTGTCCACCAGAATCAGTTCAGAAAGGTTTTCATGGGCAATTTCTTTTGACTGTAAAAACCGGGGTAATATACCGGTGACTTTTCCTCCTTTGCTAAGCGTACCATCAGCAACAGCGCCCATCAGTCCAACTTTGGCCCCTCCATAAATGAGTTCAATATGAGCATCGGCCAGTTTTTCTCCCAATAGTTTTGCCTGTTGCAGGAAGATAGGATTTGATCCGGAGCTGGAGCCGCAAAATACGGTGATGCTTTTCATGGTTGATCTTCGTTTTCCTTTATGCTAAAATAGGCCAATTGCTGTACCTTTTCTTTTTGCTGGTACCAGTCGTTATACACCAGTTCCATAGTGGCTAATTTTTGTTTACCAAATGGATAGGATTCAAATTGACGGAGTTTTCGAACCCAGGCAGTAGGGTCAGCCAGTTTTCGCTGATATCGCACTACGGTGGAATGCGCGGTGAAAATGGAATAGCGTTCGTCAATGGAGTGCTGTAGTCCCGAAAATTTGAACGCAACCCGTAACTGATCCCTTACATGATTGAGCGCATCATCTGATACAAAACCCCTGATCATCACGGCAGCGGGCGATAAAGTGATACCGGTGAATTCAATGGTGCAGGCTGCCTGATTGGCCAGCACTTCTCTGATGATAGCAGTGTAGGCAGCCGGATCGATCTGGTTGAGTTGAAATCCTTCATAACAGGAAATGATGGAGAGAATGGTTACATGCATATCGGATTCCGGATAATAATACTGATGGGGATCAATGCTTCTTAATTCTGAAAGGAACTGCTGAATGGAAGCCCGGATGCTGGCATCCGGTCGCAGTAACAGGGTGATGCCATACCGCTGGTCGAGATCGGCCAGTAACAGCTCATTATTGGTATAGGTGCCGGTTTCAATGGCCCGGATCCCTTCTTTAAAAAACTGGTCGTATTGGTGTTGCAGCTCCATACTGAAATTCGTCAGGAAAATTAATCGATATTTTCTATTTCAATGGTAGTTTGGTAGATTTAAGACTATAGTGTTTTTCCAATGAAAATTTTAGCTGTATTCTTTAGTTTGTTCCTTTCCATTGGCCTGTTTGCCCAGGAGGCATCCAAACGGCTTACTCTGTCTGTGGCACCAGCATTGCCACTGGGCGACTGGGCTTCTAAAAATGCATCCATTGACCAGGCAGGATACGCTGCATCCGGACAATCCTTCACCCTCCGGTACTCAAATGATTTTAGCAAAAACTGGGGTTGGTACCTGATGGTAAAGGGACAACGAAATCAGCTGAAGGCGGAGAAACTGGAAGATTATTATTCGAAACAATCCTTGTGGGGAACACAGGTAAATAACTGGACCTTCAAAAAGAAAAACTGGATGACGGCTACCGCGATGAGCGGAATCTACCGGATCATTCCCACCGGAAAAAGATCTCTATTTCTGCCGGAGCTGGGACTTGGATTGATCTACGCCAAATTGCCTGATTTTCTGGGAACGGCCAATGAGCAGAATAAACTGGCAGCTGTTACCCGTAAAGGAAAACACGGGGTGGGACTTGCCTATTCACTTGGACTCAGTACCAGGCATCCCCTGAATGAGAAATGGAATCTTTTCAGCAGTCTGGCTTATTTTGGCTCTTCCAGGGTGAAATTTACGGATGTTCAAACAACGCACGCTTATGCAGATGGCGTGAGTGCGTTTCAGGCAACGGTAACCAGAGATCACCGGCAGGTATTTTCGTCGGTGAATTTGTATATAGGGGCATCGATGCGCCTATAGGCGGTGGGCTTAGTTACTACTTTTTTTCAATTCCCTGCTCATCGTTTTAATGAACGCCTCTTTATCTTTTTTTACCTCTTTCAACATCGCTTTACGTTCTGCCGGTATGGTATAATATTTTTCTGCCCACAGGTTAATCTCAATCATTAAAGGAAGCAGGTCAATCCCCTTTTGGGTCAGCTTGTACAAAACTTTTGCTTTACTGTCGGGATGCTCAGATTTCGTAATTAGTTCATTTTCCTCCAGTGTCTGGAGCCGGGAAGCTAAAATATTGGTAGCGATTTTTTCGGGTGATTTTAAAAAGTCGCCATAGGTACATTGTTTGGAAAACATCAAATCCCGCACTATCAGCAAAGACCATTTATCGCCCCATATATCCAGCGAGCTGCTAATCGGACAATCGGATCTTTTTTTTCTGTCTGTCATAAAATAATTGCTTAAAACCACTTGCAAATTGAAAGAAGTTATATATTTGTACTTGCAAATAGCAAGTAAAATTAATAAAAAAGCATAAAATAGTAAAATGAAAAAAAATATTCTGGTCACCGGTGCCTCTTCAGGATTTGGTCTGTTACTGGCGCAGGACTTGTACAAAAAAGGGTATCATGTTATTGGAACCAGCAGGAATCCGGAAAAAATACAGGCAGCTGTGCCATTTAAGGTATTGGCATTGGATATTACGGATCAGGAATCCATCATCTCTTTCAGGAAGCAGCTTTTTACTGAAATTGACCAGCTGGATGTATTGATCAATAATGCGGGATTTTATTTATCGGGATTAGCCGAAGAAACCAGTGTGGAGCAGGGAAAACAGCAGTTTGATACCAATTTTTGGGGCACCATTATGCTGACCAATGAATTATTGCCAGCATTCAGGAAGCAGCGTTTTGGTAAGATAATTACAGTGGGTTCGATTTTGGGTTTGATTAGTTTACCCGGAGGATCCTATTATGCAGCATCCAAGCATGCGCTGGAGGGTTATTTTAAAGCACTTCGATTTGAATTGAATGAATTCAATATTAAAGTAAGTATGGTGGAGCCGGTTGGTTTCAAAACGAATATTGTAGCGAATTCGGTTGCAGCAGAAAACAAGATTAGTGATTACGATTTGTATCGTTCAACACTGCAGAAGTTTACAAAAAATTTATTCTCCAATTCGGAGGAGCCAACTGCGGTGGTGGATACGCTGTTGAAACTGGTAGAGAATGAGCATCCCGGATTTAATAATCCGGTTGGGAAGGGCTCCACTTTATTTCCGGCGATCCAGTATTTATCTTATAAAACCTTTGAGAATTCGGTCATTAAAGATGTTCGTAAATTTAAAAAATAAGGTATGAAAGCCTGGATAATAAACAACTATAGCAAAGTGGATGCGCTGGTTTTAGCTGAATTGCCTGAACCGGTTGTAAGGGAAAATGAGGTATTGGTTGAAATCCATGCTGCCGGTGTCAATCAGCTGGATGCCAAATTAAAAAGCGGCGAATTTAAGCTCTTGCTTCCTTATAAGTTTCCGTTGATCCTGGGGCATGATGTATCAGGTATTGTAGTGAAAACGGGTTCAAAAGTCAGCCGGTTCAAGGTAGGGGATAAAGTGTATGGCAGGGTAGCCGATTTCAGGATTGGAACATTTGCGGAGCGCATAGCGGTGAATGAAAATGAGCTGGCCTTTAAACCTGTAACTCTTAGCATGGAAGAAGCGGCTTCTATTCCATTGGTTGCTTTAACTGTCTGGCAGGCATTTTTTGAAAAAGCTACGTTGAAAAAGGGCCAGAAAGTATTTATTCAGGCAGGCTCGGGTGGAGTAGGAACCATTGCTATTCAGCTGGCAAAATATGTTGGTGCATTTGTGGCAACCACTGCCAGTGCAGAAAATGTTGAGTTGATGAAAGCACTGGGTGCAGATCTGGTAATTGATTATAAAACCCAGGATTTTGAAACGGTCCTTACCGACTATGATTTGGTATTAAACAGTCAGGATAGTAAGACCCTGGAAAAGTCAATGCGGATAGTGAGGTCCGGCGGGAAGGTGGTTTCCATATCCGGACCACCGGATGCTGAATTTGCAAATGACCTTGGTTTGTCCTGGTTTATGAAGTTGGCCATTTATTTCCTGAGCCGGAAGGTGAAGCAGCAGGCGAGAAAGCTGGGTGTTGAGTATTCCTTTTTGTTTATGCAGCCTAATGGAAAGCAGTTGGAAGAGCTTACTGCCTTATTTGAAGCAGGCGGCATTCGTCCGGTTATTGACAGGGTATATTCATTTCAGCAAACCAATGAAGCGTTGGAGTATGTTGCGCGCGGCCGTGCAAAGGGCAAGGTGGTGGTGAAGGTGAAGTAGTTCAGCAAAATGCGGCAATATGCAAAGTGCTCCAGTTCATTTTCCGGAAACGTTGATTTGACTTTCTTTTTAAACAGGTCCAGGATTCCCATAGTGTGATGTGTTAACTTTCAGCGGGTAGCATTGGCAATTACAAATCTTCGAAATGGCGTTACTCCCCAATAGAGTTGATTTGCTCTTGCAAATTAGCTCTATTATGTTTTCGTTGAAGGCGGTTAGCAACCAAAAATAAAATTATAGAAATAATCAGTGCAATATTTAATCCCAAATAGTAGCCAATCATTTCTGCCGGGTCTGCTATTGTACGGGCTGCCAATTTTATTCTGCCCAAATAACTGAAAATCTGAAGTACCAAAAAAACTACTGCGAGGGTTCTAAGTATTTTTATTGATAGAGTTGATTTTTTCATGGTTGAAGTTAGTCTTTCCGAGTGAACTCCATAGGTCCATTCTCAAAAAAATAAGCAATCCGATCTTCGTCAGTTAAAACTCTTCCTTTATAATCCAAAAGCTCAGACAATGAGTTATTAATCACCCCAAGCAGCGTCTTTTACCAATCCACTCATCAAGACTTTAATACCTCATTCAAATCCTTTTGTGGACCAGCGGCAACCAGTCTTATAATTTCATTGGTGATGTCATAAGGCAGTGTCATGATAGCATCATTTGATACTATCAAATACAGGCTTTTTAGGTTATTTATAATATTTTATGAAGCTGGCGATTTTTTTCCAAAGTATTCCTTTCTATTAGGAAAAAGTTCCGGGGTCAACTGTTTCAGGGTGTAGCATCTGAAATCCTTTAGTGGTTTATTGATCATAGCACTGGCCAGGTACATTCTCGTTTCAGGCAAAAAATTGGCGTTTAATAAGACCTCAATAACCCTGGAATCAAGACCCATTCAATTACAAAACTTGATTTGGTATCATAATCGATATTGTCAAATTCGACATCCCAAAAAATACGTTTATTGAAAACGGGTTTTTGTTTCATGTGCAAACATTTATGAATATCCGGCAGTAACGGTAAATAAATTAACATCCACCTCCTCCCTTGCTTGATATGGCGTAGAGCACATTGCCTGAGCCAATTAAGTTGAACCTCTTACTATTTGTAGCTGGAAGTATTAATCTCCATGTTTTACCCTTGTCAGCTGATTTGAACAGGCCTTGGGGATGAATTGACAATAAGTTTTCGCCAACCTGTGTAATAGAAGTCTGAAAAGCTTTCAAAAGGGGGCGGTCATTCCAGGTCCGCCAAATAGAATCAATGGTAACTTTATCCTGAAGTACGGAATGAATGGACTGCCAGGTCTTGCCGCCATCAAAGGATGTGCTAAGTCTGCGGGTAGCTGATTCTGATGCAGCAGTAATTGCAACGAATCCATATTTGATCGGTTTTATATCGAATGCCGCACTGTCCTCACTGATCGTTGTTTCCCAGTTTTCGCCATTATCGGTTGATCTGATAATCTTTCTCATACTGGTGGCCAGGAGAACGCCATTTGACTCTGCCAAATGTCCAACCAGGCCTCCGGTATAGACAAGTTTCCAGGTTTTTCCGCTGTTTTCGGTTTTAAAAATGCCGCTGTCAGTGCCTAAGAAAAGGGTGCCTTCGACAGTTTCAAAGGTACTGCGTATTCGGGGTCCATCAATATTTTCGAACATCGGCGACCATACACTTGTGCCATTTTTCGTTTTCAAATGTACGCCCCAGTAAGAGTAGGCTAATATGCCGGACTTACCGGGAGCAATGCTTCTGTTATCGTCAGGAGAAGTTTCTTTGGTCCAGAAAGGTGCTGTGGTAGTTGGTGTGCTGAGATAGCTTTCGCTTCCAACCTTTAGTAACAACCCTTTATTAGTTGCAAAAATGCTATCTCCACGAATACCATCGTTCTGCAAACTTTTTGGCAGCCCTTTGCTGATATCCTGCCAGGTTTGTCCGCCATCGGTAGATTTGAAAACAATTTTCGCCGTTCCGGCATGCTGCGTTTTGAGATCAGGGTGGCTATCCGCGAGAAGGGAGTAGGAGAGCACCGTGGCAATGAGCAAAAAAGCAAGGATATAAAATTTCATGACTACAAAATGAGGTGGTGAAAACAATCAGGTGAAGCTATGAGTTGTATCCTGGCATGAAATATATCAGATGTAAAAATTTGGTAAATGGAATGTAAAATCATTTTAAAACGCCTGGGTTTCAATTGTATCCGCCACATATCCCTTATACTTTGTCCAGCGAATTGGATAGGTAATACCTTGCTTATTGATAATAACTGAATCAATTATATTAAATATTTTCAGGTCGAGCGAATCAAAAGGAGTCGTGAAATTCTCACTTGTTGTTGCAAGTAGCGAATATGTCTGTGGTAATTTGTTGCCTTGGGTGTAAGTGAAAATTGTTTTCCGGGCTAAATTATTGTTATAGAAAATTTGAACACTCAGTTGGCCGTTTTTATAATTGGCTGCATATAAGTTCGTGCATCCGCAATGGGTCAGTGTTGCTGCGTTAATAACCAAATAGTCTTTTTTTGATGTTGAGCTTTTATGAGCAATTGATTCTAGAACTATTGCAGGCAGAATTAGAAACCCGGCTGGTTAACCGTAAAAAGGCGCAACTCCGTAATGCCGGCTTCCCACAACTAAAACACCTGCAAGACCTCGTACGAACCGAACTGCCCACAGATGCAATGGAGAAGTTGCCTGTGTTGGAAACGCTGGACTTTATTACCATCGGACAGAATGTAATCCTCGGTGGAAGCCCCGGAACAGGTAAAACGCATATTGCTATTGGACTCGGAATTAAAGCCTGCCATGCGGGTGTAATCGGAAATTAGCAGTACACTGATTTCGGAAAATAAGAATACACCGGTTTTGAGTGTGTTCTGGGTTTGTTTCGGAAAATAGCAGTACACTGTTTCGGAAAATAAGGGTGCATGATCCATTTATTAATGTCCAGTTTTGCCGGGCCAACAAACGGCAGAACAGTATGGATAAAAAAACAATGGGGAATTGGATCATGTATTATGAAGTTCAACGATTAGTACGGGAAGGCTTTAGTAAGGCAGCTATCAGCAAGTATTTGGTTTTAAATCAACGAACCGTCCGGAAGTATGCGGGCATGTCAGAGGCGGAGTATGAAACGTTTTTACTGGGCAAGGAATCTCGCAAGCGTTTACTGAGCCCGTACGAAGCGTTTGTCCGAGCAAAGCTGCAGGCACATCCATCGGTAAAAGCTGCCCAGCTGCATGATTGGTTAAAGGAGCACTATGCTGATTTTCCATTACTGCCACCAAAGACGGTGTATAATTTTGTGATGCACCTGCGACAGAAGTACAATATTCCGCAGGAGGAAGCCATTCGGGAGTATTTTGTAGTAGCAGAACTTCCCTACGGGCAGCAGGCACAGGCTGACTTTGGCCATTACACGCTCCGGAGTGCGGAGAACAAACGTAAGACGGTTCATTTTTTTGTGATGATGCTCTCTCGTTCGCGCATGAAGTTCCTGCGGTTTTCTGAGCTGCCGTTTACCACACCCACCGCCATAGATGCACATGAAGCTGCGTTTCAATTTTTTAATGGAGTGGTTCGGGTGGTTGTCTATGATCAGGATCGGTTGTTTTTGGTAGAAGAACGAATGGGTGAACTCCTGTTTACCCAGGGGTTCAAACAATATGTCCAGGACCAGGATGTTGAAGTACATTTTTGCCGCAAGGCCGATCCCGAAAGCAAAGGCAAGGTGGAAAATGTAGTGAAGTATGTGAAAAATAACTTCCTGCAATCCCGGGTGTTCCATGATCTGGAGACTTTGCAAAACCAGGCATTGGCCTGGTTGCAGCGTACCGGCAACGGGGTGGCACACGCCACCACCAAAAAGATCCCCGCACAGGAATGGGCGATCGAACAAGCCCATTTACAACCCTGGGCGCCCATTGGTCTGCTGCCTTCCTATGTGTTACGGACCGTTCGAAAAGACAATACGATCTCTTACCAGAGTAATTTTTATACCGTACCACAGGGGACATTTAAAACAAAGGACAGCCTGGTAATGATCTGGGTAAAGGAAGGAGCCCTTCATATACATGATCAGGCAGGTGAATTTTTGTGCAAACATATACTTGCTACCACTACAGGCAATACTATTATCAACACCGACCACAAACGGGATAAATCAATCAAAGTAAAAGAACTGTTACAGCAGACTGCGAATGCGTTTATGGATCCAACGCTTGCGCAGGCCTATTTTGAACTAATCCGGGATCAGAAGCCGCGCTATCTGCGTGATCAGGTACAGGCCATTGGAAAAGCCATCGAAGGAAAAAGCAAACAACTCATCAGTGTGGTGCTACAGCGATGCGTAGAAGAAAAATACATCGGTGCTGTACTCTTCCGGGAGATGCTGAGCTTCCACGAGAAAGAACAAAACTATCCGGTACCTATACTGGGCAAAGTCATTTTGTTAGACAGTAACAGTGCCAAAAAAGCCAGTATACAGCCTGAAAAAAGTGACCTCAGCGCCTATGAAAAAGCCTTTGGTGGCAGTTAAACAGTGCCCGGCGCAGAGATGATCTGTGGTGCGGCTAATTGGTCAGGCTGCCAGTGGATCATCTCTGTTGCGGGTACAAGCCCGCGGCAGCGAACTAAACACAACCAATAAACAAACAAGAAGTGAAAACGAAAAACAACATCCGCAGTCATTGTAAACAGTTACGGTTAACGGCGATTGGTGAACAGGTGGAAGAACTGGCCGACACCGCCGCCGCTGAAGGGGTCAGCTACCTGGAATTTGCTTCCAGGCTGCTGGAAATAGAAATTACCCGTCGGAATCAAAACGAAATGGTCTGCAAAGAAAAATCAGCCAAACTGCCAGCCATGCACGAGTTAAACGCATACGACTGCGCACAAACCGATGGAATGCCACCAGCCAGGCTGCAACAACTCAAAGAACTGACCTGGTTAGAACAAAATTTTAATCTGATCGTAATGGGCCCCAATGGAGTGGGCAAATCCTTTCTGGCGGCTGGTTTATGTCATCATGCATTGGAGCGCGGTTATCGGGCTTATTTTAGAACCATGGAGCAAATAATGACGATGCTTAAAACAAAAGACATAGCTCGTTCTGCGCTGGCTGATTATAAAAAATTACACAAAGCACACCTGATTGTAATAGATGATATCATGATGATTGCCATCGCCAGACAGGATGCCAATGCCTTTTTCCACTTCATCAATGCATTGCATGAAAAAACCTCTTTCATCATTACAACCAATAAATCTCCCAAAGAATGGGCTGAAACCATCGGTGATGAGGTGATTACGACCGCATTGCTTGACCGGCTTTTATACCGCTGTGAGATCATCAAATTGAGTGGTGAAAGTTATCGTATGAAAAACAGAAAAACAATCTTTGGAAAAACAGCTTAATCAGCGTTATTTTGAAAATCAGATCATGCATGCTTATTTACCGAAACAGGGTATTCTTATTTACCGAAACGGTGCATTCTTAATTGCCGAAATCAGTGCATTGTAAGTTACCGACTACAGCGGGATATACAGTCCTATTTACCACTGTATCGCGCTTACTTACGCAGATCCGGGAATCACATTCAAGCCGCACCTTGCGTAGTCTGGAGCTTAAGTTTGAAAAATACGACCTCGTAATCTGTGATGAGTTTGGATACATCTCCTTTGATAAAACAGGTGCAGAGCTGCTGTTTAATCACCTCTCACTGAGAACCGGCATTAAATCCACTATCATCACCTCCAATCTTGCCTTTGATAAGTGGAACGATGTCTTCGGCAATGATACGGTATTGACAGCCGCTTTGCTGGACAGGTTAACGCACAAAGCACATCTGGTCAATATGAATGGAAAATCCTTCCGGATGAAGGAAACCAAAAAACTACAACAAGCTAAAAAATAAACAGGAGAAAAAATGCTTCGATAACCGGTGATATTCCTGACAGGTTGCTCCTCAGCAGAGCCCGATTCCGCTTCTTACCGGTACCACAAACATACTGTAAATACTAACTACAAACGATCACAACAACAAAAAAAAACTCAAAAAAATACAAAGAAAAAAGTACCAAAAAAGAAAGAAAAGGTATGGGCTATCGCCCATAGTATCTTTTAGTAGTAGGTTTTAAAAGGCATAAATATCAAAGCATATTTAGCTGAAATCAAACTACATTTACACCCCTACTAAGTGGTACTGTTTTCTCCCGGAATGGTGGTACATAATTGAATCGGTACAAACAATAGAACCCCCAACCAATAAGACTTGAACTAATGTTCAAAACATCGAAACGCTAGTGACCCCAAGCATATATTCAATAAATAATGTTGACTTACTACCGGATTTATTGCTTTCGGATAAAGATTTATAATATTCACTCTGGGACTTACTGATGAGTGTCTCAAAGGGAAGATATTCATATACAGGAAAAGAATTCATTAAAATCAAAGTCTGCCAAAGACGCCCCATTCTGCCAATACCATCCAAAAACGGATGAATGAACTCCATTTCATAATGAAAAACGCTACTTTTTATCAAGGGTAACTCGTCATTTCGCTTTAAATAAGAAAATAGATCCTGCCGCTTTTCCTGTATTAGTATTAAAAAGGGAATGCTATCAATAAAAACGAAAGGAATAAAACTTATTTGCTATTTTTTATTCTTTCAATATTCCAGTCTATATCATCCATTACTTTATTCATTAACAATTCAATGATATTTTTCTTATCTATGTCGGTTATTGGTTGATGGTACAATTTCTTTAAGAAGGGTTGCTGATTGTTGTGGTTAACCAATACAAATCCATACCAATAAGTGTCCATTACAAAGTTTAAGCCGATGTATATGTTGCAATTTTCTGTACCGGCTTTTTTAAGTCCTTGAAAGGTATAATTAAAATCTAAATGGTTTTTATTTCTCAGGTTTTCTTCGCTGTACCAAAATTCATTTAATTGATCAAAAGTGGTTATGTGTTTATTTGTACCGCTCCAGCTGAATGTTTTGCTATGAAAATCTTCTTCAAACCTAGATAAATTTTTAATTAAAATTTTGTATAACTGTTTTAACCCGTTAGTGTATAGTTCATTTAGTATAGTGTTGGTGGCCGGCGTCTGTATTTCATCGCTCTGAATGTTTTTAAGTTTGTCTTTTATTGCAATTAACCTTGCTTCAATTGGATTTTTTTGTTCTTTCATTTCTTCATCCAGTCTTGCTTCAATTTCTTCAATACTTGGCAGTTCGCCTTTAATGTCATCTGGTAAATTTTCAGCAATTTTATATTCAGCTATTCCAATTGGCTTACTTGTATCTCTTAATGCATACTCCGCTACTATTTTATTTTTTGTTTTACAAAGAATAAGTCCAATGGATGGGTTATCATATTCTCCTTTTAGCGTATCATCAACAATACCAAGGTAGAGGTTCATTTTACTTACAAATTCTGATTCAAATTCACCAATTTTTAATTCGATAATGATATGCCGTCGCAATTTTGTGTTGTAAAACAGAAGGTCAATAAAAAACTCTTTTCCTCCTGCTTCAAATCTTTTTTGCCTACCCATAAAAGCAAAGCCATCTCCCAGTTCCAAAAGTAATTTGGTAATATTATTCATTAAGGCATCTTCAAGGTCTTTTTCTTTTGCCTCTTCTCCCAGCATTATAAAGTCTAACTTGTAAGGATCTTTAAATAACTGAATGGTTAATTCAGAATCGTATGGAGGTAATGTAACATTAAAATTATTAGATAATGCTCCCTGCCTTTCGTGCAAACGGCTTTCAATTTGGTGCACCATAATATTCCTACTCCAACCGTTTTCAACAGCCTTTTGGATATAGAAATTTCGGATTTGGGCGTCTTTTATTTTATCTAAAAGCGTAATGTGATGATACCAGCTTAATTGTGCAAGTACTGCTTGCACATTTTCAATTGCTTCATTTTCAGCTATTTGTAATTGTTGGCTGGGGGTTTGCTTAATTGCGAATGAAGGATATGCTTCGGCAAAGGTCCTCATATATTTAACATTCCGGGGCGACAAACCTTTCATGTCTGGAAACTCTGTCTTTAAATCTATAATAAGCCTGTCAATAACTTTAGTACCCCAGCCTTCCTTTTGTTGCTGTTGCAAAATGGTATTGCCAATTTCCCAGTAAACGGAAAGCAATTCTTTATTAACCGTAATAACAGCTTTTAATCTTGCTTGCTTTATTTTATCTTTCAGCAATTGAAGTACATTATTATAGACTTTGTCTATATCAAAGCTCATTTTCTATTTTTTTAATATTTACTATTATTGCTTCATCCAATGCTGTTGATATCCATTTGTTCTTTTAAATTTACAGTTAAGCTCTATAATTATTTTCAATTGACGACCGCCGCCATAATGCAAATCCCTTTTGTTGTTCGTAGGTTTTCTCACAAAAGTTTCTGCTTTTGATTCATTATATATCTGTCAGTTTTAACTGTCCACAAAGGACTTAGATGTAAATTGAGTAATTGTGTCAATTCCTTCATGTTAATTAGTTCAATGCGAGGGTTTGCGTCAGAAAACTTTTTCGCTTCTCGTGTGAAATTTGAACAAGTAACAAGTGTTCCCTTAGTTGCTTTTTTGTCAGAAATCACGCCTAACAGCTTTCTCGCTTCATCAACTCCGATTTTGTTCCGATAACGTTTACATTGAATAAGCAACTTCTCCTTTTTTCCTGTTTTTTTCTTTTCTGCGATTACATCTATTCCGCCGTCATAGCTTGAGTTTGTTAATTTCGTTTCATATCCCATTTCCTCGTACAACTCCGCAACAATATATTCAAATTCTTTCGGCTGTAAGTTCAAGAATATTTCCTGTGGTATTTCAACATCAATGTATTTAGCTCTAATAATTGATGTCCAGTCACCAAAAGCATTATAATAACTATCTGGGACAAATTGACAATTAGCTAAAAAATATGCGTGAAGCCCTCTAAGTGCCTCATTTGGAAAATGGGGAAGCAAGTCTAAAATCCAAGTTATTCCTTCCCAAACAGTATCTGTTTCCTTTTGATGAGCCATTAGCCTTTTGAAATACTGCGTCTCCGTAAACTTTTTGTAATGTTCTTCCAATTTCTGTTCCTGTGCCCAATCAATATTTTTATAAGTGTCTTTATAAATCAAGTCAATATTGAACGTGCAATTTTTTATGAAAAAAGCTCTTAAAATTTCTTTTATTTCTATGTCGGAACGCTGCTTAATTGTTAACAGAAACTCATTCAGCATTTCGTCTGTCGGAAAATGATTGTTTGGTGCAAGGATTACACTGAGCTTTGTAGTGAGCACTTGCAGATATTTTTCCAAAGTCAGTTTATTTCCATCTATAAATTTCAAGGACTGCCATTTTTAAACTTACGCACAACGAACTTTTCTTAGCAGAAGTGTTTAATCTTCTTTTTCCAATTTGATAGCATGTATTCATATTTATTTTCGCCAACAGGAACTTTTGCTACTAAACTTGGCGAAACTAACGTAGTTATATTCTTAATTTTTGAAATTTCACTTTTCCATTCCTTAAGCTTAGATCCACCACCCCACGTTGAATAAATATTTATAGTGTCATATCTATTATCAATAAACTTTAGTATAGTAGAAGTATTATAAACTCTGGAAACAGTTGTATTGATTATTTTGTTATTACTGTACCCATTTCCCAATATATTACTTGAATAATGCGTTGGTGCAGTAACTGAATGAATAAGATCTATGCAACCAATCTCATATTTTTTGAGTTTATTAAAGAAATCGTCACCATTCTGAGGCCTAAATTCTGTACAAAATATTTCTGACAGTAATTTCCAGGTTTGATTTTTCTGTCTCCCATAGTAACAATTTACCTTTTCTCCGCCTGACGGGTTAAATGTTCCTAAAAACAGATATTTAACTTGCCAATATGGAAGGTAAAATCTTTCGTTACAAAATTGGTGATTTATGGTTTGCATTTCGGTGGGTTTTGACATGTCTGCTAACGTACAGGGCTTGCTGCTGTGATGGGATTTTATCACATCCAGCCCAGAGCTGAAGACTAATAGAATTAATAAAGTTGAAATTAAGAACAAAAGCCGAATAGAATCACGTCTGACCGTACTGCTGTCAGTAAAAACATCCAGATCCGAAAAAAGTAGTGTATTGAAAACGTGGCAGCATAACAATTGCTGGGTATAATTTCAATAAAATCCTCCAACTTCCTTTCTTACACCAACAACTTCTACTATTCAAACCTAATAGGTAATAGCCCGGCTATAAAGGTTCCGTGCAACATTGGCTTCATCGTTGGTACTTCGCACCTGATGAAGCTTAGCTGTTGTAGGCAGTTTTTTATTCTTCTCCATATATGGCTTGTTTAATTAGTAGTTCCAGCTTTGAATAGACATTGTTTTGTGCTTCTGTTAATGCTGAAAAGTAGGACTGCCTATCTTCAATAATGATTTTCCTTTCAATTTCTAGTAGCTCACTAACTTGCTGGTTTAATAGAAACCTTGCAACTCTTCCATTTCCGTCCATAAATGGGTGAATTGAAAGAAAGTCTCCGTGAAACTTAGCAATTGCTTTTATGATATTGTCTTTTGAAAGTAATTTTATTTTCTTATAGTTTTCTCTCCAATCTGATAGAAGTTTGTCTGTCAATTCATAAACTTTATTGGCACTTGGTGGTATATAAGAAGCTTGGGCAATTTTTGAAGAACCAATCCAAACTTGATGACTTCGTAATTTACCAAGTTCCGGTATCATAAATTCGTAAAGAAGCAGCTTTTGAATGTTACAGAGATTATCAATAGTCAACTCTTCTGTCAATAGGGTAACTGTTGGGAAATTCAAATTTTTCTTGTCGCTTTTGCCTGTTTGTAAATTTAAAAAATTACTTAACGTGCTTTGAGTTGAACTTATAAAATCACTTAATACTTGCTCTTGATTTAATTCTAGTTTACAACATTCGTCAATTTTCTTAGTTATTTCTGTTATTATCTCTGTTGTCTGTAGGTTTAAGAGTTGGTTTAGCTTATTTTGTTGCTGAGCAAAGAAAGCTAACTGCTCTTCTTTGTTCATTTTTATTCTCAAGTATTGCATTCTTAATGCAAACCCAATTGGGGAATCAATTAATACTCTTATACGCTCGTTGTCATATATTATACACTTAGCTGATTTAGATGCAGCAATCTTAGCCAACCCACTTTTTTGTTTTGGGGTCAAACTTTGGTTAGTTATAAATACAATGCCTTCTGCTGAATTGTTTGATACTCCCGCAAAGTCGTGCATAAATTTATTCTTAATTGCGGTGTAATTTTTCTGTGTGGTTGGAAAATAACACGCTCCAATATATTTCCATCCATTTTTTTCGCAAACAACATCTTTAAGTCCGTCAGGTCCACCCAATGGACTCTGCGGAGAAACAGAAACAAACCCGTCAAGAATTAGTAGGTCAGCGGAGAACCTTTCAGCATTTGGTTGTCCTTCTCTCCAAAGTGTCAGTTTATATTCTGTTTTTTTTATCTTTTGCTGTCGTATTAAAATTGCCTAAAACGTTGAAATATTTGTGTTTCAAAAGCCATTTCTAACGTCCCGCTTGGCTCAGCCGATTAGTAATTTACAAAAGTTCATATTTATAACCCACAGCCTAATTGAAAACGTGACAAGTCAAGTTTATGCTAATCAGTGGTCTACTGCTGAAGTTCCATTGTCCCGCCTTGGCAACACAATTATTTTTGTTAGGTGCAGAAATGCACAATATTTATGGTAAATCACATTAATTCCAGAATTTTATCAATTTCAAATTTGCATTGTTTCTGTCCATTTCGTGCAGGATGTCTAACTTTAAATAAAGAAAATCTATTATTATCTGTCATGTCTATTAGATGTTTACTCAAAAAGGAATAAGTATCGTTACCAAGCGCGATTACCACATCAGGATTGATAATAGTAAGTTCGTTCTTTAGCAGCAGGCATTTCACCATTTCACCAAATCTTCTTCTTCCAATGCTTTAGAAATTGCGACTTTTTTCAGCTCTATATTTGAGTTTATCTGTATTAGGTCTGTTGGAGCTGACAAGAAAGTTGCTAAAATTTGCTTTACCCCTAATTCATTTTTGTTATAGATGTCATAACTTGATATATCATCCAAGATGTCAACTGAATTGCAGGTCATCTTACTGATTATTTGATATTCTATCTCCTTCCCTAAAAAGTTTGTTATTTTTTGATTATTTGCGACTATATCTATGTCAAACATTTCATCTGTGTCCTTGGGAATATATATCAGTGGATAAGCAGTAGACTGAAGCAGTTCAACGATGAATTCAAAAGATTTGCTGAATAATTTATTCTTTCTTAATGAAATTATTTCGTCAAAATGGTGCTTCTTGGTCTTGTCCTTTCGAAATTCGCCTTGTGGATTAAAATAAATTTCAAATAATATTCCATTTAGCAAGTAGTTTTCTCCGTCTGTGGTTTGATATTTATTTAAACTTGTTTCTAGTGATTTCATAAAATTCTGTGCTTCATAGGCGGCTCCACTTGCTTGCAATAAATTTCTGCCCAGTATGAATTGCTGGTTTTTATCTAATGCCGAAACTGGCATTCTTAATACTTTTTCTATTGCGGGGTTTTGAATATTCCAATCATACGATTTGATTTTCTTTATTAATTGTCCAAAATCATCTGATTTAGAATAGTTGATATCTTTCACCACATCTTCGGAATATGGGATAGATAGTGAGTGTACAAGTTGTCCCGCATTAAAGAAAAAGTCTCCTATAAGCGAAGTATGCTCCCAAGTCGTCTGTTTACCACTACTAAGATTATAAACAGTTTTGCGAACTTTTTTAAACAACTCTTCAACGGACAATCTTTCTCTTCCAATGTATTTTAATAATGCTCCTGTAAATATGCTGTTTCCCTCAAAACCGACATCGCTTGCGCCTTCATTTGGGGATGTTGAAAACGCAATTAGTGTTCCTTTGGGTGCTTGAATTGGTGTAGTCGCAATTACTCCGCTTCTTTCAAAACTTCTTCTGCAGGCATCTATAATTACAATGTTGATTTTATTCAAATTCTTTTTATATATACTTAATAAATCTGTCAGTTGAATACAGGTTTGTTTGCAATGATAGCTATTGGGGTGGTCTATTTGACACTCAGTAAAAGCCAAATAATTTTCGCCTTCCACTTCAAAGCCGTGACCAGCAAAATAAAAAATGCTTGCATCATAGTTTTTCAAACGACTTTCAAATTCAGAAAGTAAATCAACAATGTTTTGGGAATTTCCATTTGTGCAAAAAATCACATCATAACCAAGTCGTTCAAAGACTTGTTTAATTCCAGTGGAATCATTAATGGGGTTGTCAAGTTTGTATCGTCCATAATAATCATTATTTCCTATAACTAATGCAATGGTCTTCATGAAAAGTTTGCTTGTTGATTTGCGGAGTGTAAATATGCTTTCTGCTAACGGCCGCAGCTTGGTGATGGTGGGGAATTTGTATTCCGTCCGGCCATAACTACTGCTAATTATTGATCTGTTGTTGAATTTAAATTACCAAAGGTTCATTTTATTCTGCCGCTGAAACTGATCCTTGGATATATTCTACGTCGATTGCTTATCACGTCCGCCCCACTATTGCCAAGCATCTATGTAATAGCGATTAATTATGCTGCCCAATTTTTGATGTAGTATAAATTAAATTTTCAACTAAAATTTAACATTATGCAGTCTCAATCGATCGCTACTCCTAAGTTATTTATTGGCTTAGACGTATACAAAAAAAGTTGGCAGGCGCATCTACGCACTGACATTTCAGATCATAAAGGTTTTAGCCTTCCACCCGATCCCGCAATCCTTTCAAATTACGTGTTTAAACATTTTCTCGACAATCATATTGAGCTTTCTTACGAGGCAGGTTGCTGCGGCTTTTCTGCTGCCAGGGAATTCATTAATCTCGGATGGTCAGTTACTATTGTAAATCCATCAGACATTCCCAGAATGGACAAATAATTGTACCAAAAAACTGACAAACTGGATTGCCGAAATTTGGCTAAACAACTGCAACTGGGTCAATTAAAGGCTATTTATATACCCACAGAATCCCAGGAACAATTAAGAAGTCTTCTCCGACATCGTGACCAGTTGGTTATACAGTTCCGAAAAGTTAAAGCACATATTTAAAGCCTGCTACTCTTTCATGGAATTATTATTCCTACTGAATTTGACAATCTTAATTGGAGTAAGAATTTCCAGCAATGTCTCTTTCAGTTATCATGGCCTAACATTACCGGGATGCAATGCTTACATAGTAAACTAAGAGTCTATAGCCTGCTTAAAAAAGAGATTTTACAGACAAGCAATGAGCTAAGAGTATATTGCCGAATAATTCACCGAACAGATTACTATCTGCTTAAGTCAATTCCTGGTATCGGGGGTATTCTTTCCGCAGCAATCTTTACTGAACTAGGCGATATTAGGCGATTCAATAATGAACGGCAATTTGCCAATTGTATTGGAATGGTTCCCGGAATTCACCAAAAAGCAGTGAAACCAGTAATTACATGGGTATCACTCCAAGGTGTAAAACCCTACTCCGCACTTATTTAATCGAAGCCGCCTTGGTAGCCATCCGATTGGATCCGGAAATTCAACAATACTATTCATAACACATTGGTAGAACCAAAAAACAGTTACAGTAAAAGTGGCCCATAAAATGGGCCGCCGTATATTAAGTGCCATAAAATCTGGAATTCCATACCAGTTCGGACATACTTGTTAAATAAACTTCTTTAAATCTCAAAAAAGCATAAGCTGACTACAAAACAGAGCCGTTAATTATAAAAATGAGTTACATCGCCAAACTGGTAGCGGCTTATAATTGTTTAAACCCAAACAGATGCAGGTAGTGCTTTTGGTAAGTAACTACAGATAGGAGCTGGAGATTAAAGAATATTTATATAAAATGATTCCATGCTGTCATTTATTTATTTTGCAACTAAAATTTATGCCTCGGCATTATCAGAAAATCAATAATTTCCAGCCTGTAAATATTTATATGTAGTAACTTTAACTATATCAATATCAGGCGAAATCGCTATACATAGGAACTGCTCTGTTAGCACCAGTTGTTGTTTTTTCGGTCGTCATTACATCATTGTTATTAGGTCAACTGTTCGTTTCATCTTCTCTTGGTGTTTGAAAATATTTGTCATGTCGGTACGATATTCGTCTTTCAATGCTAAAATTTGTTTGCCTTTTACAAACTCTTGTAGGAACGCTTGTCCTAGTTCACTGTTCAAAAGGAATTCAAAAATTTTGTCCATTGTCCAAGATTTTTTGATTTCAAATCCAGCTTTTTCAGCAGTTTCTTTTAGTTCACCTTTACTTGTAATTTCGGGTATGGCGTTTATGTCATTTACTACGTTAAAAATTCCTAATTCTGAAATTTTCTTTACACTGTCCAACTCATTAATTCCATAACTTCTTGTTTTATAAGAACTGTCGCCATTCCAAAATTTTCTGTATGAGTAAACAGTTGCAAAGTCAAAGAAATGAAGTCTTTCACCTGAATTAATTTGTTTGAGTTTCTTTTCTAAACCGTTGGTTGTTTTAAGTTTGTATTCGTTTTGTAGTTCTTCAATTTTGTAATTTTTATACTCTTTCCAAAAATCAACGTCTTTTCGCATTTCTCGCAAAAAGTTATTTGCTTTTTTAATTAGTGGTTCAAATGAGTTTGGAACTATTTCAAAAGAGTAAACACTTAAAATTTTGCAAAGCAATTCAGCTTCTTTGTCTTCTGCTATCCAAAATTCTCTATTAAAGTCGTCAATGCCACGTTTGAGAATAAAAAAGGCTTGGATTTCAAAAATTGCTTGTTCGTCAATGTTGCTGAACAATTCTTTGAAATTTTTGGTTAAAAATATTTCAAATGTTTTTTTTAGTTCTTGCTCATTGTATGTGTCGTTGTCTCTGCCTAAATAATACTCTTTTACAAATGCGTAAAGTGAGTTATAGTCTTCCGTTTTAAGTTGTTCAATTACCCAGCCTGAAAAGTCTGTGTAAGGCATTCCAGAAGTTACTGCGTATTCTTTTCTTAAAAGTGGATATTCAGCGTGTCCATTTGAACCTAATTCCGATAAAAGTGTTTTTAATTTTGAATTATTGCTTGTTACTGTCGGCTTTGGACTACTTTTAATTGTTGAAGCGGTTTGGGTCTTTTGTCTTTGAGAAGGCGGTAAAAATTGTTCTGGATAATCAAGTCCATAGTATGCTCTAAATTCTTCATACTCTTTTCTTATAGTTTGCAAATGGTCTTCAAAAATTCCGTTTTCTGTTAAGTTTTGTTGTCTAATACTTTCAATGAGTTTTGCATAAGAGAGATTTGTAAGTTCTAAGTCACCATTTGCAAGTCCTTTGTCAATGGATTTAATATGCCAAACTATTGTGTCAATTCTGTCGGGAAATGGCAGGTTTGAAATTTTAGATTGAAATTTATGGCGAGTTAAATTTGTCTGACCGTTGGTCATTGAAGAGTTAGAACTTTGTCTATTGTTAACAAAAGTCTGGTCGGCTTTTTTTCTTGTCCCAAAGTAAATTAGTAGTCCAACTACTGCTATGATTATGAATATTGTCATTGGTTACCCTGTCGTTTTACAATTGGTGCTAACGTTCAGGGCTTGGCGTTCGGTGGGGAATTATTAATGTCCCGCCTGGACCATTGCCCATATATTAATTAATGTTGAATTACGATTCTTAATTTGAATTTGATTCCACAGCCGGATCAAATGTTGA